>Ga0308157_10009528_pt1 | contig 10735 bp, 8 predicted proteins | sample PhyBR1_FD_201035 | JGI IMG/M metagenome (GOLD analysis project Ga0308157, IMG submission 201035) | Phyllosphere microbial communities from UC Gill Tract Community Farm, Albany, California, United States - DLSLB.R1 | ecosystem: Host-associated > Plants > Phyllosphere > Unclassified | place: USA...
GGGGCAGCACGAAGGCGGCGAACACCGTGAAGGCGGCGTGTCCGGGCGCCCGCCCCGTCGCGACGGCGGCGCCGACGACGCCCGCCAGCCAGAGCAGCGCGAAGGTCGTCACCAGCCGGCAGTCGCGTGCATACACGGGGCGCTCGGTCTGGGCCGTCCGGTCGCGCGCCATCATCCGGTGCCACCAGATCTCCAGCAGGTAGTAGAGCCCCGGCGCCCAGCCGCTGCGATAGAGGCGTTGCAGCCAGCGCCGGCCGGGACCGAGGGCCTGGTATTCGGCGCGCGTCAGCGGCGCCCAGACGAAATCGACGCCCTTCAGATTGGTGAAGCCGTGGTGGACCACGTTGTGCCCCATGTCCCAGAGGCTGTACGGGGTCAGCGAGGGCAGGAAGGCGATGCGCCCGAGCCAGCGGTTGAGCGATCGCCGGGGTGTCAGGCTCTGGTGGCAGGCGTCGTGTCCGATGATGAACAGGCGCCCGATGACCAGGCCCGCGAGGATGCCGCATGCCGTCTGGAGCACCAGGGAATCGAACAGCGCCGCGCCCGCGACGAGCGCCGCCTCCAGCAGCAGGTCCAGGCCCAGCAGCCACAGGGCGCGTGGGGTGCTGCGCCGCGCGAACGGCCGCAGCCATTCGCGCAGGATCTTGCGATGCGGCAGTGTGGCGTCGGTCGGCAGGGCCTGGGGCTGGGGTGGCGGGAGGTCATCGACCGTCGGACGGAGCATGGGAAAGGCAGCGGGCTGTGAAGGAGGCCTGCAGCGTAGGCGCGGTCGCCCATGGCGACGTTGACGCAGATCAGCGAATGGTGGAAACGCATCGCCCGTCCACCGGCGACCCGGCCGGTGCGGGCGCGCGCGTCAGCAGAGCGTGTCGACCAGCCGCCGCAGTCCCGCCGGATCGACCACGCGCACCTGCCGGTGCCGCACCGCCAGCAATCCCTGGTCCTGCAGCTTCGAGAAGGCGCGGCTGACCGTCTCCAGCTTGAGCCCGAGATAGCTGCCGATCTCCTCGCGCGTCATGCGCAGCACCAGCTCGGTCGAGGAGAAGCCGCGCGAGGCGAGCCGCTGCGTCAGGTTGAGGAGGAAAGCGGCCAGCCGCTCCTCGGCGCGCATGCTGCCCAGCAGCAGGATCAGTCCGTGGTCGCGCACGATCTCGCGGCTCATGATGCGGTGGAACTGGCGCTGCAGTGGCAGGAAATCGCGTGACAACGCCTCCAGTTGCTCGAAGGGGATGACGCAGACCTGCGAATCCTCGAGCGCCACCGTGTCGCAGCTGTAGCGATCGGTGCCGATGCCATCGAAGCCGAGCAGCTCGCCGGCCATCAGGAAGCCGGTGACCTGCTCGCGGCCGTCGGCCGTCGTCACCAGGGTCTTGAAGAAACCGGAGCGCACCGCATAGAGCGAGCGGAAGGGGTCGCGGGCGCGATAGAGCGTCTCGCCACGCGGCACGGCCAGCCGTTGGGCCACCAGCGAGTCGAGCCGTTCCAGCTCGTTGTCCTGGAGGGCGACGGGCAGGCACAGCTCGCGCAGGTTGCAGCTCGAACAGGCGGTCTTCATGGCCTGCACCGAAGGCACGGGACGAGGGGTGAGGAGCGGGGTGTCCATGGGCATCGATCAGTATGCATCGACGGCGTGCATCCCGGTTGACTTCGGTCAAGGGAATGGGACGCCGATCGCGGCACAGTCGTCCGATGCATCCCTCCCCGATCCGCACCGGCCCCTATCCCGGACCCGAAACGATGGCCCGCTACGGCGGCCCCGGTCCCCGCTACACCTCCTATCCGACGGCCGACCGCTTCGTCGAGGCCTTCGGCGCCGACGACTACGCGCGGGCGCTGGCCGCGCGCCGCGAGGGCCGCGGCACGGCATCGCGGCCGATGTCGCTGTATGTGCACATCCCGTTCTGCGAGTCGGTCTGCTTCTATTGCGCCTGCCACAAGATCGTGACGCGCCGGCACGAGCGCGCCGACGACTACCTGCGGCTGCTGATGCTGGAGATCGCATTGCACGAGCGGGCGCTGGGCCTGGGCGCGCCGGTCTCGCGCATCCATCTGGGCGGCGGCTCGCCGACCTTCCTGTCCGACGCGCAGCTGGCGGCGCTGGCGCGACGGCTGCGCCAGGCGTTCGCGATCGAGCCGGACGCGCAATGGTCGATCGAGGTCGACCCCCGTACCGCCGATGCCGAGCGGCTCGAACGCCTGGCCGCCATGGGCTTCAACCGGCTGTCGCTGGGCGTGCAGGATCTCGATCCGGAGGTCCAGCGCGCGGTGCATCGCGAGCAGAGCCTGGAGAGCGTGGAGCGCCTGATCGCGCGGGCGCGCGAGCTCGGTCTGCGCTCGACCAGCATCGACCTGATCCATGGCCTGCCCCGGCAGACGCCGGAGCGCTTCGCCACGACGATCGAGGAGGTCTGCCGCCTGCGCCCGGACCGCATCGCGCTCTATGCGTATGCGCACCTGCCGCGGCGCTTCAAGCCGCAGCGCCACATCGACGCGGCCACGCTGCCATCACCCGCGCAGCGCCTGGCGATGCTGGCGAACGCATCGGGCCGCCTGAGCGCGGCCGGCTACGAGCACATCGGCATGGATCACTTCGCGCTGCCCGGCGATGCCCTGGCCGTCGCCCGCCGGCAGGGTCGTCTGCATCGGGATTTCCAGGGCTACTCCGACCAGCCCGCCGCCGACCTGCTGGGGCTGGGCGTCTCCGCCATCGGCCAGGTGGCGGGCTGCTACAGCCAGAACGAGAAGTCGCTCGCCGACTGGGGCGACGCACTGCGCCAGGGACGCTTCCCCGTGGCGCGCGGTCTGGCCTGCTCGCGCGACGACCTGACGCGGCGCCACATCATCATGGCGCTCATGTGCCAGGGCCGGGTGGAGTACGAGACCATCGCGCAGTCCTGCCTGATCGACATGGAGAAAGCCTTCCACGCCGAGCTCGAGCTGCTGCGGCCGATGGCCGACCAGGGCCTGGTGGCGCTGGAGCCGGGCGCCATCGTCGTCACGCCATCGGGGTGGTACGTGGTGCGCTCGATCGCCATGGTGTTCGACCGCTACCTGCAGGCCGACGCGGCGCGCGCGCAGTACTCGCGCGTCCTGTAGGGCGTGCCGGGCGGCGGGGGGCCGGCGACGCGTCCAGGCGGACGACGTCGTGGCACAGCGCGAGCGGGGCGGGGCGGTGCGACACCAGGATCAGGCCTTGCCGCGTGCGCTCGAGCCGGCGCGCCAGGCGCTCGACCACGCGGGCCTCGGTGACGGCGTCCAGGCCTTCGGTCGGCTCGTCCAGCAGCAGCCAGGGCGCCTCGGACAGGCAGGCCCGCGCCAGGGACAGGCGCCGCCGCTCGCCGCCCGACAGCCGCGCGCCGTCCTCGCCCAGCCAGGTGTCCAGGCCCTGCGGCAGGGCGCGCACGCGCTCGTCCAGCGCGGCGTCGCGCAATGCCAGCCACATCGCGGTCTCGTCGATGTCGGCGCCGGCCAGCGCCAGGTTCTCGCGCACCGTCGCGCCCAGCAGCAGCGCGTCCTGGGGCGACCAGGCGAAGGCGCGTCGCAGCAGGTCGGGATCGAGGTCGCGGTCGGCCAGGTCGACGCCATCGACGAGAACGGTTCCGGGGTCGATGGGGCGCAGGCCCAGGAGCTGCTCGACCAGGGTGGTCTTGCCGCAGCCGGACGGGCCGACCAGGGCGATGCGGTCGCCGGCGCGCAGATGCGCGCGGACCGGTCGCCGCAGATCGATGCAGGGTGCCACGTGGGGTGACTCGTGATCCGGGACGACCGATGGACCGCAGGGAGTGGCCGTGGCCGTTGCATCCGCCGTCCGCTGCGGGTCCAGCAGCCGGTCGAGATGGCGGGTGGCGACCTGGACCGCGCCGCGCTGAGCGAAGCCGCGCGTCCACGGACCCAGGCCCTCCAGCGCCATGAGCATCGCCAGTGCGGCGAGCGCCGCGAGCGGAGCGCCGGCCTGCCACGTCAGGGCGATGGTCGCGGCGACGGCCAGGCCGGCGACGGCGGGCAGCACGGCGTCGATCCAGCCGTCGACACGGGCGAGACGGCCCTGGTGGACTTCGATCGTCCGGCTCGATGCGGCGATGCGCGCGTGCGCCCAGGATTCGAGTCCGTAGCACCGCAGTTCCACGTCGGCGGCGGCGAGACGGCCGAGTTCCTCCTTCAGTGCGCCGGTGGCTTCGCGCACGGCCCGGGCGGCGGCGCGCGCGCGCCGGCTCAGATGCCGGATCGATGCGGCGATCAGCAGCGCCGCCATGGCGAGCACCAGCAGCGCCGGCCAGCCGGCCAGCGCGACCAGCGCCGCACCGCAGGCCAGCGCGGCGAGCGCCCCGCGCACGGCGGTGCCGCGGATCAGATGGTCCTCGATCGTCCGGAGGTCCTGCATCAGCGCCGTCGTGGCCTCGCCGGTCGTCACCGTCGTCGTCGATGACGCAGCCGGAGCGCGTCGTCCGCGCGCCGCGCACAGGGCATCGAACAGCATCGGGCGCAGGTGGGCCATGGTGCGCAGCGCGCTCGCGTGTCCGAGCAGGCGCTCGCCATGGCGCGCTCCGGTCCGCAGGATGGCCAGCAGCCGGATGCAGGCGCTCGGCAGCAGGTAGTTGAAGGCCGTGGCGGCCGCCAGGCCCGCGCCGCCCGCCGCCGCCGCGCTGGCGAGGAACCAGCCCGATACGCCCAGCAATGCGACCGAGGCCACGGCCGCCAGCGCCGCGCACAGGCCGGCCTGGCGCCAGGTCCGACGATGACGGCGACGTTGCGTGGCCAGCAGCGTGGCGAGCGACCCGCTCACGCCGGAGCCTCCAGCCGGACCACCACGTCGGCGATGGCGGCGAGCCGTTCGCTGTGCGTCGCGATCACGGTGGTGCGCCCGGCGCGGGTGCGGGCCAGCAGGTCGATCAGTTCGGTCTCGGCCGCCATGTCGAGGTGGGCGGTCGGTTCGTCGAGCAGCCACAGCGAGGCCGGGTCGAGCAGCGCGCGTGCCAGCGCGATGCGTCGGAGTTCGCCGCCGGAGGCGCCGCTGGCGCGATCGTCGAGCCGCGTCGACGCGCCGCCGTCGCGCCGCGCCCGCATCGCTTCCAGGCCGGTCAGCCGGATCACGTCCGCCAGCGCCCGGGGCGAGGCCTCGGGCCGGGTCAGGCGCAGGTTGTCCTCGAGCGTGCCGGGCACGATCAACGGCGCCTGGCTCATCCACGCCGCGCGCCCGGCCAGCGTCTCGTCGGGGGCGAGCATCTCGCCATCGAGCAGGATGCGGCCGGCCGTCCGTGGCGCCGCGCCCATCAACGCGCGCAGCACGCTGGTCTTGCCGCTGCCGGACGGGCCGACGAGCGCCACGGTCTGGCCGGGCGCGATGTCCAGGCACAGGTCGCGCACGGCCGGCAGCGGCTGTCCGGCGTGATGCACCGTGAGGTGCTCGAAGCGCAGGCCGGGCGGCCTGCACCCCGGCATCGCCGCGGCCCGTTGCCGGGGTACCGATGGCTTCGATGCCACGAACGACGTGTCGAAGGCGGCCAGTCGCTCGGCGGCGGTCTGGGCCGCCTGCCGGTCGTGATAGGCCGCCGCGAGCCGCCGCAGCGGGGCGTAGAACTCGGGCGCGAGCGCCAGCACGAAGAAGGCGCTCGCCAGGGTCAGCCGCTCCGGCGCCGGGAACGGCAGCAGGCCCAGCAGGGCGAAGCCGGTGTAGACGGCGACCAGCGCCACGCACAGCGCCGAGAAGAATTCCAGCACCGCCGACGACAGGAACGCCAGGCGCAGCACGCGCAGGGTGCGTCGCGCCACCTGCGCCGAGGCCTCGGCCAGGTGTTGCGCGACGCGCGGCCGCGCACCGAAGGCCAGCACCACCGGCAAGGCGCGCAGCCGATCCGCGAAGACGCCGGAGAGTCGCGACAGCGCCTCGAACTGGCGGCGCGACTCGCTCGCCGATGCTGCGCCCGCCAGCATCAGCAGCAGCATGAACGGAATCAGCGTCGTGGCGAGGATCGCCGCCGTCACCGGACTGGCCCAGGCGACGGCGCCCAGCACCAGCAAGGGCGCCACCACGGCGGCCCGCCGCGCCGGGACGAAGCGTGCCAGGTAGCCATCGAGCGCATCGACCTCGTCGACGGCCAGCTGCATCAGGCGACCCCCACCGTCCGTGTCCGGCGCTGCGCGGGCGTCGGCGCCGGCACCCGCGCCGGCGGTGCGTCCCAGCACCTGCCGCACCAGGCCCTGACGGAGGTCGGTCCTGGCCCGTCCCGAGACCCGCGCGCCGAGGCGTCGGGCCCCCATCGCCGCGAGACCGCGCGCCAGTGCCGATGCCACGAGCAGCGACATCCATGCCGCGAGGCCGTGGCCACCCTCGGCGATCGCGGCGATGGCGCCCGCGAGGCCGCCGGCGAAGCCGATCGCGGCGGCCGTGTCGACCAGCAGCAGCACGGTGGTGCGATCGAGTTCCGGCGCCCGGCGCTCCAGCGATTTCAGGAACAGCCGTCCGGCCGTGGTGGCGGGATCGACCGGCGCGAGAGTGGGAGTGGCCATGCGCCGACGATCGTCGATCCGTCCGGACCGGTCGTTGATCCAGGTCAAGGTTGCTGGAGCGCCCGGCCCTTAAGGTCGCGCCATATCACGAGCGACCCGCTCCGAGGACCCCGATGGACACCGGCATCGTCGACATCTCCCGCCTGCAATTCGCGCTCACCGCGCTCTATCACTTCCTGTTCGTGCCCCTGACCATCGGGCTGTCGTTCATGCTGGTCATCATGGAGGCGATCTACGTGATGACCGGGCGGCCGGTCTGGCGCGACATCACGCGCTTCTGGGGCAAGCTGTTCGGCATCAACTTCGTGCTGGGCGTGGCGACCGGCTTGACGATGGAGTTCCAGTTCGGCACCAACTGGTCGTACTTCTCGCACTACGTGGGCGACATCTTCGGCGCGCCGCTCGCCATCGAGGGCCTGATGGCCTTCTTCCTGGAGGCCACGTTCGTCGGCGTGATGTTCTTCGGCTGGGAGCGCCTGTCGCGGCTGGGTCACCTGCTGGTCACGTTCATGGTCGCGCTGGGCACCAACCTGTCGGCGCTGTGGATCCTGGTGGCCAACGGCTGGATGCAGAACCCGGTCGGCGCCGCCTTCAATCCCGAGAGCATGCGCATGGAAGTCACCGACTTCGCCGCCGTGCTGCTCAATCCGATCGCACAGGCCAAGTTCGTGCACACCGTGAGCGCGGGCTATGTCATCGCGGCGGTGTTCGTGCTGGGCGTGTCGGCGTGGTATCTGCTGCAGAACCGCTTCGTGGCGGTCGCCCGCCGCTCGATGACCGTGGCGGCGGCGTTCGGACTCGCGGCCTCGCTGTCGGTGGTGGTGCTGGGCGACGAGAGCGGCTATGCCCTGACCGACAACCAGAAGATGAAGCTCGCCGCCATCGAGGCGGCCTGGCACACCGCGCCGTCGCCGGCCGGCCTGACGCTGTTCGGACTGCCCGACTTCGAGTTGCGCGAGACGCGCTACGAGGTGCAGGTCCCCTGGGTGCTGGGCCTGATCGCCACCCGCAGCCTGGATGGCGAGGTGACCGGCATGTCCGAGCTGGTCCGGCGGGCCGAGGAGCGCATCGCTTCGGGCGTGCGGGCCTACGATGCCGTCGAGCGGCTGAAGACCGCGCCCGGCGATGCGCTGGCGCGCGCGCAATTCGAGGAGCACCGGCGCGACCTGGGCTACGGCCTGCTGCTCAAGCGCGTCGTCGCGGATCCACGCGACGCCACGCCGCGGCAGATCGCGGCGACGGCCTGGGACACCGTGCCCAGCGTGCCGTTGATGTTCTGGAGTTTCCGGATCATGGCGGCCATCGGCCTGGCCATGGTGGCCCTGTTCGCGACCGCCTTCGTCCTGTGTTCGCTGCGGCGACACACGCGGGCGCGCTGGTTCTGGTGGCTCGCCGTCGCGGCGCTGCCCTTGCCCTGGATCGCGGCCGAGCTCGGCTGGATCGTCGCCGAGATGGGGCGGCAGCCCTGGGCCATCGAGGGCGTGCTGCCGACCTTCCTGGCGACCTCGACGCTGACGCGCACGCAGCTCTGGATCACCCTGATCGGCTTCACCGTGCTGTATGGCGGACTGGCAGTGATCGAGGTGCGGCTCATGCTCGCGGCGATCCGCCACGGTCCCTACGACCCGGTCGGCGATCCGGCGCCCGCGCCGGGCGTGCTCCCGGCCTCACCTCTCACCGCCTAAGGCGACATCGCACATGACTTTCCTGGACTTCGAGACCCTGCGCCTGATCTGGTGGGCGCTCGTGGGCGTGCTGCTGATCGGCTTCGCCCTGACCGACGGCTACGACCTCGGCGTGGGCGCCGTGCTGCCGTTCGTGGCGCGCACCGACGTCGAGCGCCGCATGGTGATCAACACCATCGGCCCGAACTGGGAGGGCCACCAGGTCTGGTTCATCCTCGGCGGCGGAGCGCTGTTCGCGGCCTGGCCGTTCGTCTATGCGGTGAGCTTCTCCGGCTTCTACCTGGCGATGTTCGTGGTGCTGGCGGCGCTGATCCTGCGACCCGTCGGCTTCAAGTACCGCTCCAAGCGGAACGATCCGGCCTGGCGCACGCGCTGGGACTGGGCGCTCTTCGTCGGCGGACTCGTGCCGGCGCTGGTCTTCGGCGTCGCCGTGGGCAATGTGCTGGGCGGCGTGCCGTTCCGGCTCGACAGCGACCTGCGCGTGCACTACCTCGGCAGCTTCTGGGAACTGTTCCATCCCTTCGCGCTGCTGTGCGGCGTGCTGTCGGTGGCCATGCTGGTTCTGCATGGCTGCAACTGGCTGGCATTGAAGGTGGAGCGCGGGCCGGTCCATCGACGAGCGCGGTCGATCGCCGTGGTCGCGGGCTGCTGCAGCCTGCTGCTGTTCGTCCTGGGAGGGGCCTGGGTCGCGTGGGGCGGCATCGGCTTCCGGCTGGAAGGACTGCCCATCACCGACGAGGCGTCGAACCCGTTGCGCTCCAGTGCCGTGCAGGCCGCTGGCGCCTGGCTGCGCAACTACGCGCTGGCCCCGGCCTGCCTGATCGCGCCGGCGTCGGGCATCGTCGGCGTGCTGCTGGCGCTGATCGGCATCCTGGGACGGCGCGAGTCCCTGGCGTTCGCCGGCTCGTCGCTCTCGTGCGCCGGCATCATCGCGACGGTCGGGGTCTCGATGTTCCCCTTCATCCTGCCATCGAGCATCGACGCGCATTCGAGCCTGACGGTCTGGAACGCGTCGTCCAGCGCGCGCACGCTGCGCATCATGTTGTTGGCCACCGTGGTGTTCCTGCCGGTCGTCCTGGCCTATACGGCCTGGGCCCTGCGCGTCATGCGGGGCAGGGTCACGAGCCTGCACGTCGAAACGCGTCCGGACCTTTATTGAAACAAGAGAAGAAAGCAGGAGAAGCACGCATGTGGTACTTCACGTGGATCCTCGGTATTGGCCTGGCCGTGGGATTCGGCATTCTCAACGGCATCTGGCACGAATTCCATCTGCCCCCGGACGATGGCATGTGACCGATGCGTTTCATCGACTCGATAGCCCGGCCGGTCCGGACGGCGATGACCATTTAGAAATGGCGGGCGGGGCGGGGCGGGGCGAAGCGGGATCGGGGGGAAAGGGAGAGGCGGTGGCATGGCCGAGCGGACCATGCGAGCCCCGAGACACCAATGAACGCGCCACTGTCTCAGTTGTCGCGGTGTCGGGACCCTGAATCTAAAAAATGCATGTCTCTTGCTGCGGGAACCATTTTCCAACACAGCAAATTTCAGCGTTGATCAGCGGGCACAAGGGCTCCGCTGAAAAACGTCAAGCAGTCGCCATCAACATCGTTAATTGTTTTTTATTATTATAATTATTGAATTCGCAGGCTCGACATCGAGCAACCGGAATTCAGCCGGTGGTCAAGATTTCAAAGACCGCCCTGGGTTGCCGAGGAAGGATCGAAATAGCCTTCCTTGCGATGCCGTGCGGGACCTTCGGTCTCTTCTTCCACGGGGCCCGAGGAAAATACCAGGCTGCCGAGGGCCAGAGCGAAGCAGACGGCCAGGGAAACCCAGCCGAAAGCAGCAACCAGACCCCAGGTCAGTGCGACGCTTGCCAAGAGAATAAGAATTTTCATGATGTTGCGATGATGCATTCGTCAAGATTCTGTGTCTGTGACTCATTTCACGGAATTGGGGCTACTCCGTAGATCATTGAATTGCTTTGCCAAGGCGTATTCTTTAGATGAGAACTTAGGTTTAACTATTTGATTTTTGACCTCAGCGACGGTTAAACCAAAAGTACTCTATTGAAAATCTGTCTGGGAAGTTCATCCTTTGTGTGCCTTGGGCCGCCGTTGCCGCCGCCTGTTGAGCGCATGGCCGTCCGCGTATCGACGTAGGGTCCGGCCGGGCATCGGCCGTCCCGGTGGGCCGTGACGAAGGAACGCCATCGGAGCCTTCGATTTCTCGGGCCGTTCCCGTCCCGGGCCGGCCATGATCTTGGGCTCGGTCACCAGCCGATAGGGAACCGATCGAAAATCGAGCCATGAATCCATTCGATGACCGGATCCGCATCGTGGTGGCTGGTGCCGGTGTCATCGGTCAGGCTCATCTGCGCGTGATCGACGATGCCCCGGACTGCCGGCTGGCGGCCCTCGTCGATCCGTCGCCCGCCGCGCGTGTACTGGCCGAGCGCCATGGCGTGTCGCTGTACGCATCGCTCGACGACCTGCCGCGCGACGGTCCGCAGCGCCCCGACGGCGTGATCCTCGCCACGCCCA
>Ga0308157_10009529_pt1 | contig 10735 bp, 11 predicted proteins | sample PhyBR1_FD_201035 | JGI IMG/M metagenome (GOLD analysis project Ga0308157, IMG submission 201035) | Phyllosphere microbial communities from UC Gill Tract Community Farm, Albany, California, United States - DLSLB.R1 | ecosystem: Host-associated > Plants > Phyllosphere > Unclassified | place: USA...
AGTTCCTATTGGACTATGAGAAAAAGGTTAATAGTGGACTTCGGGTAAATGGCACACGCAGTAAATACAAAATACTTTTGAAACATCTTCGAAATTTTGCACTTACAAAATACGGTTATTCCGATGTGTCCTTTAACGACCTTACACCTGATTTTGTTCAGGATTTTGATTACTACCTGCGTGACGACCAAAGTTTAACACACAACACCATTTGGCTGTATATGATTGGATTTACTACGCTTTGCCGATTGGCAATGAGCAGAAAGCATCTTGCTTTTAATCCGTTCAGCGAATACAAGAATACCAAAAAGGATAAAGACCGTGGTTATCTATTGCGTAATGAATTGGAACAGCTCGTAACGTTCAACTGCGATAAAAAGAAAGACGAATTAGTTAAAGACCTGTTTGTTTTCAGTTGCTTTACAGGTCTTTCCTTTTCAGATATGAAAGAACTTAAAAACAGCAATATCCAAGATTTTTTTGACGGTAACAGGTGGATTATTGTACGCAGAAAGAAAACGGCTACATCGTCAAACGTGATGCTCTTGGATATTCCGAAAATGATTATCGAAAAATATGCAGGACTATCAAAGGACGGCAAGGTGTTTCCCGTACCATCAAATACAGTTTGTAATGACAGCCTAAAGCGAATATCCCAACAAATCGACTGCATAAAAGAAAAGAAAGTAACCTTTCATTTGGCACGTCATACATTTGCCACGCTATTTTTAAGCGAGGGCGTTCCGTTGGAGAGTTTGAGCAAAATGTTAGGGCATAAAAATATTGCCACCACGCAAATTTACGCCAAGATACTCAACGAGAAAGTTGGAAAGGATATGCAAAAGGTATCGCACAAATTTAAGAGTATGGAACAGTCATTTGTTTCGCAACTCTGAAACCAATAAAGCAATTAAGGAAAGTCAATGAAGTTTTTGCATTGGCTTTTTTTTGTATTTTTGTTATTACTGCAAATTACCAATGTGTAGAGTTAAAAATGAAGGAGATATTTGAAACATTCAAACCGAAAAATTCAATTGTCAAACAATACGTTGACTATTATTATTTGGACATCAAACCGAATAATGTAATCAATGAATTTCAATGTTTTCCACATTTCAACAATACCATTTCGCTTTACAAATCTCATATCCGATTAAAAAACGGAGAAATGAAATATGATGAAAGCTCAAAACCTTTTCACATTTTCACACCGATTCGAAAAAAAGTCCTTAATGTAAAACAGTTGGGAAAAGTTCACAGAATCGTCATTGTATTTCACCCTTTGGGAATTCAGCAATTTTATGAAAATTTGAATTTTACTGATTATGTCACAGATTATGATTTTTTCAATTCCTACGAGTTGAAAGAATTTTTTTCTACAACAGATACAGAATCGATTACTGATTTTTTAGATAATGCTTTAGTAAAGCGTTTTAAAAAATTTGACAACCAAATTTTAGAACAGGCAATTCAATATGTTTTCACTCATTATGAAAACTTTTCTGTCGCAAAACTTTCAAAAGAAATTAAAGTCAGCAGGCAACATTTAAACCGAGTTTGTCAAACTCATTTAGGTATTTCTATTAAAAAATTCCACGAAATAGTTCTTTTCAGACAGTCCGTCAACAAGAAACTTTTTGAAAATCCTGAAAGCAATTTCACTGAACTTGCTTATGAATTTAATTTCAGCGACCAATCTCATTTCAACAAAACCTATAATACCCTCGCAGAAAATTCGCCTAAAAGCTTTTTTAGTAAAGGGACTGTTTTAGGAAAAGAAGATATATTTTGGCATTTGCAATCTTAACGTGTAATGTTCCATTTTTACAATTTTTTGAAATACTACGTTTATAACTTTGCATCATAAAGTTTTGATTTATGAGGTATTGCACATTATTATTATTAATTCAATTCAGTTTTCTTGCAGAAGCTCAGGAAAACTACTCAACACTAACACAAAAAGCATTGGAAACAATGTGGAAAGCCAAGAACGAATCTGATAACAAAAAAGCATTGGATATGTATGAAGAAGCTTTCCGTATTTATCCTGATAGTATTGACGGAACAGGCTTATACAAAGCGTCTGTTCTTGCTTCGGAATTGAAAGATTTTGACAAAGCTTTCAAGTATCTTACTCCACTTGCCACTATGAAAACTGATGAAGATGGTTATCCTGGATGGAGTTATATTGTGGGGAATTATTCTGAAAGCGAATACAAAAATTTACTTTCAGACGCAAGATGGAAGACTTTGAAAATAAAAGCTCTAAAAGATAAAGATGTATTTTATAGTGAGTTAGACGAAAATGAAAATGAATTTTATAGTACAAAAGGAAATCATTTAACCAAAATTAATGAAGCAAAAGTTTTGTTTGAAGAAATAAAAAAACATAATCCTTACAAGTCAAAAAAGAAACGTGATTATTCAATTTCTTTCAAAATAAATGACTCTGTAAAAACTTCTTTTTTTATTCATTTACCCAAAGACTACAATCCTGAAAAGAAATATTCTTTGCTTTTTTTTCTTCACGGAGCAGTAAGAAATAATGCATTGGTTGATTATCAACTTGCTGATTGGAATTTAGGTGGCTGGAATAGATATTATACAAAATATGCCGAACAAAACGATGTGATTTTGGTTTTTCCGAAAGGAAGCAAACAATATAACTGGATGACATCTGATGACGGATTTTTTATGATACCTGAAATGCTAAAACTTATCAAAAAAGGTATTAATGTTGATGACAGCAAAGTTTTTATTACGGGACATTCCAACGGAGCAACAGGTTCGTTTTCTTATCTGATGAAACAACCCACACAATTTGCAGGTTTTTATGGTTTTAATACCTATCCTAAAGTTTTTACGGGAGGAACTTTTGTAGAAAACATAAAAAACCGTTCATTTATCAACTTCTCAACGGACGAAGATTATTATTATCCGCCCAATGCAAATGATGACTATACAAAGTTGATGAACGGAATAAATGCGGATTACAAAGAATATCGTTACAATGGATTTCCACATTGGTTTCCTCAATTTGACGAATCTGAACCAGCCTATAAAATTCTGTTCGATGATTTGATAAAACGGAAAAGAAATCCATTTCCAAATGAAATATCTTGGGAATTTGACGATGAAAAATATGGAAACATTGATTGGCTTTCTGATATAAAATTGGACACATTAAGTTCAAAAGCAAATTGGCATAAAGAATTGAATTTTAAAATCAACAAATGGTTGGGCTATGCTAAAAAAGACAGTTTAATTGTTCAGGAAGTTGATAAAAATGCATTTGATTTTCCCAGAAAATCAGGAAAGATAGAAGCTCAATATGAAAATAATACCTTCCGAATCGAAGCGTCAAATATTAAATCTTTATCAATCAATATTTCACCTGAAATGGTCAACATGAAAAAGGAAATAAAAGTTTACATAAACGGGAAATTGTATTTCAACGAAAAAATCAAATATAACCGAGAATTTATGCTACAAAACTTTGAGGGACATAAAGACCGAGAACAAATTTGGATAAATAGTATTGACCTTAATATATTATAAAATTTTTCCATTAAAAAACAGCCCACCGCTTTAAGCAGTGGGCTGTTTCTTTAATTGACCGATATGGTTACAGTTTCAGACAATCGGCTAACGCTGATAGTTATCTTCCAATACTTTGATAATATCGCTTTCACGGAAAAGAATTTTCCGTTCGAGCTTAATAAAAGGTATCAGTCCGTCATCTCTGTATTGTTGCAACGTCCGCTTGCTGATGTGAAGCATCTCGCAAACCTGTTCGCCTGACAGGTAGATTTCCCCTTTTAGTAATGGGTGGAAATATTCTCTGATATACAACAGTTCATTTTTGATACCTACCACAGCTTCGAGCAAGGCAAGCATATCTTCGTTTGAATTTCCAATCTGTTTCATTTTTTTTGCTTTTTTAATAGTCGCTCTCCCTGCATAAGTAACTCCACTTCGGATAATCTGAAATAAGTCTTCCTATTGATTTGCGTTGCCCCAAGAATGCCTTTTGCCTTATATGTCTGCAACGTTCTTTTGCTGATATTGAGCAGTTGGCAGGCTTCCTGTTGGTCGAGCCATTTCGTTGCCTGTTGCAGTGCTTTGTAGGGTGTAGTCATTTCCGCTATCAAATTGGAAACTTCCTTAACTTCCCTATGCAATGCTTTCAAAATCTGAATGTCTAAAACTGTTATTTCCATATCTGCATCATTTAAACCTCTAAAATAAAAGCTATTCACATAGGTCATTTTAATGTAGCATCCGATGGCGGTATTTGGCGTACAGTTGCCAAATACTAGGCTATAATCCTAACTTTGGTTTCTTACTTTTAGGACAAGACTGTTGCGTTATGATTGTATTGTCCATTTTTAAAGCAGGCTTTTTATTGGTCTGTATAGCCTGATTTTTTTCTTCATTTTTGAAGTCCGAACGGATAAGCGTTTTTGTCGCACCTATTATGCTTTCAGGTTCGGAAGTCTGCTTTTGTTGTTCAGTACGTTTTCCCCCGAATAGCCTGCCCAGACCTAAACCCTTTGTATCTTTGAATTGACGTTTAAAGTTGGCTATGAAATTGGAAATTGGGTCGCTGTTCTTATCAACCTGCATAAAAGGGGTTTTCTTTTTTTGCTCGGATTGTTCTTTCTCTTTACGCTCTTTGTTGGTATTTACTTTTTGTGCTATAAGTTCAAAATTTGCCCCCAATATAGAACACAAGAAAATGTATTGTTCTCATTTGGCTTTATGTGGCAGTATTTGGCTTATATTGGCACAATAGGAAAGAAAGTAATCCTTAAAACACTTTAAATTTTCCTCGCCAAGCCCTCACAGATTTAAAGAGTTTTCTACGGATAAAGGAAAGCATACCAAAAACAGCCTATCCTTATCCCTTACGTGTTTTTTGTACCCTTTCTTTGATTGGAATGGATTAAAAAAGAATAAAAAGGTCGCAAAGATAAAGCGGACAACCACCGCACCACCCAACCAAAAGCTTACGGCATAATGGCAGGGCAAAAAGGTGGCTTCGCCTGGTTAATCTGTTGCCCTGCCACCCTTCGGGACTTATTCCGTTTCCTTTTGGTTTTTCGCCTGTCCGCCTTGTTAAAATGGCTTTCTTTTTTTTCTGTTTTTTTGTTTTGAAAATATTTTTTGAGAGAGAGATTCAGAACTATAATCAGCATATGCAGGATACCCCTTGTATCTATGGTTCGGGATAGCCCAATTTCTTTTTCTTGACAAGTTGCGGAGCAAGAAAAGGAAGCAAAAAGAACTCCGCTATTGGGGTTAGAACTATTAGGCTAAAAGTCGTTGGATGAAAAAAAAAGACAGGCTGATTTCTCAACCTATCCCTCTATAAGATTTTAATTTATATCCAATGGTAAGGCTTATCCTTACGGTTCAGGTAGCAGTACATTTCTTCCTTTTTAAGTTCTGGGAAGAACCTCAATGCCCTATCAATTGCATAATTGGGCAAGAAGTAAATTTCGTCACGGATAGCCGTGATTACTCTGCTGTAACCATAATATCGGACAAGCTCATCAATTTCATTTTGACCGCCACGTTCTATGATACGCGCTATAATAGTCTTGTAGGCTTTCTTAAAGTCCATTGCTTCGATGTCAAAATCCCAAAAAAATACTCGGTCAAAATTTGGAATGTCGTTATTTTTTTCTCTTAATTCCATATAGTAAAGATACGATTTTTTTAGTTGTTCATTGATTTTTCAACGCCTAAAGCCTCTGCCTTTTTTCGGCAGATCGGGTATTTGTCCAAATTTTAAAGACGGATTAAGAACCGCCTTGTTTAAGCGTTCATTAATTTTTTCCATATCGGTCTCTTTACCTTTTAACAACTTAACTTTTGCTTCGTGGTCGATATTCTTGTGATACAATAATGCGTATGTAGCCATTGCAGGATTACCGCCATATTTATTTTGATATGCTTCTAAATAGATTCTTAACGGATGGTGTTCTAATAGAAAATGCATATCTATAAAATCCTTAATCCGTGTACCATTTTGGAAGATGGCGTGGAGTTTCATTGCCCCTATGTCCTCTAAGGATGCTAATCGTATCCCATCTTTTGTTTCAATTGGCTTTTGCCATGGATATTGATGCGAAAGAATATCAACTTTAATCTTATCTATATCAAGTAAGATTGTATTATTAAACATATCGTTTATCAATACCCGAGGATATTGAGTGACTAAATGTTTTAATAGCTTCTGTTTATCAAAGCCTTTGGTTGTAAAAAGGTCAATATCAATACTCAATCGGTGACCAATCTGTAGACTTAATGCAGTTCCCCCTACAAGGTTAAAATCTTTCAGCATTTCATCTTTTATTAGTGTCTGGAGAAGTTTCCACATCTCACTGCTGACTGTTTCTTTGTGTAGCATGATTTTTCGCTTTTTCGGGAATTTAATCCCGAAAACGAAGCCTTTGCCCAAAGTGGTAGTCAGTGGCACTGTTTGGCGTTCATGGGCACAATGAGCGATGAATATCCAAAAGATTATATTGCTCTCTGCCTACACAAACCGTTATCAGAACAACGGCTTGTGCTTATCGTTATAGATTTCCTTAATCAGCTCTCCGAACTCCTGAAAGTGGTATTCGATAATATTATCCAGATAAGCATAAATTGTCAGCTTGTCAATTCCCATAATGTTGGTAAGCCTGTTAAATGTTTCGTGATGTTCCTGCCGTACATAGACCGATTTGCCTTTGCTTGCATTTCTTTTAGGGATTCTAAAGAACGTTACGCAATAATCCTCTTTCGTCAGCTTCTTTGGTTTTGAAACGGTTCTTTTGGTATTGCCTGCAATCGGTTTTGTAACTTCTGGTTCTACAGATGGCAGTAAGGTCATCACTATGCGGTAAAGTGTTCTGCTCTTGTTCAGGTTCTTTCTTTTCATCAGTTAGGAAATTTTCAATAGAAAAACTCTCTTTTTCGGGTTGCTGATTTTTGTTTTCTTCGTGTATCATATCTCTTAATTTTAATATTATATCCAATTAGCTATTTGGCTAGCTAAGCAGTCAGTTGTATGGACTGTTACACCTATGTAACAACCTATCTACCTATGCACCTACATACCCTTAATTAGCTGTTTCCTTAACTGAAAAGTGTGCAATTCGTCTGTATTCAGTCACGCAGATTTGCTGTTGGGATTTATGCTGATTGATTACCTAGTTAAGGTTATAACCAATCAGCCAGCTAACCAGATACAAAGGAAACAAATGCAGTCTCAACCTAACTTAAGGTGGTATTCAAAGGCATTATTTGGCGTTCATTGTCGTGACTATAAACAACTGTTATTCAAATAGTCTTACCGAAATTTGTAATGAAAGCGATGGGTTCTCCCTGCTAACTACAATCCGTTTGCAAAACGGATTTTTCTGAACTCCTGTTCAGAGCAAGTTATCTTTTGAGGTACTCGAAATGAATTTCGGCACCTCAAAAGTACTTGCCCTTGCAGGGGGCTGGAAACGGCTCCGAAGTCGCCCGTTTGCTTAATATTAAAATGGATTATTATGGAAGAGAGAAACACAAAACAGATTAGGAAAATAGGAAGAAAACCAAAGATTGACCCTGCCGTCAATCGGTATTCTATTAACCTGAATGCAGAAGACAATGCCAAGTTCCTTGCCCTTTTTGACCAATCAGAAATGAAGGTAATCGCTCATTTTATTACAGCCTGTATCTTTCAAAAGACGGTTAAGACTGTGAAAATTGCTATGAATGCAATAGAGTATCACGAAAAGTTAACTCGATTTTTTGATCAATTTCGGGGAATAGCTACCAATTACAATCAGATTGTGAAGTTATTAAACGCCAATTTTTCGGATAAAAAAGCAGCTGCATACCTCTATAAATTGGAAAAAGAAACCATAGAATTGGTAAAAGTTACTAAAGAAGTCATCAGTTTGACACAGGAATTTGAAAAGAAATATCTAAATAAAGAGTAGAAAAATGATTGCAAAAATAGGAAAGGGAAACAATATGTATGGAGCTATTTTGTACAATCAGCAGAAAGTGGACAAAGAAAACGGAGCGGTTTTATTACTGAACAAGATACCCGACACGGTGGACGGCAGGTATTCTGTAGCCTATTTTAATAAGTGTTTTGAGCCGTACCTGTCGGCAAACATCAAAACGGAAAAAACGGTACGGCATATTTCGCTGAATCCAGATCCTTCAGATAAGGTCAGCGATGAACAGTTTACCGAAATGACACAGGAGTATATGGAACGTATGGGGTATGGCAATCAGCCCTATATTGTTTTCAAACATACGGATATTGACAGAACGCATATACACATCGTTTCGACTTGTGTAGGCATTGACGGAAAGAAAATACCCGATGATTACGACCATCCACGCTCAATGGCAATCTGTCGGGATTTGGAACAGAGATATAATATGAAAAAGGCAACTGAACAAGAGCAGAAACAAGCCAATAAAGTTTTCAAGCCTGTAAATCATAAAAATGGCGATATCAAAAGTCAGATTGCTTCGGTAGTACGGCATTTACCAAAGTATTATAACTTTTCTACTATGGGAAGCTACAATGCTTTATTGTCGCTATTCAATATCACGGCAGAAGAAGTTAAGGGCGAGCGGAACGGACAGACCGTAAACGGTTTGGTGTATGTTGCATTGGACGAAAATGGGAACAAAGTAAGTAATCCGTTCAAAGCATCTTTATTCGGAAAAGACGCAGGCGTTGCTCAACTTCAAAAATATTTTGAACAGTCCAGAGCGAAAATGAAAACCACGCCTGTAAGGTCTGTTCTAAAAAATACGGTGGAGCTAGCTATACATACCACAAGCAACGAAACAGATTTTAAAAAGCAGTTGACTGAACAGGGAATTAATACCGTTGTCCGCAGAAACGAAAATGGACGGATTTACGGTATAACCTTTATTGACCACGAAAGCCGTAGCGTTTGGAACGGCTCACAATTAGACAGAAATTTGTCGGCAAACGTATTTAATGATTGGTGGAATAACGGAAATAAACCCGAATTAAAGATACAAGATAACACCATTTCTAAAGCAAATGGAATAGAGAACCTACCGCAAAAAGACCGTTTTGAATTTCTCTCACAGGAACATTCGCCTAATACCGATTTGGGATTGTTTAGTCTATTATCCGATGCACAGGGCGAGGATTACGAGGAAGAACAGTTTGCTAACCGAATGAAGAAAAAAACACGCTCCTAACAACTAGAAGGTTGTAAACATTTTTGGACAAAATTTATGTACTTTTTAATTTACCTTTTAACTTGATTTAATATTAAAAATATATAATTTTAAAATTAAATATTTGAATACTATTCTTCCATCAAATCTTTATTACCTTCAATTGGTTTAGTAAAAATCTTATTTGTTATCTAGGTTTTTTCTCGAGTTTTTGTAATTTTGCAAAAAATTAAAAGATCAGAAAAAATGCACAAAAAACTACTTTTACTACTTACATTCTATGCTTATAATGTAAATTCTCAGACTTTACAATTTACTTATGATAGTGCAGGTAATCAAGTTCAACGAGAGCTTGTAACTATAACTGTTAATTCGGTAATGAGTACTGATAGTATCAATGAAACAGAACAAGAAGAAGAAACAATGCTCCCTGGATCTAGTTCTATTAATGATAATGCAACTATAATTGAGTTATATCCAAATCCTGTGACTGATTTATTAAATGTAGAATGGCAAAGTAATTTACAAATCAAAGAGATAGTACTTTTTGACAGCTCAGGAAAGATGTTGCAGTTAAAAAAAGTTTATGAAGGTACAACTAAAGAAATCTTTAATTTATCAACTTATTCTTCTGGAATGTATTATATACGTCTTTTTGATTCTTTTCAGCAAAGCAAATCCTATAAAATCCTAAAAAAATAACAACACTATGAAACATTTTTATTTCCTATTTACATTAATGGTTGCGCAAATTATGTTTGCTCAACAACATCATATTAGTGAGGTGGGGACCCCTGTAGATAGTTTAGAGACTATTAATATAATTAAGGTTGACCCTATCAATGAAGATACTAGTTTATCAGACGCTAACTTTAACTTATCAGCAGGTATTGAGTCAGGACCTATAATCATTCAAGATTCAGATTTTGTAGGAGCTACGAAAGGACAATTCTCCGTATCATTAAATGGTTCAGCTATTTATAATTTGCCAATTGATGTTCCACCTGGAATTAATGGTATGAAACCAGAAGTGGGGCTAGTTTATGATAGTCAGTCAGGGAATGGAATAGCTGGTTACGGATGGAATATTTCAGGGTTAAGTACGATAAGCAAAGTAGGCTCTAATAAATACTATGACGGTAAAAATAGTGCTATAAATTATTCGTCGGATGACCGTTTCATGTTAGATGGTCAACGTTTACTTCTAAAATCTGGTGTTTATGGAATGGATGGGACAGAATATCAAACTGAAAATTTTACGAATTTAAAAATAACTTCACACGGAAGTCCGCAATCCAATTATGGTCCTGAATACTTTAAAGTACAATATCCAAGTGGAAATATCGCTTATTATGGAAGACAGTATTTAGGTGGTGGTATAACAAAAATTAATACGGTTTATGCACTTACTTATATAACTACACCTCAAAACGTTGTCATTACTTATTCTTACATAAATGATAATAAAAATTTATTAATTTCAAGGATAAGCTATGGTTTCAGAAGTACGAATCCA
>Ga0308157_10009530_pt1 | contig 10735 bp, 7 predicted proteins | sample PhyBR1_FD_201035 | JGI IMG/M metagenome (GOLD analysis project Ga0308157, IMG submission 201035) | Phyllosphere microbial communities from UC Gill Tract Community Farm, Albany, California, United States - DLSLB.R1 | ecosystem: Host-associated > Plants > Phyllosphere > Unclassified | place: USA...
TTGCATAACTAGCAGTTTGAAAACCAAGACCAGAAGATACGATGCCAGAAAATGCTGAATATGTTGCATAATTGGCATCGGATAAAAATCTTCCCCAATCTCCCCAGGTATTTGCATCTCCATTATGTGTTCTAAATCTAACATCTGCTATTCCTGATCCATAGTTTGAATTTAACTGTAAGCTATAACCACCAGACCCAAAATGTATTAATTGGCCACTCAAAGGACAATTGTTTGAATACGAAAATCCAGATTTGTTTTCTCCGATAGTATTGGCATCATATCCAGGCGCATTTACCCAGCCATCATACCACCTATTTGTTGCAGTGGTTGCTAATCCTAAAGAGTTTATAAAATTTGCTGGCGTATAATATCTCAAATATTGATCATCGGATGCGTAAATTCTATTGATAGGTGTAGCTCCACTGTCACCAGAAACGGTATTGATCCATCCTGCTTGAATATAACCATTGCCATCTGTTCTGACAATTTTATTCGGTTCATTATTTGTTGACGAATGAACGGCTAATCCGCCAACGGAATTAGCATTTCCTGTGACGTTAATACTCCAAGTGCCTGAAGCTCCTGAACCAGTTGTAGAAGCTTTAGAATTTAATTGTGTCTGAATCGAGCTTGTCGCGTCATTAAATGCTTGTTGGGTTGCTGATTGAAATTTTCGTGATGCTGTTTCGGTAATTTGATCGGTATTGTAATCTCCAGCTTGAGAAGTAACGGCACCATTTCTTCCGAAAACTTTTGTTACTTCGCTGGTCGGAGTTAATAATTCCTGCCAATCACTTAAAAGAGCAGAATTTGATCCTTTTAAAATAAAAGATTTGCTCAAATCGGTTCTTACAGCAATATCGCCTGTTTGTGCAGTTAATGCTAACATAGCAGTTTCTGAAGCTATAACAAAAGTATCATTTACTGTAATGGCAGGAAGTTGAGAAGAAATTAATTTTCCGTCTGCTCCTAAACCAGCATAACCATTAGCAGTATTTTTGTTTGAAGCATTTTCAGGAGCAAATCCCAGAGAGGCTTGTTTTGCGTTCCAATTTGCTTTTTCGATATCAGAAACAAATCGATTTTCGGAATCTTGCACAATAATATTTGGGGAATGAGTAGAGGGATGTACATAGTTTGAAAGCGTCCCCAAACGGGTAATTTCATTATCAGAAATTAAACTTTTACCAGCAACTTTGTCAACTTTGTTGTTTTGCAAAGTTTTTCCCATTTCAGCTGATAAAGCTTTTGTTGTGCCTCCAGAAATTAAATCGTTTACTAATAATGTACTTAAAGAATTGCGGACGACTTCAATTGCATCCCCCAATTTTTGAAGTGTATTTAAATCGATGTTGTCGGAAGCAAGTAACTCGTTTGCATCATCAATTAAGTCTTTTAAAACTTTTCCTTGTCTTGCATCTAAAGTTTTGCCTGGAACAATATAATCAAGTGAGTTGTAGCTAATTTCGTTTATATCGCTGAATTCTAATTCACCATTGTTGTTGGTCTTTAAAATTTTGTTCTGTTCATTTTTTTCTAAGTCAGAGACTTTTATTCTATTGTGATTTGTGCTCATTTTAGGAGTGTTTTTTTATTAAATAAGTCCTTAATGCTTTAGTGGTAAAATTTTGGTGAGGCTATCAATTTCATTTAAATTATTTTTAAAGTTGCATTTATTTTGAAAGGTTTGGAAAGATCAAAACTCCAAATGCTAGATGTGTAGTTGCTCCAAGCCATTTTTAAACCATCAGGACTAAAATTGACAGCATAAAAATTTGCAGCAGGTATTATAGCAGATAAGTCAATTGATTCAGAAGTAATTGCACCAGCCAAGTCATAAGGATTTTGCAGATTTATTTTGATAACTGATCTTTGGCCACTCAATCTTGTATATAAAATAGATTTGCCATCGGGAGTAACGTAAAATCCATGTGTACTAAAATTAAGCGTTTGAGATGGTGTTAGGGTACTTAGATCCCATGGAGCCGATAGAAGGTATTTTGTAAGAGTGCTGCCAGTATGATTAAAGAACATCATTCCGTCTGAACTTAAAAAATTATATCCTGTTGTTCCGATTGGATAATATCCCACATAACTAATTGTAGAGACATCCCATGCCGTTGCAAGCTGATAAAAGTAAATACATTTAGATGTTGTTCCAGAAACGAAAACCTTTTTGCCATCAGGAGAAAAGGAATGTCCTCTAATCTGACTTTCGCCGTTCTGAGTCATAGTTATAGATTTACTTAAATAGGTTGCTGTGGTTACATCCCAAGGAGTTGATAAGGAATACTGCGCTATCGAATCTGGTCCATTGTGTAAGGTTGCATATAATCTTGTTCCGTCAGGGCTAAAAGAGGTATACATTTGAGTTAATAAATTAGTTTTAGCTTTCCCCCTGTAGAACACAGAATTTATTTTTGACCTTCCAAAAACTGTTTTTCTTAATCCCATAATTATAGTCCTAAAATCATTATTGAATGCTGACCTTCATTTTGCATGAATGTAAAAATCTGTTTTTCACTTACTGCAGGAGGCATTCCAAATTCAAATGTTTTGGGAGAGGTTATAGACCAAGTTAAAGATGTTCCTACTTTGGTAATTCCTTCAAAACACATTCCTGAATTAATAAATGAATTGGGGATTGTTAAGATTCCTGTTCCTGTAAATTTTACCGTTTTTCCATGCCATGAATCTTGAACAGTTGCAGGTAATGTTACACTAATTTGATTAGAAATATCTTGCTTGTTTGATAAGGCTATATCTCCACTTCCAAGGATAGATTCACCGCTGATAGTTTTAAAAGTTTTTTCAGGAATAGTATTAAAGGTTAATTCACCTTTTTCATTAGTAATTAGAATTCTGTTTGATTCATTTGTTTCTAAGTCAGCGACTTTTATTCTGTTATGGTTTGTCTCCATTTTTTATTGTTAATTGCAAGTTATTTTAAAACCTTTCTGTGGGAATGTTATACGAGTAAATCCAAATTCTACAGTTGTTTTTCTTTTGACTAAATTTTTTTGATGGTCAATTAAAAAAGATTTTTTCTGTAGAATTTGGATTAAATACTTATGAGACTCTTATAGGAAAGAACAATTTTTATTTGTCAAGTTGACATTCCATTTTAATCGTTATGAGCGAGCGGTTGTTTATAATTATGAGTTAAAATTCCATTTGCAAAAAAGGTATGAAATGGATTTAATGTCATTGGATAGATATTTCGTTTTTCTAAATTGATCGTTACGGCAGTAACTGGAATAATTTCTTTATTGATCGTATACAAATTATCTCCAACTAGAATATCTCCTAAAGGAATAAATCTCCAATGACCATCGCGCTGAACTAACTGTAGGTGGGTAGGAGTAGCCTCAAACAAGCCATCATTCACAATAATTGTTTTATGGGCAACTTTATGAGAGAGTTTCGTTATTGGAGAAGTAATTCTATTTTCAGATAAGTGATCACAAGACCATTTGTATAACTCTTCAGCATTATTGGTGTCATTAAGGGTTTCAATTTCAGAAGAAAGTAAGAGTTGGTCAAGAGTCAGTTCTTCAATTGCTTTTCTTGAACCATCAGGTAATGTAATTAGAGTGCCTTCAACGAGACACCCACCTGCGCCACCACCTCCACCACCAGTTGGAGGTATATAAGTAACTTCGCAAGTTCCCGCATTGTTTGCATGAGTCTGTACGTTTGCAGCCAACCATGCATCGGCTTGTGCATTGGCATCTGCAAGACTTATCGTAGAAAAAAATAGATTTGCATCTGCGGTAAGTGTCACGATGCTGCCAGTGTATCCTGCTCCGCAGTTATTTTTTTGGGCGCTTAACCTTTTTTCTACGCTATAATATCTTACGCTAGGAGCACAAGTGGCAGTATCTAAGACGGGTGCAATATAATCTGGATCTGTAACTACATTTGGTTTTGTCGGTTGTCCTGTTGAGCTTCCGTCATCAACATAGTATAATTCTAGTGCCGCAAAAGATTTATATCCTGTATTTCCCATATTTTTTGGTTTTTAATATTTAATTACGATTCGTCCTGTAGACGAATCTTTAATATAAGTGATGTATCCAAGATTAGTAACAGCTTCGATATTTTTAGAAAGATTGATACCCTGGATTGGTACCTTTTTAGAAAAGTTCTTTTGATCAACTAGAGTTCCTCCAACGTTGATTATGTCAAATCCTGATTTCTGCATTGTACCACCTAGATAAGTAACAATTTCTACATCTATATTTCCTGTTCCAACAGCAGTATACCATGAGCCAGCCATTCGTACTTGAACAGTATTTAAAGTAGGGTAGTCTGCTGTTATTTTACTAAAATTAACAAGACAGGCTTCAACACCATTTGTTTGTCTGTTATCTCCCGCCCACATAATGTGAGTATTGGCAGCAGTAGTATTTTCTGGAATTTCGTTATTAAATCCATGACCCCATCCCATCCATTTATTATCTAAAGAGGTTCCTGAATTAATAATTCCAGTATAAGTATCAAAATCTTGCCCTGCTCCGAGTGCCCATTTATATCTAATGACCATGTAGTTAAAAGGAGATAGTGTTACATCGGGTTCAACAACACAAGAAGGATTTACTCCTCTCCAGGCTGTGATTCTGCAAGACCCAGCGTTATTTGCATAAGCCTGAACATTTGCAGCTAACCATGCATCAGCTTTTGCATTGGCATCTTCGACACTAATGTTGGATACAAATTGATTTGCATTTGCAGTAAGCGTGACGGAAGTACCCATGACTCCGGCAGCGCAATCATTTTTTGCCGCAGTCAATGACTTGGCTATATTGTAATATTCCATACTTTGTTTATAATTGATTATGATTTGTCTCAACTTAGCGAAGAATTGCGTCAAGCAACAACTAAGTTTGATGAGATCAAAAAGCTTTTTTTATATACTTTTTGATTTCACTTTTTTGAAGTGTTATTAATTTATTGCTATAAAATTGAATCTTGTAAAAAAACAATAATTAAATAAAGCAGATTGTCTAGAAGCAAGTAGACGAAGAACAGAATAGAGGAATATTAAAGTCAATAGGAACCACGCCAGACAGGCTGATAAATTTGTGGTTCCTAAATAACTATCTAAAAATTATGACAAAGAATTATTCTTGCTCTTGCTTTACAATTTCGCCAGTTTCAATGTTCACGCGAATATCTCCGTGCTCATCCTTAATAGCTTTTTCCAGTTCGTTGAAGTTTTGCTGTTGAACGGCAATCTGACTTAAGATATCTGCTTTTTGAAATTCGTATTGAATAGACAATTCTCCCAACGACAATCTCGCTTTATCCATAAAGACGTTAAAATCTTGTAATTTCTTTAATTGTTCTGCGTTGATTGTTTTTGCTTCTTTTTTATTGATTGTTACGTTTTCCATTTTTTTATTTGTTTTAATGTGTTTTTGAATTTTATTTAGAGAATAAATTATTATGGCATCATTCCTCCATCAGTAATTGACCAATTATTTGGTGCTCCTGTAAGAATTGCTCGAGATGCTGCACTTGCAGCTGTATATCTTACATATCCAAAAGAAACTGTTGTTGAAGGTTTTACTGGTCTTGAACTCCAACCATTATAAATAGCATCTAAATTTGATAGTGAAAAATTTAAGATTGTTTTTTCAGCCATAAAAAATGAAAAATTAGTTACATTACTAATATTCCAATTTCCTATGTTTTGATTAAATGCTGTTGCCCTACTAAACATAGAACTCATATTTGTCACTTTTGAAGTATTCCAATTTCCTATATCTTGATTGAATAACACGGCATCATTAAACATAGCACTCATATTTGTTACAGCAGATACATTCCAAGATCCAATATTTTGGTTGAATGTCGAAGCGCTACTAAACATACTACCCATATCAATTACAGATAGGGTATTCCAAGAGCCAATGTTTTGGTTGAATGTTGTAGCTGAAGCAAACATAGTGCTCATATTTGTTACTTTTGAAACGTTCCAATTTCCTATGTTTTGGTTGAATGCTATAGCCCTATTAAACATAGCGTTCATATTTATTACAGAAGAAGTATCCCAATTGTTTATGTCAGGGCTTTCGCCATTGTTGAAGCCCTTAGCTTTAAAAAATGAATACTGCATATGCATTACTTTTGATACATCCCAAGAACCTAAGTTTTGGTTGAATTTAGTAGTTGATTCAAACATGCTGGACATATTTGTCACATTCGAAGTATTCCAAGAGCCAATTGGTTGGTTAAATTCAGAAACAGAATTATCAACAGCAGCAAACATACTATACATACCTGTTACCGCAGAAGTATCCCAATTATTAATACTTGGACTTCCACCGTTATTAAATGCAGTAGCATAACCAAACATCCACCCCATATTTGTTACCTTGGATACAGACCAGCTTCCTAAATCTTGATTAAATGCAATAGCTCGAGAAAACATAGATTCCATGTTTGTAACATTCGAAGTATTCCAGGCCCCTATATTTTGGTTGAATGCTGTAGCTGAACCAAACATCATACGCATATTTGTCACTGCTGAAGTATTCCAAGAGCCAATGTTTTGATTGAAAGCTGTGGCTGAATAAAACATACTACTCATACCTGTTACAGCTGCTGTGTTCCAGTTGTCTATAGGTTGATCAAATGCTGTAGCTCCGGAAAACATATTATCCATACGTGTCACAGCCGAAGTATCCCAAGAACCAATATTTTGATTAAACACTTTAGCTTCAGTAAACATGGTATTCATATCTTTCACTTTCGAAGTATTCCACGAACCAATGTTTTGGTTGAAAGATGACGCTTTGTAAAACATACTGCTCATATCTGTTACAATTGCAGTATTCCAAGAGCCAATATCTTGATTGAATGCTGTTGCACCATTAAACATACCTTCCATAATTGTCACAGCAGATGTATTCCAAGATCCAATGTTTTGATTAAATAGTGATGCTCCACAAAACATATAGCTCATATTTGTCACATTCGAAGTAACCCAAGACTCAATTTTTTGGTTGAATAATGACGCACCATAAAACAGACAATACATATTGGTCACAGCAGATGTATTCCACTCATCAATTTTATTTATTGTAGTCAATGATGTGCATAAATAAAAACAATAAGCTAATGAAGTTGTCCCTTCCAAATTTAATACATCAGAAACAGCAGATAGATCTAAATTTGCACATCCAAAAAAGTAATTTCCTTGATTAGTACCAAGTCTTAATCCTCCCCAAGATTTTATAGATAATATTTTTAATCTATCACCTGTAGTTGAGTTGGCAAAACACCACCCTTTACAAGTTCCTGTAATTGTAATTGTATAAGTTCCAGGTGTCGCATAAGTATGTAAGGTCTCAGCTTGGTTGGGTGAAGTAATATAATTTGAGGAGCCGTCTCCCCAATCTATATTAAAAGCATAAGTACCATTATAGATCAAGGGTAATTTTACTTGTGAAGCAGTACTAGAACCTGTAGAGACATTATCCGTTTTCCAAGTAGAAACAAATGGAAGAGCAGGGGTACTTTTGTTTAGCCCATATTCATAAAATAGTAATGGATTCATAATTATACGTTTGAAATTCTTAAATAATCTGTAGTGCCAATGCTAGAAATAGTTGCCGTGCTTCCTGCAGCTCCATTTAATGTCGACGTTGTATTAACTTGTACCAGTGTTCTACCTGCTGCTTGTATAAAAGTTATTGCACCTGTACCGTGTTTTAAATAGGATGCATTAAAGTCTATACCGCCATTTACAGTAATATTTATTGCACTTGTTCCATTATTGATAATGACATTTTTTCCAATTTGTTTTTTGCCATTTGCATCAAGTGTATCGGTTGTAATATTTGTTGTTGTAGTAATGGTAATTTGTGAAGGTTCTGGTGACGCACTTGCAGAGGTGGTTACAGATCCATCAGCCATTAAGTATTGAGAACTTGTACCACCAGATTTAACAAAACTATTTGCTTGTACATTACCAGTTTTATCAACAGTAAAAGTATTTACTCCGTTGTTTTTTCCAACGTATAGCAGACCAGTTGCTCCAGATGCTGCATTAGCAGCAATACAAATTCCATCATATGAGGTAGTGGAAAGAATACCAATTCCATCACCACTAGTAATAGCTGATATGGCATTTCCAGATCCAAATTCAGTATGTGCAAATATTCCTGTTCCATTCCCAGTGTTATGGGAAAATAAACCATAACCATAATCGGTAGAGTTACCAGCATAAATTCCGCGTCCTCCTTCACCAGTTTGGCGAGAGTAAATACCAAAACCTGTAGACGTATTGTTTGACATTAAACCAATTCCATCACCATTATTGGTTAATGATACAGAATTGCTTCCGCCACCACCATTATTGGTAATGACCAATCCATTAGTTTGTGTATTTCCAGTATTGGTAACAGATTTAATTCCGGTGAAAGACTGATCTGTTGTTGTTAGTAACACTCCTTCCAGTGAATTCTCACCAATTTTCTTCTCAACACCGTCACTACCCATAACATACAAATCTGTAGTGCCATTTGTTTTAGCATATAATTTTGCGTGACCAGCCATTGCAGCTGCAGAATCAGAAGCAGCTAGGGTTAAAAAGCCATCCGTAATATCTGCTTTTTCGTTTAAGGTTGTAAAAGAAGTTCCAGATACGTTTCCGTCGTGTGTGATAAATGCTTTTTCTATTTGTTTTTTTTGAATACTGATTGCTTTTCTATTAACATTTTCAGCATTCGTGTCAATAGTAGAAGTAGTTGCGTTAGAAGTAGAGTTTTGAACTAATTTTAAGCAGTTAGCACTATTACTTTTGATGATGGTTAAAACATCTTCAACAGAATCATTGTGAGTCAGTTTTAAAGCTCCATCTTTAGTTTCATTACCAGAAGTATGAATTACTTTTGTGTCTTCAGCGTAAACAGTATCATCAAGTGAACCATCTCCTTTGACAAAATCTGTATCTAAACCGCCTGAAGTAATAAAGTTTTTAGCAGTTACTTTTCCTTCAGTATCAATTTTAGCATTTACAACATTATCTTTTGATACTTGCAAAGGATCACCAGTTGCAGTTGCAGAAGAATTGACTTGTAAACCTGCTCCAGCCCCAGTGTTAGATAATTTAATACCAGTTCCTGTTGCTGTATTTTGAATCGCAATACCACTTCCAGCTCCGCTAACTGTTACGTCCAGCACTTTTGCGCCAGCATCGGCACCACTATTTGTTAATACGATTCCGCTAGTTGAGGTTGGGGTCGTGTTGTTGAAAGTTAAGATTCCATTTTTAGTTTCATTTCCTGAAGTATGCAAGAAACTAGTAAAGTCAATTTGTTGACCAGAACCGCCTCCTGGATTTGAATTTGGAGATAAATTTTTATACCAATAATCGACTTCAATGTTTCTATTGTCAATATTTCCCGAAAAGGTGATTTTGGCCATTTCGTAATTGATGATGTAATCTCCATCATTTCCTTGACCTTCTTTCTCAAGCAATAGCTGTCCGTTTTTAAATACCTTGACACTGTAATTAATTGGTGCATATTGCAAAGTAATGGTATCGCCAATAAATGAGTCAAAATGCTCTTTACGTGGCATATAGTTATTTCCAGTAATGATACCAATATTCTTTAAACCTGTATACAAAAGGGCAGGAGTTACATAATGTAGGTTATCCCTTCCTTCTTCAACCATTTGAAAGTCGGCCTTGTCTTCATCTTTATGGATAAAACTGTTAAAAACCTCCTGGAAGTCCGCCTGAGATGGAATATCGCCGTCCTCGAATTTGTAGCCAATGTTAGTTCTGTCTGTTGCCATGTTGTTTGAAATTTATTTTCTTTCTGTAAATATTATTTTTGATTAGCTTGATTTTGAATCCCAATACATAATTTGCATTGGGATTCATTTAATAATTAAAGTGTTAGATTTTTTTCTTCACTGCTGTACATACCTGAAGAGTTTTCGGCAAGTACTTTGAAATGGTGATAGATTCTATCGCCATCGTCATTTTTAATAGTCAATTCATCAGTTCCCAGTTTGGTTTCCAGTAAAGGCAATGTTACAATCTCTTCGTTAGAAACTTTTTCCTGAATTTTATCCCAATTTCCTTGATTGTTCATTTTGTATAAATGATACTTACCATTATGAACCGTTTTCTCCCAGCTGAAAACAATAGGTTTCAAGACAGATTCATTTACCCCTGTTACATCTCCAGAGGCTGTCAATGTAGGAGATTCTGGAGCAACTGTATCCGCAATTACTGTCGCAGTAATTTTTGATGGTTGAGATGGCGTATAATCAATATTAACAATAGGATTAAGATCTGTTGAACTTGGATCGGCATACTCAATTTCTCTAGAAACGGTAACTCTGTAAAAAAGGCCATCTCCAAAAGGAACACTTTCTAGATCTTCAAATTCATCGTAAACAGTCCAAACGTTGTTAAAGTCAGCAGATAAAGTATTTTCGTCAATCAAAATTTCTTTGACAGAAGTCATGGTTCTAATTGATTGTGCATCAAGCATATTCTTAGCACGATAGATATTTATTTTTCTGATGTTATATTCTGGTTTGTAAGCATTTAATTCTATTTGAATAGAAGGTTTGATTCCTAAAACTTGATTTTCCAACACAGGCATAATTCGTTTGATTTCTGGCGTCTGCGGCGGATTTGAAGGAACAAGTTTTACAGGACCTAAAAATGTGCTAAATGGACTGAAATTCAATTTAATATCCATTT
>Ga0308157_10009535_pt1 | contig 10727 bp, 7 predicted proteins | sample PhyBR1_FD_201035 | JGI IMG/M metagenome (GOLD analysis project Ga0308157, IMG submission 201035) | Phyllosphere microbial communities from UC Gill Tract Community Farm, Albany, California, United States - DLSLB.R1 | ecosystem: Host-associated > Plants > Phyllosphere > Unclassified | place: USA...
GTGCCATTGGCGACGGTGGTGAATTCGCGGTCACTGAGGAACGTCGCCACGCCAGTGCCCTGGGCTTTCGGGCAGCTGAAGCGGAATTTCCACTGGTTGCCGGTGCGCTCGGTGATCTGCTGCTTGCAGCCCGATTGCGGGTCGGCCAACGGGATGTCGTTGGTCGCCACCTGCTGCGGCGTCAGGCAAGCGCGGATGCCTTTGCCGCCGATGTTGATGCCGTTCTTCTCCAGCGCCGCGCGCTGCTGCGGGGTGATCTGGCCTTGAATCTGGCCAAGGATCGATTGCACATCCATGGCCTGATCATCGACCTTCAGATTGCTCGAAGACATTTCCCACAACCCCGGCTGCAGCATTTGCGCCTGCGCAACCACCGGCAATGCCAAACCCAGGCCCAGCGCCAAACCCAGCAGACGAACGTTCATCGAGTAACTCCTGATCAGTTGTGGCCGTTAGACGCCGGCCGGTTGCGTCGGTTCATGCACCGATTAAATAGAGACATTCGCCGCAGAACATGGTCTGTTAAGCATTGCATCTCGCGGAGCAAGGCTGCCCCATGGATTTTTTCGGACCGCACATTTTCGGTTATCTGATCGCCCTGTTGCACACACTCGGTTCGATCGCGGCAATCCATGCGGTGCTCACCGTGCGCACTGCGCAAGGCTCGATCGCTTGGGCATTGTCGCTGATCTTCATTCCCTACCTCACACTTATTCCATATCTGGTATTTGGTCGCAGCACCTTCGATGGCTACATCAAGGCGCGGCGCCAGGCCAACGAGCAGATGCGTCTGGCCATTTCCGAATTGAACTGGCGCCCGTGGGTGGAAGAAGCCTTGGCCGCCCGCGCGTCGAGTGCCTATGCCTCATTGCGCGCGATGCCGAAACTGGGGCGCATGCCGTGCCTGGCGAACAACGAGGTGCAACTGCTGGTGAACGGCACCGCGACTTTCGATGCGATTTTTCAGGCGATCGCACAAGCGAAGGAAGCCGTGCTGATCCAGTTCTTCATCATTCACGACGATCGGCTCGGCCAGCGCTTGCGTGATCTGCTGTTGAAGAAAGCCGCCGAAGGCGTATCAATTCATTTGCTCTACGACCGCATCGGCAGCCATGCCCTGCCCCATCATTACGTGCAGGCGCTGCGTGATGCCGGCGTCGAGGTCAAAGCCTTTGCCACGCGCAGCGGCTGGCTCAACCGCTTTCAGGTCAACTTCCGCAACCACCGCAAAATCGTTGTGGTTGATGGCGTAGTCGGCTTTGTCGGCGGGCATAACGTCGGCGATGAATACATGGGTGAGAAGCCACCATTGGCGCCGTGGCGTGACACCCACGTCAAAGTCCGCGGGCCGGTGGTGGCCTGCATGCAGGAATCGTTCGCCGAAGATTGGTTCTGGGCTGCTCGTACTCTGCCGCCGTTGATCCTTCCGGATACATACCCGGAGGATGGCGTGCTTTGCCAATTGCTTGCCAGCGGTCCGGCCGATGCTTATGAAACCTGCTCGCTGTTTTTCGTCGAAGCCATTCACGCAGCAACACAACGGGTCTGGATTACCAGCCCTTACTTCGTCCCGGACGAAGCCGTATTTGCCGCGCTAAGGCTGGCAGTGTTGCGCGGTGTTGATGTGCGCCTGCTGTTGCCGTCGCGGCCTGATCATCGCATCGTCTATGCCGCCTCCAGCCTGTATGCCTTCGAGGCGGTGCGTGCCGGCGTGCGGGTGTTCCGCTATCGCCCAGGTTTCCTGCATCAGAAAGTAGTGTTGATCGACAGCGAAATCAGCGCCATCGGCAGCGCCAATCTGGATAATCGCTCGTTCCGCCTGAATTTCGAAGTGATGTTGCTGACCGTCGACAGCGAGTTCGCCGCCGCCGTGGAACACATGCTCAATGACGATTTCGCCCTGGCCGATGAAGTGGCCAAAGAAGAAAGCCGGGAGATCCACCGCCTGCAACAGGTCGGCATGCGGATCGCCCGGCTGATTTCGCCGATTCTCTGAGCGCCCCGTTTCAGGGGTGGTAGATGTCGTCGCGGGTCCAGGGCAGTTCGTGGCTGCCATCCGGATGCGCTTTCACGGCGAGGATCTGATGCAGATTGATCCAGCCACGGGCAAAGGCATACGCGCAACCGGCCAGATACAGACGCCAGATACGCAGTGCTTGCTCAGGCACCAGTTTCGCCGCAGCTTCGAGGTTATCCTCCAGTCGCTCACTCCAGTGATCGAGCGTGCGCGCGTAGTGCAGGCGCAAGCTTTCGACATCGACGATTTCCAGCCCGGCTTCACTGATCTCGGCTGAGATCATCGCCAGATGCGGCAGCTCGCCGTTGGGGAACACGTATTTTTCGATAAAGTCGCCAGCGCCGCGTCCAACCGGGCGGCCATCGGTGTGTTTGGCGGTGATGCCGTGGTTCATCACTAGGCCGCCCTCCTTCACCGCGCCAAACAGCGTTGCGCAATACTCGGCGAGATTGGCATGACCAACGTGTTCGAACATGCCGACGCTGACAACCTTGTCGAAGCGGCCGTCCTGCGGCAGATCGCGGTAGTCGAGCAATTGCAGTTCGACCTGATCTTCAAGACCCTCGGCCTTGACCCGCTCCTGCGCCAGCGCCAACTGCTCCTTGCTCAAAGTAATACCGAACACCTTTACGCCGAACTCTCGCGCCGCATACCGCGCCAGACCGCCCCAACCGCAGCCGACATCCAGCAAATACTCGCCCGGCTGCAAGCGCAGCTTGCGGCACAGATGGCGGAATTTGGCTTGCTGCGCCTGTTCGAGGGTTTCGCTACCGGTTTCGAAATAGGCACAGGAATACGCCATGTCGCTGTCCAGCCAGAGCTGGTAGAACGCATTCGACAGGTCGTAGTGATAGGAAATGGCTTTGGCATCGGTGTCTTTGTCGTGATGCGCACGCACCGGCTGACTGCCTTCGTCTTCGTCGAGCAGCGCATTGCTCAACTCGTCGCAAACCCGAATGACCTCGCTGATCGAGCCCTCCAGTTCCAGCTTGCCTTCGACGAACGCCGCACCCAGCGCATCCAGGCTTGGGTGGGTGAATTGAGTAACCATCTGCGGGTCCTTGACGACGATGGTTACGCTGGGCGTCGGGCCCAGATTGAACTCGTGGCCGTCCCAGAGTCGCAGGCGAAGCGGTAACTGCAGATTCTGTAAGGCCGGTGGAAGTTGCGCGAGCATGGAAAATCCCCCCTTGTTTCAGACGTCTGATCTGAGGGTAGACCAACCTGGAAAAATAGCAGGCTATCGATTCGATCGGCCTTGTCTATCGTGATCGGCACATCGGCTGAACGCCACAGACGACGCGCCTTACGATAGATGACTGCCTGGGCACACGGCGGTTCGATGAATTTTCTTTCATTTATCCCGAGGGTCGAGCCTGAGCAATGGCTCCTGAAAGCGCAGCAAACGTCCGGCGTTGCCCAACACCAACAGCGTACTCAGGTTATGCAGCAGCGCCGCGATCATCGCCCCGGCCGCACCAAGCCAGCCGAACGCCGCGAAGACCACGATGGCCAGCGTCCAGCCGAGGCCGATAATCACGTTGACCTGCAAAGTACGCCGGCACTGACGACTCAGGCGCACGCAAGTACCGAGGCGACGCAAGTCGCTGCCGATCAACACGATGTCCGCCGACGCCAAGGCAATGTCGGCCCCGCCAGCGCCCATCGCCACGCCGACCACGCCGGCCTTGAGCGCGAGTGAATCGTTGATGCCGTCGCCTACTACCATCGGGCGGAAGCCGTGATCGATTTCCTTCAGTACGCGATTGAGTTTGTCCTCCGGAAGCGCTTGCGCTTGGACTTCGTTCAGCCCGACTTCCTGCGCCAACGTTCGCGCAACGCTCTGGCGATCCCCCGTCAGCAGGAGTTGGCGTCCCAGCCCCAGTTCACGCAATTCGCTCAAAGCGTGCTTCGGGTTTGATGCTGTCGGCGAGTAACAGCCAGGCGAGGAATTCGCCCTTAAGGGCCAACCCGGCAATCGGCCCATCGTGCTCAGGAACAAGGGTGGTTGTGATACCCAGTTGCGCGAACAACTCTGGACGACCGAGCGCAGCTTCGCCCTTCTCTGTCGTCGCCACTACGCCCAGGCCTTGGCGCTCATGGATGTTGGTCAGAGGCCAATAGGCCTCCTGATCGGCCATCCCGGCGAGTGCCCGGCTCACCGGATGACTGCTCGCCGCGCCAAGACTAGCGGCCAGTGTCTGCACTTCGGCGGTGTCCGCATTCAGGCTGTCGATCAACTGCAAACGCAAGGTGCCGTACGTCAGCGTGCCGGTCTTGTCGACCACCAGCGAGGTCAGATCGGCGAGTTCTTCGAGGAACGCCGAGCTGCGAATCAGGATCCCGTGACGCGCGGCGACGGCGACACCGGCAATCGCCGTGGCCGGCGCCGAAAGCACCAACGCACACGGACACGCCGCCACCAATACCGCGAGCATTGCTTGCGCATCATGAGTGACGAACCAGGTTACCGCCGCCAGCAGCAAGACCAGAACCATGTAGCTGCCGGCATAGCGTTCGAGCAATCGCGTGATCGGCGGTTTCGAGCGCTCGGCGTTTTGCATCAGGGCGATGACTTTGCCCAAGGTGGATTCGTCGCCGGTGCGGGTGACTTCGACGCGCAGCAATCCATCGAGGTTGATCGCGCCGCCGAACACTAGCATGCCGACGCCCGCTTCCACCGGAACCGACTCACCGGTAATCGACGCGGTATCAAGGCTCGCCTGCCCCGATAAGACCCGACCGTCCGCCGGCACCCGATCACCGGCCCGCACCTCGACAACATCGCCAGCGCTGAGCGTGCCGTTGTCCACTTCGATGATCGAACCGTCTGCTTGCAGCTTGCGCGCATGGCTGCGGGTCAACTGGCCAAGCGCATTGATCGCTTCCTGGGAGCCGATCACGCTGCGCTCCTCAAGCACATGGCCGAAGATCATGATGATCGGCAACAACGCCGCAGTGAGCAGATCACCGGTCGCCCAAGCACCGAGCATGGCCAGCGCGATCAACTGATCGGTGATGCCGTGCAGGCTCGGGTAACGCAGGCTGTACCACGCCGAACGCATCACCGGAACCGCTACCAGCAACGAGGCGAAACCGAGCAGCAACTGGCTGACACCGGTTTGCTCCGGGAGCATCCAGCGCCAGAGCAAACCCAGACCCAGCAACCCGAGCGCAAGCATCGCCAGGGTCAATTGGCGCGCGGCGCGACGTTGTTCGGCCGAGGACAACAGGCCTGGGGCAGCGGTGGTCGCCGTCATTGACTGGCTCCTTGAATGATCAACCGGGAATCGTCTTTCGGGTTGACGGTGGTGACCGACCCGGCCTGACCGAGAATTTTCGGCAGGCGTTCGCGATACAGACGCAGGAGCATTTGCGGGTCGGCAGATGTGGCCAGACTCGAAACGGTTGCGGTATCGGCCGAGGCTTTGGCAAGACGCTCCCCCGCCTGCGCGTGAGCCACCTGGAGCGTGCGGTCTGCCTGTTCGTTGGCGGACTGGGTAAGTTTCTCGGCGTCGGTGCGCGCGTTAGCCACTGCTTTGTCAGCCTGCTGACTGGCGGTCAGCACCGCATTGAAGGCACTGACCGCCGGCTCCGGCAGACTTGATTGCACATCCACGCGCGACACCTCGATGCCGATGCCCTGCCCGCTCGCCTTCAGTTCAGCGAGTCGCGCGTTGATGCCTTGCACCAGATCACCGCGCAATCGCTCACGACGCTCGGCCGCCTGATTGTCGGCGCCGATCAGTTCCGGGCGAGCGACCAGAATGGTGTCGAGATCTCGCGCGGCGGTCAGGGCCACGGCGCTGCGCGTCACTAGCCGATCGAGTGCTGGCAGCACATGCTCGCCTTGCAACACGAATTCGTACGGATCGGAGACTTGGTAAAACACTCGCACGTCCAGTTGCACTACGCCGGCATCGCCGGTCAATAAATAACCAGACCCGGCGAGTGCATCACTCAATGGCGTGGCGAAGGAAGCCACCCGGTCAGCCTTCAACGCCTCGTCGCTGCGCGATAGATTTTCCACTCGGCGCTCGATCACCCGATCCGCCGCCGGCAACAGAACCACCTGTTCAAAGGGTTGCGGCCACGCCCATAACAGCCCGGCATTCTGAACGCGATCCAGCGCGCCGAAGTGCAGCACCACGGCGCGGTTTTGCGGATCAATCTGCCGGACATTCGAGAACGCCCATGCCAGCGCCGCCAACAAGGTGATCGCATACAGGGCGATGAAGGTCAGACGTCCGGCCTGGATCCACGGACTGTTCAACGCATGTGTTCCACGTGGAACTTCTTCGCTCATGGTTGCGATCCGGCTTTGTTGTCGAACGTCGGTGGGCCGTCGACTAATACGCGGAAAGGCGCAGCATCGGTGCGCAGAATCAATTTGGTATCCGGCGTAACGATGGTGCCGAGGGTATCGAGGGAGCGCAGCAGGTTATAGAGCTGCGGCGAGCTGGCGTAGGCGCGACCATAAATCTGCGCAGCCTCGACCCGTGACTGTGCTTCGATATCGGCGGCTTTCACCGTCGCATCGGCCTGGACGATCCGCGCATCGCGCTCGGCGGCGGAACGGATTTGCGCCGCTTCGCGTTTGCCAACAGCCGTGCGTTCGGTAGCAATGGTTTCACGCTCGGCACGCATGCGGTCGACCGTGGCGCTGAGCGTGACCGATGGCAAAGTCAAACGCTCGATACCCACCTGCACAACGCGCACGCCATATGTAGCAAGCAACTGTTGATCGATCTGCTGACGCAACTGCGTTTCAAAATCGCCGATGCGCACTTGTTTGGCATCAGTGTTGACCAGATTCGCCAGATCGAAACTGCTGGCCGTGGTCTCCAGCGCTGAGCCGACAAAGGTTCGAATCTGCCGCGCCGCTTCGTCCGGCTGATTCTGCACGGCACGCATGAAACGCTGCACGTGTTCAGGATCACCCTGCACCTGCCACGCCACGTAGGCCTGAACGATGATGCGCAAACCGTCCTTGGTGCCGACGTCCTGCAAACCACTTGAGGTGGTACGTAGACGCAAGTCCACCGGGATTGCCGCTTCGAACGGTGCCGGCCAGCACCAGCTCAAACCGGGATCAAGCAATACCCGCGAAGGATTACCGAAACGGGTGATGACCGTGGCTTCACCGGAGCGCACTTGCACCAGACTTGCGGCGGCAATGGCAAACGCCACCAGCAACGCAGCCCAGCCCATACGCCGCCACGGAAATGGTCCGACTTCTGGCACCTCGCCGTGATGGTGGTGATGACCATGATGATGGTGATGCCCGCCGTGGCCGTGGTCGTGGCCGCTGTGGTCGTGAATGTCATGAACAGGCGACTGGCTCAATGGGTGGCTCCTGGTTGAGCGGTGGTGCGGGGGGACGACGGATCAGTCGGCAGTGTGAAAGTACGCAGATCGATGGTTGGCGCATTTGCGCTGCCGCCGAGTCGATGATCGAGTATCAGCAACTTGGCTTTACTCATGCCCTGACTGAGCTGGCTGAGATATTGCTCCAGCACGAAGGCCTGGCCGGCATTGGTGAAAGCTTTCTGTTCGGCGCTGAATTTAAGGTCGGCGGTTTGCGCGGCTGCATTGATCTCCCGCGCATTGGCCATTGCCTGATCCCGCGCCGTGCTCGCCTGCAACTGCGCCTCGTTAGTGGCCTGCGCAGCCGCCCCGCGTTCGCGAGCGATCAACGCCTGCGCGCCGATCTGCGCCGCTTGCACACTGTGATAGGCATTCGCCGCGCCGGCCGGTGGATGTATCGCCTCGACAACTGTGGCGAGGATTTCCACACCGCTGTTCAATCTGTTCAGATCGCTTTGCACTGCGCGACCGATTTCCTCAGCCAGCCCAGCCCTGTCGTCGCCGAGCAGACCGTCGAGGGTGCGCGAGGCAAAATCGTGAACCAGGATGCGGCTGGCGGTGCTGCGAATCAGCGTCGGTACATCGGCGCTGTTATAGGTCGCGGCGAGCGCCGCCTCGTCGTTCAAACCGATGCGATAAACGAAGCGCACGTCCATGTTGACGATTTGCAGGCCCTGTTGCGCGCCGCGGCTGCTGGCGATGACCTGGGATTTGTCGTTGACGTGGCTGGCATCCCACAAACGGTTGGCGGTCAGCGGCGCTGGGCCTTCAGCGGAATCGGATTGCACGGCGGTTGGCTTGTCGCCGACACTGGTGGCCAGTTCATGGACCACACCGTTTTCAACGGAAATCACACGCCCCAATGGCCAGGGCAAACCGGCATGCAAACCCGGGCCGAACACCTGTACCGGTTTACCGAAGCGCTCGTAGATGCCGCGACCTTGCAGGGGAATCCCATGTACGCCGGTCAGCAGCCAGCCGCTCAGGGCGACCACCGCCAGCACCGGCAACAACGCCCGGCGCATGTAACTGAAGGCCCAGATCTGCCGCAGATCGATGCCGAACCGATTGTGCATTTCGTGCTGCAACGCCAGCAACGGCTGCGGCGGCCAACGCAGCATATCGGCGATAAAACTGCGCGCCAGCAGGGTCGGTTCCAGTTGTTCACGCCGCGGGCTGAAGACAGACAGTAACGCGCGCAACAGCAGTTCGCCGGCAACCAACATTGGCAGGACTGCGCTGAGCACCACCACGCGTACCGGCCAGACTGCGTTTTCGCTGGCAAACAACAGACACAGCGCACCGATCAACAGGGTGATGATCACCACCCGGGTCAGTTGCGCCAGCGCAGCCGCTTCCGGCCATTGCGCCGGCGGTTCCTGCGCCAGGTGCCGCTCCAGCACGAGCAGGGCAAACGCCAGCAACAACGCCAATGCCCCACCGATGCTCGCCGACAGCCCCAAGGCCGCCGCAGGCAACGTGAGATTCCACACCTGCTCAATACTGAGCACTACCAGCAACGCCCAGCCGCCGAGCCACAACGTCGGCGCACCGATTTGTCCAAGCAGATGGCGGCTCTGCTGACTCAATCGCTCCAGCAGCCTTTCGTACCAGCCTTCGGCTGCAGCGCCCTCCTCCACGACGGTCGATTGCGAAGCGGGCGGATGCATCACCCGCGCGCGCCATCGCGTCACCCACCACGCCGATTGCAGACCGGCGACCAGCACCAGCAACGCCGCGCTCTGATTGACCAACAACGGCAACCACAGGGACTGCGGCGCAAACAGGCCGACGAAAAACGCCAGCACCCAGCCCGACGCGGCCACTGCGCCAAGTCCATACACCACCCGACGCAATTTGCGTGACTGCGCGGCTGCCTGCTGAAAGCGCGGCAGCCCGGTGACTGGCGTGGCGTCCAACTCAAGATCGACTTGCATAACACCCCGAAAATATAGGCTCTGCGTTCGTAGCGTTACGATATAACGCAAGCTGTGAAATATTCGTACACAATTACGCTTATTCAAGGATGCCGCAGCTGTCGCTTGCCTGAAGCCTTGACCGAAATGTCCGGCGCAGCTCATATTACGCGCATAATTTTTATCGCGACTAATCTTGGCTATCCCCATCGAGCAATCTGGAGCAAGCGCATGAGCAACTATGACGTGGTAATTCTGGGCGGTGGCCCCGGCGGTTATAACGCAGCGATCCGCGCCGGTCAGCTCGGGCTCAAGGCAGCTTGCGTCGAAGGACGTGCAACCCTCGGCGGCACCTGTCTGAACGTCGGTTGCATGCCGTCCAAAGCCTTGCTGCACGCGTCGGAGCTGTACGCCGCTGCGGTGGGCACGGAGTTCGCCAATCTCGGCATCGAGGTCGAACCGAAGCTGAACCTTGCGCAGATGATGAAACAGAAGGACGAAAGCGTCGCCGGCCTGACCAAGGGCATCGAGTTTCTGTTTCGCAAGAACAAAGTCGACTGGATCAAGGGTTGGGGCCATATCGACGCCCCGGGCAAAGTGACGGTGACCGACGCTCAAGGCAACAAGAGCGAGCTCAGCGCCAAGGACATAATCATCGCCACCGGTTCCGAGCCCACTCCCCTGCCCGGCGTAGAGATCGACAACCAGCGCATCCTCGATTCCACCGGCGCGCTGTCATTGAGTGAAGTACCCAAACATCTGGTAGTGATTGGTGCCGGGGTGATCGGCCTGGAGCTGGGTTCGGTATGGCGCCGACTCGGCGCGCAGGTCACCGTGGTCGAATACCTTGATCGCATCTGCCCCGGCGTCGATGGCGAGGCCGGCAAGACGTTGCAGCGCGCGCTGAGCAAACAAGGCATTGCCTTCAAATTGAGTTCCAAGGTCACCAGCGCCACCAGTTCCGCCACAGGCGTGCAGCTGAGTGTCGAGCCTGCCGCTGGCGGCACGGCTGAACTGATCGAAGCCGATTATGTGCTGGTGGCCATCGGGCGCCGGCCGTACACCCAGGGCTTGGGGCTGGAGAACGTCGGCCTCAGTACCGACAAACGCGGCATGCTCGCCAACAAACAGCATCGCACCGAAGCCGCCGGGGTCTGGGTGATCGGCGACGTCACGTCCGGCCCGATGCTCGCGCACAAGGCTGAAGACGAGGCCATGGCCTGCGTCGAACAGATCCACGGCAAGGCCGGCGAGGTCAATTACGCGCTGATCCCCAACGTCATCTACACCCAGCCGGAGCTGGCCAGCGTCGGCCAGACCGAAGAACAGCTCAAGGCCGAGGGCCGTGCCTACAAGGTCGGCAAATTTCCCTTCACCGCCAACAGCCGGGCGAAGATCAATCACGAAACAGAAGGCTTCGCCAAAGT
>Ga0308157_10009536_pt1 | contig 10726 bp, 5 predicted proteins | sample PhyBR1_FD_201035 | JGI IMG/M metagenome (GOLD analysis project Ga0308157, IMG submission 201035) | Phyllosphere microbial communities from UC Gill Tract Community Farm, Albany, California, United States - DLSLB.R1 | ecosystem: Host-associated > Plants > Phyllosphere > Unclassified | place: USA...
CAGTTTGTCGTCGCCCACGGCGTACATATCACGGACTTTGCCGCGTGCCAGCAGTGGCAGGGACTGAATATCAGATTGAAGAAGCGCAGATGTCACCGGAAATCCTTTGCAAGGGAAAATATCATGCCGTACGCGCCGAGCGAAGTACTATCGCGGGCGTACGATCATGCAATAGAAATGGGAATAATCCGTTATTTTACCGCCATATGCCGCGCTTGAATGTAAAAACCCCCGCCAGAACGCATCGTCGTGGCGGGGTCCGCTAGCGGCCCGCAACATAAGCGTGCTCCCTCATACAGCAAGAGCATCTTACAGAATGGCTTGCAACCCCTTGTCGGCGATCACATTGAGCAATTTCAACGCCGGTCCGGACGGGCGCGTATGACCCTGCTCCCATTTACGTATAGTAGAGGCCGTGGTATGTAAATGAAGCGCAAAGACAGGCTGGCTGATATTAAGTGACTCGCGCAACTTTCGTATATCTGTCGCCGTAAAATTCCTCACAGGCAACGGAAAAAGCGTATCAAACTCGCGCATTGTCGTCTTGCTGATCGCACCCACAGTCTGTAGTTCAGCCAGTTCACCGCGCAATGATTCAATGATTTTTCCTGTCACAATGCAACTCCTGTAGGACGCCGGTTTGCAGGGCAAGAACCAAATCGTCATCTGATAGGGCCAGAAATACCCGGCTGGCATAGCTTAAGGCCTGCTTTTGTTTCGGAGAAATATTGGACTGCTCACTTTTGAGAAAACCATGCAGGAAAATGTACCGACTACCTATTCGAGCCGAAAGCAATGTTCGGTACCCCGGCTTTTACCGCGACCAGTGCCAGGCACCCGTTTTTTATAAAGTTTTCCACCCAAATCGGCGTCGATCAGCCCGTGCTCCATTTCCATGACCGCCCAACATAAAACAGCGTCAGGCAATTTTTCACGCAATTGCCACTTCGCAAACGCTCTGCGCTTTAACACTCTCATACTGCCACTGCGTCTTGCTAAATTATAGCAGTGTACCCGTTACGGGTATCATTTACTATTACGGAAACCCACAAGAAAAACCCCGCCACAACGCATCGTCGTGACGGGGTTTCCCTGACAGGCCGTCCCAGGAGACGGCGCAATCGTCTTATTTGATCTGTTGAGACAGCTTGCCTGCAGCATAGGCTGCGGCCATTTCAGACAGAGCAATCGGCTTGATTTTGCTGGCGTTGCCGGCGGTACCAAATTCCTGATAGCGCGCCACGCAGATTTTCTTGGCGGCTTCGCGGGCAGGCTTGTTGTATTCACGTGGGTCGAATTTGCCGGGGTTTTCGCCCAGGAAACGGCGAATGGCGCCTGTCATGGCAAGACGGATATCGGTATCGATATTGACCTTGCGCACGCCAAACTTGATGGCTTCCTGAATTTCTTCGACCGGCACACCATAGGTTTCTTTCATGTCGCCACCGAACGCACGGATTTCGGCCAGCAATTCCTGGGGAACACTGGAGCTGCCATGCATGACCAGGTGCGTGTTGGGCAAGCGGGCGTGGATTTCCTTGATGCGATTGATAGACAGAATATCGCCTGTAGGCTTGCGGGTAAATTTGTAAGCGCCATGGCTTGTACCAATCGCGATCGCCAGCGCATCCAATTGGGTGCGACGGACAAAATCTGCAGCCTGCTCCGGATCGGTAAGCAATTGCTCCATGGTCAGGGTGCCTTCTGCACCGTGGCCGTCTTCCTTGTCGCCTTTCATGGTTTCAAGCGAGCCCAGGCAACCCAGTTCACCTTCTACGGTGACGCCGACCTTGTGTGCAAGATCAACAACTTTCTTGGTTACTTCCACGTTGTATTCATAATCGGCAATGGTTTTACCGTCGGCCATGAGAGAGCCGTCCATCATGACACTTGAAAAGCCAAGATTGATGGCGCCCTGACAGATTTCAGGTGACTGACCATGATCCTGGTGCATAACTACCGGAATTTCCGGATAGCTCTCTACCGCAGCCTGGATCAGGTACTTGAGAAAACCTTCGCCTGCGTATTTACGCGCACCAGCAGACGCCTGCATGATGACCGGACTGTTGGTTTCCTTGGCCGCTTCCATGATGGCCTGCACCTGCTCCAGATTGTTCACGTTGAAGGCGGGAATACCATAGCCGTTTTCCGCGGCATGATCCAGTAATTGGCGCATAGAAACGAGTGCCATGTAACGATCTCCTGAAATTGAAAAATATCTGAACAGCCACTATTTTAAGTGGGAAACCGCATATAAGGCGCTGGAACCCGCCTTTTTACCAAATTTACCAATTGTGACATCACAACTGTCAAGCTTTGGGCTCACGCCGGGCCGATTTTGGCCTAAAAGCCGCGACCACATCGTCTCGGGTCTCTATATAGGGACCGCCGATCAGGTCAATACAATAAGGCACGGCGGCAAAAATGCCCGGCACTTTTACTTTGTCCTGTTCATCGCGCAAGCCTTCCAGGGTTTCCTGTATGGCTTTGGGTTGCCCCGGCAGATTGATAATCAGCGCAGCATGTTCAGCCGCTTCGCGGATGACAGCGACCTGTCGGGACAAAATGGCGGTAGGCACAAAGGCCAGGCTGATTTGTCGCATCTGTTCACCGAAACCGGGCATGTGCTTGCTGGCAACCGCCAGTGTCGCTTCGGGTGTAACGTCGCGCCGCGCCGGGCCCGTGCCACCAGTGGTGAGCACCAGATCGCATCCCTGCTGGTCCACCAGCTCAATCAGCGTGTCGGAAATGGTCTGCTGATCATCTGCAATCAGCCTGGGGCAGATGCGAAACGGCGACTGCATGGCGCGCTCCAGCCAGGTTTGCAGCGAGGGGATGCCTTTGTCCTCGTAGACGCCGGATGTTGCCCGGTCCGAGACGGAAACCAGCCCGACAATGAGTTCGTCCGGATGCGTTCTTTTTATTGCAGTTGTATTCATTTCAATCCTGATACCTGATAACGACGATTTTGCAGACATGGCAACAGCTCGCGAACTTCGGCAATGCGCTGTGATGACAGAGTATGAACAGCCAGACCCGGGTCGGCGGTGGCGGTTCCCAGCACCATACCCAGTGGGTCCACAATCATGCTCAGGCCGCAATTGCGTGGCGCTGTCTGCCCCGATGCCAGCACATAGCTGGTGTTTTCAATGGCGCGTGCCCGCAGCAATATTTCCCAATGGTTTTCCTTAAGCGGGCCGGCAAGCCAGGCCGCACTGACCGACAGCACATCTGCTCCCTGGTCAATAAGCGCGCGAGCCATTTCCGGAAAACGCAGATCATAGCAGTTGATCAGGCCAACCCGAAACCCTTGGATATCGAACAGACCGAGTTCGGCGTTTTCCTGGCCAAAACTGCCGGGCCGCACTTTGTCTGACTCCTTGAACTTGAATGCATCATAGACATGCATTTTGGTATAACGAAGCACCTGCGCGCCGGTATTGTCAAGAACCAGTAGCTGATTGGTCACCCGTTCATCGCCCGGCTGGTCTGCCAGGCTCAGCACACCAACCACGATGTGCATGTTATGGTCGCGTGCCAGATCCTGCATGTAGCGAACAAAGGCAGGCGAGTTGTTGCCGGCCGTCTCGCGCAATTGCGGCAGCGGCGAGCCGAAAGAACACATGGACGCCTCGGGCAGGACCAGCAGTTGCACGCCCTGCTCTGCCGCCTGCGTTACCAGGGTGTGGATATGTTCCTTATTGGGTTCGATCTCGTTGACGGCGGCAAACTGGCCGACGCCAACTTTCAGTTGTGAGTTGCTTGTATTGGTTTTCATTGAGGCACCACCTGATTGGACTGTTTATTCAATTATGCAACAGATCGCATAGCGTGTGTCCGATAGGCATCGTAACGGCCGATCAAGGCTGCTGTCCCAGTTGCGGCCGCAACTGCGCGCCGCGTATATTGACACGCACCCGATCCTGCGTCTGGTCGTTGTCATCGCGCGCTTCAATCAGGTGGCTGCCCGGTACGGGATACCAGGCAAAGGGATTGGTATCGCCCAAAAAACGACCGTCGACGTACCAGCGCACGGTTGCGTGCCTGCCACCGGCCGGTGTTGTAGTCAATAGCTGCAGGCGTTGATTATCTGCCGGGATATCCGGATCTAGAGCGATAATGGTACCGTCAGCCGGCGTGCGAATGACCATGCGCCCGGAAGCCGGTGCCGCGGCCGAAGACGCCAGCGCGATGCGCGACATCTCGGTGCCCGGCAGAAAATATTCGGCCCGGGCTGCTTCCAGATCATTTTCAAATGTGATGTCGCGTGCGCTCAACCCGGCGGGCCGGGTTGGTTGCATACTGGCGTGATCCTCATGCAGATACCGCATGATGTCGTGCCATGCAGGTCCTGCTCCGGTAACACCACTGACCTGGCGCATGCTGGCGCCGGTACTGTTGCCCACCCAGACGCCCACGGTATATTTGTCAGACCAGCCCACTGTCCAGTTATCGCGCATATCCTTGCTGGTGCCGGTTTTTACCGCTGTCCAGAAAGGGGTGGACAAGGCACTGTCCAGACCAAAGGTGCGGGCCCGGGCCTGCCGGTCCGACAGGATATCGCCCACCAGCCAGGCCGCCTCTTGACTCATGACCCGATTGGCCGGCGGCGCCGCACCAACACCCCAATTCACTTCGCTGTACATACCCTGATTGGCAAGCGCCCGATACGCGTTGGTCAACGACAGCAGCGTCACATCGGCGCTGCCCAATGCAAGACTGTAGCCGTAATAATCGCCCGACTGCGCCAGCGGCAATCCAAGCTGGCGCAGTCGCTGATGAAAGACATCGGGCGTGACCATGACCAGCAGGCGTACGGCCGGAATATTCAGTGATGAAGCCAGAGCCGTACGGGCACTAACCCAGCCGCCAAACTGCTTGTCATAGTTTTGCGGCACATACAACCCATTGCCTGTAGACAGATTGACCGCGCTGTCGTCCAGCAGGGAGGCCGCCGTGATCCGGCGCTGCTCCAGTGCCTGAGCGTACAGGAAGGGTTTAAGCGTGGAGCCGGCCTGCCGCAAGGCAGCTGCGTTATCGACATAGCGGGCTGTGGCCAAGTTACCGGATGAGCCCACGTAAGCCAGAATACGACCAGTACGGTTGTCCAGCACGACCGCTGCGGCGTCATTGGCATGACTATGGCGAATCTCATGAACCACGCGATTGACAATGGTCTGCGCAGTGCGCTGTAGCTTGCCATCAATCGTGGTGACTAGATGCGCCTGCTGCGGCATTCCCAATGCCAACCGACGTCGGGCAAAATGAGATGCAGTAAAAGGATCGTCCAGCAAGGTGCTGGTGGTATGGCTCAACTGATATTCGGTCATGCCCGCAAGATTGTCGCAATATTGCGCTTGTGATTGCGCCTTCAGAATGCCACAAGCCCGGCGCGCAATAACGGCTGGCGCAGCATTGGGTGCACGCAGCATGGCCGCAAGAATCGCGGCTTCGCGACTGTCCAGTCCAACAGGATATTTGCCGAAAAGACTGCGGGCCGCAGCAGTCACCCCGGACAGCTCGCCGCGCCACGGCACCAGGTTCAGGTAGGCCTCAAGAATCTGCGATTTGCTCCAATGCAATTCCATGGCCAGTGCCTGAACCATCTGCCTGGCTTTCTGTGCCAGCGTACGCCTGCCGTTGCGCCCATCGCGCTCGTCCAGCATGCCGGCCAGTTGCATCGTAAGTGTCGAGCTGCCGCGCACGCTACGCCCGGTGAGCCGGTCACGCACCGCTGCACCCAGCGCAAGTACATCGACACCGGCATGGCTGTAAAACCGCCGGTCTTCGGACTGCAGCACAGCGCTGACCAGGGCGACAGAGATCTCGCCCAGCGGCGTCCAGTTGTCACGCCGCTCATGAAAGTCGTTGCGTACCCGCTCCAGCACCGCCCCATCGCGATCAAGCAAAGTGATATAGGACGCACGGTACCCGCTGTGCACCTGCTCGTACTCCGGTACAGGCAGACGGGCGATATAGACAGCCAGCCCGGCAATAACCACGACCATCAGTGCAACCAGGCACAAGCCCAGCAGTCTGAATGGCCGGCGCCGGCGCTCTGCTGCCTTTCCGACTGCCCGTGCCATCATGGGGTTGCCGCTGCCGAAGCGCTGGCCCCTTGTGCTGGTGCAGCCTGTTGTGTTGAATCCGCCATTGGCTCGCCAGCCGATTCAACAATAGTAAACCCGCCGGTGTTGGGCAATTCGCCGTAAACCTGCGGCGCATACATGGCCTGAACCCGCGTGGCCGGCAAACTATAGCTGCCAGGTGTATTGAGCCTCACTGTGTACTCCAGCGATGTCTTGCCCGCCGGCAACCATGCATAATAGGCACGATACAGTTCGCTTTTGCGTTCGGCAAAGCTGGGCGACATGCCATTGTCGTCCTGCTTCTCACCCTGGGTTGCCACAGCGGAATCCCGGCCCAGGCCGCCACCCAGAACCGTCGCGCCTGCCGGCACCGGATCACTGAGCACCACCCAGTTCATGGCGGTCTTGGCTGTGATATCCAGATGGACGCGATAGATGTCGCCCACTGACCATTTGCCGTTTACCGCCTGTGAAACCGGAACGATATTGCGACTGAGCGTATAGCCCGCATAGATTGGTTTGCTTACCGGCACCGCCGCCTGGGCTGCCATGGATGCCCAGACACGCCCGGTTCCCTGCAGTGAAAGCGACAGTTGCTGGGGATCATTGTTTTTCCATGGCGCCAGGATTTTTTGCGTCGGCAGCAGCCCTTCCCACTGCTGGTCTGCTGATGCCGTGGCGGCACTGACAGATTGCAGCGACATGGACAGCGTTCCCTTGACCGGCGTTTTTTCAAAGGTCGCGGAAAAGGCGCGAACCGCCAGGGTACCCCAGACATTCGCCGTAGTCGTAGACCAGGCGCCGCGCTGCTGCTGACCAAGCAAACCAGTCAACAGCACGGGAATATCCTTCTCCCAGGCCTTGTTATTCATGACCGCAACAAGCAGTTTGGCCGTTACCGTGGCGCGATTGCTCATCATCCACCAGGGATAGGCATCATCGTCATCTGCCAGCACCAGGCTGGTGCCCTGCCGGCTCATGCGTGACAGCAGGGCCGAACGCAGTGTGGACAGCGTTTGGGCCTGATCCGGCAAGTTCTTGACGCGCGACACAATGCTGAGCCAGTCCACCAGCGCAGCCGTACTCATGTGCTCACGATCAAACTCAACGGTGGACAGCAAACGGGGGGTAACCATACCGGCACGCGACAAGGCCTCCAGCACCATCAGCCTGCGTTCGCCGTTATCCTGTTTGGGCTGCCATGCAGTCGAACGGATTTTGCCGGTTACATAGGCCATCAGGCCTTCCAGCATTTTTTCACGATACGCTTTTGGAATGGCGTAAGGCTGATCAGCACGACTGGCCTCCTGCGACACGGCAAGCAAATGAGCGGTAAGCACTTCATCGCCCGCCAGGCCGGGGAAGTACGCCACCAGCCCATGCTCATCCATGTATACGGGCAACCGGTTCATCAATGCCGACCAGCGCTGCGGATTGTCAATACCGATGGCAATCGAAGACAGTTGCTCCAGGCAGGTAAATTGATAATCGGTAAACCAGCGACGCACCGGCTCCAGCCCTTTTGCCAGAGACGTGGACAGTTGTACTTGCACGCCGCCCAGCGGCACACCGTCGGCCCCGTTGATCGCGCCGGTCGGCGGCTGCACAGGCAATGCCTGGATGGGTTCTTTGGCGCGCACCGATTGCAAGGTGGCCTGTCGCACCGTGACCGGCACGGTAGGAATCAACAGTTGCGATACTTCAACACTGTCCGCCGCCGCTTGCGCTGGTTCGCCGCCGGTTTGCCCATTCTGTTCCCGGGCATCAAAACGCCACTTGAGGGTCTGCGACGCTGGCCCCGGCGGCAGGGTACGCATGTTCATATCCCAGGCGACCTTCTGCGAAGACTGCGCGGCGATGGACACGGTTTGCTGCTTGAGCGTTACCGGCGCGAGCGCCGGACCACTGAGGCGCGCGCCCACTTGTACCGTCATGACGCGATCGGTCGCATTGCGCACGGTGACCGCCGCAGTGTAATGATCATCACTGCGGGCAACCAGCGGCAAACCGGAGATAACCTGCAAATCCTGCGTGGTCACGATATGAGCACTTCCCTGACCAAACCGGTCCGCCCCCAGTTCGGCAATGGCTGCCAGCCGAAAACCCGAGATCGCATCATTTAGGCCGAGCGCGACGGTGGCCTGACCCTGCGCGTCCAGCACAATATCGGGCTTCCAGAATACCAGGCTGTCCAGCAGTTCGCGCGTGGGAGCGCCGCCATTGCCACCGCCACCGCCCGGCGGCAGGGCCTTGCGACCATAGTGACGCCGTCCCACCACTTCCATCTGGGCAGTGGATGTTTCCACCCCATAGGCGCGTTCACCCATCATGGCTTTGACAATATTCCAGGTATCATTGGGCGCAAGTTCCAGCAACGCTTCGTCCACCACCGCCAATGCAACACTGGCATTGGCCGCCGGGCTGCCATCAGGCAAGGTGCCCCGGATCGTGGCGGTGGCCTGGTCGCGAACCTGATAGCGCGGCTTGTCTGTGGCCACACTGATGTTCAATGCATTTTTATCACTGCGCACACGAATCGCCGTCAACCCATAGCGATACGCCGGCTTGGCCAGATCAATTAAAGCGGTAGGCAACGCAGAAGCCGATTCTCCCCAACTGAGATCCGGATTCTGCGCCGAGTCGCGGATTCGACCTCGCAGCGCCAATACTGAAACATAGACGTTCGGTCCCCATTCAGGCTTGATCTGAACGGTAAATGTTGGATTGGTGCCCGACAGGGCTACTTGCCTGGTTTCCAGAACGCCTTCCCGCTCGATGGCAACCAGTGCGTTGGCCTGGCGAAACGGCATGCGCACCTGGAACTGTGCAGTCTCGCCGGGTTGATATTCTTTCTTGTCGGCAATAATGTCGATGCGGTCATTGTTCTCGCCCGAGAACCACATCTCGCCTGCGCCCACCACATAGACGCTGGACTCGGCCTGGGCACGGCGACCTGCGCTATCGGTAACCTCGGCAATCAGGCTGACCTGCCCCTGCTCTTTCAGGCTGATATCGCAAGCGAATTTGCCGTCAGCGCCGCTGGTGCCAGTGCATATCGTGCCCAGATCTTTGGCGACGCGCTGGGTGTCATAACTGTAAAATCCGCCGACCAGACGCTTGCGCACAGTCTGATAGATATAGCTGACGGCACGTACCTTGACGGGGGCCGTTGCTGCCGGCCTGCCCTGCGTGTCCAGTGCAATAACCGATATCGCCGCAGCCTTTTCCTGCTGCACCAGGTAACCACTTCGAATGCCCGCCACATAGGCGGCGGGCCACACGGCCACAGTCCGGCTCAGCGTCTGAACCTGACCGTTAGGATCCATGAAGCTGCCTTCAAAGGTGATGTTGCGCGCTCTGTCCGATGCCGGCAAGGCATCCAGCGCCAGCGTGCCGTGCCCTTGGGCATCCAGCGTCATCTTCTGCTTGTTCACGATAATGCGGCTGGTGTCGCTATGGTCTGCCCCCTCCTCTTGCTCGTTATCGGTATCGACCGCGAGCTGTTGTGGTGGATCGAAAGAATAATCGTCATAGTCGCGAAATGAGATTGTGCGATCGCGTGACAAGGCAGAAATATCCACGGGCAGCCGTCCGGCAGCACCGCCAGACAAATATCGCATTTGCATATCCAGTCGGACCGCCTTGGGTGATATCAGCGGCCCTTTGTCGCCCGCAGTATCGGTGATCGATAGTTGTCCTGCCAGCAAAGGTAGTTTGAAGTCCTCGACACGAAACTGACCGGTTTCGTATGCCTGACCATCGGGGTCCAGCACAATTCGGTATTGTCCGCGCTTGATATCTTCCGGAATTTTCCAGTCTGATGCGCTGAACACGCTGCCGCCCGGCGTTTGTTGCCATTTGATGGGGAACTTGTATTTGTCTTCCCCACCCACCAGCTCAATGCTCATCTGTTCCGGCAGCGTATTGATGTCAGGCAGCGCAAACCCGTCGCGTGTCAGCGTGCGCAGCAGATGCTTCATGGACGCCGTTTCGCCTGCACGGAACAGACTGCGATCCAGAATGGTGTGGGCACGCACGGTAGGCTGGGCGGAACTGTCTGTCGGCACGTTGAAGCGCCAGGATTCAATGCCATTGTCCCATGAAGTAAATGCAAATGAATAATCGCCTGCGCCAGCGGCCTGCGGATGATCTGGACCGATGCGCGCCGAGACAAAAAGGCCGGACAATTCTGTCGTGTTGCAATAGTCTTCGCCCTTGACCGCCTTGCGATAATGCCAGATGCCATCGCTACCGGTCTGACCAGTCAGCAACGTTTTACCGGAACAATCCAGAACATTGACCTGCGCATGCGCGACCGGTTTGGCCTCGTCCAGCGTGGTTACCCACACCAGCAAATCGTCCCGGCCTTTTTTGACATGCACGGCCATGTTGGTTACCAGCACCGAACTGCGCACATACATGGGATTTTTATTGGCAAGCAGCGCCTGCCCAAGGCTGGCGGATTTGGCTTCGAGCACATGAAAACCCGGCTGCTGCAATGGCACACCCAGCACTTCAAAATCGCGACGCTTGGCCGCCGTTTTTACACCAGGCAGCGTGATGGTTGTTGCATTCGGGTTTTCGGCCAGCATGGAAACGGATCGGGTGTCTATATAGACTGGATTGCTTTCCGTGTG
>Ga0308157_10009540_pt1 | contig 10717 bp, 8 predicted proteins | sample PhyBR1_FD_201035 | JGI IMG/M metagenome (GOLD analysis project Ga0308157, IMG submission 201035) | Phyllosphere microbial communities from UC Gill Tract Community Farm, Albany, California, United States - DLSLB.R1 | ecosystem: Host-associated > Plants > Phyllosphere > Unclassified | place: USA...
TCTCTTTTAAGATTTCGGCTTTAGATTTTTCGCCGTTACGCATAAAATCACCAATTTCTTTGGATAGCTTGTTCGATTCTGCCAAGATGTTGTCTAATTCAACCTGTGTTGCTCTGCGTTGTTCGTCCAAGTCTATAACTTTTTGAATCATTTCAGCAGCATCAAGATTTCTTTTTGCAAGGGCTTTTACCACCTTTTCCTGATTTTCTCTAATGTAAGCTATCTGTAACATAAATAAATAATTATTAAAGCGCAAATTTAAGAAATAAAATAGTACAGCGTAAGAAAATCAGTAGGTTTGTTTACATGGTGTTTAATGTATTGTTTTAAATTAAAGTTTAGTATTACTCTTTGATTACTTTTTTTATTGCAGTGCCTTTAGTGGAGGAAATATGAAGAAGATAAGTTCCTGTAGCGTAATTTGAAATATCTAATTGTACATTAGGTTCTCTATTAAACATTTTGATATTAACTAGTTTACCGTTTGTATCATATATTTTTATAAGTTCAATACCTAAATTTTCATTATTGGTAATGTTCAAAATATCTTTGGCAGGATTAGGATATAAATTAAATTTATCTGAAATAAAGTCTTGATTACTTAAAGGGACAGTATTGACAGCTGATATGGTGAAATTATCATATTTGAAAACAGATATTGTATTTGTATTTGAAATAGTGGTTCCTTGTAAAATTAATAAGGATAATGGTGGGTTAATTTGATTTTTTACGTCATATTCAGTTAATAGACCTACTGAAGGAATCGTAAAGTAGATTTTTTGGGTTGTATAATCAATATAAAAGATAAATGTATACCAAGTGTCTTTACTTAATGTTGGTAGTTTCTGTGGAGAAAATAAATGCGTGAATAATAAACTTAAACTTTTGAGATCAGGTCTATAATTTAAATATGTTATTGTGTTGCTATTAGTGAAGGTAAAATCATTGTTGTTTAAGAAAAAAACGGATTGACCTCTTCCACTCATGTTTATATCCGATCCTGTAAAAAAATCGTATGATACCTTTAATACATTATTTCCTAAAGATCTGTTACTCCATAAGACATTTAGACCTCTTAATTGTAAATGATTTCTTCCTACAGTTGGTAATGCAGCAAATTGTAGAACTTTCCCTTTGTTGGGTTCCGATACAATTTTGAAGTATTTGTTATCAGCATCAGTAGGAATATTATAGGGATGTGAAAGCGTATGCCAGCCACCCTGTCCGGGAGTTTGTCCTGTAAAATCAGTTCCAACATTACCTAATGCTAAATTGTCAAAATTTTCACTATATAATATTTGCCCCGAAGTCAGTTGTGTTGCAAATAATATAATTACTTTTAAAAGTATTTTTGTTTTCATAAGTATTGTTTTGAATAGTTTATAAATATAATAATAAATTCACATGTTTTTTAATAGAAGTTTAAAGAAAAGAGTGTTTGTTGTTTATTAATTGAACTTCAAAGAAATAATAGTATTTTTACGCAAATTAGTATCTTTATGAAAAGAGCATTTTTTGTTCTGGCTTGCGGTTTGTTTACCTTGTCTTCGGTGGCACAGATCTCGGCTAATACACAAGACGAATACCGTTTGTACGAAAAGCAGGCGGCAGAAAAACGTTTGGCATTCAAACAGAATCCCAATACGTTTAACTACGATGTAAAACATCAGAAACTGGAACTAAATGTAGATCCGTCTCAATATTATATAAGCGGTACAGTTACCACGCAGTTTGTACCCAACCAGAATTTGCAGACCATTGTTTTCGATTTAAGTCATGAGCTTACCGTTAGCGCAGTAACACAAGGCACACAGTCGGCTACATTTACGCAGGCAAATAACGAATTGGTAATACAGCTTCCGCAAACGGTAGCTTCTGGTACACAAGGCGAAGTAAAGATAACCTATGCAGGTACACCGCCGAACGACAACGAAGCTTTTACACAGAGTTACCATAACAATACCCCGATTATCTGGACGCTTTCTGAACCTTTCGGAGCAAAAGACTGGTGGCCTTGTAAACAGTCGCTAAACGATAAGGTAGATGCAATCGATATTTACCTTACAGCGCCAACCGCAATGGTTTCGGTTGCTAACGGAGTAGAGCAGTCGCAGGTTGAAAATACCAACGGTACAAAAACCACACATTTTAAACACAATTTCCCAATTCCAGCATATTTGGTAGCCATTGCAGTTACCGATTATCAGATTTATAATCAAACGGCGGGCACGGCACCTGATACGTTTCCTGTGGTTAACTATTTGTATCCCGAAAATTATAATTCAAGCGTAAGTCAGTTGGCGGTTACATTACCGATTATGGATGTTTTTGAAGAGTTGTTTGGAACTTATCCGTATCATACCGAAAAATACGGTCATGCCGAATTTGGATGGGGTGGAGGAATGGAGCACACCACCGTTTCTTTTATGGGTGGATTTTCCCGCGGATTGATTGCTCATGAGCTGGCGCACCATTGGTTTGGAAACAAGGTTACTTGCGGAAGTTGGAAGGATATCTGGATTAACGAAGGTTTTGCAGAATACATGGCAGGTTTGGTTGTGGAACATTTAGACGGACAAAATCAGTTTGTAAACTGGAAAGGCGGAAAAATCAACAGCATCACATCTGCACCGGCAGGGAATGTGTATTTAACCGATGCACAGGCATTGGATTCCAACCGAATTTTCAGCAGTCGATTAACGTATAACAAAGGATCTATGGTGGTACACATGTTGCGCTATGTTTTGGGCGATCAAGATTTTTATCAGGGAATGCGTAATTTCTTGAACGATCCGGCAATTGCCTATAACTATGCGGTTACCACTCAGGTAAAACAACATTTGGAAGCAACATCGGGCAAAGATCTTACCGAATTCTTTAACGATTGGATCTATGGAGAAGGATATCCTTCATATCAGGTAAATGCAGAACCCGTATCGGAAACACAGACAAAGATCACGCTGTCGCAAACTTCATCGCATGCAGGTGTATCGTTTTTTGAAATGCCGGTTACTTTAAGATTAACAGGCAGTAACGGACAAACAGAAAACGTAGTGTTACAGCATACGCAAAACAATCAGCAGTTTGTTGTAGATACCAATGTGGGAACGGTAAGTGGGGTAGAGTTCAACCCTTTTAACGATATTGTAAGTAAAGATAATCAGGTAACTTTAAAACAGACAGTAACGCCAGTTGCAGAAGAGTTAAAGGTGTTTCCAAACCCTACAGAAACAACTTTTCAGGTAGAAATCCCTCAAAAAATGAAGGTCGATGCCATGAATCTTTACAGCGTAAACGGAAAATTGGTGGCACAGAACATCAGCAACCCGTATCCGTCAGAACAATTGGCAAGCGGTATGTATGTGCTGGAAATTAAAACAGCCGAAAAAACCTATCATAAAAAAATTATAAAAAATTAAATTGAACCTGTTGTTTGCCAAATAGTAACCTTAAAATAGTACATTTGTGCAACACAAAATGAAAGTATTGTAATTAATGGACGTATTAGTTAAATTATCGCAGTTTTTATTAAGTTTATCTTTATTAATTGTACTGCACGAGTTGGGACACTTTATTCCGGCGAAATTATTTAAAACACGAGTAGAAAAGTTCTACCTTTTCTTCGATATAAAATTCTCTTTATTTAAAAAGAAAGTCGGCGAAACCGTTTACGGAATTGGCTGGTTACCATTGGGTGGTTATGTGAAAATTGCCGGAATGATCGATGAAAGCATGGATACCGACCAGTTGAAGCAGGAACCGCAACCGTGGGAATTCCGTTCAAAACCGGCATGGCAACGTTTAATCATCATGTTGGGCGGTGTAACAGTAAACTTTATATTGGCATTTGTTATTTACATTGGCATGACTTGGTTTTATGGTGATAAGTACATTGCTAATGAAGGTTTAAAAGACGGAGTTTGGGTGGTTTCTGACCCTTTGTTGAAAGCAGGAATGATTTCCGGAGATAAAATTATTTCAATTGATGGAGAGCATTTTGATCGTTTTAATGAAGTGAATGAAAAATTAACGACAGCAAAGAAAATTGTTGTTGAAAGAAATGGTGAAAAAAAAGAGATCGTTCTTCCTGTTGATTTAATTAAACAAATGATGAAAAACAAAGCAGAACAAGAAAAAGGATTTGTACTGCCACGTGTTCCTTTTATTGTTTCAAAGGTTGAAGATGCTTCTATTAACTCAGACGCATTAAAGCCTAAGGATTTTGTAACAAGTATAAACGGACAAGAGATAAAATTTGCGGATCAGGTTAAGCCTGTTTTAAATAATTATAAAAACCAAACAGTTTCTGCCACTATATTAAGAAACGAAAAGCCAGAAACAGTACAGTTAAAAGTAAATGCTAACGGAGAACTAAACGTTGCGTTTGCGCCAATTATTAGTTTAGAAAATGCGGAGAAGCTGGGTCTTTATAGATTAAATACCGATCATTATAGTTTATTAGAATCTATTCCTGTAGGATTAGAAAAAGGAAAGGATAAATTGGTAAGTTACGGAAAGCAATTAAAAATGATTGTAAATCCTGATACAGGTGCATATACCGGTGTTGGAGGATTTAAAGCTATTTACGACGTTTTTCCTAATACTTGGAGCTGGGAATACTTCTGGGGTATTACCGCATTTTTATCAATTATGTTAGGTGTAATGAATTTATTACCGATTCCTGCGTTAGATGGTGGTCATGTATTGTTCTTATTATACGAAATGATTTCGGGCAGAAAACCAAGCGATAAGTTCTTAGAATATGCACAAACAGTTGGTTTTGTTATACTTATTGCTTTATTGTTGTTCGCAAACGGAAACGATATATTCAAAGCCTTAACAGGCAAGTAAAAAAAATAACGATTTTTTAAAAAAGGTGTTTGCAAAAAGGAAAAATCGTTCTATATTTGCATCGCAATAAAGGTAACACACCTTCCTCCTTAGCTCAGTTGGTTAGAGCATCTGACTGTTAATCAGAGGGTCCTTGGTTCGAGCCCAAGAGGGGGAGCAAAGTTGCCAAAGCAACACCTTAATTTTATTGCAAAATAGAAAACTTAAAATTTAAGTTTCCTCCTTAGCTCAGTTGGTTAGAGCATCTGACTGTTAATCAGAGGGTCCTTGGTTCGAGCCCAAGAGGGGGAGCAAATTGCGAAAGCAGTGAACAATTTTAATATTTTAAGTTTCCTCCTTAGCTCAGTTGGTTAGAGCATCTGACTGTTAATCAGAGGGTCCTTGGTTCGAGCCCAAGAGGGGGAGCAAAATATATAAAGCCTTACAGAAATGTGAGGCTTTTTTGTTGTTTAAAACGGTTTTATTGGGTTTGTCAACTTTTATTGTGGAAAATACTAAGGTAGTTAAATTGTAAAAGGTGTAGAATTCGGGATCAAATAGTTTTGTAATAAATTTAAAATCTCATGAATATCTAAAAAATAAAAAAACTATCCATAACTAAATAGGTATAGTCTTTTTATTTAAGTCTTTTCTTATGACTACTTAAAGTTGTTGATTCTAAATTACACCTTTTTAGGAGGCAGGTCAAAAGCAACGGCATTGTGTTCAAAATGTCCTTTATGTGCGCCATCGCAAAAAGGTTTGTTTTTAGACAAACCGCAACGACAGATTGATAGTACTGTTCTGCCTTGCAAACCATAAGCGTTTCCGTTTTTATCTACTATTTCGAAATCTCCTTCTATTTTTACCGACCCGTTGTCGTTAATGGTAAGTTTTGTTGTTGACATAGTTGTATGGGTTATTAGTTTATCACAAAACTAGGGATAATGTTGGTGATTTTTACCTACCTTATTCAATTTAGAAACGTTCCTTTTAAGAGCTTAATAAACTTACCTCCGTTTTTTAATATCTCTAACCAAAGCATCTACCACACCTAAAATAACCACTTCGTCATTTTCATTGATGATTACAGAATTAGCATATTCTGGGTTTAGTGCTATCAGTTTAGAATGGATTTTATCGTATCGTTTTAAAGTGTATTCCGATGAATTGATCGATACCACCACATCATCACCGTGTTGAGGTTCGTAATCTGATCGTAAGATTAAAATATCGTTTTCCAGATAATCCGGATACATTGACAAACCTTTTACGCGGTTTACAAACGTTGATTCTATTTTAGAAAGATACAGCTCGTCTAGACTAATACGGTCGTCCAAAAAATCTTCGGCAGGTGAAGGAAATCCGGCATTCACACCTTCGCGCAATTGCACATAATGTTTTTTGCCATTGGTATTAATAGGTAAATATTCTAATTCACTGCCAAATTTTATAAACTGTATCATCGTACTTCTAAAATATCGTTCCATTTTGTGGTGTAGTTCGGGCTTAAATGTTCCTGACGCATTTTCCACGTTTTGTCTAATGCCTGTGACCCCAGCTTTAATTTCTGTGTTCCGTATTTTGAATTCAATTTGTCCATAGTATCCATAATTTCGCGGTGTTTAAAAGGTTCTTCCTCGAACAAATTAAACTGCTTTTCGTTTTCGAGAGCAATTCCACCCACAATAACACCGGCTTTTTTGTAATGGAAACCCGCTTTGAAAATGACGTCCAATCCTTTTTTGGCGTATTTGGCAATTTCAATATCAGAATTAGTCGGGTAGGGAATACTTACATTGATCGATCTTGAATATTGTTCCTGCTGCTCGTTAAACCTGTTCGTGTAAACAAAAACCGTCACCAATTGGCACGTTGCTTTCTGTTTGAGCAGTTTGGCGGCACATGTTACGGCAAAAGTGGTAATACGTTCTGCCAGATATTCCTTATCGGTGTAAGTAGTGTCAAAAGATCGGGTGGTGGCAATATGTTTTTTCGATTGCAGTTCTTCCAGTTCTAAAACCGAAATTCCTTCTAATTCCTTTTTTAATCGAAGTCCCACTACCGAAAACTGTCTTCTTACATATTCATCGGGAAGTTCGGTAAACTGAATGGCTTTGTGAACACCTTTGCTTTTTAGTTTTTTAGACATGCGTCTGCCAATTCCCCAAACATCTTCAATATTCAGCCATTGCAGTGCTTTTAGACGTTTTTCGTCGGTATCGATCAAATAAACGCCTTCTAACTGCGGAAATTTCTTTGCGATATGATTTGCCGCTTTTGCCAACGCCTTGGTAGGTGCAATGCCTATGCAGGTTGGCAGTAACGTTTTCTGTAGAATTTCCTGACGAATTTTTCTACATTATTCATCAAGTGGTTGGGTAGAGAAGTTATTGAAATGCAAAAAACATTCATCAATAGAATATACTTCAATTTCGGGCGTGTAATTTTGAAGGATTCGATACACCCTGTTATTCATGTCGCCGTACAAAGCATAATTCGATGAAAACACGTGAACGCCTAATTCCTGAAACTTTTTTTTGTATTCAAAAGCAGCCGCAGCCATAGGAATACCTAGTTTTTTAGCTTCGTTAGATCGCGAAATAACACAACCGTCGTTATTACTTAAAACAACAGTGGGTTGGTGGCGTAAGGTGGGCTTAAAAATCCGCTCACAACTTACATAAAAATTATTACTATCTACTAAAGCATACATTTTACAAAAATATCAATTTATAAAACGCAATAAAGTTAAAATGTGTCGTTTTGGTTTGGTAAGTTTTCTAAAAGAAAAAAGAGGTTGCGGTAAATACCAGCAACCTCTTTTATTAACCAAAAAAAACACTTATGAAGTTACAAATGTAGAACCTCTTGTCTTTAAAAAACTTAATCTAGATTAATAAATTACTTTTTTTGGTTATCAATATGTTTTTTTGTTTGTCAGAAAATTAAATATCGACTTTTAAATTAATCAAAGATCAAAAAGAAGATATCGAAAGAAAAGAAGATCATTTTAGTAAATTATATGGAGAGGAAGAATTTGGTAAAATGTATTATAATAAAGTGATACAAGGTCTGTTTAATCAATTAATGGATACAAAAAAAGAGACAGAATAGTCTTCAACCTTTAATTATGAGTTTTTTAGATTTACTTGCTTTACTATAAATTTGTAAACAAAAACAGAGAGGTGTCCGAGTGGTTGAAGGAGCAAGCCTGGAAAGTTTGTATGTGGGTAACTGCATCGAGGGTTCGAATCCCTTTCTCTCTGCAAGATAAAATCTATCAGTTATGATGATTTTTTGTTTTTAACTATTTGTTGAATATACTTTTATATGAATCTTCAAAGGTGCTGTGCTGATTCATAGATTTTAAGATTTTTAAGTTTGGATTTTCGGACTCGTTTAAATATTTCATCATCATATCATATTTAAAAGCTTTCAATTTAATAATGAACAATTGTATGATAGGGATGTCAAATATGGATACACCTTTAGTTGCTTTGAGAATTAAATCAAACATTTTTAAAAATAATTGAATTATTTCGACAATATCCGAAACGATTACTTCTGTATCATCCTTTCTTTTTTTATCAATATGGGAGTAATGTTGATCACGTATGGTTTTTATTTCTAGTAGTTTTTTACAGTCAATTTTTTTATGTATTTCTTTAATCTCTGAAATTTTTATTGTTTCGGCATTTAATATATTCTCTCTGCCACTAATGTTTATCGCTAATTTCAAGATGTCATAATTTGAAATTTCTTTATCGATTCTAGGTAATTCATTATTTTGTTTAGGGTCAATGACGCTTAAAATATTCGTACTTAAATACTCCACTAAAATATTATCAATGAAGTTTGATTCTTTTAATGAAAACTGACGATTATCTAATTTTGTTCTAATAAAAACTGCATCATTTTGATTTGATTCTAAATTCTGTATTATTGCTTTAAAATCAATTGATAATGAAGTAAGAGTTGTTAGTACATCTTCTACATAAAGTTTTAAGTCATTGTTATTCATGGTGTTTTTTTTGGTATAAAATTTTTTATTAAAATGTAAGATATGATCTTTTAAACTAAAAACGTCCATCGATTAATTTCAACGGACGTTTCTTATATTTAAAGCTTAAAACAAACTACGCCTTTACATTCAGCATAATTGATAATTCATTAAGTTGAGCGTTATCAATAGTTGCAGGTGCATCAATCATAACATCTCTGCCCGAATTGTTTTTAGGGAATGCAATAAAATCACGAATGGTTTCTTGTCCGCCTAAAATAGCTGTTAAACGATCCAATCCAAAAGCCAAACCACCGTGTGGTGGTGCGCCAAACTGGAAAGCGTTCATTAAAAAGCCAAATTGTTCTTGTGCTTGTTCTGTGGTAAAACCTAAATGTTTAAACATTAAAGCCTGCATGTCTTTGTCATGAATACGAATCGATCCACCGCCAATTTCATTACCGTTTAATACTAAATCGTAAGCGTTTGCGCGAACTTTACCCGGATCGGTATCTAACAAGTGCATGTCTTCTGGTTTTGGAGATGTAAACGGATGGTGCATTGCATGGAAACGTTCCGAATCTTCGTCCCATTCCAACAATGGAAAATCAACAACCCATAAAGGTGCAAATTCGTTTGGTTTGCGCAAGCCCATACGGTTTCCTAACTCCATACGTAATGCCGATAACTGGCTGCGTGTTTTGTTTGCAGCTCCCGATAACACTAAAATTAAATCACCTTCTTTAGCTCCGGTAAGTTCAGCCCATTTCGCTAAATCTTCTTGATCGTAAAATTTATCTACCGATGATTTGTACTGATTGTTTGCTTCGCATTTTACATACACCATTCCTAATGCACCAACCTGCGGACGCCTAACCCAGTCAATCAATGCATCGATTTCTTTACGAGTATATGTTGCAGCTCCTGGAACGGCAATTCCAACTACTAATTCTGCTGAATTGAAAACTGGAAATTCTTTGTGTTGAGCAACAGTGTTCAATTCGCCAAATTTCATTCCGAAACGAATATCCGGCTTGTCGTTTCCGTACGTTTTCATCGCTTCATCAAACGTCATACGTGGGAATTTCTCTATTTCTATGTTGTGAATGTTCTTCAATAAATGACGCGTTAATCCTTCAAAAACATTCAAGATATCTTCTTGTTCAATGAACGACATTTCACAATCGATCTGTGTAAATTCTGGCTGACGATCGGCACGTAAATCTTCATCACGGAAACATTTCACAATTTGGAAATATTTATCCATTCCGCCCACCATCAACAATTGTTTGAAAGTTTGAGGCGATTGTGGTAAAGCGTAAAACTGACCCGGATTCATGCGTGAAGGCACCACAAAATCGCGTGCGCCTTCTGGCGTAGATTTTATTAAGTAAGGTGTTTCAACCTCGCAGAAATCTAAATTCGACAAATAATTACGAACTTCCTGTGTTACTTTATGGCGAAACAACAAGCTGTTTTTAACCGGGTTACGACGGATATCCAAATATCGATATTTCATACGGATGTCTTCGCCACCGTCGGTTTCGTCTTCAATGGTAAAAGGAGGTAGTTGCGATTCGTTTAAAACCGTAAATTCTTTCACCAAAACTTCAATTTCACCAGTCGGGATATTTGCGTTTTTAGATTCACGCTCAATCACCGTTCCTTTAACCTGAATAACAAACTCACGACCCAACGATTTTGCAAGCTGCATAATGCTTTCTTCGGTGCGCGATTCATCAAAAATTAACTGGGTTATTCCGTAACGGTCGCGTAAATCAACCCAAATCATAAAACCTTTATCACGAGATTTTTGAACCCATCCCGCAAGCGTAATTTCTTTATTTACATCGGCTAAACGCAGTTCGCCGCAATTGTGACTTC
>Ga0308157_10009543_pt1 | contig 10717 bp, 7 predicted proteins | sample PhyBR1_FD_201035 | JGI IMG/M metagenome (GOLD analysis project Ga0308157, IMG submission 201035) | Phyllosphere microbial communities from UC Gill Tract Community Farm, Albany, California, United States - DLSLB.R1 | ecosystem: Host-associated > Plants > Phyllosphere > Unclassified | place: USA...
TGCACAGGGCGCGCAGCCAACCGACCGCGTTCTTCGCTTCCTCGACCAGGCTGGTATTGCTAAGCGTGAAGAACGCAGCAACCTGACCAAGGGTCTGCCAGGCAAGAAGGCTCAGGAACGTCTTGCTATGGCTAAGCAGGCAGAAGAAGATGCAGCTGCAAAGGCTGCTGCTGAAGCAGAAGCCGCTGCTGCCGCAGCAGCTGCACCAGCTGAAGAAGCTGCAAGCGAATAATTTTTCGCATATTGCGAATGGAAAGGCAGCGGAGCAATCCGCTGCCTTTTTTGTTACGTTGAGAAGTTTTCGAATTATATATTATAAGAATTAAGCGACACTATTTAGTGAGGGGCATATGTCGTTCGAAACTTGGGCAGAGCACGAGGTTGTCGCTGCCGCACAGGGGTTAAATTTACGTATTCCCACGCGCCATCAGTCTATGTTCAAATATATAGGTTTAAACAACAAGACTTCTTGGACATATTTTGAAAGAATGCTTAAGGATTTGGAGCTCGTTGGTTCCACGGCAAAAAGCCTTAATGATCCTTTTGAGTTATCGCCATATATTTTTGATGATCTGAGGCCAAGGGTAGTCGCTAAAGTATTTAAAGATAGTGAATATTCACTTGTAGACCGATTGAATAATATCTCAAATTATACTTTTGAAGAAAAATATGCAGACCTTGCGCCGTACCGTGAGGATGCAAAATTGTATTTAGATCGGACAGAGCGGAACAGTCGAATTATCTGTTTCTGCGAACATTCAGATTCTCCATTACTGTGGTCTCATTATGCGAATAGCTACAAAGGTGCGTGCCTACACTTTTTAGGCAGAGCGTTCCCCAGAAGTAGAGCTCGCGTCGGTTATGTTAATTATTCTTCACATAGATTGACTTTCCCAATGAGTTTGGCACTTGCCCTTAATCATGAGAAAGAAAAATTTAGTAGTCATTTAAAAATGGAAGCAGATAAAATGTATTTCTTTTCTAAAGCTCCAGGACTGGGCATATGAAAACGAAATGCGAATTGTCTACGATGTCAATCACATGAAATCTGTTAAATTTGAAGCAGATGGACTTGCTTCAATAATCGTTGGTCCTCGAATGTCTGACGAGGATGAAGAGAGATTACGTAATCTAGTGGTTAATTCCAAGATGCCACATATAACTATAACGCGAGCACGTCTATCAACTAACTCCTACTCCGTGGAAATTGCACTACCCGATAACCGTGCGACTTAGATCGGGCTAGGCTGGACGACACAGGAATTTCGTCTATCCTATTGATTTGACGGCTCGCATTTTAGTGAAATTGCATATGCGAGCATAGAGTTTTATAGCGCTGAAAAAGCGCCCTGTTCAGGAGAATACCATGTCGGCTGTAACGGCTATTCGTGCGTTTTCATTCCGTCGCATTTTCATTGCCCTGGGTTTGGCTGTTTTGGTACCGCTGCTTTCAGCGTGCGGTTTCAATACAATTCCCACCAATGATGAGAAGGCGAAAGCCGCATGGAGCGAAGTGCAGAACCAGTATCAGCGTCGCGCTGATTTGGTGCCCAATCTGGTTGAAACCGTGAAGGGCTATGCCGCACACGAAAAGGAAACGCTGGAAGCCGTGATCGAAGCACGCGCCAAGGCGACGCAAGTACAGATTACGCCGGAAACGCTCAACAATCCTGAACTCTTCAAGCAGTTTCAGGATAATCAGGCAAACCTCACCAGCGCGCTTTCGCGCCTGATGGTGGTAGTGGAGCGTTATCCTGATCTGAAGGCCAATCAGAACTTCCTAGCGCTGCAATCGCAGCTGGAAGGTACTGAAAACCGAATTGCCGTCGCACGACGCGATTATATTGAGGCAGTCCGCGTCTATAATACATCGATCCGCACTATGCCGACGATGATCTGGACATGGATCTGGTATCGTGATGCTGCGCCGATGCAGACATTCAGTGCTGATGCGTCAAGCCAGAGCGCACCACAAGTCAAATTTTAACAACGGATCGGGCGACCCGTGGCAGCTTTGCTCCCAATGCGTAATGCTGTGGTTCGTGGCCTGAATGGGCCACGATTGCTTGCGGCATTTCTGCTCTTCCTGTTTGCAAGTTTTGTTGCAGTCGGCGCCAATGCGCAGGATGCGGCAAAGCCAGCGCAAGCACTGACAGGTCGTGTGGTCGATGCGGCCGGGATTATCGATCCGTCGCAGTTGCAGCAACTCACGCAGAAGTTGGCTGATTTTGAAGCGAAATCGTCCGATCAGGTGGTTGTGGTAACGGTCCCGAGCCTCAATGGCGAAGACATCGAAAGCTATTCAAACCGCCTGTTTCGCGCATGGGCATTGGGGCAAAAGCAGGAAAATAACGGCATCCTGCTTGTTGTAGCTCCTAATGATCGCAAGGTGCGCATCGAGGTCGGCTACGGGCTTGAAGGCGCGATGACTGACGCACTGTCGAGCGTTATCATCAATGGCACGATCATTCCGGAATTTCGCAGCGGTAACTTTTCCGAAGGAATCGTGCAGGGCGTCGATGGCATTTTGTCGGTGTTATCAGGCGATGGCGCCGAACTCGAAGCGCGTGCCAAGCGGAATGTTCAGACCAGTTCTGGTTCCGATGACATCGACTGGATCTTTGTGATCTTCATCATTTTCTGGGCCGTGATCTTCTTTGGCGGCTTTGGCATGGCGATCCTGACACCGATTTTTGGTCAAAAGATCGGACCCGGCAAATATCGCTGGCTCGGTATGGTGATGGATTTCAACTCAAGAGGCGGCTCAGGCGGTGGTCGGTCTTCGGGTGGTGGCTGGTCATCTGGCGGTAGCAGCGGTGGTGGCGGTGGTGGCGGGTTCTCCGGCGGCGGTGGTTCATCAGGTGGCGGCGGTGCCTCAGGAAGCTGGTAGGGAAAAGTTTTATGAGTGATAAAAACCTTATCAGCGAACAGGATCACGAGCGCATTGCAGTGGCTATCCGTGCGGCAGAAGCCAATACGAGCGGTGAAATTTACGCAGTGCTGGCGCGCACCAGTGATGACTATTTCTTTGCAGCGGGTTTTGTTGCGACCTGCGGTATTTTGATTGCTTCGGTTATCATGGCTTTTCTCGCGCATTGGTATTGGTTTGATATCAGCCTGCCGATGTTTGGGCTTGCCATACTTGCGGCGTTTGCCACAGCGATGGCGCTGCTCTGGTTTGTGCCGACAGTGCGAATGCTGCTGGTGCCGCGTCGCATTCGCTACAAGCGCGCGCATCTCAATGCTTTGCAGCAGTTTCTGGCGCGCAATGTCCACATCACCGAACATCGCACAGGCATCCTGCTGTTTGTATCGATGGCTGAACATTATGCAGAAGTGATTGCCGATGCGGGTATTCACGCGCGTGTTGAGCAGGACGAATGGAACAGTATAGTTGCCACGCTGACCCATCATGCATCACGCTCGGAAGTGGCCGAAGGCTTTGTGTTGGCGATTGGCCAGGCAGGCGATTTGCTGGAGAAACATTTTCCGGCAGGCGCGCATAATATCAATGAATTGGATGACCATCTCATCGAACTTTAAGGGCCATTAACAGCATCAGATTCGGCCATGATTTGTGGCGAAATTTAGCTTTTGTGACGCTTACGTAAAGAAGCTGTGTCATTTCCTTACAGCCTCGACGGCACATTCTGAAATTTTTCAAAAGCTTTCCGAAGTTTTGTTCCAATTTAAATGGATTAGATGCGAATTTTCTGACTTTCACGGAAATATTTGGTTGTTTTCAACGATTTGTCATCGAAACGCATAGCCAATCTGCTAGTTTGGCGCGCATTGCCATCATGACAGGAGTATCCGACGTGACTGCAAAGCAGGATCGGTCGAGCAAAATTAAGGGTTCCAAGGCAGCCAAGGAGGAGAAGAAGGGAGGTAAGTCGAAGACGCTAACCGCCTTTTCGCAGCTTCTTTTCGAATGGGCACCGCCCGAAGATCTTGCGGCTTATGATGCCGCAGCGCTCGATAAATCTGCCCAGTATGGCTTTGAAGCGCTTGAATCCTATCGCAAGGGTAAGAGCATTATCAGCGTCGATAACAGTATCGAACGCCATAGCCGTCCTGTCAGCGTCATTACCATCGTCAATGACAACATGCCGTTCCTGCTCGACTCGATCATGGGTGAGCTGAACGATCATGTCAGTCAGATTTTCATGGTTGTTCACCCGGTTCTCGATATTGAGCGGGAAAAAGATGGCCTGACTATTTTGGGCGAAGCATCACAGCTCGCACCTGCTAAGGGCGTCGAGCGCGTCAGCCTTGTGCAGATCCATCTGCCGCTACTCGATAAGCAGGCCAAGGCCGATCTGACTGCTGCGCTTAAGCGTGTGCTTGGACAGGTTCGTTCAGCCGTCAGCGACTGGAAGCCGATGATCAAGCGCCTCGATGTGGCGATTGATGATTACAAACGCGTTCAGAAACTCACACTTGATCCGGCCATGCCGGAAGCAATCGCTTTTCTTGAATGGCTGCGTGATAACCGCTTCATTTTCCTTGGAATGCGCGAACTGACCTTCAAGGGTAAGGGCGACAAGCGTGATCTGGTGCCGAATAAGGAAACGCTTGGCATTCTCAATGACGGCGAAGTCCGCGTTCTGCGTAAGGACGATGATGACAAGGCGACGCCACGCGAAATCACAGACTTCCTCGACGGCAGTGAACCGCTGATCGTAACCAAGGCGAACTCGCTTTCGCTCATACATCGCCGGTCTTATCTCGATTATGTTGGCGTGAAGATTTTTGGGCCAAATGGCGAAGCCATTGGCGAGCTTCGTGTCGTCGGTCTGTTTACTTCGGTGGCCTATACAAGCTCTGTTGCAGGTATCCCGTTCATCCGTTCAAAGGCTGATGCCGTCATTAAGCATCTGGGCTTTAACCGCGAAGACCATTCGGGCAAGGCGTTGATCAACGTGCTGGAAGAATATCCGCGCGATGAGCTTTTCCAGATTGATACGGAAAGCCTGACAGCCAATGCGGAACTTATTCTGGCATTAGGCGAACGTCCGCGTGTGCGCGCTGTTCCTCGTCTGGATCGCTTTGGCCGTTTTGCCACCGTACTCGTTTACATTCCGCGTGACCGTTACGATTCTGTTGTGCGTGAAAAGATCGGTCGCTATCTCGTCGATATTTACAGCGGCGACAGCTTTGAATTCCATCCGGTGTTCTTGCAGAACGGCTTGACGCGTGTGCAGTTCGTCATCCGTCGTCATGAGCGTTCAACGCCGCATGTGGATCGCGATGCGCTGGAAGAAGAAGTGCGTTCAATCGTTCGCACATGGGACGATGCTGTGCGTGAAAGCGCAGATAGTGCCGAGGCGAAGACTATTGCTCTCGCTTCAAGCTTCCCGCAATCCTATCGTGAAATTTTCACAGCTCCGGAAGCACTGGTCGATGCGCAGCGTATTGCTGGTTTGAGTGAGCAAGCGCCGCTCTTTGTGGACTTCTATCGCTATCGCACCGATGGGCCAGATGCTGTTTCGCTGAAAATCTATCATCACGGTGCGCCGGTTGTGCTGTCGCAGCGTGTGCCGCTTCTCGAAAACATGGGCTTCCGTGTGGTTAGCGAGCAGACGATTGATCTTCCATTAGCCGGAAAAGACGGCGCTGCTGTTTACGTACATGACATGCAGCTCGTAAACGCTTATGGCGCGCCGGTCGATTTGTCCGACGATGGCGAGATGCTGGAAGATGTATTCCGCACTGTGTGGGATGCTCTCGCTGACAATGATGCGTATAACGCGCTGGTGCAGACTGCACGTTTGAGCGCACGTCAGATCATGATCCTGCGTGCCTATGGTCGTTATCTGCAACAAGCGGGTATTGCTTATTCGCAGGGCTTTATCGCAGCAGCATTAAATCGCTATCCAGAAATCGCTAACGATCTCTATTCGTTGTTTGATCTGCGCTTCAACCCATCGGCTAAGCGTCGCGATGCTGCTGAAACAAAACTTGTTGATGCAATTGAAACCGCACTTCTCGGCGTACCAAGCATTGACGATGATCAGATTCTGCGTCGTTTCCGCAACCTGATTGAAGCAACGCTGCGCACCAATGCCTATCAGCCTGATGGCGAGGGCAACCCACGCGTAACCTTCGCGTTCAAGCTCAATCCGCGGCTTGTAGAAGGTCTGCCTGATCCGCGCCCGTATCGCGAAATCTTCGTTTATGGCCCTGAAGTTGAAGGCGTGCACTTACGCTTTGGTGCTGTTGCACGTGGTGGTCTGCGCTGGTCGGACCGCGCACAGGATTACCGCACGGAAGTGTTGGGTCTGGTGAAGGCACAACAGGTCAAGAATGCGGTGATCGTGCCGGTTGGTGCCAAGGGTGGCTTCTATCCGAAGCGTCTGCCGGTTGGCGGTGATCGCAATGCGGTGTTTGAAGCCGGTCGTGACGCTTATAAGGTGTTCATCTCGACGCTTCTTTCCGTCACTGACAATATTCATGACAATGATGTTGTGCCGCCTGTCGATGTTGTTCGTCACGATAAGGATGATCCGTATTTCGTGGTTGCTGCTGATAAAGGCACCGCGACATTCTCTGATACGGCGAATGCGATCAGTCAGGCGCATGACTTCTGGCTCGATGATGCTTTCGCATCGGGCGGTTCTGCTGGTTATGATCACAAGGGCATGGCCATCACCGCGCGCGGCGCATGGGAAGCCGTGAAGCGGCATTTCCGTGAGTTCGACACAGACATTCAGACGGAGCCGTTCACGGTTGCTGGTGTGGGCGATATGTCGGGCGACGTGTTTGGCAATGGTATGCTGTTGTCTGAGCAGATCAGGCTGGTTGCAGCATTCGATCATCGCGACATCTTCATCGATCCAAATCCGGTTCCTGCTGACGGCTTTGCAGAGCGTAAGCGTCTGTTCGACCTGCCGCGTTCGAGCTGGCAGGATTATGATCGCTCGAAGCTGTCGGAAGGTGGCGGCGTCTATAGCCGTAGCCAGAAGACGATCACGCTTTCAGCGGAAGCAGCGAAGGCCATCGGCCTTGGCAAAACCACCGCTTCACCGCAAGAAATCATGACGACGATCCTGAAAGCTCAGGTCGATCTTCTGTGGTTTGGTGGTATCGGAACTTATATTCGTTCAAGTGCCGAAACAGATGCGCAGGTTGGCGATCGCGCTAATGATGCGATCCGTATCACGGGTTCAGAAGTGCGCGCACGGGTAATCGGCGAAGGTGCAAATCTTGGGCTGACGCAGCGTGGGCGTATTGAATATGCACTCACCGGTGGTCGCAACAATACCGACGCTATCGACAACTCGGCGGGCGTCAATTGCTCCGACGTTGAGGTTAACATCAAGATTGCACTGGCTGCTGCCATGCGTTCCGGTAAATTGAAGCGTCCTGCACGCGACAAACTGCTGGTGAGCATGACTGACGATGTGTCAGAACTGGTGTTGCGCAACAACTATCTCCAGCCGCTCGCATTGTCTTTGAGCGAACTCCATGGCCTTACGGAGCTGCCTTATCAGGCACGCTTCATGGCCGAGCTCGAAGCTCGTAAGTTGTTGGACCGTAAGGTCGAATATCTGCCTTCGGATGCGGTGCTCAATGATCGTCAGAAGTCTGGCCAGCCGCTGACGCGCCCAGAACTCGCCGTTCTGCTCGCTTATGCCAAGCTGTCGCTGTCCGACGATCTGGTTGCAAGTAAACTGCCTGATGAGCCATATTTCGAGCAGTTGCTGTTTGGTTATTTCCCGAAGCGCATGGGCAAAACCTATGCTGAGGAAATTTCAAACCACCGTCTGAAGCGCGAAATCGTTGCTACTTTGCTGGCTAATGATGTTATCAATCGCGGCGGCATCACCTTCATCAGCCGTTTGGCCGATACGACAGGCAAGTCACCTGCCGATATTGTTCGCGCCTATGTTGCGGTGCGCGATGGCTTTGAGATCGATGCGATCTATGACGCCATTGATGCGCTCGATAACAAGGTGGCGGGCGATGTGCAGAACCAGTTCTATCATCTGGTTGGCGAAATGCTGCTTGCAACGACAGCATGGGTGCTGCGCAATGACACAACGCGTGCAAACCTAACGGAACTGGTGAATACCATCACCACTGCTCGTGCAGCGCTTGAGCCACGCTTTGATGGTTTGATGCCGGATTACCTCATTGAGGCCGTTCAGTCTGACAAGGCAGCCTTCGTTGAAAAAGGTGCACCTGAGAAGCTTGCGCAGCGTCTGGCCAATCTTCAGCTTGCGGGTATCATGCCGGATATTGCGCTGATTGCACATCTGGCCAATGCTGATCTGGTGGCAACGGCCAAGGCCTATTTCGGCGTGTCGGAAGCGTTCCGTATTGGCCGTATCGAAGAAGCAGCACGCACCATTCCTGTCACCGACTATTATGACGGACTGGCGCTGTCGCGTGCGAGCGATACAATCACACAAGCGGCTCGTGGCATCACGATTGCGGCACTCAAAAAGTATGGCAAGGACAATGACGCGGCAGCGGCATGGTTCGCAGAAGATGCAGCGCGTATTGATCAGGTGCGAAATCGTATGGTCGCATTAACTGAGGGCGGTGATCTCACTGTTTCACGTCTTGCTGTTGCAGCCGGACTTATGTCAGACTTGACGCAATAAGATACGATTAACCGCTATTGAAAAGGGCAGCTCAGGCTGCCCTTTTTGCTTTGTTGTGGTGTGAAAGCGAGCAGTGTAAGTTCGGAGCGCTTCATGGGGGATGGGCGCGAAATATGACGGAACATGCAATGCCGAAAGACAGCTATTCTTCACGCCGGGGTGTGTGGGGCTGGATATTTTTTGACTGGGCTGCTCAGCCGTTTTTTACAGTCGTGACGACGTTTATTTTCGGGCCCTATTTTATCTCCCGCATGGCAGAGAGCCCCGAGGCTGGACAGATTGCTTGGGGTTATGGCTTTGCAGCCGCAGGGCTTGCCGTAGCAATCCTCTCTCCAATTTTGGGGGCTGTGTCGGACAGAACGGGTCCACGAAAACCTTGGATAGCCTTCTTTGCAATTATCAAAATTACGGCACTTTGCACGCTGTGGTTCGCTGTTCCGGGCGCCAATATCTATTGGGTGCTGTTTGCCTTTGCGCTGGCGATGATTGCCGCAGAATTCTCCATTGTCTTCAATGATTCCATGATGCCGCGACTTGTTCCGCAAAAAGATATCGGGCGAGTGTCGAATATTGCCTGGGGGCTTGGCTATCTTGGCGGCATGACTGTGCTGATTTTCATCGTGTTTTGTCTGGCGGCTTCACCAGAAACAGGAAAAACAATCATCGGAATTGATCCACTGTTTGGGATTGATCCAGCAAAAGGCGAAGATGGACGCATAGCCGGACCGATTTCTGCCCTCTGGTATTTTGTATTTATCCTGCCGATGTTTTTCTTCACGCCTGATGTGGCAAAGGGTGAGAAACTTGCACCAGCTTTGCGCTCAGGTTTGAGCGAACTGAAAAAGACGCTTGGGGAAGTTCGCAAACGTCCGGGGATTGTTCGCTTTCTGATTGCGCGTATGGTTTATCAGGATGGCGTCAATGCTTTGCTGGCGCTTGGAGCTGGCTATGCGGCGGTGCTATTCAGCTGGTCGATCACCGAAATTGGTCTGTTCGGCATGATCCTGAATGTCATGGCGATTTTTAGTTGCTTGGTTGCAAGCAAACTGGATACGCGGGTCGGATCAAAGGCGGTTGTCCTTGGCTCAATCATCCTGCTTTTCATCGCGACTCTTGGTATTGTATCGACAGGCCACAACTATACGATGTTTGGCTTAATTTCCTTCGCACCGACTGATGCGAAAGGATTGTTCGCAACACCTGCCGAACACGCTTATCTGATTTACGGGTTGATGATTGGAGCCGCATTCGGGCCTGTACAGGCATCATCGCGGTCATGGTTTGCGCGCAGTATTAAGCCTGAAGAGTCAGGTCGTTATTTTGGGATTTATGCCCTTGCCGGACGCGCCACCAGTTTTATTGGACCATTTCTGGTGGCGACTGTTACAGCAATCAGTGGATCGGCAGCGCTCGGTATGTCGGTGCTGGTTGTGTTGTTTGGTGCAGGTTTTCTGCTGGCCAAAGCTACACCTTATCCGGCTGAACGTGTTTGAAAATGGGGCGCAGTGATGACGCTGCACCCTACAGTTCACATCATGCCTGCTGCTTTTGCGCAGGTAATTGCGATCAGTCCACCGATGATCGGCGCTGCTACGGGCACCCAGGCATATGACCAATCTGAGCCGCCTTTTCCTGGAATAGGCAGCAAAGCATGAGCGATGCGTGGCCCGAGATCGCGTGCAGGATTGATTGCATAGCCGGTTGGACCGCCCAGTGAAACACCAAGTGCCCAGACAAGCAGGCCGACCATTAGTGGTCCAAGAACACCTGTTGCGCCAACAGCCTTTGCGCCAATGGCAATGACGACGAATACCAGCACGAAGGTACCTATGATCTCGGTCAGGCAATTGGCTGGTATGTTGCGGATGGCAGGCCCGGTGCAGAAGACGCCGAGCTTGAGCCCTTCGTCTTCCGTTGGCTTCCAGTGTGGCAGGTAGGCGAGATAGACAAGCACTGCACCTGTGAAAGCACCAAGCATCTGTGCCGCAATGTAGGGCGCTACTGCAGCCGCCGGGAAAGTACCGGCCGCATAAAAAGCAAGCGTCACGGCGGGGTTGAGATGACCCGCACTGCCAGCCGCAACGGCAACCATCACACCACAGAGAACC
>Ga0308157_10009544_pt1 | contig 10715 bp, 8 predicted proteins | sample PhyBR1_FD_201035 | JGI IMG/M metagenome (GOLD analysis project Ga0308157, IMG submission 201035) | Phyllosphere microbial communities from UC Gill Tract Community Farm, Albany, California, United States - DLSLB.R1 | ecosystem: Host-associated > Plants > Phyllosphere > Unclassified | place: USA...
CCTGAAAGGCGCCCTGGATGCGCACGATCTGGCCGGACGCGTCGCGCACGGCCTCGCCGACCGAGCGCACCCAGATGCGCCGGCCGGTGGCGGTGCGCTTGGGCAGCACGAACTCGTAGGGCGTGCCGTGCGCCAGGCACTCCTGCACATGGCGCTCCACCAGCAGGCGGTGCTCGGGCAGGAAATAGCTGATGCCCTCCTGCAGCGTCGGCCGGTAGCCGGGCGGCACGTCGTGGAGCCGGCAGTTCTCCTCCGACCAGTGCAGCACGCGCCCGGGCAGCTCGATGGTCCAGCCGCCCAGGCGCGCCACCTTGAGCACCGTGCGGTGCATGGAGAGGTCTTTTTCCTGCAGCGCCGCCGCCTGCTTGAGGCCGTCGATGTCGGTCAGCGTGGCCAGCCAGGCGCCGGTGCCGTTCGCCGCGCCGGCCGCGCCGGGCTGTGCGGCGCTGCGCGCCAGCATCCAGCGGTAGGCGCCGTCGGCCCGGCGCAGCCGCAGCTCGGCCTCGTGCGGCGCGCCAGCGGCCGGGCCCCAGAGGCGCGCCAGGTGCGGCCGGTCTTCGGGGTGGACGTGCTCGGCCCAGTCACGGGCCGGCGTGTCGTCCTGCACCGACCCGCCCGCGTAGTCGAACCAGCGCTGGTTGGCGCCGCAGGGCCGGCCGTCGGCCTGCACCAGCCAGACGATGTGCGGCAGGGCGTCGGCGAACTCGCGCCAGCCGGCCCAGGCCTGGGCGCCAGCCGGGCCGGCGGGGCCCGCGGGCGCTGCGCCGCAAAGAAGGCCGGGACTGCTGTCTGACGTGTTCACGCCGTTTCCTTTGGTGTGGTTGCGCGCCGGGCAAGAAACGCCTTGCCCCGGCCACGCGCCAGGCCGGCCCTGCGGCCGGGCTGGTCGATTGTCAGGCACGCACGGGCGCCAAACGGCCCGGGCAGGGTTATCCATGACAGGCGGCAAAAAACGCCAAGTTGTGCTTGAATGAAGTTCACGCTGCTCAACAACAAGGAGTATTCGATGGAATCCCCTCACGTCGTTCCCCAGCCCCCCGCGTTCACGCTGCCGATTGCCCGGGTGCGCAGCGTCTACCGCACCGCCGATGTCGAGCGCAAGCTGGACAAGCTGCAGCACAACAGCGAGCCGCGCGAGCACGACAGCCTGCGCGCCACCTACGAGCGCATGCTCGAACGCGGCCCCGAGCGCTTTCAGATGAAGCCCAGCGGCATCCCCGAGATGGCGCCGCTCTACGACGCGCTGCCCAACTTCACCGACGTGCTGGACGACGTGCGCCGCCACGTCGCCCTGAGCCACGACAGCGCCGACGGCCTGGAGGTCACGCCCATGCTGCTGCTGGGCCAGCCGGGCATCGGCAAGACGCATTTCGCCCGGCAGATGGCCGAGCTGATCGGCACCGGCATGAACCTGGTGTCGATGGGCTCGCTCACCGCGGGCTGGCTGCTCTCGGGCTCGGCCTCGCAGTGGAAGGGCGCCAAGCCGGGCAAGGTGTTCGAGTCGCTGGTGGACGGGCGCTACGCCAACCCGGTGATCGTCATCGACGAGATCGACAAGGCCGCCAGCGACGCGCAGTACGACCCGCTGGGCTCGCTCTACGGCCTGCTGGAGCACGACACGGCCTCGTCCTTCGTGGACGAGTTTGCCGAGGTCCCGATCGACGCCAGCCAGGTGCTGTGGATCACCACCGCCAACGACGCGCGCGGCATTCCCAACCCCATCCTCAACCGCATGAACGTGTTCGAGATCGAGCCGCTCACGCCGGCGCAGGCGCGCCACGTCGCGCTGCGGCTGTACCAGTCCATCCGCGCCGGCCACGACTGGGGTTCGCGCTTTGACGAGGCGCCGCCGGAGGACGTGCTGGACAAGCTGGCCGCCCTGGTGCCGCGCGAGATGCGCCGCACCTTGATGACCGCCTTTGGCAACGCGCGCCTGGCCCGCCGGGGCATGCTCCAGGCCGACGACCTGCCGCGCGCGGCCGCCGGCAGGGCGCGCATCGGCTTCATGCAGTAGCGGCGCCGGCCGGCGCTGCTATGAAATAGATAGCTGCCGGCCCAGGACCAGCCTGGGCAAGCGGCCTGTTGGACGTTGAAAAAGACCGGGGTGTGCCCGGGATTGGGTTCAGGCCGCGCCGCTGCGTGGCGCCCGCGCCGCGTCCAGCTGGCCGCGCCGGTGCTCGCCCTGGCGCACGAGCATCCAGCCGGGGTATTCGGCGGCCAGCGCGCTGGCGTCGCCGATGCTTTTCAATTCATCGGCACTGAGCGCGACCCCCGTGGCGGCCAGGTTGTCGGCCAGCTGCTCGGGCCGCTTGGCGCCGACGATCACGCTGGTGACCTGCGGCTGGTGCAAGAGCCAGGCCAGCGCCACCTGCGCCACCGACACGCCCCGGGCCTGGGCAATGGGGCGCATCGCGTCGATGCAGTCCCAGGCCTTTTCCTTGTTCACCGGCGGAAAATCAAAAGCGATGCGCCGGCTGCCCTCCTCGGCCTGCCCGGCCTGCCCGCTTTGAGATTGCCGGCCGTACTTGCCGCTGAGGAAACCGCCGGCCAGCGGGCTCCAGACCATCAGCCCCACGCCTTCGCTGTGCAGCAGCGGAACCAGCTCGCGCTCCAGCTCGCGCCCGGCCACGCTGTAGTAGGCCTGCAAGGATTCGAAGCGCGCCAGCCCCAGCCGCTCGGAGATGCCCAGGGCCTTCATGATCTGCCAGGCGGCCCAGTTGGACACGCCGACGTAGCGCACGTGGCCGTGGCGCACCAGCTGGTCGAGCGCGCGCAGCGTCTCCTCGATGGGCGTGGCCGCATCGAACCCGTGCACCTGGTAGAGGTCGATGTGCTCGAGCTGCAGGCGCTTGAGGCTGGCCTTCACGCCGTCCAGGACGTGGCTGCGCGTGAGGCCGCGCTGGTTGGGGCCCGGGCCGGTCTGGCCGAACACCTTGGTCGCCACGACCACGCTGTCGCGCGCGACCTGGAGGTTTTTCAGCGCCTGGCCGGTGATCTCCTCGGAGCGGCCTTCGGAATAGACGTCGGCAGTGTCGATGAAGTTGACGCCGGCGTCAATCGCCTGGCCGATGAGCGTTTCGGCCTCCTGCTGCTTGAGCGCGCCAATCTGGCGCCACATGCCCTCGGCGCCGCCGAAGGTCATGGTGCCCAGGCAGATTTCAGAGACGAACAAGCCGGTGCGGCCAAGCGGGTGATGACGCATGCTGAAGAACTCCGATGGTGGTGGATGGCTTTGCAGCATAGGCGCTGGCGGCCCGGGCTGCACAGCCGGGGAAATGGCCGACCGCGGGCGGTGGCTTTGGCACGCCGGCGCCGGCGCGGCCTCAAGCCTGGGCGATGGCCCCGGTCAACAGCAGGTAGCCCGGCACCCAGCCGGTCGCAATGCCCTGGCCGATCGCCATCCAGCCGGCCAGGCGCGCCACCGGCTTGCGCAGCACCAGCTGAAGGAAAAACAGCAGCCACAGCACCGCCCAGGCGGCCCACGACAGGCCCAGCCAGAGACCCCAGGCAGTGCCGGCCGTGCGCAGCGTGTCGGCCGCGACCGGCACGGCGGTCAGGGCCACGAACAGGCTGAACCACCCCAGGCCCCGGCCGTCGGCCTGGGTGAGGCGGTTGGCGGCCACCCACAGGTAGGTCAGCGCAAACAGCAGCGCGAAAGCCGCCGCCCTGACCGACGCCGCGTCGGCATCGCCGCCCAAAGCCTGGCGCAAGGCCGCCAGCAGGCTCAGGCTGCCGACAAACAGGTTGACGACCCAGATCTCGCGCTCGCCGATCAGCGAGAGCATCCACAGGCCGTTGAGGATGAGCACCGCCCCGACATAAAAAAGCACCAGGCCCAGCAGCATCAAAGCCCTCCGTCCGCGGCAGCCCGGCACCGCGCGGCCAGGCGCTGCCGGCGCCGGGGGCCGGCGCGCAGGCGCATGAAGAAAGACCGCGAAGACTCCGGCATTGGCGAGCGGGCCCGGGCTACGCGGTGGCGATGCGCAGCAGGTTGGTGGTGCCGGGCGTGCCGAAGGGCATGCCGGCGATGGTGACCAGGGTCTGGCCCGGCCGGGCGAAGCCTTCGCTGCGCGCCACCTCGCAGGCGATCTGCGTCATCTGGTCCACGTCCTGCACGTCGCCGATGTGCACCGAATGCACGCCCCAGGCCAGCGCCAGGCGGCGCGCCGTGGCCAGGCTCGGCGTGAGGCTGAGCACCGGCGACTCGGGCCGCTCGCGGGCGGCGCGCAGGCTGCTGCAGCCCGAGCTGGTGTAGCAGACGATGGCCGCGGCCTGCAGCAGCGAGACGGCGCGGCGCATGGCGCAGCACACCGCCTCGGCCACGTCGCCGCCCGGCCGCGCGGCGCTGTGCGAGGCGTCGATCAGCGGGCGGTACTGCGCATCGCCCTCGACCTGGCCGATGATGCGGTCCATCATGCGCACCGCCTCGACCGGGAAGCGGCCCGAGGCCGATTCGGCCGACAGCATGACCGCGTCGGCGCCGTCGTAGATGGCGGTGGCCACGTCGGACGCCTCGGCGCGGGTGGGCACCGGGCTGTCGACCATGGATTCGAGCATCTGCGTGGCCACGATGACCGGCTTGCCGGCCCGGCGGCAGCTGCGGACGATGCGCTTTTGAAGGGCCGGCACGCGCTCGGCGGGCAGCTCCACGCCCAGGTCGCCCCGGGCCACCATGATGGCGTCCGACAGCGCCACGATCTCGTCCAGGCGCTCCACGGCGGCGGGCTTTTCCAGCTTGGAGACGATGGCCGCGCGGTTGCCGATCAAGGCGCGCGCCTCGGCCACATCTTCGGGCCGCTGCACGAACGACAGCGCGATCCAGTCGGCGCCCTCTTCCAGCGCCAGGGCCAGGTCGCGCCGGTCCTTGGCTGTCAGGGCCGTGATCGGCAGCACCACGCCGGGCACGTTCACGCCCTTGCGCTCGGACAGCCTGCCGCCCACGGCGACGCGGGTGTCGGCAAAGTCGGCGCCGCAGCGCTCGACCACCAGGCGCAGCCGGCCATCGTCGAGCAGCAGCTCGGCGCCAGGCACCAGCGCGGCGAAAATCTCGGGATGCGGCATGCCGGCGCGTTCGGCATTGCCGGGCGTGCTGTCCAGGTCGAGCCGGAAGGCCGCGCCCTCGGCCAGCATCACCGGCCCATTGGCAAACGTGCCCACGCGCAGCTTGGGGCCCTGCAGGTCGGCCAGGATGCCGATGGGCCGGCCGGTTTCGCGCTCCAGCGCGCGCAGGATGGCAAAGCGGGCGCGGTGGTCGTCGGCGCTGCCGTGGCTGAAGTTCAGCCGGAAGACATCGACGCCGGCCAGGAACAGCCGGCGAACGGTGTCCTGGTCCGAGCTGGCCGGGCCCAGGGTGGCGACGATTTTGGCGTTTCGGGTTCTGCGCATGGTTCAGTCCTCGGGGGTGGGCGCGTCGATCAGGAAGGCGCGAAAGTCGTTCACATTGGTCAGCGTCGGGCCGGTGACGACCGAATCGCCCAGCGTCTGAAAGAATCCGTGGCCGTCGTTGTCGGCCAGGCTGTCCTGCGGCCGCAGGCCGGCGGCCCGGGCGCGCCGCAGGGCGTCGGGCGTCCAGCAGGCGCCGGCGATTTCCTCCTGCCCATCGACGCCGTCGGTGTCGCCCGCCAGCGCATGGATGCGCGGATGGCCGTCCAGAGCCAGGCCGGCGGCCACTCGACATTGCGCCCGCCCCGGCCGGGGCCGCGCACGGTGACGGTGGTTTCCCCGCCCGACAGCAGCACGCAGGGCGCCGCCACCGGCTGGCCGCGCCTGGCCACCTGCAGCGCGATGCCGGCCAGCGCCTTGCCGACGTCCCGCGCCTCGCCTTCGAGGGCGTCGCCCAGGATGTGCGGCGTGTAGCCGGCCGCGCGGGCCACGGCCGCCGCGGCCTCCAGCGCCCTTTGCGGCGTGGCGACCAGGTGCGTCTCGCAGCCCCGCAGGCGCGGGTCGCCCGGCTTGACCGACTCGCCGCGCCCGCTTTGCAGCAGCGCCAGCACGTCGGCCGGCACCTCGATGCCGTGGCGCCGCAGGATGTCCAGCGCGTCGGCGCAGGTGGTCGGGTCGGCCACGGTCGGCCCGGAGGCGATGTTGACCGGGTCGTCGCCGGGCACGTCGGAGATCAGGAGCGTGAGCACCGGCGCCGGGTGGCAGGCGGCGGCCAGCCGGCCGCCCTTGAGGGCCGACAGGTGGCGGCGCACGCAGTTCATCTCGCCGATGGTCGCGCCCGACCTGAGCAGCGCCCGGTTCACCGCCTGCTTGTGCGCCAGCGTGAGGCCGGGCGCCGGCAGGGGCAGCAGCGACGAGCCGCCGCCCGAGACCAGGCACAGCACCCGGTCCTCGGCGGTGAGGCCGCGCACCAGGTCAAGCATGCGCCCGGCGGCCCGCAGGCCGGCCGCGTCGGGCACCGGATGGGCGGCCTCGGCAACCTCGATGCGCTCGCACGGCACGCCGTGGCCGTAGCGCGTGACCACCAGGCCGCTCAGCGGTCCGGGCCAGTGGTCCTCGACGGCGCGGGCCATCGCGGCCGACGCCTTGCCGGCGCCGATCACGACCAGCCGCCCCTGGGCGGGCACCTGCAGCCGCGTCAGGTAGGGCGGCACGCACAACGCCGACTGGGCCGAGGCGATGGCGGCATCGAACATGCGGCGCAGCAGCGTCTGCGCCGCCGAAGGGGCGCCAGGGGTGCGGGAAGACGATTCCATCGGGTGCATGGGCTGCAAATCGGCTCAGGCCGCGGGCTGCTGGCCGATTTCGAAATTGGCCAGCTTCTCCAGCGCCCTGACCATGGCCGAATGGTCCCAGGCCTTGCCACCGTGGGCCGCGCAGCTGTTGAACAGCTCCTGCGCCATGGCGGTGCCCGGCAGCGGCACGCCCAGGGCGCGGGCGCTGGACAGGGCCAGGGCCAGGTCCTTCTGGTGCAGCGCGATGCGAAAGCCCGGCTCGAAGGTGCGCTTGACCATGCGCTCGCCATGCACTTCCAGGATCTTCGAGGCGGCAAAGCCGCCCATCAGCGCCTGGCGCACACGGGCCGGATCGGCACCGGCACGGGCAGCGAACAGCAGCGCCTCGGCCACGGCCTCGATGTTCAGGGCCACGATGATCTGGTTGGCCACCTTGGCGGTCTGGCCGTCACCGTTGCCGCCCACCAGCGTGATGTTCTTGCCCATCAGCTCGAACAAAGGCTTGATGCGCTCGAAGGCCGCCTCGGGGCCGCCGACCATGATCGACAGCGTGGCGTTCCTGGCGCCGACTTCGCCGCCGGAGACGGGCGCGTCCAGGTAGTCGCAGCCCAGTGCGTTGACCCTTTGCGCGAAGGCCTTGGTGGCAATCGGCGAGATCGAACTCATGTCCACCACCACCTTGCCGGCGCCCAGGCCGGCGGCAATGCCCTTCTCGGAAAACAGCGCCGTCTCCACGTCCGGCGTGTCCGGCACCATCAGGATGACGATGTCGGCGCGCTCGGCCACGCCGCGCCCGCTCAGGCACTGCGTGGCGCTGCTGGCGGCAATCGCCTCGGGCACCTTGCCATGGGTGTAGACGAACAGCTGGTGGCCGGCACTGATCAGGTGCCCGGCCATGGGCGCGCCCATGATGCCCAGGCCGACGAAGCCGATTTTGAGGGGTTGTGAAGTCATGCTAGTGGTGTCCTTTTTTTTGTGGAGTGATTACTGGGCCAGCTGCTGGCGCCAGCCGAGGCCGGCCTCGGTGGTGGTGGCGGGCTTGTATTCGCAGCCGATCCAGCCTTGGTAGCCGATGCGGTCCAGGAGCGCGAACAGGAAGGGGTAGTGGATTTCGCCCGTGCCCGGCTCGTGGCGCCCCGGGTTGTCGGCCAGCTGCACATGGCCGATGCGCGGCAGGAACTTCTGCACCGTCGCGGCCAGTTCGCCCTCCATGCGCTGGGCGTGGTAGAGGTCGTACTGGACAAAGGCGTTGTCGGCGCCGACCTCGTCCAGAATCGCCACCGCCTGCGCGGTGCGGCTCAGGTAAAAACCGGGAATGTCGAAGGTGTTGATCGGCTCGACCAGCAGGCGCAGGCCGGCTTGCTTCAGCTCGGCGGCGGCAAAGCGCAGGTTTTCAACGAAAGTCTGGCGCAACGCGTCCTCGCCCACGCCGGCCGGCGCCTTGCCGGCCAGGCAGTTGAGCTGGCCCACGCCCAGCGCCTGGGCATAGGCGATGGCCCGCCCGACGCCTTCGCGGAATTCGTCGACCCGGTCGGGGTGGCAGGCAATGCCGCGCTCGCCGGCATCCCAGTCGCCGGCGGGCAGGTTGTGCAGCACCAGCGTCAGGCCGTGGGCATTGAGCCTTTGCCGGATCTCTTCGGCGGCGTAGGCGTAGGGAAAGAGGAACTCCACGGCCTTGAACCCGGTCCGGGCGGCGCGTTCAAAGCGGTCGAGAAACGGCACTTCGGTGAAGAGCATCGTCAGGTTGGCGGCAAATTTCGGCATGTTTGTGTTTCCTTTTTCTTTCCAGCGGGGGCTCGGGCGCTCACTCCAGCAGGCCGGCCAGTTCCAAGCCCTTGCGGCCCTCCGGATGGCGGCAGTCCAGGTCCTCGAACTCGTTGATGTTGTCGATCTCGGTGCCCATGGCGATGTTGGTCACCTTCTCCAGGATCACCTCGACGACCACCGGCACGCGGTACTTTTGCGCCATGGCCTGCGCCTCGACGAGCGCGGCCTGGATCTTTTCCGGGTCGGTCACGCGCAGCGACTTGCAGCCCAGCCCCTGCACCACCGCCTGATGGTCCACGCCGTAGCTGCGCAGGTCGCCCTCGCCCTCGGGCACGTTCTGGTTTTCAAAGGCCAGCTGCACGCAAAAGTCCATGTCGAAGCCGCGCTGGCTCTGGCGGATCAGGCCCAGGTAGCTGTTGTTCACCAGCACCTGCACATAGGGCAGGCGGAACTGCGCGCCCACGGCCAACTCCTCGACCATGAACTGAAAGTCGTAGTCGCCCGACAGGCCGACCACGGTGCGCGTCGGGTCGGCGGCCACCACGCCCAGCGCGGCAGGAATGGTCCAGCCCAGCGGGCCGGCCTGGCCGCAGTTGATCCACTGGCGCGGGCCGTATACATGCAGGAACTGCGCGCCGGCGATCTGGCTCAGGCCGATGGTGGTCACATACACCGTGTCGCGGGGAAAGACTTGGTTCATTTCCTCGTAGACGCGCAGCGGCTTGATGGGCGTCTCGGTGAAGTGCGTCTTGCGGTGCATCAGCTGCTTGCGCTCGGCGCAGCGGCCGGCCCAATCGCCGAAGTCCTTGAGCCGGGCGGCGGCCTGGCGTTCCCGGGCCACCTGCACGAACAATTCGAGCGCAGCCTTGGCGTCGCTGACGATGCCGTAGTCGGGCGTGAAGACGCGGCCGATCTGCGTCGGCTCGATGTCCACGTGCACGAAGGTGCGGCCCTTGCAGTACACCTCGGGCGAGCCGGTGTGGCGGTTGGCCCAGCGGTTGCCGATGCCCAGCACGAAGTCGCTGGCCAGCATCGTCGCGTTGCCGTAGCGGTGGCTGGTCTGCAGGCCGACCATGCCGGCCATGAGCGGGTGGTCGTCGGGAATGGCCCCCCAGCCCATCAGCGTCGGGATGACCGGCACGCCGGTCAGCTCGGCAAACTCGACCAGCAGATCGGCGGCGTCAGCGTTGAGGATGCCGCCGCCGGCCACGATCAGCGGCTTGCTGGAGGCCATGAGCATGTCCAGCGCCTTTTCGACCTGCGGGCGCGAGGCAGCGGGCTTGTACACCGGCAGCGGCTCGTAGGTGTCGATGTCGAACTCGATCTCGGCCATCTGCACGTCAAACGGCAGGTCGATCAGCACGGGGCCGGGCCGGCCGGAGCGCATCAGGTGAAAGGCCTGCTGGAAGGCGCGGGGCACCAGGCCGGGTTCGCGCACCGTGACCGACCACTTGGTGACCGGCTTGGCAATGCTCTCGATGTCCACGGCCTGGAAGTCTTCCTTGTGCAGCCGTGCGCGCGGCGCCTGGCCGGTGATGCACAAAATCGGAATGGAGTCGGCCTGCGCCGAATACAGCCCGGTGATCATGTCGGTGCCGGCCGGGCCGGAGGTGCCGATGCACACGCCGATGTTGCCCGCCCGGGCGCGGGTGTAGCCCTCGGCCATGTGCGAGGCGCCCTCGACGTGGCGCGCCAGGATGTGGGCAATCGACTGGCGCTCGCGCATCTGCGCATACAGCGGGTTGATGGCCGCGCCGGGCACGCCAAAGGCCTGTGTCACGCCTTCCTTTTCCATCACCAGCACGGCGGCCATGGCGGCCTTCATCTTTGCCATCGGGTTGCTCCTTCGTTTGAGAGGGCTCGATGATTGGCCGCACGGGCCGTTTTGAGAATGCAAGGCTGGCGATAACTCCTATTCCGCGCCGGAATAAAGGCGCGGCAAGCCGGTTACAGTCCAGGCCATGGACAGAATCACGGGCATGGGACTTTTCATCCGGGTGGTGGAGACCGGCAGCTTCAGCAAGGCCGCCTTGGAGGCTGGCGTCACCCAGCCCACAGCCACCAAGGCGGTCGCGGCCATGGAGCAGCGCCTGGGCGCGCGGCTGCTGCACCGCTCGACCCGGGGCGTGACGCCGACCGAGACGGGCGCGCTCTACTACGACAAATGCAAGCGCATCGCCCGCGAGATCGACGAGGCCGACAACCTGGCCACGCTGGTGCAGGGCGGCGTGGGCGGCGTGCTGCGCATCAGCACCTCGGTGGCCTTCGGGC
>Ga0308157_10009545_pt1 | contig 10714 bp, 8 predicted proteins | sample PhyBR1_FD_201035 | JGI IMG/M metagenome (GOLD analysis project Ga0308157, IMG submission 201035) | Phyllosphere microbial communities from UC Gill Tract Community Farm, Albany, California, United States - DLSLB.R1 | ecosystem: Host-associated > Plants > Phyllosphere > Unclassified | place: USA...
ATCGAAGACGGTTTGCTTAAAAACATGCCGGACAAAAATTTGTTCAGCCGCGGCAATATCGGCGTGCTGCGCGAGCTGACGCTGCGGCTGGTCGCCGAAGGCGTCAACGGCACGCTGCTCAAATACCGGGACGAGCAGGGTTACGTGGGCGCTTCCGGCACGGCCGAGCATATTCTCGTCTCCGCGCAGTACCATTGGAACGGCTCGATCCATATTCGGCGCGGCCAGCAGATTGCGCAGCGGCTCGGCGGCGAGCTGTCGGTCGTCACGTTTGTCAATCCGGGCGAAAAGCTCGGACCGGAACGCGAAGAATTTCGGCGCTCGATCCGCAAGCTGTGCGAAAAGATCGGCGCGACGCTGCACGAGATCCATATCCGTTCCAGACGCGACATTCCGCCTACGCTTACGCGACTGGCACTGGAGCAGAACGTGTCGCGGATCGTGATCGGGCATTCGAACCAGACGCGGTCGCAGGAGTTTTTCAAAGGTTCGATCGTGGCGGAAATGGTCAAATGCATGCGCAACGTGGACATGTTCGTCGTCGCGGATCGCACGGCGGGCGGCGGCGAACGCATCCTGCCGACCAAGCGCAAAGAACCGCTGCAGGACCCCGCGGGACCGTATCGTCGCCTGAGCCAAGAACAGGCAGGACGCAAGATTGAGGAGATCAAACGCGGGCGTTTCAAAGTGTATATCGGAGCCGCTCCCGGCGTCGGCAAAACGTACACGATGCTGCGGGAAGGCAATATTTTGCGCAAAAAAAAGATCGACGTCGTCATCGGATTGTTGGAAACGCACGGCCGCAAAGAAACGCAGGATCAGGTGAGCGAGCTGGAACTGGTTCCGCGCGCGATCGTGCCGTACAAAGGTACGCAGCTTCAGGAAATGGACGCCGACGCCATCATCGCCCGAGATCCCGAGGTGGTACTGGTCGACGAGCTGGCGCATACCAACGTGCCGGGCAGCGTCAACAAAAAGCGTTACGAAGACGTCATTCGCCTGCTGAACGCGGGCATCTCCGTCATCTCCACGCTCAACGTGCAGCATCTGGAAAGCCTTAACGATAACGTGGAGCAGTTGACGGGCGTGCGCGTGCGGGAAACGGTGCCGGATTCGCTGCTCAGTCTCGCCGACGAAGTCGAACTGATCGACGTCACGCCGAAAGCTTTGCAGGAACGGATGCGGGCCGGACGGATTTACGCGCGGGAAAAAGTGGATCAGGCGCTCGGCAACTTTTTCAAAACGGGCAACCTGATCGCGCTGCGGGAACTTGCGCTGCGGGAGATCGCGGACGACGTGGACGAGCGATTGGAATCATGGGAGCGGAAAACGTCGCTGCGCGGGCCGTGGCGGCGCGAAGAAGTGATCTTCGTCGCGGTGACGCTGAGCGACAACGCCGAGCGGCTGATCCGGCGCGGCTTCCGGATCGCTTACCGGCTCAAAGCGCCGTGGCACGTCTGCTATATCCCGGACGGCGAATGCCCGGCGGCGCAGCAGCGCGAGCGGATCGAACAGATCCGGCGCCTGACCCGGCGGCTCGGCGGCAGCTTCGATCTCGGCGAACGCGTTCCTTCTAGAAGACTGCACGAAGAGCTATTGATGCGCGCCGACGCCAGGCGCTGCACCCAACTGATCGTCGGCCAGTCGCGGCGATCGAAGCTTTACCGTCTGCTGTTCGGTTCGCTGACCCGGCGCTTGCTGCGGACGGCGCGCCATATGGACCTGCTGGTGGTGGCGAGATTCGACCACGCGGCTCAGGTGAAAAAGGACGAGTGAGCTTCCGCGAGGTCGGTCTTGCGCGGCGTACGTGTTCGGCTTGTCCGTATTCCTTCGAAAAGCGGACGCCGATCCTCGTTCGGCGCAAACGGCGATCCGTTTTCGGATTTTTTTGAAGGTGGGGCTTTTTCTATTCAAATCAAAGGTTGAAATGCCGATTGATTAAAGGGAACGCAATGGGCTGCCCGATGCCGACACTTCCGTCGGCTGGAGGAACGGCTGCATTGCGATGCAAAATACAGGCTGAGCCAAGGAGGAGAACAGGCAGAATGAACGAAAGAAAGTTGTCGGGTATCAAGATGTTCGCGTTTGACGTAGTGGAGGAAGCACGGGAAAACGAGCCGCGCAAAACCGTGCGCCGCTATGGTCTGCTCAAGCTGTCCTGCGGGAACGCCGCCGGATACGGCGTCTGCCTGATCTCCGAAGGCTTTGCCCCGGCCGATCTGGTACGCTGGAGCACCTGCTTCGGTCGGCTGCGCGGCCTGACGCCGGAAGAAGCGTCGGCTGCGGTGGCGGCCGATCGCTGGGGCGCGCGCGAGCGTCATGCCGAGCAGTACGCGCTGCTTCGCCGCGCGCTGGCCGATCTGCTCGTGGCGCTTGAAGCCCGCCGCGCCAGCGCGCGGCTGCTGCTCGGCCTCGGCGCGGCCGGTCTGCTGGGCGGCATGGCCGCCCGGGCGTCGGCGCACGGCCCCGACGCTCAGATCCTCTCGGCCGCAAGCAGCCGAGACCTCTCCGGCGGCTACGCGCCGCACCCGCCGGTCCGCTACGCGCCGGACGCGGTGCTCCGCGCGGTGCGCGGCGCGGCGGCGATGGTCGCCGAACGCGAAGAAGCGCCGACCTCGTTCGTCGGCGCCGCAAGCCCGTCCGGCGGCAATCCGCAGCCGGACGACATGCTGCGGCAGCTCTACATCGCCGCCGCGATCGAACGTCCTTCGTCCGACGCGCTCATGGATCGCGCGGACTCGTACTGCACGTTTTTCTAAAAGTCGCCGCATCCTCGAAACAAAGTCAAAAAGCTCCGGCATCTGCCGAAGCCAACGTGTCGACAAAGTCTAACGCAGCTGGAAGGCAGAAGGCGGAGAGAGAAATTCAGTGAAAGAGCGATAGCGTTCGCCTTTGAAATCGAGAAAATCCCGCTAAAATTGTAATCCTTTTCTCGATTTCAACACGCGATTGGAACGAATTTCTCTCGGAGCCTTCTGTCTTCCCGCTTCGACGTGACTTTCTCGACAACCTGGCTCCGGCATCTGCCGGAGCTCTTTTCGGTCAACCATCCGTTTTGCATCGCATGTTTGTCGAGCTTTCAACGCGGTTTGAAACGTTGCTTCAACGTATACGCGGATACGCTTTTCTTGCTTTCGTCTCGCCCGGAATCATCCCCATGCCGGGCGTTAGAGGTTTGAATCCTTATTTCAAGCTGTAATGCGAGACCGTTTTGTTCACGTTCCAATCCATCGTATGGACGTACAATTCGCCGTTTCCTTCGTACAAGAACGAATAGGTGGCTTTTTCGCCGGCCGTTTTCTTCATGTCGATCTCGTATTTCACGCTCAGGTCTTTCGCGCTCAGTGCCTGGAACGTTCCGGCTTTTTTGCTGGTCAGCACGATTTCGTCCGTCGTTTTGGACTTCGCCAACCACAGATCGTCGCCTTCGAACGTTTTGCTCGTGATCAGTTTATTGTCTTTGCCGTACAGTTCGAGCTTGTTGTCTTTTTGCAGCACGAATCCGTTCGCGGTCGGTACGACGGCCGCGTCTTTCCACAGCTCGCGCTCCCATTTCTTGTTGCCTTTCGCGTCGAACAGCACCAGCGATTTGTTTTGTTTGACGATATCCAGGTCGATATCCTGTGCGCCTTCTTTGTATTCGACCGCGCTGTAGTCCTCGGTGCGGATCGTCATCAGCGTTTCGCCTCCGCTCAACGAATAGATCGCCGGACCGAAGTTGCTGACGCGAACGTCAAAGTCGATCGAACCCCATTCCGGCATCGTATATTCCAGAACCGGTTTTTTCAGGTCGTTCAAGCTTTTGAACACTTGAACTTTCGGACTTTGAGCCAGCACCCGGCCGTCGGCGAGCAGGGTGAGATGCGCGCCTTCGTTCCCGATCTCCGAACCTTTTACGACTTTCGTGCTTTTCAGTTTGCCGTCTTTGCCGAACGTGGAGAAGGTCTGAGACGCTTCGCCTTTTTTAGGCAGCGTGGAGTAGCTTACGACGATATCGCCGTTATCCAGCACTTGCAGCGTATTGCCGATTTCGGCGTCGCCGGTCAAAGGTACGGACCACTTCAGCTTCCCTTCCGCGTTTACCGCTTCCAGCTTGTACGATTTGTCTTCGGACTTTTTGCTCAAGTAGTACGAATTGCCGTCTTTGTCTTGCTGAGGCTGGCCGCCGGCCGTGAATTGTTTGGTTTTGCCTCTGAAATCGTAAATCCAGTTGTCTTGATCGCCGTTATCCTGTCCGAAAGACTGCACCATGAACGAATTTCGTCCTTCGACTGCCCACAGATACAGATTGTCTCCCGCAAAGTTACCGAATCGGAACGCGCTGTCCACGTCGAGCGTAGACGGAACCTTATACGTCCAATCCAATTCGCTCGTCGAAGGTGCCGCGTAAGCCCCGCCCGCGCTGATTCCCGTAATTCCCAATGCCACCGCCATGCTCAACATCACCGGTTTTAATGTCTTTTTCATGCTATATTCCTCCTGAATTTTATTTATCCAAACAGATAATTTTAATTCATATATCTGTTTGGGGATTTCTCAAAGCGACAAAGACTTATTTCAACGTGTAGCGGGATACTGTTTTTTCGCCGGCTTCGAGCGTGTACAGCTCGCCTTTGCCCGCGTAGTAGAACGAGTATGCTTTGGTTCGTTCCGCATCGATATTCATATCGACTTCATGGTTGACTTTCAGCGTCTTGGCGTTAAGCGCGTACAGTTTGCCGGATTTTTTGCTCGTCACGACGATTTCTCCGGTCGGCGCAGTCATCATCCACAGGTTGTCGCCTTCCAGCGTTACGTTTGCGATGCGTTTGTTGTTGATATCGTACGTTTCGAACTTCTGTCCTTTTTGCAGAACGAATCCGTTGCCTGCGGCCATCACACTCTCATCTTCAGCCAGCGGGCGGGCGAACGTTTTTTTGCCTTTTGCATCGAAAGCGACCAACGTGTGTTTGTCCATGGTGCCCGATTGATTGTTGTCGGTCTTGCCGCCCGGGGCCGGTACCTCCTCGTAGATTTCCATCAACATTCCGCCGCCGCTAAGCGGGTAGACTGCCGGAGAAGAATCCGTCACCCGGAAATCATAGAAAAACATATGGTTTTTCGGCAAGGAGTAGCTGATGATGGGCTTCGACAACGCATTTACGCCCTGATACAGTTGAACTTTCGTTCCGCTGTTCAGCACTTGGCCGTTATTCAGCACTTTGAACATGCCGGAATCGGTAATTTTCTTTTCGCTTTTCAGTTTGCCGTCATTGCCGAGCGTCTGGAAGATCGTATATTCTTTTTCTTTTTTCGTAGCCTGTATATGACTGGTCACTACGATATCGCCGTTAGGCAGAACGCTCAAATCTCCCGATACATCCACTTTGACCGGCGTGGTCCATTTCAATTTGCCCTGCGCGTTCACGGCCTGAACCGTGTAGCTTTTATTTTCTCCGCCCTGCTTGCTCAGAAAGTATACGTCGCCGTTCTTTCCGTACTCCAGCTCGCCGCCCATAAAGTATTGGGCTTTGCCTCTGAAATCGTACGTCCAGTTCGTTTTGTCGCCGCTTTTTTGATTGAACGACTGAACGACGAACGAACTTGCTCCTTTTTCGTTACGGAAGTAGACGTTGTCGCCGCCGACTTTTGCTTTGTTGAACCAACTCTCGATGTCTTGGCCTGGCGGAACGTTGTACGTCCAATCGGGGTTCGACGGTTTCACCGGTTGAGCATTTGCCGCGTAAGCGCCTCCGGCGCTTGCGCCGGTAAATCCGATTACCATAGCCATACTGAGCATTGCGGGTTTGAAAGGAATTTTCATTGTGTGATCCTCCTGAAGTTGATCCGTATTTTTGTATCTGTACGAGAGACGGTTAACTCTGCCAAACGGTTTGGTTTTTATAGATTTATTTTCTTTTAAAGTGTATATATGGATGAATGTTTGGCAGTTAATCAAAGACGTATTCAGAAGTCGATCGCTTGTTTTCCCAGCTTCTCCGCACTCCTGCGTCTTGTTATAAAGACTGACCGCTCCCTTGAACGGTTCGCAAATTTCGCAAAGTTTTTATGAATCGTTTTTGTCTTCATCTAATAACGAAGTTCGGAAGGCGTGCATCCCCGAAGCTGTCGGAACACCCGATTGAACGTACGCACGTTGCCGAACCCGCATTCCAGCGCGATATCGATCAACTTGGCATCCGTATCCGCGATCATTCGTTCCGCTCTGCCGATCCGCAGTTCGTTGACGTAGGTGTTGTAATTCATGCCGGTGACGTTTTTGAAAAAGCGGGAAAAATGAAATACGCTCATATTCGCACGATTCGCCCCGTCTTGCAGGGTAAGCGGAAGCGTGCAGTGCTGATCCAGATAACCCAGCAATTCCTGAGTCGTTTGACGATGAGCCGCGGAACGGACGCTGCGCTTCGTCTTCGCCACGCCGGACGGCGCATTGCGCAGCGCCAGTCCGCACAACAGATGCAGCAAGCCCGTAATCACCGTATCCGATTGTTCTTGCCGCCGCGCGTGCTCCGCCTCGATCCGTCCGACCAGCTCGGCCAGTTCATTCAACTTGCTTCGCTCCGGCGCAGATTCGGCTTGGTTATTCGGATGCCGGATAAAAGGCGACCGTTCCCGGCCTTCTTCGGGCCAGCCGGCCGGACAGCCGATCAGGCGGGGATTGAACACGATCAACACGATCTCCGATTGCCGATTGCCGCTGTCGTAGTAATGAATATCCCCGCTTCCGCAAAAAGCGAACTCGCCTGCTTTCAACGTTCGCGTTTCCGAATTGATTCCGATCTGAAGCGAACCTTCGCGCACATAGACAAACTCCAGATCGTGATGCCAGTGCGCCAAAAAGTCGATATTGCGTATACGCGAGATCTGCACGGGCAGACCGCTTCCGTAAACCCGGTTTTCATGAAAAGCTCTCATCCCTTGACCTCCTTGTTGTTCTCGAATAGCCGCATATTAGCAAAAATCGTCTACTGGCGCAATAAAAATGACGCGCACGATGAAAAGGCTTCCTTTACAATGGGGCTGTAGTCTTCATTGACGGATACCTATCCTTATATCAGACGGGAGAGAACGATAGAATGAGTAAGCAAGCCTTGATCGTAAGCGGAGGATGGGACGGCCATCAGCCGAAAGAAGTCGCCGATATTTTTGCCGATGTTCTGCGCCGAGAAGGTTTCGAGGCGGAGATTTCGTATACGCTGGATGCTTTTTTGGACGAAGAACGCCTGATGAATCTCGATCTGATCGTACCGGTATGGACGATGGGCGAGATCAGCAACGAACAGCTTCAACCCGTGCTCAAAGCGGTGGAGTCAGGCGTCGGCATGGCGGGCTGTCACGGAGGAATGTGCGACTCGTTCCGCAATAGCGTCGAGTGGCAATTTTTGACCGGATCGCAGTGGGTGGCGCATCCGTTCAACGACGGCGTGGAATACGAGGTTCGCATGGCGCGCCCTTCGTCCAGCCCCCTGATCGAAGGCATTCCGGACTTCACGGTAAAATCCGAGCAGTATTATCTGCATGTCGATCCCGTAGTCGACGTGCTCGCCACGACGACGTTCCGCATCAGCGAAGGCCCGCATTCCGCCAACGGCGAGATCGTTATGCCCGTCGTGTACACCAAGCGCTGGGGCGCGGGCAAAGTGTTCTACAACTCGCTCGGCCATCAGGCGAATATCTTCGATATTCCCGAAGCGAAAGAATTGATGCGCCGCGGCATGCTGTGGGCGGCGAAGTAAAGCTTATTTGCGGATGAAATCAGGTCAGAGAGGCGGAGACATAGATGCGTAAAGTGAAGATCGGTATCATTGGCTGCGGCAATATCAGTGGAATCTATCTGGAGAATCTGACTCACACCTTTACCAATACGGAAGTATTCGCGGTTTCCGATATCAGCGAGGAACGGATGCAGGCGGCAGCGGAAAAGTACGGCGTGCCCAATCAATGGACAGCCGAGCAAGTGTTGAACAGTCCGGATGTCGAAATCATCGTGAATCTGACGACGCCAGGCGATCACTTCAAGTTTTGCAAGCTGGCGCTGGAACACGGCAAACACGTCTATGTGGAAAAGCCGCTATCGCTGCTGCCCGAGCAAGGTCACGAGCTGGTCGAACTGGCACGCGAAAAAGGATTGCTGCTCGGCGGCGCGCCAGACACGTTCCTCGGCGCGGGCCTGCAAACCTGCCGCAAGCTGATCGACGACGGCTATATCGGCCAGCCCGTCGCGGCGACGGCGTTCATGCTGGGGCACGGCCATGAAAGCTGGCATCCGAACCCGGCCTTTTATTATCAAGCAGGCGGCGGCCCGATGTTCGATATGGGACCGTATTACCTGACCGCGCTGGTCTCGCTGCTCGGTCCCGCGCAGACGGTGGCCGGCATGACCGCCAAGTCTTTCGAACAGCGCACGATCACCAGCCAACCGCATTTCGGCGAAAAAATCGACGTTGAAGTACCGACGCATATCGCGGGTACGCTGCGCTTCCAAAACGGCGCGATCGCGACCATGATCACAAGCTTCGACGTCTGGAGCAGCACACTGCCGCCGATCGAAATCTACGGCACGCAGGGCACTCTGCTGGTTCCGGATCCGAACAATTTCGGCGGTCCGATCTCGCTTCGCCCTGCCGGAGCAACGGAGTTCAAAGAAATTCCCGTCGTCCACCAATATGCGGAAAACAGCCGGGGCATCGGCGTGTCGGATATGGCGAATTGCGTGCTGAACGGCGGCACTCCGCGCGCGAACGGCGAGTTGACCAATCACGTGCTGGAGATCATGCATGCGTTCCACGAAAGTTCGGACACCGGCAGCTACGTGGAGCTGAAATCGAACTGCGAGCAGCCGAGACCGCTGAAAACGGGCTTGGTGAAAGGGTATTTGGAGTAAATCGGCTTGCGACGGACGAGATCGGGCATTCGTTAAGTTCGAAGCATGAAAAAAGGCAAAGATTCGTACGCGGGAGCGTCGAGGTCTGCATATGCTGCGGACCCGGCGCTCCTTTGTCGTCTTTGCCTTCCTCACTTCAGCTTTTTTCTCATCACGTAATGCGGGATTCCCATCTCTTCGAACACTTCGCCTTCGCGCGTATACCCCAGCTTTTCGTAAAAAACAACCGCGACTTCGCGGGCATGCAGCATGATCTCCCCGCAGCCTTGCCGCGTCGCAAGCCGTTCCGCGTATTCGACGAGTTTGCGCCCCACATTCATGCCGCGCAGCGCTCCGTCCACCGCCACCTGCTTCATCTGAAGCAGGCCGTCGCTTTTGGGCTTCAGCAGCAGAATGCCGACCAGGCGCTCCTCCGTAAACGCGCCTACATGCAGCGCTTCGGCGTCTCCCGACAGATCGTCGTCCGCGATGCTGCGCCCGAGCGGGCGGCGCAATACGTCGTCTCGCAGTCGGAGCGAATCTCGGTAATCTTCGCTTGCGTAATCGATTCGGCGTACTTCGATCTCGGCGGGCACCGATACCTTCGACTTCATCGATTGAAGCGGCGTATCGGGCCCGGACTGGATGTGTTCTTGTTCGCTCATGGTTCGGCCTCTCTCCCAGCTTTCGATCGGAATTACGTTTAGCTGCCGTCGCGTCCGTCGTATACTTTTCGCTCACGGGCACGACTCAAACATTGCTCCGCCTTGCCGTATTGACGATCTCTTTTATATAACTCTGCTAGCTCCAGATTCGCTTCCCGATCCTGCGGATCGATCGCCAGCAGCTTTTCAAAAGCCTTCTTGCTTGCGCCGTAACGACGTAAGTCTTTATAAATCAAACCTTTGTTGAATAACGCGTCGGTCGAGTCGGGATTCAGGGCGAGCGCCCGATCCAACTGTTCCAGACACTTCGAGTACGGTTCCCGCATCTCATAATACACGACCGCGAGATGAATATGGGCTTCTTCCAATGTCGGATCAAGTTCGAGCGCGCGCAGGTAGCAGGATTTGGCTTCCTTGAGCCGCAGCGTGCGTTCGCAGACGTAAGCCAGAATCGCCCAACTTTCCGCGGATTCGGCATTGAGCATTAGAGCGCGACGTGCTAAAGCTTCCGCTTCTTCGTATTCCTCGCGATTGGCGAGCAGTCTGGCTTTGCCTTCGTAGGGTCGTTCCCAAGTCGGCTTGATTGTTAGGGTCTGATCGAACAGTTCCAGCGCTCCGCGCGAATCGCCCAACATCGAACGGCAGCGGGCCAGGTAGTCCAGGGTTTCCGCCTGTAGTCCTTTTTCCACCAGTGCCTTTTTGAAATGAAAATCGGCGTTCAGGAAATCTTTCCGTTGATAGCAGTCGATGCCTTGGTCGAAATGATTCATACGGCTCAACCCTCCTCTCCTTATGCTCTGATTGTACCTTAAATGTGGGGGGGTGGGGGAGCGAGTGGCGCTGGTTGCGGGAGAAATTCGTTCAAGACGCTGTCTCACTCATAAAGCTTTCAGCTTTACGAGTTCAAAGGCGTCTTTCACTGAATTTCTCCCTCCGCTAGGTCAGTCGCTGGGAAGTGGAATTATTAAAAACCTAATGTGCTAAGCGCATGATCATAGCCTTTAGCGGCTGTTTATGGAGTGGCTGCTAGCTTGATCAAGCTAGTATGACTTAGATTCGTTTAGGACGTGCCTGAAAACTCAACGATGTGCATATTTTACCGCCTTTTCGCGCTCCGCAGCGTCACTTTTTCTTGACGTGCCCCGGCACGCCTTCGAAAAAGTTCCTTGCTGAACACAAAAATTCG
>Ga0308157_10009546_pt1 | contig 10713 bp, 10 predicted proteins | sample PhyBR1_FD_201035 | JGI IMG/M metagenome (GOLD analysis project Ga0308157, IMG submission 201035) | Phyllosphere microbial communities from UC Gill Tract Community Farm, Albany, California, United States - DLSLB.R1 | ecosystem: Host-associated > Plants > Phyllosphere > Unclassified | place: USA...
CGCGAACAGGGTCTGGAACAGGGTCTGGAACAGGGTATTGAGCGCGGCGTTGAGTCCGGGCGCGCCATGGCGCTCCGGGATGTTTTGCGGCGCTTGCTGGAACGGCAGGCCGGACCGCTGGCACAGGAAGTGGCCGCAAAGATCGATGCAGCAGCCCCGGAACTACTGCAGCAATGGCTGGATCAGGCAATCAATGGCGAGCGTCCGCAGCAACTGCTCGAGCTTGCGGACTAAGCAAAGCGCGGCTGTCCGAAGCGCTCAGGAACACATGCCGTAGGCTTTACGGTCTTCGAAATAACGGTAAGTAAAGGTACGCACCGGATACCGGTCGCGGTTAATCACCATGACCGGTGGCGTGAAATCAAAGCGTTCCGGCAGCTTGCCTTTGAATTGCAGCCTGAACCGGAATTGCGTGGCGTCCGACGTCGCGGTGGCCACCATCAGCACCGGCATTTCCTTAATGACTTCCACTATTTCCGGCCGCGCACTGGTGCCACGCTGGTAAATGCTGGCGATTTCAGCCGTCGCCAATGGCGCGCCTTTAGGCTGGGATATCTTGAATGCCCGGCTGGCGAATTGTGCTTGCGTATTTCTGGGCAGCATATAGACCAAACCTATCTCCACCCCGCCTTCCGGTAGCGCCACAGGAGCAGTCGCCGTCACGAAAATACCCTTGGGTAGATCAAAGCGCGACTCATCCGCCCAATTCTGGCAGTCTGGCGTTTTGGCCTGGTATAAATCGACAGGCGTGTAGTTATCGCCGCAAGCGGCGAGGGCAAATAGCAGGGGTAGTGGAGCGTAGCGGCGCATTAGCGATACCGGTAAATGTTGAACTACCCGCATGGTAGCAGAAATCAGCGCTTTTCCTCCATTAAAGCCAATAAATGGCCGTCCGGATCGCGGAAAAACGCCATCCATAATTCGTGATCCGACATCTTGGTCACCAAATGCGGCGTTCCATCGAAAGGAACGGATTTCGATTTCAACTTGTCGGTCACGGCGTCTATATCTTTCACGGTAAAGTAAATACATGTTCCTTGCGCAGGTTCGATCTTTCGGCTTGTACCCTCCAGCATCAAACGTATGCCATCGCAGCTGAAAAACACCAGCTCGCCAAAACGGTAGAGTTTATGTAATCCCAGCGTTTCGCCATAAAACTGTTCGGCCCGGTCCGCATCGGACACCGACATCGCAATTTGTCCTACTTTCAATAAAGCCATCGCTGCCTCCCCAAGCTGAGTTGATCTCCACAGCGTAGGCGCATTGCGGTGCGCATTCAAGCGTGCCGTGGCCACCGTGCAAAATTCGAGCACGATCAAGCCAGAAGCTGGCATGGAATGGGTCGAAAAAGGCAAAAAAGGGGCGGAAAAACTGCCCCCCACCCGTTTAGTTCCGCTTGTCGCGGCTGCGGGCGGTGCCGGCTTTGTTTAATACTTTCCACTTCGCTTTTTCAGCGATGCGTTCCAGCGGCGTTTGCTGGCCGCGCTGGGCGTCGCGCAGAAGCTTGTGATAATTCAATAGCCGGTCGGCATGGACATTCCCCCGCACGGCGCAGCCCGGTTCTGACTCGTGGCGGCAATCGCGGAACTGGCAAGCGGCGGCGAGCAATTCGATATCGCTGAATACGGAAGCCAGAGTTTCTTCATCCGCATCCGGCCGCCAGGTCCGCAATCCGGGCGTATCGATAATGCACGTGCCGTCGGCGCATAAATGCAAGGAGCGGGCCGTAGTGGTATGGCGTCCTCTGCCATCGCCTTTTCTAATACCCCCTGTTTCCTGGTGCGCAGCGCTTAAGGTATTGGTGAGCGTGGATTTTCCTGCCCCCGATGAGCCGAGCAGGCATAAGGTTTGGCCGGCGCCCAGCCATGAAGCCAGTTCGCTTATTGAATTCCGGCTTAATGCATTTATGCACACCACCGGAATATGGGCGGGAAACCGCTGGTTTATATTATTTAAGTGCTGTTCAGCGTTTTCGGCTATATCCGCCTTGGTCAATACAATTACCGGAAATATCCCCGAAGATTGCACAACAGCAATATAACGCTCGAGCCGGCGGAGATTAAAATCATGATCCATCCCCATTACCAACAGCACTGTATCGATATTGCTGGCGATGGATTGCCGCTTGCCGTCGGCTGAAAGCCGGGAAATGTGATTGGCTGGGGGTAAGTACTGGCTTATCCACAGCTCATGATGGCTATTGTTTTCCACAACGAGCCAGTCGCCAACCGCCAGCGTGCACTGGGAGGTTAATCGCGGCAGGGCGCGGGCTTTATATTCGGCCTTGCCGTCGTGGACGGCAAACCATTCGCGCTGGACTTCCGTCAGGCGCATCAGGCGGGCGCCTTCCGCGGCGGCTTCCAGCCCGGCCAATTGGCTCGCGGTGAATTGATTAAATCCGATGCGGCGTAAAACTTCGAAACTGAATTCGATCATGATGAGTGGTGTTCCTGTATTCGAGGCCGCTCGCGGCGCGCGCGAGCACAGCCATCCGCAAAACGCGGAGGCGCGAAAAATCAGGGATAGGCCGGCACGCGATCAGGCGCGGCGCAACACCAGCTCGGTTAAAGCAAAGGAGGGCGGTGGAAGATCAGGCGGCCGGCAGGAGGGCAATGTCAACGTGGCGCATGGTTTTCTCCTGTGGCGGTGATGGGAAGTGCCAGTGTGGCACGGCTGGCTTGCCTGGTCAATCGGCGCCGCCCTGGAAAGGCGGCGCCGGGGCGCTGTTATGGCAGTGCGATCTTGACCACATTGCGGTCGGAGTCGACCACCAGCGTTTTATCATCGATCAGGCGAATGACGCGCGGGAAGTACAGGCCGCCCGGCAGGCTGCCTGTCCGCAGGCCGACGCGGCCGAAGGTGCCAGCCACCGTGCTGACGGTGCCGTCCGGCGTGATCTTGCGGATCACATGGTTGCCGGTGTCGGCTACGTACAGATTGCCCTGGCTGTCGGCGGCGATGCCGGTCGGGCTGTTGAAGCGCGCTGCATTGCCTTTTCCGTCCGCGTAGCCGGGCACGTTGGTGGCGCCGGCAAACAGCTGGCTGCGGCCGCCCGCCGCCACGCGGCGGACCTCGCTGCTGCGCTGGTCGACGATGTAATAGTCCTTGCCAACCACGGCCACGTCGGTCGGCGTGTCCAGCGTCGGGCCGAGTTCCGGCTCGGGATAGGCGAGTATGGTCGACAGCGTGCTGCCTTTGACTTCGCGCAGCATGTGGTTGCTGGTGTCGGCCAGGGCCAGCGTCCCGGTTCCGGTGTTCCAGACCAGGCCGCGCGTCTGGCCTATGCTGCCGCCCGCGCCGTCCAGTTTACCGGCGGTGCCGGTGCCGCTGTGGGTGCTGACCATGCCGGCGGGCGTGATCTTGCGCACTTTGTAACTCCAGTCGGACACGTACAGATTGTCGGACGGATCAAGCGCCAGGCCCATCACAAAGTAGAAGCTGGCGCTGTCGGCAGGTCCATCCAGCTTGCCAAGCTGGTTCAGCGCGCCGGCCACTGTGCTGACCGTGCCGTCGGCCGCGATCTTGCGCACCGCGCTGTAGCTGTCGGCCACGTAGACATTGCCCTTCTTGTCCGGCTGCAGGGCCGAGATGTCGCGGAAGCGCGCTTGCCGGGACGTACCGTTGACGCTGATGGTCTCGCGCGCGGTGCCGGTCAGCGTGGTGAGCACGCCGTTGCTGATCTTGCGCACCAGATTGACGTCGATGAAGGTCAGGTTGCCGGCAGCGTCCAGCACCAGGTCGGAGATGCTGGTCACGCGGGCCTGGTCCAGCGGGCCGTCCACCTGCGGGGAAACGTCGAATTCGCCCGCGCCAAGGGGACGGGCGACCGGGGTGGTGACCTGGCCGTCCGGCGTCATCTTGCGCAGCGCGCCGCCGTTCAGCTCGGCGACGTAAACCGTGCCGTCGCCGGCCACGGCCACCGACCACGGCAGGAAAAGGCGCGCTTCGCTGCGGCTGCCGTCGTTGCGGCCGCGCTGGCCCGCCAGGCCCATGATCGTGCTGACCTGGCCGGCCGGCGTGACTTTGCGTATCGTGTAGTTGCCGGCGTCGGCCACGTAGAGGTTGCCGGCGCTGTCCAGCGCAATGCCTTTCGGATAGGAAAAGCGCGCCGCGCTTCCCTGGCCGTCGCTGATGCCGGACTCGAGCTCGGCACCGGCCAGCGTGGAGACCACGCCCTGCGGCGTGATCTTGCGCAGGGCGTGCCCGGACAGCACGAACACCGTGCCGTCCGGCGCCACTTCCATGGCGCCCGGGCCGGTGAAGCGCGCCTGCGCGCCCGGGCCGTCCACCGGCTGGGCGGAGGCCACGCCGCCCGCCAGCGTGGTCACCACGCCGGCAGGCGTGATCTTGCGGATGGCTTTGTTTTGCGCGTCGCTGACGTACATATTGCCCGCCGCGTCCAGTTCCACGTCGGCCGGGATGGCGAAGCGCGCGGCGCTGCCGGTCCCTTCCGCATAGCCCCGTGCCGTGTCGCCGGCGACCGTGCTGATGCCGCTTTGCGTGCTGAACTTGCGGATGCGGTTGCCGTCCACCAGGGCGATATTGCCGGCCGCGTCGGCGCCCAGCGCCGTCAGGCCGATGAAGCGCGCCGACCCCAGCGCGCCGTCCTCATCGCCCGCCGACACGCCGTCGCCGGCCAGCAGCGAGATGCTGCTCGGGTAGGACGCGGTGTAGCGGATGCCGTTCGCCATGGCGGGCGCCAGCAGATCCTGGTTCTCCTGGCTCTGCGCGATGGCCGACAGCACGTCGCCGCGCGCGGCGCCCGCGCGCAGCACGCCGACCCAGTAGTCCAGGCCGGCCTTTTCCGGGGCGCGGTGCAGCACGTTGAAATAGATCTTGGAGACCAGGCTTTGCGGGTCGGGATCGGCGCCGTACAGTGCGATGAATTCGCCGCTGCGGATGAAGGCGGAGGCCACGTCGATCTGGCTCGCGCCCTGGTCCATCTGGCTCATCCAGTAGCCCAGGCCGGCGGCGTCCGGCGTGCGGTTGAACGCGGCCTGGTAGATGCGGTACACCTGGCCCGGTATGCCGCCCGTGTCGAGCGCGATGCTGGTGTCGCTGAATTGGATGCGGCTGCCGTCCGTCAAAGTGCGCACCGGCTCGGTGCCGGCCAGGTGGGTCACCGTGTAGACGCCATTTTTCTGCGTGATGCTGTAATTGGTGCTGGGGCCATAAATGGTCAGCGTGCTGGGCGCCGCCATGGCGGCCACCGCGCCGCCCAGTCGCTGCTTGGCGGCTGGAGCCTCGGCAGTGTCGGACGTGCCGCCGCCGCAGGCGCTCAGCAGGAGCGCTGCACTAGCTGCCGCAGTCCAGAATTGATAGGCCATTTGAGTTTCCTAGTGGAAAAAACGCCTATTATTGCATTTATCTAAACCGTCCGCTATTCGGGCGCGGCGGCGCGCCGCACCGTGTGCAGCACGCAAGAATGCGGGGCCAAGGCCGCCTGGATCACGCCCAGCGCGGTCTGCGGCTGGCTGGCGCCGCACATGAAGATATCCACAGCCGCAAAGCCGTTTTCCGGCCAGGTGTGGATGGAAATGTGGGATTCGGCGAGCAAAACCACCCCGGTTACGCCCATGCCGGCGCCAAAACCGTGGAAATGGCTGTGCAGCACGCGCGCGCCGGCCGCCGCCGCGGCCGATCGCAGCAGGGCCTCCAGCTCGTCGCAGTCGCCCAGGCGGCCGGCCTCGATGCCGGACAGGTCGGCCAGCAAATGGCTGCCGGCCGCCAGGTGCACGGTATGCGCGCCGGCCTCGCTCACTTGTGGCCTCCGCCGCCGCCCGAACCACCGCCGTAGCTGCCGCCGCCGCCGCCGGTGTGCGAACTCCAGCCCGAGCCGCCGCCGTAGCTGGAGCTGGAGCTGGACGAGCCGAACATGCGCGCCCAGCTGCTGCAACTGGTCATGGTGAACACCAGCAGCGCGTAAATCAGATAGCGGTTCAAGACTTGTCCCCTTTATCGATGGAGTCCAGGAACAGCGCCGGCAGGTAGATGGCCAGCGCGCCGAGCAGGTTGAAGACCAGCGAACCGCCGAAGTTCACCAGCAGCGGAATCGCGTTCACGGCCAGCATCACCATGATGAATTTCTTGGCAGCGGCGGCGTAGCGGCCCTTCTGGGGCGGCGCGCCGGGCGGCTTGCCCTTGATCTTGAGCCCGAACCAGGCGTTGATCTGGTCGGTGGCCACGCGGGTCGAGCGCGACCAGGTCAGCTCCTCGCCGCTCAGTTCCGCCGCCAGCCGGGTCTGGCCGTGTTCGAACTCGTACACGTGGGTATGGTCGCCCACCTGCACGCGCCAGTTGAAGGCGCCCGCCGCGTACACCACGGTGGCGCCGTAGTCGTACAGTTTGCCGAATTTGACCTTGTCCAGCACCACGCTGTCCGCGCCGGTGCCCTCCCATGCCGGCCATTCGGGCAGCACGCCGGCGCGCCACCAGCCTTCGTCCGTCTCCACCAGCCAGCTGAATCCCGCGCGCGGGCTGGAGATCAGGTACTCGGTCCAGCGCGCGCCCTCGTCGTCCTCGCGCAGCATGAAGCCGATCACGCGCCAGCGCTGCTTGTTGATGTCGGCCTCGGCGCCCAGCGGCAGGGTGGGACGCATGGCGTCCACCTGTTCGCCGGCCGCCAGCACCAGCGCCTTGGGGCTGGCCGCGTCGATCTGCGCATGGCAGGCGGGGCACAGCAGGTTGGCGGTCTGGCCGGGCAGGTAGTTGATGGCGCTGCCGCAGGAGGGGCAGTCCAGCGCGGACAGCTTGCCGCGATAGCGCCCGGCGCTGCGTTCAATCGCGTCCTCGTCGCGCAGCAGCTGGCATTGCATGGCTTCCAGCGTGACCGAGACGCCGGTGTACACCACCGGCTCCTCGCCGTCCGAATAATCGAGCGTAACGAAGCTGGCGCCGCGCCGGAAGTCGGCCACCCTGGCCTGCCAGCCTTCGCCCACTTTGAACGGCAATTCGCCCTGGCCGCCTATGCAGTCGGCCACGCGCACTTCGGACACCACCAGCCGTTCGCCGCCCACGCGCACCGTCTCGCCGGCCTGCAGGTCGCCGAAGGCCGGCAGCGGCGGCGGCGTTACACGCGCCGTGGTGACGGTGTACAGGCCGGACGAATCGCCCAGCCAGGACGTGGCGCCGTCGTCGAACAGCAGATACCACTCGTTCCACATGCCGGCCGAATAGCGCAGCTGGATGCGGCCGATCACACTGAACGCGCGCCCGCCCAGCACTCCGGAGGCGCCGATCTGCAGCGGCGAATAGTCCTCCAGCACGGAGGAGATCTTGCCCAGGTCCTTGACCGCGTCCGCATCCTTCAGCACGCGGGTGTTGCAGTACTCGCACACGGCCATGACCGAGGCGTGCGAGCGGAATTTGACCTCCGCGCCGCAGCTGGGACAGGAAACGATTTGCATGTACGCGGTCTTAGCCTATCAGTTTCTTGAGCAGCTCGGACTTGGCGCTGTCGTAGTCGGCGGCCGAGATCAGGCCTTTGTCCAGCAGGCCTTTGAGTTTTTCCAGGCGCGCTTCGATGCCGTCTTCGGCCGGGGCGGCAGGAGTGGTCGCCGTGGCGGGATGCGAACTGGCCGGCGCCAGCGTGGAACCGACCGCCTGGCCCATGGCCTGGCCCAGCATCACCCCCGCGCCCAGGCCCGCGCCTATGCCGGCGATGCCGCCTTCGTTCTGCGCCGCCAGCGGAATGGCGGTGGCGGTCTGGAACTTGGTGAAGCCGCTCAGCTTGTCGGCGCTCAGGCCGCCCTTCATGCCGGCCGAGATGCGCTCGTCCAGCGCGGCCTGCAGTTCTTCCGGCAGGCTCACGCTGGCCACGTTGAATTCATCCAGGCCGATGCCGTAGCGCGCGAAGGCGTCGGCCAGGTCGCCGCGCACTTCCTGCGCCATCAGCGCCTGGTTGGCGGCCATGTCCAGGAAGGCCACCTTGGCGCCGCCCAGCGAGCTGGCCATGGTGGCCATCAGGATGCCGCGCAGCTGCTCTTCCACGTTGTCGCGCGTGTATTCCTCGCGGCTGCCGCTCAATTCGGTGTAGAACTTGCGCGGGTCGGCCACGCGGTACGAGTACATGCCGAAGGCGCGCACCCGTATCATGTCGAAGTCCTTGTCGCGGATGGTGATCGGCTGCTGCGTGCCCCACTTGCGCCCGGTCTGCACGCGGGTGCTGAAGAAGTACACGTCCGACTTGAACGGCGAGTCGAACAGCTTGTCCCAGTTTTTCAGGTTGGTCAGCAGGGGCAGGGTCTGCGTGGTCAGCGTGTGGGTGCCGGGGCCGAACACGTCGGCGATCTGGCCTTCGTTGACGAACACCGCCACCTGCGACTCGCGCACCACCAGCACGCCGCCGTTCTGGATCTCCATGTCGGTCATGGGGAAGCGCCAGGCCAGCACGCCCTCCGTGTCTTCCGTCCATTGCAGAACGTCGATAAACTGCTTCTTGATAAAGCTGCCGAGGCCCATGATAGTCGTCCTTAAAGTGCGGTGTCAGGAAATGCAGGCGGCGTTGATGGCGCCGATGGACAGCGAAATGGCGCCCAGCAGGCCGCCAAACGCGGTGTTGCCCGATTCAATATGGTCTTGCGCCATGCGCAGCGCGCGCGTGGTGCAGAAGTACGCCAGGATCTGTACCGCCATGGCGCCGAAGGCCCACAGGAAGAACTGCTGGTAGTCCGCCGTGTGCAGCAGGCTGGAGGCGATGGTCATCGAGAAGCCGAGCAGCGCGCCGCCCAGCGACAGCGCCGCCGCGTTGTTCCCCTGCCTGATCAGCAGCACCTCGTTGTAGGGCGTGAGGCGGGTGTAGATCATAAAGAACATCACCAGCAGCAAAGCGGCCAAAAACAGGTGGATCACATAGTTTAGGATGGGCGGCACGGCGTTCCTCGGTTAAAGTGGCTATCCTGATAATTGTTCATCATAAGACATTCGCACCCACATGACAAAAAAGATTCTGATCCTGTCCGTCTTCGTGGTGGCATCCTGCGGCCTGGCTTACGAACTGATCGCCGGCGCGCTGTCCAGCTATCTGCTGGGCGACTCCATCCTGCAGTTCTCCACCATCATCGGCTGCTATCTGTTTGCCATGGGCGTGGGCGCCCACCTGTCCAAGTACGTGAAGGACGAGGACGTGCTGGCGCGCTTCGTCGACATCGAACTGGCCGTGGGCCTGATCGGCGGCGTTTCGGCCGCGCTGCTGTTCCTCACCTTTTCGTGGATGACCGCGCCGTTCCGGGGCCTGCTGTACACCACCGTGTTCATGATCGGCTGCATGGTGGGCATGGAAGTGCCGCTGGTGATGCGCGCGCTGAACGAGCGCAATACCGAATTCAGTGAGCTGGTCAGCCGCGTGCTGACCTTCGACTACCTGGGCGCGCTGGCCGTGTCGCTGCTGTTCCCGCTGGTGCTGGCGCCCTATCTGGGGCTGGTGCGCACCGGCTTCCTGTTCGGCATGCTCAATGTGGGCGTGGGCCTGTGGACCATCTACGTGTTCCGCGCGGAGCTGGCCAACGTCACCGGCCGCGTGCTGCGCGCCTCGGTGGTGATGTGCGTGCTGCTGTTCGGTTTCGCCTCGGCGGACCGCATGACGCACTGGGGCGAGCACGGCCTGTTCGGCGACGAAATCGTCTACTCCACCACCACGCCCTACCAGCGCCTGGTCATCACGCGCTGGAAGGACGATCTGCGCCTCTACATCAACGGCAACCTGCAATTCTCCTCGCGCGACGAATACCGCTACCACGAGGCGCTGGTGCACCCGGTGATGGAGGCGCTGCCGTGGGCCAGGCGCGTGTTGGTGCTGGGCGGCGGCGACGGCCTGGCGCTGCGTGAAATCCTGCGCTATCCCAACGTCGAGCAGGCCACCGTGGTGGACCTGGATCCCGCCATGACGGGCGCCTTCACCACCCGCGAAGAGCTGGTGAAACTGAACGGCGGCTCCTTCCGCGACAAGCGCGCCCGCGTCATCAACGCCGACGCGGCGGTGTGGCTGCAAAACTCCACCGAGATGTTCGACGCCGTCATCATCGACTTCCCCGATCCGTCCAGCTTCGCGCTGGGCAAGCTGTACTCGGTGCCCTTCTACGGCCTGGTGAAGAAGCACCTGGCGGCCAAGGGCCTGGTGGTGGTGCAGTCCACCTCGCCGTTCTTCGCGCCGCATGCCTACTGGACCGTGAACTCCACGCTGAACGAAGTGGGCCTGGCAACCCACCCTTACCACGCCTACGTTCCTTCATTTGGCGAGTGGGGCTTCATCCTGGCGTCGCCGCAGCTGGAGTACAAGCCGCCCAGCTCCTACAAGCTGCCGATGCGCTACCTGAACGCGGACACCACGCGCGAAATGTTCATCTTCCCGCCGGATATGAGGCCCCTGAAGATGGAGCCCAACCGCCTCAACACGCAGTCCCTCGTGCATGAATTCGAGCAGGACTGGCGCCAGGTGATACGCTGATGCTGCGCCGTTCCTTCCTGGCCTGGGCCGGCGCCAGCGGGCTGGCCGCCGCAGGCAGCGTGGCGGCCTTCCATCGCTGGCAGGAGATCACGCCCACGTTGCATTTCCCCGGCCGCGACGAAGGCCACTTCATGCGGGACCGGAACGCCTTGCCGCCGCCGTCCGAGGTGCTGGAAACGGATGTCGCCATTTTCGGTTCCGGCATAGGCGGCTTGTCGGCGGCGTGGAAGCTGAACAAGCTGGGGCACAAGGACTTCCTCATGGTGGAC
>Ga0308157_10009548_pt1 | contig 10712 bp, 6 predicted proteins | sample PhyBR1_FD_201035 | JGI IMG/M metagenome (GOLD analysis project Ga0308157, IMG submission 201035) | Phyllosphere microbial communities from UC Gill Tract Community Farm, Albany, California, United States - DLSLB.R1 | ecosystem: Host-associated > Plants > Phyllosphere > Unclassified | place: USA...
GCCGAACGACACGGACGGGCTCATGTGCGTCGACCTCGACTTTGCGGGTGCCTCGGCGACTGCGGTGGACAAACTCGCCGATGCGGGGCACCGCAAGATTGCGATGCTCGGCCACCCGGCCGGTCACTATGAGGCGACGAACTATGCGCCGCGAGTTCGCCAGGGTTTCCGCGAGCGTGCACGCGAGCGCGGCCTCGAAGCCGTGTTCCGACCGCTGTCAGAGACGCAATTTGCCGCCGAGGATGCATACCGCCTCACGCTCGAGTTTCTCGACAACGGCGTGACCGGTATCGTTCTCAACTCGGAAGAGCGCAGCTATAAGGCCGTGCTCGACGCCGTGTCGGCTCGCGGGCTGGACGTGCCGCACGACGTGTCGCTCATCTCGGTGGGCGCGATCTTTGACACGTCCGGATATCACCGCGCCATCGACTCGATTCCGCTGGTTCCCGAGCGTAGCTGCGAGCTCGCGCTTCAGGAGCTCGTCGATGCAGTAGAAAAGAAGCACGTCGAACCCGGCGTGCGCCTCGTGACGCCCGAGTACCGCTCCTACGGATCGGTCGGCCCTCACGCCTGACCGGCCCCACACCACCGCACGTCATCACGGAGGATGCATGTCCGAACGCACGCTCGAATACGACCGCGCGGCACGATCCTGGCTCGAGGCCCTGCCCCTCGGCAACGGCCGCATCGGTGTCATGGACTGGGGATCCTTTCCCGCACGGATCGGCCTGAACGAGGAGAGCGTGTGGTCGGGGACTCCCGGCTCGGAGGAGGGCCAGCGCCGCGTCACCGACGCCGAGGCCCGCGAGCTCTACGCCGACGCCCAGCGCGCGGCGCTCGAGGGGCGTGCCGCGGACGCCGAGCGCGGGCTGCGCGCCGCGCAGAGCGGCCACTCGCAGGCGTACCTGCCGGTCGGCGACCTCCTGATCGACGGCGGGTCGGCCGAGACCGATCGCCGAGCCCTGGCGCTCGCCGACGCCCGACACACGGCGGAGGCGCGCGGCCAGCGCGCGGTCACCTTCGTCTCAGCGCCCCACGACGTCGTCGTCTACCGGCTCGAGGGTGCGGCGGATCCGGCACTCGCGCTCGAGACGCCGCTGCGCCTCGCCGCGCACGAACAAACGGTCGCGGGCGAGCGGTGGATCCTCGAGGCGCCCCTCGACGTGCCGCCCGCGCACGAGCCGCAGCTGCCGGACGCGGTCTGGGCCGAGAACGGCGAGGACACCGTGCGGGTCGTCGTCGAGGCCGGCGTGCAGCAGGGCGGCGACGCGACGATCGTCGTCGTCGCGATCGAGACCACCTACGCGGGCCTCGGCGAGGACCGCCTCCTGTGTCTCGACGACGCGATCGCGCGCGCGGAACGGAAGACCGCGGCGGCCCTCGAGGCCGGCTACGACGAGCTCGAGCGCGCGCACGTGAGCGCCCACCGCGAGCTCTTCGACCGCGTGAGCATCGACGGATCCGCGCCCGCCGGCACGATCTCCGGCCGCCTCGACGCGGCCCGCGCGAGCGGCGAGACCGCCGCGGCGGATCCGGATCTCGTGCCCCTGCTCTTCGACTACGGCCGCTACCTGCTGATCTCGGCGTCGCGGGCGCCCGGCCGCCTGCCCGCGAATCTGCAGGGCGTCTGGAACGACAACCCGCGGCCGCCGTGGAGCGCCGCGTTCACGACGAACATCAACGTCGAGATGAACTACTGGGCGACCGAGACGGCGAACCTCGCCGAGCTCGCGGATCCGCTCTTCGGCCTCATCGGCGCCATGGCGCGCTCGGGGGAGAGGGTGGCGGCGTCGCTCGGCGCCCGCGGCTGGGCCGCGCACCACAACTCCGACGCGTGGGGCTTCACCTCGTCGGTCGGCGAGGGCGGCGGCGACCCGAAGTGGTCGTTCTGGCCCCTCGCGGGCGGGTGGCTGCTGCAGCACGTCGCCGAGCACCGCGCGTTCGGATCCGACGACGAGGTCGTCTCGCCCGTCGTCGTGCGGGGCGCGGCCGAGTTCCTGCTCGACTGGCTCGTCGAGACGCCGACGGGCCTCGGCACGGCGCCGTCGACGTCGCCCGAGAATACCTACCTCGACGCCGACGGCGCCGAGCGCTCCGTCGGGCTCACGAGCACGGTGGACCTGGCGATCGCGCGCGAGCTCTTCACGGAGGTCGCGGCGGGAGGCGGCGAGCTTGCCGAACGCGCCCGCGACGCGCTGTCACGGCTGCCGGAGCTCGACGAGCGCGTCACCGACGACGGCGTCCTGGAATGGCACGCCGCGCACGCCGAGGCCGACGTGCATCACCGGCACCTCAGCCACCTCTACGCTCTGCACCCCGGATCCGCGGCGAGCCCCGCGTTCGAGCGCGCCGCCGCCGTGAGCCTCGACCGCCGCGGGGCGGACTCGACCGGCTGGTCGCTCGCGTGGAAGATGTCGCTGTGGGCGCGCCTGCGGCGCAGCGACCGCCTCGACGAGCTGATCCAGCTCTTCTTCCGCGACGCCCGCGGCAACGATGGGCAGTTCGCAGGTGGCCTGTACCCCAACCTCTTCGCGGCGCACCCTCCGTTCCAAATCGACGCGAACTACGGCTACGTCGCTGGCATCGCCGAGGCGCTCCTGCAGAGCCACCGCGGCGAGATCGAGCTGCTCCCGGCCGTGCCGTCGAGCCTTGCCACCGGATCCGTGCGCGGCCTTGTCGCGCGCCCCGGCGTCATCGTCGACATCGCGTGGGCGAACGGCGACCTCGTCGAGGCGCAGCTCCTGGCGCGCGAGGGACGAGGTGGACCCGTGCGGGTGCGCTGGGGCTCTGCGACCGCCGAGGTCGACGTGAGTACCGAGGAGGCCACGATTATCACGCCGCAGGATCTTCGCGCGTAGTTTCGTCACCCTCCGGCCTCGATTGGCCGCGCTGACACGGGAACGTGTCGCGTGCCCGTGCCGCGAATATTGATCGATATGAGACATAATCGGTCGATGGAAGGGATCATCGTGGCCGAACGTGCGGAGCAGTGGCAATGGCCCGAGCTGGGCGAGGGACAGCGGAGCGTATTGCTCGACGTTCTCGTGCATGGGGCGAGGTCGCGAGTCGACCTCACCCGTCGATCGGGGTTATCGAGGGCGAGCCTGAGCCGAATCACGCGTGAGCTCGGCGATCTCGGGCTCGTTCGTGAAACGAAAGCCGCTCCAGCCGTGGGGCCGGGGCGTCCGTCTGAGATGATCGAGATCGTTCCGGAAGCGGCGTGGTTCTTGGGAATCAAGTTGACGGGAGACTCGCTCTACGCGGCCGTCGTTGACCTGCGCGGCGTCGTGGTCCATGCCGAGGGCGAGCCGCTCGTCACTCGTCACGTTGACGATGTCGTCGCCATGGTGGGAAGAACGGTCCGGCGCCTTCAACAGCGCTATCCCCGCATCGTCGCGCTCGGGATTGGTCTAGCGGGCGACGTGCGTCAGGACGCGCGAGACGGTGCGGTGGTTGTGGGATCCGCCTTTCTCGGCTGGGATGAGGACGTCGCGCTTGAGTCACGCCTCGCCGACGTGGTGGGGATGCCTGTAGCGATCAGCAATGACGTTCAGGCACTCACGGCGGCACACCGCTGGTTCGGCGCGGGCGCGGGGGCCTCGTCGCTTGCGGTTATCGGGGTCGGAGCGGGGATCGGGTGCGGCATTGTCGTCGGAGACGTGCCAGTAGCCGGTGCCGCGGGTCATCCCGGAAAGGTCGGCCACCTGCCCGTGGGGAGGAGCGATGTCTCGTGTGACCGGGGGCATCCTGGATGTGTCTCGGCTTACGCGACGATTCCTGCCATTCTGCGTAATGCAGACATGTCGAGCTTCTGGGAAGCCATCGAGGCCGCCGAGCGAGGATCGGAGCCTGCGCGCGCCGCATTCGCGGCGGCGGCGGAAGCCCTCGGCGCGGTCGTGGCGACGATCGTCAACCTCGTCGATCCTGAGCGCATCGTCGTGACGGGAGAGGGTCTGCTCTCCCTTGAAATGCATCCCGATGTCTTCGAACGGGCGATTCGAGAGCGGCTCGATCCGGCCTCGCGTGATCCAGACGTTGTGCAGCATCCCTTTACGTTCACCGATTACGCCTGGGGTGCCGCCGTCACGGCGATCGTCGCCCTGATCTGACGCGGCACCGCGGAGAATCGGCGGCATTGACAGTTTGTATTACGACGATACATAATGGGGGGAGTCGTCGTCACTGGGTCGCCATGATCCGCGTTTCACCGCGACTACAGAGACATCAAAGGAGATTGTCGTGCAACGCAGCAGAATGGCTATCGGCATCGTCGGCGTCGCTCTTTCGGGCGTGGTTCTGACGGGATGCTCGTCAGCACCGTCATTGGATGAACCATCAACGACGAGCGGCGGACCGATCACGTTGGAGTATTGGGCCTGGAATGAGTCCCAAGAACAAATCGTGACGGCTTGGAACGAGGCCCACCCTGACATTCAGGTGAAGCACAGCGATGTGGGCGGCGGCGGCGATACCTCCGCGAAACTCGTCACGTCGACGCGAGCCGGCAACGCGCCCGATGTGGCGCTCGTCGAGTACAACACCCTGCCGGCGATGATCGTGGCCGGTGTCGCGGCCGACATTACGGAGTACACCGACGGGCTCTCGGAGGAGTTTGCCCCCGGCGTCTGGAGCCAGACGACCTTTGACGGCGCCACCTATGGCGTGCCACAGGACACCGGACCGCAGGCCCTGAACTACAACAAGGCGCGCTTTGACGAGCTCGGTATCGACGTTCCGACCACGTGGGAGGAGTTTGCCGAGGCGGCGGAGAAGATTCACGGCGCGGACCCTAACGCGTACATCACGACGTTCGCGCCCGCCGAATTCGGTGGGTTCGCCGCCTTCGCACAACAGGCGGGCGCCGAATGGTGGACGGTCGATGGCGACACGTGGACGGTTGACATCGACGGCGAGGAGAGCGTCGCCGTCGCCGAGTACTGGCAAGACCTCATCGACCGTGATCTCGTGCTCGCGGAGCCATTGCTGACGCCCGAGTGGAACGCGAGCCTCAACGCTGGAGATATCCTCTCGTGGCCCGCGGGCATCTGGGCTGCGGGTGTGCTGTACGGCGTCGGCGAGCAGATGGAGGGCGACTGGGCCCTAGCGCCGCTGCCGCAGTGGTCGGCGGGCGATACTGCTGCGGCGTTCCAGGGCGGATCCGGAGCCATCGTGACGACGTCGTCGAAGCATCCGAAGGAGGCCGCTGAGTTTGCCGCCTTCATGGCTTCAGCAGAGGTAGGCCAGATTCAGATCGATACGGGCGGTTACCCCGCCTCCCTCGCGGGGCAGGAACTGACGCTTGAGAGCGACCCTCCCGCGCTCATGGCCAATCAGGGCGACTACTGGAAGGTTGCCGCCGAGATCGCGTCGAACACGATCCCCGATCTTTCCTGGGGTCCGAACGTGAATGTCGCCTCGAGCGCTTTCGAGGACGCGATGGCGTCCGCGATCACAAACGGCACGCCTCTCGCAGACGCGCTGGCAACGACCGAAGAAGTTGTCGTTGACGACATGCAGTCCGCGGGCTTTGAGGTGGAAGCCGATTGATCCGGTGCGTGGGGCGCTTGGCGTCCCGCGCGTCGTCGAAGGGAACGACATTCATGACCGCCACAGCGCAGACCCCGGTGCGCACGCTGCGCCGCGCGCGACGCCGATGGGTGCCGCCATACCTCTTTCTGCTCCCGGCAGGAGTACTTTTCATCGCGTTCTTCGCGATCCCGATCGTTTATGCCATTTATCTGTCGTTCCGCGGCCTGAAGGTGACGGGCGGTGGCCCGTTCGGCGTGCGTCAGGAGGTGTGGGTCGGGTTCGAGAACTACATCAAAACGTTCGCAGAGCCCGAGTTTCTCGCAGGGTTCGGGCGCCTCGCGATTTACGGCGCCTTCGCCGTGCCGCTGACGCTCGGGCTCGCGCTACTCTTCGCGTTGCTGCTTGATTTACCTCGGATCCGCGCCTCGCGGTTCTCGCGCACAGCGATCTTCATTCCGTATGCCGTGCCTGGCGTAATCGCCTCGCTCCTGTGGGGTTTTCTTTATCTGCCGTCGACGAGCCCTCTCAACTGGATCCTCGACAAGATCGGCCTGCCCGATGTCGTCATGCTGTCGGGTGGCGCGCTCTATCCGGCGATCGCGAACGTCGCGATCTGGGGTGGTGTCGGCTTCAACATGATCATCATCTACACGTCGCTACGCGGCATCCCGGCGGAGATCTACGAAGCCGCCCGCATCGACGGTGCGAGTGAATGGACGATCGCGTGGCGCATCAAGATCCCGCTCGTCGGCCCCGCACTCGTTTTGACCGGACTGTTCTCGCTCATCGGCACTCTGCAGGTCTACGGTGAACCGACGACTCTGAGGCCCATGACGACGGAGATCTCGCAGACGTGGGTGCCGCTCATGAAGATCTACCGCGATGCATTTGCTCGCGACGATCTCTCGCTCGCGGCGGCATCGTCTGTCGTGCTGGCAATCGGAACACTCGTCGTCTCGGTCATTCTGCTGCGGGCGACCCAGCGCAAGTCGTTTGGAGGCGGCGAATGAGTACGGTAACGAACGTCGTCCCGGCGCAGAAGAATCGACCGGACCGGCGGCTGCAAGCAGGTCAGCGGCGTCGCGGCCCCGCAATGGCGACGGTCGTACTGATTCTGGGCGCGCTCTACTGCCTCGTGCCCGTTGCGTGGGTGCTTATCGCGTCAACGAAGTCGAACTCGGAACTGTTCACGACCTTCACGTTCGCCCCCGGTACATCGCTCTTCGACAACCTCGCCGACCTGTTTACCTATGGTGGCGGAAGCTTCGGCCTCTGGGCCATGAACAGCGTGATCTACGCAGGTGGCGGGGCCGTCGCCTCGACTCTCATCTCGACAATGGCCGGATACGCCCTCGCGAAATACGATTTCCCGGGCCGCCAGGTGTGGTTCTATGCAATCCTCGCGGGAGTTCTGCTCCCCGGCATCACGCTCGCGATCCCGCAGTACCTGCTCATGGCGAAGCTCGGCCTCGCTGGCAGTTATTGGTCGGTGCTCCTTCCGAGCCTCATCTCGCCGTTCGGCATTTTCCTTGCCCGGGTGTACGCCCAGAGCGCGGTCCCGAGCGACATGATCGAGGCCGCGCGTATCGACGGCGCCGGTGACGCCAGAATCTTCACCTCGATCGCGCTGCCCATGATGGTGCCGGGCATGGTCACCATCTTTCTCTTGCAGTTCGTCGGCATCTGGAACAACTTCCTCTTGCCGTTCATCATGCTCTCCGACGAGAGCAAGTACCCGCTCACGGTGGGCCTGTTCACTCTGCTGTCTAAGGGCTCCGGCACGCCGTCGCTGTACAGCCTTGCGATCATCGGATCGGCCGTGAGCATCATTCCCCTCATCGTGATGATGCTGGTGCTACAGCGCTATTGGCGACTCGACCTCGTGAGCGGAGGGCTCAAAGGATGACATACACACCATCGACGATTCTCTTCGGAGGCGACTACAACCCCGATCAGTGGGATGCAGCGACCGTGAGCGAAGACATCGAACTGATGAAGCGCGCTCAGGTGAATACCGCCACCATTGGCGTGTTCTCTTGGTCGAAGATGGAGCCGCGCGAGGGCGTGTACGAACTCGACTGGCTCGCCGACGTTCTCGACCGGCTCCATGCCGGCGGCATCGGCTTCTTCCTCGCCACGCCGACCGCGTCGCCGCCGCCGTGGTTCACCGTCGCGTATCCCGATGCCATGCCGGTGCGCTCGGACGGTACGCGACTCTCGCACGGGTCACGCGACACGTACGCGGTCAGCGCGCCCGCTTATCGTGCGGCGAGCCGCGGTATCGCGCGTGCGCTTGCGGAGCGCTTCGGCGGCCATCCGGGCCTCCGCGGGTGGCACATTCACAATGAGTACGGCACGCTCGATTACGGCCCCCACGCCGCGCTCGCGTTCCGCGCGTGGCTGCGCGCGAAGTACGGAACGCTCGAGGCGCTCAATGCCGCGTGGTGGACGGCCTTCTGGTCGCAGGGGTACGGATCGTGGGACGAGATCCTGCCGCCTCGCGACACGCAGTACCTGCACAACCCCGCTCAGGCGATCGACTTCCGGCGTTTTTCTTCGGACGAGATGCTTGCCGCCTATACCGAGCAGTTCGACGAAATTCGGGCGTCCGGATCCATGGCCCCCGCGACCACGAACTTCATGTTGCCGACGTGGAACCACCTCGAGCAGTGGGCCTGGTCGGACGCACAGGACGTCGTCTCCATCGACCACTACCTCGATTCGCGTGGCCCCGACGGCGACACCCACGTTGCGTACGGCGGCGACCTCACGCGCTCGTGGGGTGGTGGACCTTGGCTCCTCATGGAACAGAATGCGACGGGGATCAGTGCCGATGGGCGCTGGTACACGAAGTCATCCGACCGAACGATCCGGAACTCCCTGGGCTACATCGCCCGCGGGTCCCAGAGTTCGCTGTTCTTCCAATGGCGCCAGTCGGCCGGCGGGTCTGAGCAGTGGCACGGCGGTCTCGTGCCGCATGCGGGAGGTTCGAGCCGAGCGTTCGCAACGATCGAACGGCTCGGCGGGATCCTCAACTCGATCCGTGAGGTCGTTGAACCCCCGGCGGATGGCCGGCTCTCCGACGCCGAGGTCGGGATCCTGTGGCACGCCGATGGCTGGTGGGCGCTCGAAACACCGCAGATGCCGAATGACGCTCTCACATACTCGGACGAGGTGCGCTCGACGCATCGCGCGCTCTGGCGCGCGGGTATCGAGACTGACTTCGTGCGACCCGGCGCACCGGTGGACCGCTATCGCGTGCTCGTCGTCCCGTGCCTGTATCCGATGAGCGAGGCGACGGCCGCGTGGCTATCCGACTACGCATCCGCGGGCGGAACGGTCGTTGTCAGCTACCTCTCCGGTGTCTCCGACGAGAGCCTGCAGATCATCGGTGGTGGCTTCCCCGGTCGCTTGCGTGACCTCCTCGGCATAATGAGCGAACAGATCGACGTGCTGGCTCCGCATGAGACCGTCGACCTTGGCGAGGGCCTGGCGGGAACCGAGTGGACCGAGCGGGTCAATCTGCTCACCGCCGAAGCGTTGCACGTCTACCAGGAAGGCTCGTTCGCCGGCCTTCCTGCGATCACGAGCAACGTCGCCGGAGCCGGGCGCGCGATCTACGTGTCGACGAAGCTCGATCAGTCTTCTCGAGACCGATTCTTCGCCGATATCGCCGTGCAAGCGGGGCTGACAGAGACGGTACCCGGTGCTGTCTCCGCAGGCGTCGAGGCCGTTCGCCGCAGGGGGAGGGACGCCGACTACCTGTTCCTACTCCACCACGGTGACGCACCCATCATCGTCGACGGCGAAGGCGTAGACCTCGTTTCCCGCGAGGTTTCGTCTGGGCTGACGGTGGAAGCGGGTGAGACCGCGGTGATACGGGTGGATCGGGGGCATACGGTGCGGATCCGGCTGGACGGCGCGTGACGCATGATTGTCCCTGCGGCAGGACGAGTGGCGGAAAACACTCGCTGCTCGCCGTGATCCCGCGACGCCCCGTACAATGTAAGCGCTTCCGGAAAACACTTCCGACTCGGATCACTGGAGACCCGTCATGACCGACTACCGCAACGTTCCCCTCGACTTCCCGCGCGATTTCCTCATCGGGTCCGCGACTGCCTCGTATCAGGTGGAGGGCGCCGCCCACGAGGACGGCCGCACGCCGTCCATCTGGGACACCTACGCGCACACGCCGGGCCGCGTCTGGAACGGCGACACGGGCGACGTCGCCTGCGACCACTACCACCGCCTCGAGGAAGACCTCGACGTGATGGCGAGCCTCGGGCTCGAGGCCTACCGCTTCTCGATCTCGTGGTCGCGGGTGTTCCCGAACGCCGGCAACGCGCTGAACACGAAGGGTATCGACTTCTACTCGCGCCTCGTCGACGGTCTGCGCGCCCGCGGCATTAGCCCCGTCGCGACCCTGTATCACTGGGATCTCCCGCAGGAGCTCGAGGACGCCGGCGGGTGGGCGAACCGCGACACCTCGTACCGCTTCATGGAGTACGCCGCCCGCACGGTCGAGCAGCTCGGCGACCGCGTCGACACCTGGACGACGTTCAACGAGCCCTGGTGCTCGGCGTACCTCGGATACGGATCCGGCGCGCACGCCCCGGGTCGCACGAGCGGTCGCGACGCGCTCGCCGCGGTGCACCACCTGAACCTCGCCCACGGCCTGGCCGTGCCGGAGATTCGTCGTGAGGCGACGAATAGCCCCGAGGTGTCGGTCACGCTGAACTTCCACGTCGCCCGCGGCGAGCGCGAGGCGGCGCAGCGCGTCGAGGCGCTCGCCAACCGCGCGTTCACGAGCCCCATGCTGCTCGGCCGCTATGACGACGACCTGCTCGAGTTCACGAAGGGTGTCACCGACTGGTCGTTCGTGCGACCGGGGGACACCGAGCAGATTCACCAGCCCCTCGACGTGCTCGGCGTCAACTACTATTCGACCGTCACGGTGCGGATGTGGGATGGAGCGGGCGAAAAGGTGCGCAACGACGGCCACAAGGACGTCGGCGGATCGCCGTGGCCGGGCCTCGACGATGTCGAGTTCCTGCCGCAGGATGGTCCGTACACCGACATGGGGTGGAACATCGCGCCCGATGGGCTCGAAGACCTGCTCGTGTCGCTGAAGGAGCAGTTCCCGGAGCAGCCGCTCATGATCACCGAGAATGGTGCAGCCTTCC
>Ga0308157_10009551_pt1 | contig 10710 bp, 8 predicted proteins | sample PhyBR1_FD_201035 | JGI IMG/M metagenome (GOLD analysis project Ga0308157, IMG submission 201035) | Phyllosphere microbial communities from UC Gill Tract Community Farm, Albany, California, United States - DLSLB.R1 | ecosystem: Host-associated > Plants > Phyllosphere > Unclassified | place: USA...
GGGCGTCCCTCAGCGTCGCTTCGAGCTCCTCCACCCTCCCACCCTACGAAACTGTGCGACCGCAGAAAGCGACAGGCCAGGACGGAGGCCGAGACGCGTTGCACTCGCCACATATCGATCCGTGACCTTTGCGCATCGACCGCGTACCGTCGACCGCGTAGAGAGAACAGGAGAGGCAGGTCATGGAGGTCATTCTTCCCGCCGATTGCGGCAATGCCCCACGCATGGTGATCGTGGGAGATTTCATCGCGAACTGGGCGAGCGGAGACCACGAGGCACTTTCGACATGGCTGTCGGAGGATGCGTCGTGGACGCTCGTCGGTACGGGTACCTACACCGGGCCTGGCAGTGCGCGGGACGCGATTCCGCAGCAGTCGCCGGATCGGCTCGTGCTCCAGTCGATCGTGACCCACGGGCGCCTCGCATCCTGCGACGGATACTTGCAGAACGGGCCAGATCGCACCCCGTTCAGCCAAGCGATCCGCTTCGCCGGCGCCACGAAGTCGGCGAAGATCGCCGAGATCCGCACGTACATGATCGCGCGAGAGGGCACCTGATCTCCGCAAGAGGCCGAGCCTCGTTGAGCGGGGGAAGCTCTCCGGAGACGGGGAGAGAGTCAGGGCCGGCGACGCCACAGGCATCGCGGGCCGCTCTGCCTTGCCCCGCTCGATAGGGTGTCGGAGTGCAGGACATTGAGATGGTGAGGATCCCCGCGGGTACGATCGTGCTCCAGGACGCCCGCCGACGCACCCGCCGGGAGGTCGCGCTCGCGACATTCGAGATCGGCACCTTCTCCGTCACACAGGAGCAGATGTCCGAGCTGCTGGGTGTGGTCGATGACCGGCCACAGGCCCGGCGCCCCGCCGCCGACGTCAGCTGGCAGCGCGCGATCCGCTTCTGCAACGCCGCGTCGGAGTGGGAGGGATCGGATCCCGCGTACACCTTCGACGGCGAGGAGGTGACCTGGCACGTGGACTCCGACGGATATCGTCTGCCCACCGAGGCAGAATGGGAGTTCGCCTGCCGCGCAGGCTCGACAGGACCGCATTACGGCCCTCTCGTCGATGTCGCATGGACTGCGGCGGACGGTGTCACCACACCGCAGCCGGTCGGTGGAAAGCTGCCCAACCTGCACGGTCTCTTCGACACCCTCGGCAACGTTTGGGAGTGGTGCTGGGATTTCCTCGATCCTGCGCGCTACGACGACTATCGCGTTTTCCGCGGCGGCGGGTACGCAGACGAGGCCTGGAGCGTGCGCGCCTCGGTGCGCCGGGGCGGCGGTCCGCAGATGCACCACGAGGACGTCGGGTTCCGCCTCGCCCGCGGTGGAGTCGACGGCCAGAATGCGGCGCAGGGATGGTCAGCGGCAGCCGACATGGAACGAGCACTCAGCGACGGACCGATGCCGATGGGCTGGACACCGCGCCGATGATCGCGCGCCGGCATCTTCGGGGGTGAAGGAGCCCGGGGGACAACCCCCGAATCCACCGCCTGGCGACTCACGCAACGCGCCTGGTGATTAACCTTGCGCCATGACTCGTCAGCTCGTACGCCCCCGCCGTGGCCGCATGATCAGCGGCGTGTGTTCCGCCATCGCTCAGCGATTCAACATGAGCCGCGCCCTTGTCCGACTACTCACGATCGTGGGGGTGCTGTTCTTCGGTTGGGCGATCCCGGTATACGTCGCCCTGTGGATCGTTATCCCTTCCGAATGACGACGTCGCCGCGTTCTCATCCGGGCGTGCCGCCCGGGGCGACGACGCGCGCATCCGATGCCGTCGCACGGCCGCACGATTTGCGCAGCGCACCGAGCAGTAGCGTTGCCGACCGTTGCGGGTGACGTCGACGACCATGTTTCGGCAGGGATCACCCGCGGTCGTCCCTGCTTCGCAACGTCCGAGACGCCCCATTCCCTTTGTCGTCACGTGCAACGCGGTTCCGACGCTGATCACGGCGTGCAGCACATGCGAGAGACTCTGGTCATCGTCGAGGTAGTGCAGGTGCCAGCCCTCGCCCGAGTGGTCCGTCAGGCGCGGGTATGCCGTGGCTGACGCCATCTGCGAATTGAGCAGCCGGGCACGCTGTTCCGGCGCGATCGCATCGACCACCCGCAGCAGTCCCGCCGACCGCGCTGAGCCAAGTGGTCGGACCAAGCTGAACTCATGCGGGAATCGCGCGCGACAAGCTCCGAAGATGCCCTTCTCGGACCCCTCAACGGGGGAGGACGCGTGGATATCGAGACGGACTGACACTCGACCCGTCAACGTATGCGACCGTCGGCATACTCGTGCGTTCGCTGTCAACTTGCTGAACCGAGTTGTTATCTTTTCGTGATCAAGGCGTAGGGTGGGCCACTGAACCGCGAAGGATGGCCGTCGCAGCCGCCCCAAGAATCCTTCGTTCCATGATGTCGATTGCACGGCCGGGCGGCGATGCGCAGGAGATGCGCGCAGACGAGGCCGAGGAGTTCGCAGTGGATCAGAACACAACTACCCCCACCGTTTCCCCCAAGCGCCGCTTCGCACGCGGTGGCGCTATCGCCTCCGGCATTCTGGCGGTGGCCGCAGCGGTGACGTTCGTGCCGACCGCGGCGAACGCGGCCGATGGTGCGACCTGGGACGCTCTGGCGCAGTGCGAGTCGGGCGGCAACTGGGCGATCAACACCGGAAACGGCTACTACGGCGGACTGCAGTTCTCGCTCCCGACGTGGGAGGCGAATGGCGGTGTCGGCAACCCCGCGGACGCGTCTCGCGAGGAGCAGATCCGGATCGCCGAGAACGTCCTCGCGACGCAGGGCTGGGGCGCGTGGCCGAGCTGTTCAGCTCAGATCGGTGCGACTGGCGCGGCCGAGCCGCAGCCCGCCCCGGCTGAGGAGCCGGCCCCCGCCGAAGCTCCCGCACAGGAGCAGCCCGCACCCGCGGAACAGCCGGCCCCGGCGGAAGCCCCCGCCGAAGCACCGGCGCCCGCCGCGGAGGCTCCTGCCCCGGCCGCCGAGCCCGAGGCACCCGCGTACGACCTCCCCGAGGTAGAGGCGTCGGACGAGACCTACACGATCGAGTCCGGCGACACCCTCGCCAAGATCGCCGACGAGCTGGAGCTCTCGAGCGGCTGGCTCGGCCTGTTCGCCGTCAACCAGGACAGCGTGACGAACCCCGACCTCATCTTCTCCGGACAGGACCTCGTTCTGCCCGCAGAGTGATCTCGGCGTGACACGACTGTGGCCGGTGGGAAGTTCCCACCGGCCACAGTTCTACATCGAGCGGATCAGATCACGCCGAAGGCGATCATCGCGTCGGCGACCTTGCGGAAGCCCGCAACGTTCGCGCCGACCACATAGTTGCCTGGTCGACCGAACTCCTCCGCCGTCTCGAGCGTGTTCTGGTGGATGCCCTTCATGATGTCCGTCAGGCGCCCCTCGGTGTACTCGAACGACCAGGTGTCGCGCGACGCGTTCTGCTGCATCTCGAGCGCGCTCGTCGCAACGCCGCCGGCGTTGGCCGCTTTACCCGGACCGTACGCGATGCCGGCCTCTTGGAAGATCTCGACGGCCGTCGGCGTGGACGGCATGTTCGCGCCCTCGGACACGGCGATGACGCCGTTCTCGACGAGCGTCTTCGCGTGCTTCTCGTGCAGCTCGTTCTGCGTGGCGCAGGGGAGCGCGACGTCCACTGGCACGTCCCACACGGATCCGCCGGCGACGAAGCGCGAACGCCCGCCGCGGCGCTCGGCATACGTGCTGATGCGGCCGCGCTCGACCTCCTTGATCTGCTTCAGCAGCTCGAGGTCGATTCCATCCTCGTCGACGACGTAGCCCGTCGAGTCCGATGCGGTGATCGCGATGCCCCCGAGCTGGTGCACCTTCTCGATCGCGTAGATCGCGACGTTGCCGGATCCGGAGACCGAGACCCTGCGGCCCTCAAGGCTGGTGCCGCGCGCGCTCAGCATCTCCTGCGCGAAGATCGTCGCGCCGTAGCCGGTGGCCTCGGTGCGCACGAGGGAACCGCCCCAGTCGAGGCCCTTGCCCGTCAGGACCGTCTCGTACTTGTTCGTCAGGCGCTTGTACTGGCCGAAGAGATAACCGATCTCGCGGGCGCCGACGCCGATGTCACCCGCGGGCACATCCGTGTACTCGCCGATGTGGCGGTACAGCTCGCTCATGAACGACTGGCAGAAGCGCATGACCTCGCCGTCGGACTTGCCGGCCGGATCGAAGTCGCTGCCGCCCTTGCCGCCGCCGATCGGCAGGCCCGTGAGGGAGTTCTTGAAGATCTGCTCGAAACCGAGGAACTTCACGATTCCGAGGTTCACGTTGCTGCGGAATCGCAACCCGCCCTTGTACGGACCGAGCGCGGAGTTGAACTCGACGCGGAAACCTCGGTTGACCTGCACCTCGCCGCGATCATCGACCCACGGAACCCGGAAGATGATCTGACGCTCCGGCTCGCACAGCCGCGTCAGGATCCCCATGTCGTTGTACTCGGGATGGCGCTCCTGCACGAGGGAGAGCGAATCGAAGACCTCGTGAACGGCCTGGTGGAACTCCGGCTCGCCCGGGTTACGAGCGAGGACACCATCAAGAGTGGCCTGAAGGTTGGAATCGAGCATTGAAGTCCTTTCTGCGCGCAGAGCGCGGTGTGCCGCGCATCGCGGCCGTCAAGAACGAGGTCACCGGGGTCATCTCAGCCCTTGTGGGGCCGATGGTGCTCGTCGTCGAAGCGCCCGCGCACGTTTTTCCGCAGCACTGACCAAGTCCGGGCGCAAGTCTATGCCCGACGGGCCCGATCCTCACAACGAGCGGTGCGTGCGTGTGCGATCAGAGGCCCTGACCCGCGTCCCACAATCGCTCCGTATGGCCCGACAACAGGGCATCCAGGTGCGTCGTCTGCGCGTCGGTGAGCGAAGAGACATAATCGATCACCCCGCGCCCGACCGCGCGGCGATGCAGCTCCGTCTGACTCGTCTCATCGAGCAGTTCGGGGCGCTCCGAGCGCAGCCCCAGGTAGTCCTCGGTTGCGAGCTCGACGAGGTCGATCAACCGCCGCGGCGCTCGGCGCACGTCGTGCGGGTCGTCGAGCCACGCGGCGAACCCGTCGACGAGACGAACCAGAACGCTCGCCTGTCCCCGCTGATACACGGCCAGGTCGGCGCGGTCGAGAATGAACCTCTCGTGCAGGAACTTCAGCACCGCCACCTCGTGCCACGCCCTTCGATTGAGGCTCACGTGACCGGAACGGTGCGCCGGATCCCGGTGCACCTCGACCGACGACTGCAGGTGACGGATCCATTCCGCTGTGAAGCGCGCGAGCGAGCGATCGGCCGCGAGGGATCCGTCGAACGGAACCGTCAGCAGCCCGTCGACGACCTCGTCCGACACGCGCGCGACCGCCGCGTCGAACGCGTCGCTGTCGGCGATCCAGGGATCCCGGTGCTCGAGTCGGCGCCACAGCAGCTCGAGCGAGTGTCCGGGCGCACGATTCTGCGCCTTGATCGCGGGCGTCTGCAGCGTGCGCAACTCGGCGAGGTCGCGTCGCCACGCCCGGAACTCGCCGGCGATCGTCGCCTGGTTGAGCAGGCCCGCGCGATAGAAGTCGTCGAGGTCGTGCAGCGAATACGCGATGTCATCGGCGATGTCCATGACCGAGCACTCGATCGTCTGCTGCCCCGGGGCGATCTCGCCGTAGGCGCTGAGGGCGTCCTCGGCATCGGCCACATCCACGGCGTACATCGAGAATTTGTCGCTCGCGGATCCGCGTCGGTCGCCGCCCTCGCTGCGCCGCCACGGGTACTTGAGCACGGCGGCTCGCACCGCGCGGGTGAGGTTCAGTCCCACGCCGTGGGTGTCGTACTCGTCGAGGCGCGTCATGATCCGGTAGGTCTGCGCGTTGCCCTCGAAGCCCTCTCGCAGCCGGAACCGGTCGCGCGCGAGCCGATCGAGAGTCTGCTCGCCGAGGTGCCCGAACGGCGGGTGGCCGATGTCGTGCGCGCTCGCGGCAGCTTGCACGACGACGGGATGGCACCCGCCGAGCTCCTCGACCAGCTTTCCGGTCGGTCCCTTGTCGCGATGCAGATTCATGGCGATCGCACGCGCGACGGCGGCGACCTTCACCGAGTGGGTGAGGCGGTTGTGCACCGCGAGCCCCGCACCCGACTGCGCGATGACCTGCGTCACGGCCGACAGCCGAGAGAAGTACGGGGAGAAGCGGATCCGTTCGATGTCGACGCGGTAGTCCGGGCTGTGCTCCGCGCGTTGGAACTCGTTGAGCTCTTCGTCGAGGCGGCGCCCCACTCTCGCATCGGCATTCGTCATGCCCCCATCCTGGCCCATCCGCGGGGTTCGGCTGGGAATCGCGGACAAAGGATCTGCTCGCCGGCCTCCCCGCCGCCCGCGTTCGAGAGAATGGATCACCGTGACGAGTTCTGTTTTCGCGCTGCCCGCCCATCTCGCCGATAAATCCGACGCCGCCGTGATCGGCGCCGACGAGGCGCGGCTCGAGGAGATCGAGCGCGCCCTCGCCGCGGCGCGCGCGGACGTCGAACGGCGCCTGGCCGATGCGCGGCGGGCCGACGGCGACGGCCAGGACGCGATGGATCGCGACATCGCCGTCTACGGCCTCGTTGCGCGGCAGACGATGCTGCGCCGGTTCGCGATCGACCTGTGCCTCGGAAAGATCGTCGCGGCCGACGGCGACACGCTCTACATCGGACGCACCGGGCTGGTCTCGCCCGAGGGGAAGCGACTGCTGGTCGACTGGCGCGCGCCGGCCGCCGAGCCCTTCTTCGCCGCGACCCACCAGAACCCGATGGGGCTCGTCATGCGGCGCCGCTTCCGGTGGAAGCTCGGTCGCGTGACGGACTTCTGGGACGAGGTGTTCGACGCCGACGCACGCGAGCACGACGTGGCGCTCGACGACCAGTCGGCGTTCATCCGCAGCCTCGGATCCGCCAGGTCGCCGCAGATGCGCGATGTCCTCGGCACGATCCAGGCGGATCAGGACGCCATCATCCGCGCCGGCGCACGCGACGCGCTCGTCGTCGACGGCGGCCCCGGCACGGGCAAGACCGTCGTCGCGCTGCACCGCGCCGCCTACCTGCTCTACGCGGACCAGCTCATCTCGCAGCGCGGCGGGGGCGGGGTCCTGTTCGTCGGCCCGAACGATCGCTACCTGTCCTACGTCGACGACGTGCTGCCGAGCCTCGGCGAGGACAGCGTCATGGTCGCGACGCTCAGCCGGCTGACCGCGGAGGGCGAGTCGGCATCGCCCGAACCGGATCCGCGGATCGCGGCCCTCAAGGGATCCGAGCGCTTCGAGGACGTCGTCGCCGGCGTCGTGCGCGATTACGAACGGCCGCCGACCGACGAGATCGTCGTGCCGACGTCGTGGGCCGACATCGCGATCCAGCCCGAGGAATGGGCCGAGGCCTTCGAAGCGGCCGACGACGGAACGTCTCACAACGACGCGCAGAGCATCGTCTGGGACGAGTTGCTGGAGATCATCGTCTCGAACGTCACGGAGATGCCGCCGCATCTCGCGCGGCGCGAGCTCGAGAGTCACGCGGGGCTGCGTGCGGCGTTCGAGCGCCGGTGGCCCATTCTGGATCCGGCGCTGCTCGTCGGCGCCCTCTGGACGTCTCCCGCCCTGCTCGCACGCCACGCGCCGTGGCTGTCGGCCGCGGAGATCGAGCTTCTGCAACGCGGCCGCGGCGATGCGTGGACGCTCGCCGACCTGCCGCTCATCGACGCGGCCCGCGACCTCATGGGAGACCCCGTCGCGACCGCCCGGCGCCGCGCGTACGACCGCGCGCTGGCGTCGGAGCGGGAGCGCATCGAGACCGTCGTGGACTACCTCACCGACGCCGACGAGGACGGCGAGTCGTCGGCGCTCATGCTCGGCGCGGCCGACATGCAGGAGCGACTGATCGACGACGGCGCGCTCCCGACGCTGCCGATCGATCAGCTCGCGGGCCCGTTCGCGCACGTCATCGTCGACGAGGCGCAGGAGCTGACGGACGCGGAATGGCGCATGCTCATCCGGCGCTGCCCCTCGAAGAGCTTCACGATCGTGGGCGACCGCGCGCAGGCCCGGCACGGCTTCCCCCAGCCGTGGGACGAGCGCCTCTCTTCCGTCGGCTTCTCGCGTGTGTCGGTGTCGTCGCTGTCGATCAACTACCGCACGCCGTCCGAGATCATGGCCGAGGCGGAGCCGGCCATCCGCGCGGCGATCCCCGACGCGAACGTGCCGAGGTCCGTGCGCTCATCGGAGATCCCGGTGCGCCGCGGTCCCGCGGACGCGCTCCGGTCGGTTCTCGACGAGTGGCTCGCGGCGCACGACGAGGGAACGGTGTGCGTGATCGGATCCGCTGGTCAGCTGGACCTGCCGGACCGGCCGCGCGTCGCCGTGCTGACGGCCGAGCAGTCGAAGGGGCTCGAGTTCGACCTCGTCGTGCTCGTGAACCCGACCGCGCTGGGCGGCGGCATCGAGGGCGCGGTCGACCGCTACGTCGCGATGACGCGCGCGACGGAAGAGCTCGTGATCCTCGGCGACTGACCTGCCGCGGATCAGCCGGCGGTCGGCACGAGGACCGACGTGACCTTGACGATTCCCGCGCCGTACTCCTCGTCGAAGGAGTTCTGCAGCGACCCGTCGTCGAAGGTGACGCTCACGTTGACCGTGCCGAAGCCGTCGACGGTCGAGGACAGCACCCCGGGGGTCGACGACATGATGTCGGACGAGATGTCGGTGAGCTCATCGGTCGGCTGCACGCACTCGTCGCCCTTGCACGTGGGGTCGATCGGCAACTCATCCGTGGCCTCGGTGTCGACCGATGTCACGGCAAGGGTCTCCTCGTCGGGCGCGTAGTCGCCTTCGACGGTGAACAGGCCCCAGCGGACATCGTCCTGCTCCTGGACATCGCCGTCGACCTCATCCCAGTCCCACCCGGTCAGCGTGATGCCGGAGCATTTCGGCGGCGCCGTATCGGCGACCATGCCGATGCACATCTGCGGGTCGTCGCCGGCGGCCAGGTCGTCAACGACCGTGTACGGCACGATCGTCGAGACGCTGAAGGTGCCGTCGTCGTTGGCCGTCGCGGTGGGCATGGGCTGGCCGTCGGCGCCGTCCGTGCCGGGCGACGACGTTGCACAACCGACGAGAAGCAGGACCGATGCCACAGCCACTCCGATGATCTTCGCTGTCCGCATGCCCCCAGTATCACCCGTGATCCGCAGTATGGCACCACGTGTTGCGGAAATGTGAAGCAGATGCGGAGCACGGCGCCGACCGAATTTCGGAATGGCGCTCAGCGCGGAATCCTCCTCGTCGTCCGCGCCGTCGCGGGCGCGGTCCATGGATCCTCGGGCCAGGGGTGCTTCGGATAGCGGCCCCGCATCTCCTTGCGCACATCCTGGTACGGCCCGTTCCAGAACGACGCGAGATCGCCGGTGACGGCCAGCGGGCGTCGGGCGGGGGAGAGGAGATGGAACTGTACGGCGACGCGCCCGTCGACGAGGCGCGGTGTCTCGGCGAGACCGAAGACCTCCTGCAGCTTGACCGCGACGATCGGGCTTCCGGCGGCATCCGCCGGGTACTCGATCCGCACGCTCGAACCTGACGGCACGGCGAGGCGCTCCGGAGCGAGCTGGTCGAGCCGGGCGGCCTCGGGCCACGGGAGCAGGCCGCGGATCGCGCTCGTCAGGTCGAGCCCCGCGAGGGATGCGGAACCGCGCAGCGCGCCGCCGAGCCAGCCCTCGAGGTCGTCGAGCAGTGCGCCGTCGCCGACGTCCGGCCACGGCTCGCCGATCTCGCGGTGGATGAGGCCGAGCCGCGACCGCAGCGCCCGCGCCGCATCGGGCCAGGTCAGCGCCTCGAGGCCTTCGGCGCGCACGTGCGCGATCAGGGCCTGCGCCGCCTCCTCGGGACGAGGGCGGCCGGGCGTCGACGACAGCACGATCGCCCCGAGGCGGCGCTCCTCCCGCACCTTCGCGCGCCCGCCCTCCACCGCGGTCTCACGGACGGTGCGGAGGCTCCCGATCGCGAGGGCATCGGGCTCGGCGAGCGCGGCGGCGAGCCGGATGACGGCGCCCGTTCCCGCGGCGGCCGCACCATCCGCGCGCTGCACCTCGCAGACCGCGATCCACTCTGATCCGATGAGGCCGGATCCCTCCGGAAGCGCCGCGCGGGTGCCGCTCGCGAGCAGGTAGACCCGCGAAGACGCCGCCACGCGGCGGGCGATCCAATCGGGCCTCGCGAACCCCGCCACGACGCCCGGCGCGTCGCGCGTGCTCGACGACGCGCCGCGGGATCCGCCCGCGATGCGCGCGAGACGCTTCACCTCGGCGCGCCAGCGTCCGGCGGCCGGTGCGGACCCGCGGCGCAGCGACCGCACGAGCGCGCCGAGGTCGGCGCCCGGGTCGCGATGATCGCCGGACATCGCGGCGACGACCTCCGCGGCGGTCTGCGGGTCTGCATCCGCGTCGAGGAGCGCACGCGCCTCTCTCGCTCCCACCGGCATCCGCGCGACGCGCGAGCCGAGCACGGTCGCCCTGCCTGCGTCGTCCACGAGTCTCAGCTCGCCCAGCACGCCGACGGCGACGGCGATCGCCGCGGGCGGCGGCGCGGTCAGCATCGGCATCCCGCGACCCTCGGGCGCGCCCCACTCTGCGAGCAGCAGCGCGGCGTCGGTGAGGTCGGCGGATAGGATCTCCGGATCCGC
>Ga0308157_10009557_pt1 | contig 10703 bp, 10 predicted proteins | sample PhyBR1_FD_201035 | JGI IMG/M metagenome (GOLD analysis project Ga0308157, IMG submission 201035) | Phyllosphere microbial communities from UC Gill Tract Community Farm, Albany, California, United States - DLSLB.R1 | ecosystem: Host-associated > Plants > Phyllosphere > Unclassified | place: USA...
CTTCGAGGACCCGCACTTCGCCGTGCGTCCGTACGACCGGTGGGCCGCCTACGCGCAGTCGAAGACGGCCGACGTGCTCCTCGCGGTGGGCGTCGCGGACCGCTGGGCGGAGCACGGCGTCACCGCGAACGCGGTGATGCCCGGCTGGATCACGACCCGGCTGCAGCGCCACCTCGACGACGCGACACTCCGGGCGATGGGCGCACTCGACGACGACGGCAACCGGATCGAGCAGCCGTTCTTCAAGACCCCGGCGCAGGGCGCGGCGACGTCGGCACTGCTGGTCGCCTCCCCGCTGGTCGCCGGCGTGACCGGGCGGTACTTCGAGGACAACCAGGAGTCGCCCGTGCTCGACGACGGCACCGGCCACGACCGCGGGGTGGCGCGGTACGCGCTGGACCACGGTGAGGCGGAGCGGCTCTGGACGCTGGCTTCCGGATACGTCACCTGACGGATGCTGCCGGGACGGGCCTCCTGTCAGCGTGGAGCACGCCACGCACCATCCGTCACCAGCGATCCACGAGGAGCCCACCATGACCGGAAACCCGAAGCACATCGCCCTGGAGCCCGCCGCCCAGGAGTTCGTCGACGCGACGTCGAACCCGCCGTTCCTGAACGACCTGCCGCCCGCCGAGGGACGCAAGGCGGTCGACTCCGTGCAGGACTCCCCCATCTTCAAGCCCGAGGTCGACGAGGAGTGGCTGGAGATCGAGGGCGGTCCCACCGGCACCGTGAAGATCCGCCTGGTCAAGCCAGCCGGCACCACCGCGAACCTGCCCGTGATCCTGTACGTGCACGGTGCCGGCTGGGTCTTCGGCGACGCCCACACCCACGACCGCCTGGTGCGCGACCTCGCCATCGGGTCGAACGCCGCCGTCGTGTTCCCGGAGTACGACCGCTCCCCCGAGGTCGGCCACCCGGTCGCGCTCGAGCAGTCGTACGCTGCGGCCCGGTGGGTCGTCGAGGAGGGCGGCGAGAAGGGGTTGGACGCCTCGCGCTTCGCGGTCTCGGGTGACTCGGTGGGTGGCAACATGGCGATCGCCCTGGCGCTCCTCGCCGCCGAGCGCGGGGACGTCGAGTTCGTCAAGCTCGTCGCCTTCTACCCGGTGACGAACGCCGCGTTCGACACCGGCTCGTACGAGGAGTTCGCCGAGGGCTACTTCCTCACCCGCGCCGGCATGCAGTGGTACTGGGACCAGTACACGACCGACGAGGCCGTGCGCGCCCTGCCCACGGTGTCGCCGCTCCGCGCACCGCTCGAGGTGCTCGCGACGCTGCCGGAGACCCTCGTCATCACCGGTGAGGCCGACGTGCTCCGCGACGAGGGCGAGGCCTTCGCGGCACGCTTGCGCGAAGCCGGCGTCAAGGCCACGAACGCCCGCTTCGGCGGCATCGTCCACGACTTCGTGATGGTGAACGCGTTGCACGACACCGAGGCCGCGAAGCACGCGCTGATGCTCGCCACCGCGTCGCTCCGTGCCGCCCTTGCCTGAGCAGGAGCGTGCCCGCGCGGGCACCCCGGAGACGCTGGGAACGCTCGAGACGCTCGTCGCGCGTGAGGAGATCCGGACGCTGCTGGCGACCTACGCCCGCGGGGCCGACCGACGCGACGCGGTCCTCGAGGCGTCCGTGTTCACCGAGGACGGGGTCGTCGCGCTGTTCGACGGCGACCCGTCCTCGCACGAGCCGGTCGACACGATCCACGGTCGAGCGCACCTGGCCGAGACGTTCGCCGGACTGATCGCCCGGTACGAGGTGACGACGTACCTCAACGGCCAGTCCACGATCCGGTTCACGGGGCCCGACACCGCCGACGGCGAGACGTACTGCGTCGCGTTCCACGTCCTGCACGACGGCGGCGAGCGGGTGCTCCTGACGATGGCCATCCGCTACCTCGACCGGTTCGTCCGGGTCGAGGGCGGGTGGGCGATCGGGCACCGGGACCTGGTCTTCGACTGGACCGACCGGTCCCCGTCGCACACGTGACGAAGACCGCCGCCACAGCACACCGAAACCGACGACCACCGACCACCGACCACCGACCACCGACGGAGACACCATGTCGCAACCGCTCGAATCGCTCATGCACGCCAACCTGTTCGAGGTGTTCGGGGAACGGGACCCGGACCGCCGCCGCGCCGCCATCGAGCGGACGTACGCCCCCGACGTCGAGTTCCTGGACCCCGACGAGGTCGTCACCGGCCACGACGCCCTGCACACCAAGGCGCAGCGCCTGCTCGACGAGGCCCCCGGGTTCGTGTTCTCGCCGGCCGGCCCGGTGTACGAGAACCACGGGATGGGGTACCTCGCCTGGCACTTCGGACCGGAGGGAGCGCCGCCCGTCGTGTCCGGCATGGACATCTGCTTCGTCGAGGGTGACCGCATCGCGAAGGTCTACACGCTGCTGACCAGCTGAACCCACCCGCAGACGCCCGACCCGCCGCAGCGTCACGCGCCCTGCGATGATGGTCGGGCGTCTGGACGGCGGGCGAGGCAGGAGGTCACGGGCGATGTCGGTGCAGCACGAGGTGCCCCCGGAGTCCCCGTACGCCTACATGAGCGCCGAGCAGGTGCGCACCTGGTACGCGTACATGAAGCTGCAGCTGCGCCTGCGGTACGAGATGAACCGGCAGCTGCGGGCGGACAGCGACATCTCGCTCGCCGACTACGACGTCCTCGTCGCGCTCACGAGCGAGCCGGGCGGCGAGATGACGATGTCGGCCCTGGCGACCCGCATCGGGTGGGAGCGGAGCCGTGCCTCGCACCACGCGAAACGCATGGCCGAACGCGGGTTCCTCGAGCTCCGTCGGAGCGAACACGACCGCCGCACCACGGCCGTCGCCCTGACCGACACGGGCTGGCGGATGCTCCGCGAAGCCACGCCGAGCCACACCGAACTCGTCAAGGACATGTTCTTCAGCGACCTGCGCGAGGACGAGCTGGCGGGCTTCGCCGACGTGCTCGAGCGTGTGTACGAGTCGGTGCTCGAGCACGGCACCCTGCCCCGACCGGCCGACCACCCCTGACGGCGCTTGCCCTCGCCCACCAGCGCGACGTAACTTAGGTGAAAAGTCACCTAAACGAGCGAAGGGCAGCGTGTGGACACCGAACGAGCCGTGTCACCGCCACTCCCCGACCGTGCACTGTTCGGCCGCGCGGACGAACTCGCGGCCCTCACGCGCCTGCTCGACGACGCCGCGACGGTGACTGCGGACGCGGCAGCCGAGGACGAAGCGGCGGAGCGCGGCGCCGCGGTCCTGGTCGAGGGCGAGGCGGGCATCGGCAAGACGACCCTGCTCGCCGCCGTCGAGCGGCACGCGCGGCGGACCGGCTTCCGCGTCCTGACCTGCACCGGCATCCAGGGGGCGAACAGCGTGGGCTTCGACGGCCTGCACGAACTGCTCCACCCGCTGCTGCCCTTCGCGTCCGCCCTGCCGCCGCGCCAGCGCACCGCACTGCTCACGGCCCTCGCGGTCGAGGACGGCCCGAGTCCGGACCGCCTGCTGGTGAGCACCGCGACGCTCGGACTGCTCGAGGAGGCCGCGTCGCACCGCCCGGTGTTCGTCCGCGCCGAGGACCTGCAGTGGCTCGACCGGTCCACCACCGAGGTGCTCGACTTCGTGGGGCGCAGGCTCACGCACGCCGCGGTCGTCGTCATCGCGGCGGCCCGGACCGGACACGCCCCGAATGCCGCGCCCCCGTGCAGCTTCACGCGGTTCGAGCTCGGACCGCTCGCCGACGCCGCCGCCGAGGCCCTGCTCGACGCCCACGCCGGCACCCTGTCCACCTCGGTCCGCCGACGGGTGCTGGCCGAGGCCGGCGGCAACCCACTCGCCCTGCACGAACTGCCCGTCACCTGGACCACGGGCGGCCCGGCCACCATCGCGTCCCGGCTCCCCACCACGCGGCGGCTCGAGCAGGCGTTCCTCGAGCAGGTCGCCGCCGTCCCGTCCGGCAGCCGCTCGTTCCTGCTGCTCGCCGCGGCGGCCGACGACGCCGGCCTGCAGGACGTCATGGCGGCGGCCCGCACGATGGACCTCGGGGTCGACGACCTCGAGCCGCTCGAGGAACTCGGGCTCCTCCGCACCGACCTCGTCTCCCTGCGCTTCCGACACCCGCTCCTGCGCTCGGCGGTGATCGGCAACGCCTCGGCCGCCGCACGGTCCGCGGCGCACCGGGCACTCGCGTCGGTGGTCACCGACGGCATGCGCGCCGCCTGGCACCGGGCTTCGGCGACGTTCGAGCGGGACGAGTCCATCGCCGCCGACCTCGAGACCGCCGCCGACCGCGCGGCACAGCGGGGTGCCCGCCCCGAGGCGGTCCGGGCCTACGAGCGTGCGGCCACCCTGTCGCAGGGCGTCACCGGTCGGGCACGTCGGCTGGGCCGAGCTGCCGAGACCGCACGGGCTGCCGGCATGACGGCCGAGGCGATCGAGCTCCTGGAGCAGGTCGACTCCCTCGCCGCCGACCCCGAGACGGTCACCGAGACCGCCGTCACGCAGACGGTGCTGAGCCTGACCACGGGTGCTGCCGGTCGACCGCGCATCGAACTCCGCCGGATCCGACCCGTGCTCGCCGGCCCGGAGCACGCGGACCGACTCGTGCGGGTGCTCTGGGCGGCGGCCCTCAACGCCCGCGGCCGCAACCTGCCGCGATCGGAGTGGCAGGACATCGAGGCGGCCCTGCTCGCGACACGCTCGGCGAGCCCGCTGAAGTCGGTGGCCCTCGCCGTGCTGGCGCCGCTCGGCTCCGCCCAGCACCTGCGCACCGAACTCGCACACCTGGTGCCGCAGCTCACCGAGCAACCGCTCGCGATGGCGTCCCTCGCGATCGCAGCCGAGTCCCAGCAGGACCTCGAGACCGCGCTGACGTGCTGGGAGCTGGCGTACGAGCGTGCACACCAGCTCGGCGCCGTCGCCGACGAGACCCAGGCGCTCCGCGGCCGGGCGACGGTGCTCATGCTGCGCGGGCGGGTGCGGGACGGTCTGGCCGACGCCGAGTACGCCGTCCGCATCGCCCGCGACGTCCAGCTCCCGCTCATCGCCGGGATGGCCTACGCCACGCTCGCCCGGGGCCACGCCCTGCTCGGCGACGACGAGGCCGCGCTGGCCGCCCTGCGCGAGGGCTCGGAGTTCGCGCACGGCGGGCGGCTCGCCCTGGCCAGCGCCGACGCGCGGTGGGCAGCGGGACTGGTCGCCCTCGGTCAGCGGCGCCACCGGGACGCCCAGATCGAGTTCACGCACATGACCGTCCACGCGACCCGGTCCCTGTGGGCGATCGCCGACCGCACCGAGGCCGCGGTCCGGGGCGGTCGACCCGATTCGGTCGTCGAGAACCTCGCCGAGGCCGAGGCGGTCGCCCGTACCACCGGGTCCGCGCACCTGACCGCCCTCGTCGTGCGGAGCCGGGCCCTGCTCGCCGAGGGCACGGACTCGACGGGAACCGACACCGACGGCGCGGGCGGCGCGGACCCGGAGTCCCTCTACGCCCGCGCGATCGAGGCCGGCCGCCTCGCCGACGCCCCGGTCGAACTGGCGAGGACCCAGCTGCTGTTCGGCGAGTGGCTCCGCCGCGAGCGCCGGGTGGTCGAGGCTCGGCTGCACCTCCGCGAGGCGCTCCACGCGTTCGACGCCGCCGGCACCGCGGGCTTCGCCGCCCGCGCCGCGGCGGAACTCCGCGCAGCCGGCGAGGCCCCGGAACGGGCCGACAGCACGACGGCGCCGACACGCGAACGGCTCACACCCCAGGAGCTGCAGATCGCGCGGCTCGCCGCCGCCGGCATGACGAACCGCGAGATCGCGGACCGCATCTACCTGTCGCACCGCACCGTCAGTACCCACCTGTACAAGGTGTTCCCCAAGCTCGGCGTGACGAGTCGCACCGAGCTGGCGGCCGCGCTGGCAGCGTCCGGTCCGACGGACTGACGCACCGGGCGACGACCTGGAGGCACGGGTTACGTCACGCAACGGATGCACCGTGGGCGGACCAGCTGCGAGCCTCGTGGCGGCGACCCGGCATCGGGTCGCGACCACGACGACCACCGGGAGGCGCCCATGCCGGAAGGCTCCGCCGACGACACCGCCGACCACGCGGCTGCGCGGCTGCCGGACGCGCCGAGCGCGTTCTTCACGGCCCTCGTGACCGAGCACTTCGTGCTCCAGACCGCGCGCGGCATCACCGTCTCGGAGTCATCGACCCGAGCCGCGATCTACCTGACGACACTGTCGAGCGCCCTGGTGGCGTTCGGGTTCCTGGCCGACACCGACTTCGCCACGGGCTACCTCGCCGTGGTGATCCCGGTCGTCGTGCTGCTCGGGGTCTTCACCTACGAGCGACTCGTCCAGACCTCGCTGGAGGACGTGGTCGCCCTCGCCGCGATGCAGCGGATCCGCCGCTGGTACGGCACGATCCTGCCCGGCGCCCCGCGGTACTTCCCGGTGCCCGAGGACCGGATCGCGCCGAACGAGCTGCTCGACATCGGGCTCCGGCTGTCCTGGCGCGGGGTGTTCTTCACGCTGTCGAGCGCGATCGCGGTCGTGAACTGCATCGTCGCCGGTGCCGGGGCGGCACTGCTGACCGCGAGCACGTGGGCGCCGTCCGGGTCCCTGGCGACCGGGGTGGTCACAGCCGTCCTGCTCGCCGCTGTGCACGGGATCTACCAGGAGCGTCGGTACGCGCGGGTCCTCGGCATCCTGCGGTCCGACATCCGAGAACGACGACGAGAACGAGACGGACTGACACCATGACCGAACCCCTCCTGCAGGCACACGACCTGACGAAGTCGTTCCCCGGGCCGGAACAGTCGAGGGTCCCGGTGCTCCGGGGTGTCTCACTGTCCGTGCTGCCGGGCGAGTTCGTCGCCGTCGTCGGCCCCAGCGGCTCCGGCAAGTCGACGCTGCTGTACTGCCTGTCCGCCCTCGAGCCCTACGACAGCGGATCGGTGTCGATCGCCGGGCAACGCCTCGAGACCCTCCGACCGAAGCAACTGCAGGCACTCCGGCGTTCGACGGTCGGCTTCGTGTTCCAGTCCTTCAACCTCATCCCGTCGCTGACCGCGCGGCAGAACATCGCGCTGCCCGCCAGCCTCGCCCACCGGCCGGTCTCGGCAGCCCAGGTCGACGCCGCGCTCGCCTCGGTCGGACTCGCCGACCGCGGGGACCACCGACCGGGTGCGCTGTCCGGCGGGCAGCAGCAGCGGGTCGCGATCGCCCGGGTCCTGGCGTCCGAACCGCACGTCGTGTTCGCCGACGAGCCGACCGGCGCCCTCGACACCACCGCCGGTGACGCCGTCCTCGACCTGCTGCGCCGGGTGGCCGACGGTGACCGGTCAGTGGTGATGGTCACGCACGACCTCGAAGCGGCTGCGCGTGCCGACCGTGTGCTCGTCCTGCGCGACGGGGCCGTGCACCGCGAGCTGGCGCACCCGGACGCCGCCGAGGTCCTCAAAGCCCTGACCGCCGCCGCGCAGGAGGCCTGACGTGCTCCGACTCGTCCTGAGCGACCTGCGGCAGAACGCCGGCATCTGGATCGGCGCACTCGTCGTCAGCGCAGCCACCGCGGCGGCTGCCGCCATCGCGGCCGGGATGCTCGAGACCGGCTTCGCGATCATCGGGTCAGGCGGGCCGACGGACCTGCTCCGGGCCGGCGGCCTCACCACGCTCGCGTCGCTCGTCGTCGTGCTGACGATCGTCGCCGTCACCGCGGTCCTCGGCAGCGTCACCCGCCTGACGATCGACCTGCAGCGGCGGGGCTACGCGCTCTGGCAGCTGGTGGGGGTGCCGTCCCGCACGGTGACGGCGGTCGTCCGGCTGCAGCTCGCCGTCGTGGCGCTGGTCGGCAGCACGATCGGCTGCCTCGTCGTGGCGCCGTTCGTGCCGGCGTTCCTGCACTTCGGCTTGTCGGAGTCCGACGGGCTCCGGGACCTCGACGAACGGTTCGGTCCGACGAGCGCTGTCTCGGTCGTGCTCGCCGTGACGGTCGTGGTCGTCCTGAGCAGTCTCCGGCCGTCGCGCCGAGCCGGTCTCGTCCGCCCGATCGAGGTCCTGCGGGAGCCCGAGTCCGTCCGCACCCGGACGACCTGGACCCGCTGGGCCGCGAGTGCCGTCGCACTGCTGCTCGCCGGGCTCCTGACCAGTTCGATCGTCGACGCCGGCGTCCGGACCGGAGGGCAGGTGCTGCTGATCGGGCCGCTCGTGACGGCGGCCTGCACCGCGATCGGCCCCGTGGTGTTCCCGGCCACCCTCCGAGCCTGGACCGCGGTGGTGCCCGCGCACCGATCGGCATCGTGGTTCCTCGCACGCAACGCCGCCGCGTTCTCCGTCGACCGGAGCAGCGCCACGGTGAGCGCGCTCGTCATCACGATCACCCTGCCCGGCAGCCTCTTCGCCGGCTTCGACACCCTGGGTGACGCCGTGCACCGGACCACGGGGTCGTCGTCGGGTGGTGGACTCGACGTGCAGAGCGTCCTGCTCATGCTCGGCGGGCCGCTGCTCGTGTCGCTCTTCGGCGCGGCCGCCACCGTCCTGATGGCCGGACGCACCCGCGAGCAGGAGGCCGCGCTGGTCGAGGCCGCCGGCGGGTCCCGCGCCACCGTGCTCGCCCGCGCAGCGTGGGAGTCCGTCATCCTCGTCGGCACCGCGGTCCTCGTCGCCGCCGTCGTCCTCGTGCTGACCGCCTGCGGACAAGCCGTCGCGCTCGCGGTCACCGTCCCCGGCACGCAGCCCCACCTGGGCCTGCAGGCCGCCCTGCCCGCCGCCCTCGTGAGCCTCGTGCTCATGGTGGCCGCCGGCACGATCCCCCTCGTCACCGGACGCCGACGCAGCATCCCGCTCGTCCTCGCCGCCGACTGACCCCGAACCAGGAAGACCCCTCTTGCGCATCCTCTTCTCCGGCGTCCCCGCACTCGGACACCTCCTGCCCCTCGTCCCGCTCGCCCGTGCCGCACAGGCGGCCGGCCACGACGTCGCCCTGCTCACCAGTGGTGGGATGCGCGAGCCCCTGGCGACCGAACTACCCACGGTGCCGGTCCTGACGGCCGGGCCCATGCCTCCCGACCTGTTCTCCGAAGTGGCCCGCCGCATCCCCGGCAGCGACCCCGCGAACCGGCCCGAGCCGGCGGCCGTCGCCGAGTTCTTCGCCGGCACCCGCGTCGACCTGACCGTCGACGACGCCGTGCGCGCAGCGCGCGGGTGGGCGCCCGACGTGGTCGTCGCGGACGCCGTCGACCTGGTCGGGCCGCTCGTCGCCGCGGAACTCGGCGTGCCGTACGCGATCGTCGCCTTCGGCCCCGAGGTCCCCGAGGAGTTCCGCCGCCCGATGGCCGAGCTCGTCCTCCCCCGCTACGCCGAGCGAGGAGTGGTGCCGACCCCGCCCATCGCCCTGCTCGACCCGACGCCGGTGTCGCTGCAGGCACCCGGGTGGACGCAGCCGCCCGTCACGATCCCGTTCCGCTCCGAACCGCACAGCCGACCGGACGCCGCCGCCGCCGAGCAGCCGCTCGCACCGGTCTCGGCGCGCGGAGGACGACCGCTGGTGCTCGTCACCCTCGGCACGGTCTTCGGCGACGCCGCGCTGCTGACGGCGATCCTCGACGGTTTCCAGCCCGACGAGGCCGACCTGGTGGCGACCGTCGGGGTCATCGGCGAGCGCCTCGACGACAGCGAGCACGTGCGCTTCGTGCCGTTCCGCCCGATGCGCGAGCTGCTCGAGGGCGTGGACCTGGTCGTCGCAGCGGCCGGTGCCGGCACGGTGCTCGCCGCGGCCAGCGTGGGCGTGCCGATGGTGCTGCTCCCGCAGGGCGCGGACCAGTTCATCAACGCCGCCCGTGCCGCCGAGGCCGGTGTCGCGGTCGTGGTCGACGAGCCGTCGGCGGTCGGTCCTGCGGTGCACCGGATGCTCGCGGAGCGCAGTCACTTCGCCGCGGCACGGCGACTGGGCGACGAGACCGCGCAGCGCCCGAGCGCGACGGACGCCGTCAGGGAGCTCGTCGAACGGGTCGAGCGCGTCGCCTGACGACGACGCTCGTCAGCGGTCGGTCGGCCCGGGTCCTGTGGGGTCCTGGTCGAACACCGTCTGGGTGAACCGCTGCGCGAGCGGGTCGTCCTGGTCCCCGAGCCGGATGCCGAGCAGCGTGTTGATGAGCATCCCCTTGGCCAGGAACGACTCCGCCGCGGACTCCGACAGCCCGGCCTCCTCGACCAGGAAGTGCAGGATCCGGGTGAAGCCGTCTCGGGCGACCGGTCCGACGACGGGGTCGGCACCGAGCATGTACGACTGCATCACGATGAGGTGCACGCCGTCCTCGGTCGCGAGCGCACGGTACGCAGCGCCGAGGCGGGACGCGACGGTGCCCGGCTGCCCGTCGTCGAGTGCCGCCCGGAACGCGTCGAGCACGGCTTCGAGGCACCCGTCGACGACGGCGAGGAACAGGTTCTCCTTCGAGCCGAACATCCGGACGACGTACGGCTGGCTGATGCCCGCGGCCTGGGCGATGCGCTCCGTGGTCGCGCCGTGGTACCCCTGCCGGGCGAACACGGCGGCCGCCGCGGTCAGCGTGGCCTCGCGTCGCTGGCTGCCGGCCATGCGCTCCGCACCCTTCGGGACCGGACCCCTTGCTGTCTCCATGCCGCGAGGGTATCATCCGATTCCATGAGTAATGAATCGATTACTAACAACGCTGCGAAGCCCGCCGGCTTCCCCCCGGT
>Ga0308157_10009558_pt1 | contig 10703 bp, 8 predicted proteins | sample PhyBR1_FD_201035 | JGI IMG/M metagenome (GOLD analysis project Ga0308157, IMG submission 201035) | Phyllosphere microbial communities from UC Gill Tract Community Farm, Albany, California, United States - DLSLB.R1 | ecosystem: Host-associated > Plants > Phyllosphere > Unclassified | place: USA...
ATGACCGGACTTGGCGGCTTCTACCGCATCAGCGGCAAGGAAACGGATGGCGTTCGCCAACTGGCGGCGGGTGGGCTGCGTCATGGGTCGTCAGAATCAGGAGGCTCCCGCGGAACTGCGGGCGGCCCATTGTCCCACAAGCTACCGCCTGGATCAGTCCGTGAAAGCTGAGGGTAGTTTGTATAGGTTTCGGTCGTGACGACGGTCTCGCGCGAAAGCCCCCTCCTCAACCCCCGCTCCGCACCAGGGTTTGGGGAGAGGGGCGCGGAGCGATGGCTTGGGAGAGGGGTAGGCCTCAAGCAAAACGGCCCCCCTGAACAGGGCGGCCGTTTCTCCTGCAACTACCGGGAAACAATCACTCCTGCGGGTGGTGCCGGCCGATGCTGTCGTCGCTTTCGCCGCGCGCTACCAACGTGGTCAGGGCAAGGTCGCCGGTCACGTTCAGCGCGGTACGGCACATGTCCAGGAAATGGTTGACGCCCAGGATCAGGCCGATGCCCACCGGGTTGACCCCGACCATGGCGCAGATCAAGGCCACCACCGGCAGCGAACCCGACGGCACGCCGGCGGTGCCGATGCCGCCCAGGATACAGACCACCATCACCATGAACTGCTGGCCGATGCTCAGGTCCACACCGAAGAACTGCGCCAGGAAGATCACCGTCACACCCTCGAACAGCGCAGTGCCGTTCTGGTTGGCGGTGGCGCCCACGGTCAGCACGAAGCGCGACACCTTGTGCGGGAAGCCCATCTGGTCAGCCACGCGCAAGGCGGTCGGCAAGGTGGCATTGGACGAGGCGGTCGAGAAAGCCATCAACGTCGCTTCCTGGGTCTCGCGGAAGAACTTCAGCGGCGAACGCCCGGCCAGCTTCACCGCGATGCCGTAGCTGACAAACATGTGCATGGCCAACGCCAGTACCACCACGCCGACATAGGCACCCAGCTTGACCAGCAGGCTGAAACCGAAGATCGCCGCCAGGTTGAACATGAAGCAGGCCACCGCATAAGGCGCCAGCCGGATGACCAGGTTGATCAGCGTCATCGAGATTTCAAACAGGCCCTCGATCGCCTTGCGCAGCGTGGCGACTTTTTCCGCCGGCGACAGCACCATGCCGATGCCCAGCATCAGCGCGAAGAACATCAGGGACAGGATCTTGCCGTTGTCCGAGGCGGCCTCAAGCACATTGTTGGGCACGATCGACAACAGCATTTCCATGCCCTTGGGCTGGGCACCGACACCGGCCACGATCTCCCTGCTGCGCTCGGCGTTTTCGGCCAGCAGCTGGGCTGCCACTGCCGGGTCCACACCGGCACCAGGCTTGAACAGATTGACCAGCACCAGCCCGATCAACACCGCAACGCCGGACAACACGATGGTGTAGGCCAACGACTTCCAGCCGATGCGGCCGAGTGCGCGGACATCCCCCATCTCCGACACGCCCATCACCAGCGCCGAGAAGATCAGCGGCACGATCAGCATGAAGATCAAGCTCAGGAACAAGCCCGAAACCGGCGTGGTCAGGTAACTGGTCACCCAATGCACCCAGTCCGCGCCTGGGCTGAGCACGTGCACGATCAGACCCAACAGCAGGCCAACGCCGAAGCCTATTCCGATCTTCCAGTGGAAGGGCATTTTGGCGCGGGTCTTTGCGGCATCGGTCATCGGTTGATTTCCCTCGAGAATTGGACAGGTTAACAGACGGTTCACGACCGTCCTTTTCAGTTTCATTCCGGGTATAGAGGGTCCAGCACTGGTTTTTCCGCCAGCGGGCGTGCTCCCCGCCAGCGTGGACCGGCCTTGAACACCTCGCGCAGGCGAGCCCGCGCCTGTGCGACATCGCCCTGCCCGCCCCAGCGCGAGCGCTGCATGCGCTGCACCGCCTCACGCTGCTCGGCCGGCTCCAGCCGCGCGATCACCGCGTCAAGGTCATCCACCCCGCCCATCGAGACCAGGATCGCCGCGACTTCATCAAGGCCGCCGCTTTCCAGCGCCCGACGCAGATCAGCGGTGTTGTAGCGCGCGCCATGCTGCGCGCCCGGCACGACCGCCACCCTCTCGGCCGGCTCGGCCTTCCGGCGACGGACCAGCGCCCATACCAGGGTCACCAGCCACAACAGCGCGAAACCGGCCGCCAACGCAGGCCACAGCCATCGGCCACGATCAGCAGCACCGGAACCTGTCACCGTGTCAGGAAGGGCGATGGCTGCCGCGGTGTCAGCCTGTGCCTGCGGCAACGGTGGTGCAGCCAAGCCACCACTGCCCTGGCTTATCTGCAGCGTCAACGCAGGCAGGCTGGCAGTACGCGCCTGCCCGGCCACGACATCCCACCAGGGCATCTCGATACCAGGCAACACCAGACTGCCGGTCTGCTGCGCCACCACCGAATAGCGTCGTGTCAGTTTCAGTTGCGGGCTGCCGCCGGTAAACATCTCGTCGTACTGCGGCGGCTCGGCGAATACCTGTGCCGCATCCCCCAGCGACGGCACCGGCAACTCCGGGAACTGCGCCTTGGTAGCGCCACTGGCGGTGGCCTCCACTTCGATGGTGATCGCCTCACCGGTGCGCCCGGTGGTGGGCGCTGCGCTATAGCGCAACTGCAGGTTCTTCAGCGGCAACCAGGGCTGCGCCGCATCGGCCGGAATCGCCTGCACCTGCAAGGTCTGGTCGGGGCCACGGGCGCTGAGCTGGCCGTTGTCACGGCCAAAGAAGTCATCGAAGAAACCACCCGCCCCCTGGCCACTGAAGCGCGCACCCGGCAATACCAGCGGGCCGCTGCGCTCGGGAATCAACAGGAAACGCCGCTCGACCACGTTGTAGCGCCGCCCGTTCACCTCGCGCACCGCGGTTGTCTCGCTGCCCACCCGCTGCAACGATGCGCCCGCGGGTGTATCCAGCACCAACTCGCCGCTCGCCAACTGCGTGGCGTAGTACAGCCGCAGTACCACACCGACGCTCTGCTGCACGTAAGGACTGCTGTCGTCGACCTCGGTTTCAAGGAATGCCACCGCGGTGCCATCGGCGCTGTTCAACGGTGCCTGGTCGACCACCAGCCGCAGCGGCGCGGTGCTGGCACCACCAACCCGCAAGGCTGGCACCTGCAGTTCACCGGTGCGCCGCGGCGACAGCGATACAGCGAACAGCGAGCTGGCGCTGATCGTGCCGTTGCTGATCCGCCGTTGCCGACTGCTGCTCTGGTCGCTGAGCACGAAATCGGCCAGCAGCGGTGCGTAATCCGGCGCAGCGGCCTGGTCGGTCTCGATGTTGAGGGTGACCGTTTCGCCCTGGTTGATGCTGTCACGGTCCAGCCACGCACGCGTCTGCGCCTGCGCCAGCCCCACCAGGGTCAACAACCAGAGCGCTGCCACCAGCCGCGTACCGGCGCCGCATTGAAACCTGTTCATCGTTGTTCCCGCATCCGTCGCTCGTACTCGAGCTGGAATTTCGCTTTCAGCAAGGCCCCGGGCTCGTCCGGCACGCGTTGCATCCAGGCGTCCACGGCCTGCTGCTGTTCGCGCTGCTCCGGCGTCATCGCGGCCAACGCCGCCTTGGCGGCGTCACCTTGCTGCTGTGTCTGTTGTGCCTGCTGCTGGCGCATCGCCTCGGCCATGCGCTCGCGCTGGGCTCTATCGGCCTGCTGCTGGCTGTGTGCATCCTCGCCCTTGGGGTCCTGCGGTTGCCCGCGCGGGCCGTCAGCAGCCGACGATGGCGACTGATCCGCCGGATCATGCGGCTGCCGGGACGATTGCCCCTGCTGGCCCTGCTGCGCATCCTTGGGCTGACCCTGCTGTCCCTGCTGGTTCTGCTGGTTCTGCTGGTTCTGCTGGTTTGGCTGGTTTGGCTGGTTTGGCTGGTTCTGCTGGTTTGGCTGATTCTGGCCATCCTTTCCCGGCTGTTGCCTGGACGGATCCTTCTGGCCGCCGTCCTGCTGCCCCTGCGTCGACTTGCGCTTGCGCGCCGCGTCGACGGCGGCGCGATTTGCGACTGCATCGGCCATGCCCGGTTGACGTTTCAGCGCCTGGTCATAGGCCGCGATCGCCTCATCGTATTTTCCCTGCCGCGCCAGTGCATTACCGAGGTTGTACCAGCCCTGGTCGCTGTCGATGCCCTGGAACTGTCTTTGCGCGGTGGCGAAATCCCCCTGCCGGTACGCTTCCACGCCTGCACTCAGGCGCTCGTGCTGTTGCTGGTCTGCACGCTTCCACAAGCTGCCCGACTCAGCTGCCTGTGCGGGTTGCAGCACCGGTAGCACCAGGCACAGCGCCAGCACCGCCATGCCGCCGCGCGGTCGACGGAATGCAAGCAGGCCAAGCAGCAACAGTGGCAGGACCAGCCAGTAGCCCTCGTCCTGCCAGCTTTTGCCGTTCTCCGAGCTGGCCTTGTCCTGTGCCTGCAGCTGTGGCTGCATCACACCCAATGCCTGCAGATCCGCACTGTCACGCGCCAGCCGCTGATAGCGCCCACCACCTGCGGTGGCCAGCGCACGCAGGGAGGTTTCATCCAGGTGTGCATGTTCGATGGCGCCACGCACATCGCGATACGCCGCGCCCTGCACGCTGCCGATGCCCAGCGCCGAGACGCGATAGCCAGCAGCCCGCAGCTGGGTTGCCGCCGCCAACCCTGCCGCATCGGCATGGTCGCTGACCAACAGTACATCTCCGCCACGCGCACCGGACTGCTTGAGCAACGCTCCAGCCCATGCCAGTGCCTTGTCCGCACGCTGGCCATCAACCGGCATCACCTCCGGCCCCAGCATGTCCAGGAACAATGCGACGTTGGCTGCATCGTCGGTCAATGGCGCGACGGTGAACGGCTCCCAGGCAAATGCGATCAACGCCACTTGCCCCCCCTTGCGCTCCTTCAACAAGGTGGCCAGCTTGGCGCGGACCTGCAACAGCCGCGAAGGCGGCAGGTCGGCGGCACGGATGCTGGTGGAGAGATCGACCACGATCACCAAGGGGGTCTTCGACTGCCACAGCGGCTGCTGCACCTGCCGCCAGCTTGGGCCAGCCATCGCCAACGCGGCCAGGCCCAGGCCCACCAGCAGCGACAGTAATCCCGCCCAGCGCCGCCGGCCACCGCCACTGAGCAACTGCGGCAGCAGGTGTGCGTCCACCGCTTCATGCCAGCGCAGGCGGTGGCGCCGCAGCCACAGGCTGCCGAGCAGTGCCGCCGGCACCAGCAGCAACGCCCAGAGCCAGTCCGGGCGCAGAAAATGCAGGTCATGCCAGAGATTCATCGCCGCCACCCGCGCCACCCCAACGCCAGCACCCCAAGCAACAGCGCGAAGCCCAACGGCCACGCATATCGCTCGTTCCGCGGCCGTACCGCCGGCCCCGCGCCTGCCACGGGCTCCAGCCGATCCAGCTCGGCGTAGATCCCGACCAGCTCATCGGTATCGCGCGCGCGGAAAAAGCGCCCACCGGTGTCGTCGGCTATCTTCCGCAGCGTCTGCTCGTCCACCTGGTCGTCGGGGCCGGGCAATTGCACCCCGAACAGGGAACCGCCACCACTGCCGCCGAACGCCACCGTATACACGCGCACGCCTTCAAACTTGGCCAGCTCCGCAGCCTTCAATGGTTGCAAAGCGCCGGCGGTGTTGACGCCATCGGTCAACACGATGAGTACGCGCTGGCCTTCAGGTTGCTCACGCAGCCGCTTGACCGACAATGCAATCGCGTCGCCGAGCGCGGTCTCGCGCCCCGCCAGCCCGACCACGCTGTCGCGCAGCTGCTCGCGCACCGTCGCCCGATCAGCGGTAAGTGGCGTCAAGGCGTAGGCCTGCTGGCCGAACACGACCAATCCAATCCGATCGCCTTCGCGACGTTCCAGAAAATCGGCCAGTACCGCCTTTGCAGCGGTAAGCCGGTCCACCACGCGCGTACCCAACTGCATGTCAGGCTCTTCCATGCTGCCGGACAGGTCCACTGCCAGCATCATCTGCCGCGCCTCCCGCGGTGGTTCGATCGGTTCGCCCAATTGCTGCGGACGGCTGGCAGCGGCCACCAGGCACAACCATGCCAGCCACAGCAGCAAGGAGCGCAGCAACGCCGCGCCACGCCGGTTCACGCCGGGCAGCTGCAGCAGCGCGGCATCATAAGGAACGCGCAATGCGGGACTGGCGTCGCTGCGTAGCGGCCACGCATACATCAGCAACGGCAAAGGCAGTGCCGCCCACATCCAAGGCCATGCGAACTCGGGAAGCCAGGCTGGCAGCAGGTTGGTCAATGCCTGCATCAGCGCGCCCCGGCCATCAGTTCGATGAAACGCGTGCGTGCCGCGCTGCACGCACGCTCGACCAGCGCGGCATCCAGCTGCGGGCGATAGCCACCGTCCAGCAACAGGCGGCCGTCACCTTCACTGAACTCACATCCTTTGTCGCCATCCAGGAAGCGCAACCATTCATCGCCCTGCAGCGCCACGGCCCGCCGATCGACCTGACGCGCGGCACGCCGCAGCAACTCCGAGGCAGCGGCCAGACGTTCGGGACCTGCTGCGGCAGCCTGCAACTGCTGGTCAAACAAAGCCAGCCAACGCTGCCGGCGGACACGACGACGCCATGACCACCAGCACCAACCGACCAGCACCAGCATCAGGGCGGCAAACACCAGCCACCAACCTGGTGGTGGCGGCCAGAAGCCCGGAAACGGCGTGAGATGCACGTCCCGCAGCGGCAGTTGCGCGGCCATCAGCCCACCACCGGCCGGGCAGCGATGACCCAGCTGTCGCTGGCGGCATCGGTGGCAAGACAGCTGACCTGGATACGACGACCAGGCAACTGCCGGCAAAGCGTTTCGACCGGGCCGATCAGCGCATCGTGCCAAGCCTGGCGGGTAGCCTGCGCGCCAAGATCGAGCTGGATGCGGCCGCCAGCGGTCGCCAATGGCAACACGCAATGTGGCGGCGCCAGTTCCAACGGATCCACCAGCAACAACAGTTGCACCTCCACATGCATGGCCAGCGCGGTCCATGTTGCGGCGGGCACCTGCTGTGCGCTGACCGGGTCGGCCAGTACCACCGCACGCGCGCCCGGGTGCAGCAACCGCGCCGCCTGTTCCAGCGCCTGTTGCAGCCCGGCGTCATCGGCCGGTGACTGCGCATACCAACGGGTCAATGCGTCCAGGGTGCGCAGCACACCGCGCGGCCCACCAGCCGGCGGTACCAGCGCGTTCTGGCGTGCGCCGCGCAATGCCGCCACACGGTCGCCATCGCGCAATGCCGACCATGCGGCGACCGCACCGGCCCTGGCCGCCTGCACCGACTTGAAGCGAACCCGGGTGCCGAAATACAGCGCAGGTGCCGTATCGGCCACCACCAGGGTGACGCGCTCCCGCTCGGTCTGGAAGGTCTTGGTATGGGTCGAACCACTGCGCGCGGTGAGCTTCCAGTCGATGTGCCGGGCATCATCGCCGGCAACGTACTCACGCGACTCGGCATACTCCATGCCTCGCCCGCGCAGCGTCGACGCGGCTTGGCCACGCATGGCATGGCTGCCGCGGCGGGCACCTGGTCCACGCGCGGCATGCCTGCGCAGGGCGATCAGCTCGGCCAATTGCGGGCGGATGCCATCAACGCTTGCGGCGGCATCCGCGGCAGCAGCGGACGGGACCGTCATCGGCGCCGCCCCGATGGCAGCGCACGCGCTTCATGGATCATGGACATCGGCGTGGCCTCTCAGGGCAGCGGCACGCAGTCAAGCAAGGCGGCGACAAGACGTTCGCCATCCCAGCCCTCGGCAGCCGCTTCATAGCTGGGCAGCACGCGGTGGCGCAACACGTCGGGAGCCACGGCGCGCACGTCGTCGGGCGTCACGTAATCGCGACCCGCCAGCCATGCGCGGGCGCGGGCGCAACGCTCCAGCGCGATCGAACCACGCGGACTCGCACCCCAGGCGATCCGCCGTGCCAGTGCGGCGTCATAGCTGCTGGCATCTCGCGAGGCCAGCACCAGTGCCACCAGGTAACGTTCCAGTTGCGGTGCAAGATGCAGTTCCAGCACCTCACGCCGCGCCGATTCGACCTGTTGCAGCGATATCTTCCGCATCACCTGCGTCTGCGCCTGGATGGCACGCAACGCACGCTCGCGCGCCAGCCGCAGGATCTCGGTCTCGGCGCTGGCATCGGGGTAGCCGATGCGCACGTGCATCAGGAACCGGTCCAACTGCGCCTCCGGCAACGGGAACGTGCCTTCCTGCTCGATCGGGTTCTGCGTGGCCATCACCAGGAACACGTCCGGCAATGGATAGGTATTGCGGCCGACCGTGACCTGGCGTTCACCCATGGCCTCCAGCAAGGCCGACTGCACCTTGGCAGGGGCACGGTTGATTTCGTCGGCCAGAAGGATCGGGTGGAAGATCGGCCCGGCCTGGAATTCGAAGCGACCTTCCTGCGAACGCCAGATATCGGTGCCGGTGAGGTCGGCAGGCAGCAGGTCCGGCGTGAACTGGATACGCGCGAAGCTGGCATCCACCCGCGACGCCAGTGCCCGGATCGCCGTGGTCTTGGCCAGGCCCGGCGCGCCTTCGACAAGCAGGTGGCCATCGGCCAACAAGGCGACCAGCAAGCGATCAACCAGCAGCGACTGGCCGACGATCTCCGCCGACAAGGCGTCACGCAGCGTGGTGAATTCCTGATGCAGGCTGCCGTCGCGGGCCGCTGCACTGCTTTCTGTGGGGAGCTGGGGGGGCAGGTTCATGGCTGCAGTTTGACCGATCCGGCGTGAAATGGTTCCACCTTCGGCGCGACAACAAAAAAGGGCCGCTGAACGCGGCCCTTTTCCGGTATTGCCTGCCGATTACTGCGCAGCCTTGGCTACACGCAGGATCTTCGGCGTCACGAACACCAGCAGCTCGGCCTTTTCCTTGCTGCGACCGCGCTTCTTGAACAGGTTGCCAAGGAACGGGATGTCGCCCAGGAACGGAACCTTGCTGACGCTGCTGCGATCGGTGAACTCGTACACGCCACCGACCACGACAGTCTGACCGTCTTCAACCAGCACGGCAGTGTTGACCTCGCGCCGGTTGATGATCGGCACCACGCCGAAGTTCTCCACTTCCAGGTACTCGTCAACCTCGTCCTTCTTGACCGTCATGTTCAGGAACACGCGGTTGTCCTTGGTGATGGTCGGGGTCACCTTCAGCTCAAGCAGCACTTCCTTGAACTGGACGTTGGCAGTTGCCGCGGTACCACCGGTACCGCCGGTGATGGTCACGTAACCGATTTCCTTACCCTGCTTGATCACGCCCTCGCGCTGGTTGGCGGTGACGATGCGGGGATTGGAGATCACTTCGCCACGCCCTTCTTCCTGCAGCGCGGACAGTTCCAGGTCCAGGTTGAAGTTGGCGCCCAGCAAGGTGTACGCGATGCTCGGTGCAACGCCGTTTGCAGCACTGGTGTAGGTACCTGCAGGCAGGCTCACGTTCAGGCCGCGGGTAGCATCGCGGCCACCGCCGATCGCACCACTGCCGATCGTGCCGGTGTTGGAACCGTTGTTGTAGTCGCGGGTGCCGCCGATGCCGAACTTGGCACCAAGATCGCGGGCGAAGGTATCCGAAGCAATGACGATGCGGCCTTCGATCAACACCTGGTCGACCGGACGGTCGATCACGCCGATCAGCTCACGCATCTGCGCGACCTTCTTCGGAATGTCGCTGATCATCAGCGTATTGGTGCGTTCATCGGCAACCAGACGGCCACGCGGCGACAGGAAGCCATTTTCCTGCTTGTCGCTGTTGCCGCCACTACCACCGCCACCACTGCCGGAACCATTGCTGTTGCCGATGCCCTTGGCCTCGGTAACCGCCTTGAAGATGGCTTCGGCGCTGTGGTAGTTGATCTGGATGTACTCGGTCACCAGGTCAACGCGGTTCTCGATCGCGATGCGCGCGTCTTCCTTGTCCTGCTCGAACTTGGCCAGCTCCGGCTGCGGCGCGACCCAGATCACGCCACCATCGCGGCGCTTGTCCAGCCCCTTGGCCCGCAGCACGATATCCAGCGCCTGGTCCCACGGCACGTTGACCAGCCGCAAGGTGACGTTGCCCTGCACCGTATCGGAGGCAACCACATTGAGATTGGACTCCTCGGCGATCAGCTGCAGCACCGTGCGAACCGGCACGTCCTGGAAGTTGAAGGTCACCGGGCGGCCACTGTAGCCGCGCGCCGCGACCGTGGCAGCTGCCTGGGCAACCGTCTTGGAAGTGACCGCGCCGGTTGCCGGGGCTTCCTGGCGGGCAGTGATTTCCACCACGTACTCGTTGCCGGTCTGGTAGGCGAGCGATTCGATCGGACCGTTGGTGCTCAGCACCAGCTGCGAGCCGCCACCGGACGGTTTGGCGTCGATGCGCTGCACCGGGGTGGCGAAGTCGACCACGTTCAACGGACGCTGCAGTTCCGCCGGCAGTACCGCGTTGCCGACGTCGACCACGACGTTGTTGCCCTGGCTGCGCAGGTCCGGGCTTGCCCCCTGCCCATCAAACTGCAGGATCAGGCGGCCAGCGCCGTCATCGCCCCGTTTGAAGTCAATCTTGGTAACGGAAACCGCGGACACCGCCTGCTGGGTGCCAGTGACAGTGCCACCGGCAGCCGGCGGCTGCGCTGCGTATGAAGAGCCGCACACCGCTGCCAACGCCACTCCCAGGGCGCAGACGCGGACCAGTGCATGGCGCCGGATGGGACGCAGGCTCAGGGCTTTGGTAAAAGTCATCGTG
>Ga0308157_10009559_pt1 | contig 10703 bp, 10 predicted proteins | sample PhyBR1_FD_201035 | JGI IMG/M metagenome (GOLD analysis project Ga0308157, IMG submission 201035) | Phyllosphere microbial communities from UC Gill Tract Community Farm, Albany, California, United States - DLSLB.R1 | ecosystem: Host-associated > Plants > Phyllosphere > Unclassified | place: USA...
GTGATACAGCAAACGCCGAGAACGGCCACAGCGTAACAATGACCAGCAGGAACACCAGAGTCAGGCCTACCAGCAAAATCGACAGTGCCAGCTCATTGGGTGTTTTCTGGCGCTTGGCCGACTCGACCATGGAGATCATCCGGTCCAGAAACGACTCGCCAGGATTGACCGAAACCTGCACCACCAGCCAGTCTGACAGCACGCGCGTACCACCAGTGACGGAAGAAAAATCTCCCCCAGCCTCACGGATTACGGGTGCTGACTCACCGGTAATGGCGCTTTCATCCACCGATGCCACCCCTTCTATGACCGTGCCGTCCAGCGCAATCACATCGCCTGCTTCCACCAGCAATGTCACCCCCTTGCGCAACTCACTGGCACGTACAGGAATCCAGCTGCTGCCGTAGCTCGGTTGCTGCAGCACCTTGGCCATGGTGTCGCGTTTCATGCCGCGCAGGCTTTCCGCCTGAGCGCGGCTACGGCCTTCGGCCAAGGCCTCTGCAAAGTTGGCAAACAGCACGGTGAACCACAGCCAGAGGGCAATTGCCAGCGTAAAACCCAGGTTCTGGCTCTCCCGATCCATCAGACCTTGCATCCACAGCAAAGTTGTCAGCAAGGCACCAAGATAGACCACAAACATCACCGGGTTGGCCCACTGCGTGCGCGGTGAAAGCTTGCACACAGCCCCCCGCAAAGCAGCGCGCAGCAGCTTGCCATCAAACAGGCTTTTGCCTGCCGTCATATTCTTGTGATTCATGGCTTACTCCTTGGCTGCACCAGCAGAGACTGCGGGCTGGTGCAAAGCATCCAACGCCAGATTGAGCTGCAGTACATTGACCCGAGGCTCCCCCAGCAGATAAAGGGTGCGCTGCTCAGTTGATTGACTGAGCAGTTGCTGTACCTGCTCATGTGTCAAGCTGCGCTCCCTGGCCACACGCGGCAATTGCAGCGCGGCATTGGCCACTGAAATATGCGGATCAAGCCCCGATGCCGAAGCTGTCACAGCATCCACAGGAACGGCAGCCCCAGCGGCCATACCGTTGTCCATGCGGTACTGCGTCACACGCCTGGCAACGGTTTCAGCCAGATCCTGGTGAGTACTGCCCTGGTTACTCGCCCCGGATGCAGCGGCGTTGTAAGGCGATGCCATGCTGGCACCTTGCTGGGCAGGGTCCGGACCAAGGGTAGCGCTGGGCCGGCTGTGAAAGTAAGACGCAGCTTCAAACTGCTGGCCAATCAAAGCAGACCCCAGGATTTGTCCATCACGCACGATCAGGCTGCCATTGGCAGCCTGTGGAAACAGGGCCTGCGCCACACCCGTGGTCAGAAGCGGGTAAGCAATGCCGGTCACCAGCATCACCACCACGGCAGCTCGTACGCTGCTGCCTACAAGCTGCCCCCAGGAGCTGGAGTTCGATGCCGTGGGTGTGGCCATGTCCACAGCAGCAGACACAGACGGGAAAAGAGAGGAAGAAGATTTCATAGCTTGCTCCTTGGTACGGGGCACATAAGCCCCGCCCCTTTGGCAAAAAGTTTCGTTATGCGTACAGCTGGCCCACCAGCATTTGCAGATGCTCAATCACCGGGCCTAGCGCCAAGGCGGGCAGGAAAGTAAGCCCGCCAACCACCAGTACTACAAAGACCAGCAGCCCCATGAACAGCGGCGTGGCTGTTGGGAAAGTACCTGGCCCAGCCGGCACCGTCGCCTTGGCGGCCATGCTGCCGGCTACAGCCAGCAAAGGCAGCAAGGTTAGAAAGCGCCCTGCGAGCATGGCCAGGCCAATCGTGGTGTTAAAGAAGGGGGTGTTGGCATTCAGCCCAGCAAAGGCAGAGCCGTTATTGGCTGCGGCTGAGGCATAGGCATACAAGATTTCCGAAAAACCATGCGGCCCACGGTTGTTCAGACTGGCACTCGCATCAGGCCACAGTGCAGCCAGCGCGGTGAAACCCAAGATGACCGCCGAATGGGCCAGCACCGAGAGCATGACCAGCTTGATCTCACGCACCTCGATCTTCTTGCCCAAAAACTCGGGCGTACGGCCAATCATCATTCCCGCCAAGAAAACCGTCAGGATCGCGTACTGGATCAGGTTGATCAGACCCACGCCATCACCACCAAATACGCAATTGAGCATCATGAGCGCAAGCGGTGTGATGCTGCCCAGCGGAGTCAGTGAATCGTGCATGGCGTTGACCGAGCCTGTGGTTGCAGCCGTAGTTGTCGTTACAAACAACGCTGTGTCAGCAATCCCGAAGCGCAGCTCCTTGCCTTCCATATTGCCACCCGGCTGGGTGATACTCGCCTGCTGATCAGCCCCTGCTCGTGCCAGCAATTGACTGCCACCCTGCTCTGCCGTAAACACCAGACTCAGGAAGCCGACAAACAAGACCAGACAGGCGCCAAAAAATACCCACCCCTGACGGCGCTGCAGCAGCATGGAGCCGAACGCGTAAGTCAATGAAGCAGGAATCAGCAACATCGACAAGATGTGCACCAGATTCGTCAACGGTGTGGGATTTTCAAACGGGTGCGCAGCATTCATACTGAAGAAGCCGCCCCCATTGGTGCCCAGGTGCTTGATACTCTCCAGACTAGCCACCGGCCCCATCATCAGTTGCTGGCGTGCGCCTTCCACCGTGGTGGCCAAAGTCTGCGTATTCAACGTCTGGGGAATGCCTTGCCACACATAAAAAAGCGCGACAAGCAAGGACAAAGGCAGCAACACGCGCCACAACACTCGCACATAGTCGACCCAGAAGTTGCCCATATTCAGACTGCTGGAGCGCGCCAGACCTCTGACAAAACCTCCGCAAACGGCAACACCCGTTGTCGCGCCCGCAAACATCAGAAAAGTAATGGCGGCCATTTGCGTGGCGTTGGTCAAGCTGCTTTCACCCGCATAGGCCTGCCAATTGGTATTGGTGATGAAAGAGGCTGCGGTATTGAATGCCAAATGCGGCGGTTGTGCGGCAATCTCCAGCGGGTTAAGCGGCAACCAGTCTTGCGTACGCAAGATCAGGTAACCCAGCAGCATCATCACTGCATTGGAAAGCAGCAGTGCCGCGCCATAGCGCTGCCAGCCCATCTGTTCTTGCGGGTTGATGCCCAAAGTGCCATAAGTCAAACGCTCTAGCCATGTGTGGTGCTCGCTGGTAAAACAGCGCGCCAACCATTGGCCCATAGGCACAGTCAGCACGGCCATGACCGCCAGCACTACGGCAAATTCCATCCAGGGTAACCACATGGTGTTCCCCTCTCAGATACGCGCCAAAGCGCGAGCAAAGCCCAGCAGGGCAACAAAACAGGTGACCGTGAGACTGACAAAAATCAGGTCTTGTAGTGCGTGCATGCTGGCTCCTTAGAATTTTTCAGGGCGCAGCAGCGCATAGCCTAAATAGGCAAATAACCCTAACGCCATTACTGCAGCGCAGGCTTCAATCCAGTGGCCGGTCATCATTTGATTTCTCCCGTTGCCAGCGGCCTCGATGCACCTTGCATGGAGGCATCATTTGCCAGCGATGAAAGAAATATAAAAACTCCCCCATCAACGCCGTATAGAGAATGGCGCGCTAGATATCAAGATGGCATCAAGCTTTCGAGCTCGCAGAGCGGGCAAGGCGTGACCTTGATGCGTTTTCAAAATAGCTTTCGTTTTCTCCGCCAGCGATGCCTGAAACTGCACTGCTTGACCTGAATGGGGCTGTGCATACACAGACAACTTGGGATCGGGCTGTACATCGGGTGGCACATCGGGCAGCCCACCGAGATAAACGTGCACGGGCCGATTCAGCTGCTGCGTCCACGCACCATAGACCTGCACGGCGGTGGCTCGAAGCGCAGAAATCCGCAAAGGCAATTGAGACAAAATTTGCGCCTCAGACTGCACGGCAGGCCCATACGCCTGAGACAGCTCTTCATGGCCTTCGTCACACCAGGCTTGCACGCTCTGCGCAGTCACCTCCAGGTGCCCTTGGAATGCCCAGTTGCGCCCGTGCAAAAAGCCCTTGTTCAAGCAAAACGTGCCATACAGGCTGCGAATGGCACCCGAGGGAATTTCAAAAGTGTCGTAATGCCAGTTGAACTGGGTAATCTCGCGCGGCAACTGAAGCCGCTCCTGCGCTTGGCGCGTGACCCACACATTGCTCCACCCAATGTTGGGGCAAGGATTGCGCCGCACCCGTGCACCCATCGCTCTGGCAAGCATTTGCGCGCCAAAGCAGTGACCTAACACCGGTATATCGTGTGCCAAGGCATCTTGCAGCAGGCTGCACTCTTGCTCAATCCACTGCAGCGGCTCATTCGCGCAATGGTTGCTCCCCAGCACCACCACCCCTCTGTAGTCGCCCACATGCCACGACATGCAGCCTTTAACACAAGGCGTGATCAACTCGTAGGCAATACCTTGGGATGACAAATACTCTTCAAATACGCCGGGGCCTTGTGTAGCTTCGTGCTGAAGAATGGCAATAGGCTTCATACATGGATGTGCCTGATCGTCCAGGCCTGTAGTTTCGAAGCCTGCAATCTAGGAGCCTTGCCATCAAATCCGCGTTGAGATTGGCAGGTGCCGCATCAAGTCGGCGTGGTTAAGTGCAAATGGCCAGACAGTTCACTGCCAGCGGCAAGCAGCCCGAACCGCCCCTCTCCCCCATCAGGGCGTGGTGTCCCTCATACTCACGGCCTTTGAAGTTTTCTGTGACTGCCATGCAAGCCCTGCTCGACGCCATTGCCCAATTTGAGTTGCCAACCGATGCCCAGCGTATCTTCCACGGTCGGGGTGGGCGCTTTCCGGGGTGCGAGCACCTGGTGCTGGACGCATTCCCGCCTGTTTTGCTGCTGACCAGCTTTCAGCCTCTGGACGACGCCGTACTGACCACCATTGACCAAGCACTGCAAGCGCGCTGGGCACAAATTGGCCAAGGCAAGCCCCTGAACTGGGTATTTCAAACACGCCAAAGCGGCAACAAGGTAGAGACACGCTTGATGGCTGGCAGCGTGCCAGAGCCCCACACCGTGACCGAGGCTGGCCTTCAGTTTCGCGCCCATGTGCTGCGCGGGCAAAACCACGGTCTGTTTCTGGATATGGCCGAAGGCCGCCGCTGGGTGCATGAACATGTGGCGCAGCACCCTGAACACCGCCACGGCATCAAAGTACTGAACCTGTTTGCCTACACCTGTGCCTTCTCTGTTGCAGCACTGCATGCGGGCGCACGCCAGGTGCTGAATATGGACATGTCCCAGAGCGCGCTGGCGACGGGCCAGCAAAATCACCAGCTCAATGCACTCAACGGTGCCAGCTTTTTAGCACACGACATCTTTAGCAGTTGGGGCAAGATCACTCGAAGCGGGCCCTACCATTTGATCGTTATCGACCCCCCTAGCTATCAGAAGGGCAGTTTTATCGCCACCAAAGACTACGCCAAGCTCATGCGCCGCCTGCCTGACTTGCTGCGCCCCGGTGGCCATGTGCTGCTGTGCCTGAACGCCCCAGAGCTGGGCACGGCGTTTTTGAAAGAACAAATGGCAGAGATCGCACCCACGCTGCAGTTTGTCGAGCGCGTCGCCAACCCCGCCGCGTTTGCTGACACAGATGAAGAGCGCAGCCTCAAAGTCTTGGTCTACCGTGCGCCCGGCACCGAAGCCATGGCACACTAAATTACCAGAAAAAAGCACCTTTAACGCATGTAAACAAAGCACTTACAGCTATCAAAATATGAACACTGCTTTGATTGACCCCGCGCTGGCATCGTGCCTGCAACGTTTTGTGCAACTGGATGCGAACACACCAACCCCGCATCTGGACTACGTGCAGCGACGCCGCTTGCTCAGCGAGCTGCAAGCCCGCACGCTGCGCACGCTGCCATTGCCCGGCATTAGCGTGCACAACCACTTCGTGGCTGAAGAAGGTCGTGAAATTGCCTTGCGCAGCTACATGCCCACCGCGCAGGCCACGGGACAGACCTTGGTATGGCTGCACGGTGGCGGCTGGATGGTGGGCAGCCTGGATACCCACGACGATCTGTGTGAACACCTGGCCCACTACACAGGCCACACCGTGCTGAGCGTGCACTACCGCCGCACACCTGAAAACCCCTTTCCCGCCGCTGTGGATGATGCCCAGGCCGTGCTTCGCTGGCTCTATCAGATGCAGGGGGTGCTGCCTTTTGCCAGCCAGAAAGTGCTGCTGGGTGGTGACAGCGCAGGCGGCCATCTGGCTTTGGCAACTGCTGTGCGTGCCGTGCAAACACCGCAAGACGCGCATGCCCATATTCAAGCCCTGCTGCTGCTCTACCCCTGCATTCAACCAGCACAAGACAACGACAGCATGCGCCGCTTTGCCCAAGGGTTTGGGCTGACAGGCGCTGCCATGCAGCAGTACTGGGATGTCTTGGGTGGTGCAGACGAGGCCCTGCGCACCCCCAGCCTGTGCCTTGATGCCCTGCCCTTGCTGCCACCTACCGTCATCATGACAGCCAGCCACGATGTACTGCGCGATGAAGCCGAAGATTTCGCACACCAGTTGCAAGCCCTGCCCCAAGGCCCGCGCGTGTGTCTGCAGCGCGCCGAAGGCATGGTGCACGGCTTTGCACGCATCTTGGTCAGCAGCCCCGCTGCACGCCGGCATGTACAAACAGCGTGCAGCCTTCTGGAGCAAGTGCACGCAACCTGCGCATAAACCACAGGCAACTTGCAAGCAGTTCACAGCATTTAGCGCCCAGATGATGGCGTGTTGCATGCCGCCACCTCATCATGCTGCCAACAGCGGGCAAACCCAGTCTTTGGCAGTGATTTGTTGGCACAAATACCAGCCGTTACGCGCACTGGATTGCCCACAATTAAATGCAGATGAATTCAAATTCATGCTGCGTTAAGTGCAATTGGCGTGCATACAATGCCTGCACATTTCGCCATCAGGCGGGTGTTCAACTTTGACAAGCACGCCATGAACCACACTCTCACGCGCCGCAACACCGAATCAATAGCTCTGGTGGCTTTGTTTGCCGCACTGCTGGGGGTGATGGGCTTGATTCCCAAGATCGATTTACCACTGGGCGTGCACATCTCCATCCAGACACTGGGTGTCATGCTCGCAGGTTGCCTGCTGGGCCCATGGCGTGGCTTGCAAGCTATAGGTCTGTTCTTGGTGGCCGTGGCAGCAGGCCTGCCACTGCTGTCTGGAGGGCGAGGCGGTCTGGGCGTTTTCATGTCTCCCACTACCGGCTACCTAGTGGGCTGGACCGCTGCAGCCTTTGTGACCGGCTGGCTCATGTCCATCCTGCCCAAATCCACACCACTGCGCGCTGCAGGCAGTGCATTTGCGGCATCAGCCATTGGCTGCATTGCTGTGCTCTATCTGTTTGGGATTGCGGGCTTGGTATGGATTGCCAAGATTCCCCTCACACAAGCCATCTGGGCCAACGCCATTTTTGTACCCGGCGATCTGATCAAGTGTGCACTGACTGCTCTGGTGGTGCACAGCATTGCACGCGCTCTGCCTGAATGGCGGCTAGGTGGTGCAGTCAGTCGTTAAAGCATTTCATAGCAACGAATGCTTATTGGACAAGCACTACAGACTGAAAGAACTTGTAAAAAATCTTGTAACAAAGACGACAAATGCCTAATCTTGCGTCTGGTTTTTGCCCGGCCACAAGGGCAAGACATTGCTAGAAAGCTTGACTGGCTATGCGCTACACATTATCCGTTCTTACCGCAGCCTGCCTGCTGGCTTTAGGCCAGCCAGCCTGGGCTGAAACCACAGACCGCGATTTTTTACTGCGGGCCCGCAATGCAGCTTTGGCGCTGCCTGACACGGACCGTGCCAGCGCCAGACAGTTGCTCCAGCAACTGCAAGCCCGTATCTCCAGCGCCCCTGTCTCTCAGCGCCAGTTGCCCTTTCACCGCGTCTTTATCGCAGTGAATGGGGCGCTTCAAAAGCACTACACCACGTCGGTCAGGGCACACCTGCTGCCCCAGCCCTTGCTTGCAGCACACTGGATCAACCCGCCCGTTGAGCAACTAGCAGCCCGTGCCGCTATGAATCTGGATACAGGCATGGTGCAACGCTGGCTGACTCCGTGGCTGGATGTCGCTGCCTGAGACAACTGAATTTCAGTGTTATCAACGTTAAACGCAATATGTACGGGCGATAGCTGCTGCTAATTACGACCAATACAGACAGCAGCTTGGTCCATGGCATTCGAGCACCGGCGCACCACACTGCTCACAGCAAAAACACCCTGTCTTTGCATGCGCGCATGGCAGCGCGCCCCGCCCACCGATCTCTTACACCAATGTGCTCTGCTGGCGCGTAGCCGCAAAGCGGTAGCTGCCCAAGGCCAGCCCCGTGATGCACATCTGGGTTACGGCACAGGCCACAGCAGGCACACTGCCGTAACCGACCAGCTGGGTACCGATGGCCCCCATGGCCATCTGCCCAAATCCATACAGGCCCGCTGCAGCGCCCACCAGACCAGGCGTGCACGACAAGGCACTCGACAAGGCTGCAGGGCTGGCCAGTCCTGCGCCAAAAGTCATCGTGATGGTGATCGCCAGCAGCCAAGGCGCAGTCAGCCACCCCATGAGCTGCACCAGCAGCAGCAACGTTGCCATCGCCAGCCCCAAGCCGGCCCCCGCATACAAGAAATACACGTTGGGCAGGCGCCCCGCCAAACGCCGCGTTGCCAGCGTACCCAGACTGGCCCCAACAATGGTACTGGCCGCAAACCAGCCCACATCGCTGATAGGCAGCCCCAACTGCTCATGCACGATGTAAGACGAGGTTGCCAGATACGGGTACAGCGCGGTGCTGGAACAGGCACCACCCAGCATGAATGCTACAAAACGCGGTTGCCCCAGCAAGCTGCGGTAGTCCAGCGCAATCGCTTTCACCGCCAGAGGACGGCGCAGCGCATGGGTCTCGGGCAGCAGCCGCCACGCACAGCCGAGCATGATGCAGCCCATGCCCACCAGAAACAGATAAATAGCACGCCAGCCAAAATGATCGGCCAGATAAGCGCCCACCACCGGAGCCAGACCGGGGCCCACCAAGGTCAGCAAGTTGAGCAAGGCCAGATCCTTGGTAACCCGATCAGGTGCCGAGGTGTCACGCACTATGGCCCGGCCCAAGGTAATGCCTGCTGCACCTCCCAGGGCCTGCAGCAGCCTGGCCACTACCAGCCATTGCAAGCTGGGCGCGCACAGCGCCAAGACGCTGGCACTCAGATACAGCCCCAGGCCCACCAGCAGCGTGGGCCGTCGCCCCAAGGTATCCGACAGCGGGCCATACACCAACTGCCCCAGCGCCAAGCCCAGTACATACAACGTGATGGTTTGCTGCATGCCTGCAGGTGCAGCCCCCAGTGCAGCACCTGCAATCGGCAGTGCTGGCACAAAAATGTGCATGGCCATCGTGCCACTGAGCGTGACCAGCACCAGCAACCACATGGGAGCCACAGGCCGCATGACGGCCGAGTTCTTGTCTTCACGCATGGCTTAAAGCCCTGCTGCGCGCATGCGGGGGTGGCGTTGAAAGAAGAAAGCCACTGTCAGCGCCAGCGCAATGACAAAAATACAAAACGTGCACACCGCCACATTCATGCCCCAGTGGTCGGCAATCCAGCCAATCGCCATCATGGGCAGCATGCTGCCGATGTAGCCAATCACCAGGTACGTGGACAGCAAACCCGAGCGGTTGTTGGGCTTGGCAATGCGGTTAACCATGCCCATGCCGGCCAGCATGCTCATACCGTGGCCCATGGCAGTCAGCGCCACACCCAAGGCAAACAAGATGGCCGAGCCGGCCCACAGGTTCACCATCAGCAAGGCATTGCTCAACGCCAAACCCAACAGACCGCCAAAGCCACACCAGTGCGTGGGCAAGCGCCCCGCCATGATTTGCACACAGGCCGATGCCAGCAGGATCACGGCAATCGCTGTGCCACTGACAAACGGGCCATGCCAGGGCACCAGTTTGTCCAGAAACAGTGGCGACATCGAGGCATACAGACCAAACACACCAAATGCCATGAACGGCAATGCACTGGTCAGCACAAACGCGATGGAGTCCTTGGATTCAGGCCACGTCAACTTGGGCAAAGCATCGCGCCAATGCAAGCGCTGCGCGTTGTCAGGCAGCGTCGACTCTGGCAGCTCCAGCCGGGTCAGGGCAAACAGGCCCAGGCTACCCAAGAGCAGCGTTGGGATATAGGTGGTCACCAAGGGGTAGGCCACCCATTGACCCATGATGCCACCCACCAGTGGGCCTAGCCCAAAGCCCAGCGCCATCAAAAACCCCGTCACCATGGCCACGCGCTGCATCTGCCCAGCGCGAGACAGTTGCGACAACCCCAGCGTGGCACTGGTCGTCAACATGCTGGAGGCCACGCCCACAATCATCCGCCCCACGATCAAGCTGCCCATGTTCCAGGCCACCATGCTGATGAACGTACCAATCAAGGCCAGCACCAGCCCGCACTGCATCACGCGGCGAAAACCGGCACGGTCGGGCATACGCCCCAGAAACAGCAGGCCGCACAGCGCACCGCCCATATAGAGCACGTAAATGAGCGAAATGTCGCTGGCCTGCAGGTGCCACGCTTCTTTGTACAGCGCGTACAGCGGGCTGATAAGCGCAGTGCCCATCACACCCACAATCATGGCGAAACTCACCCAGACAAAGGGAGAACCTTTTAATTTCATCGAA
>Ga0308157_10009560_pt1 | contig 10702 bp, 11 predicted proteins | sample PhyBR1_FD_201035 | JGI IMG/M metagenome (GOLD analysis project Ga0308157, IMG submission 201035) | Phyllosphere microbial communities from UC Gill Tract Community Farm, Albany, California, United States - DLSLB.R1 | ecosystem: Host-associated > Plants > Phyllosphere > Unclassified | place: USA...
ACAAAAATTTGAAGTGTAAAAATACAATTAATTATCTTAACTAAAAATGCTTATTTTATTTTATCATTTCTTTTAGAAACTATTTTTGTTAAGCTTTTTGTATCTGGTTTAAATTCAATTTATCATAGCACACTAAATAGTTTAAGTTCACGTTAAATTAACATTAATACGTTGCTGCTGATCCTTACAACAACGGTTTCAATTTATATATTTGCACCTTTAAAAAAACAAAATGTATTTTAAAAGATTGATTTTTATTGTGTTATTTGTTTGTGGAACATGCGGTTATGCACAAACAGATTCATTGACAGCCGAAAGAAATTCTTTTGAAATAATTGATCCAACAAAAGATACTTTATTGGTAACTGAAGTTTTTACTGATTCACTATATGCAATGCCAAAGAAAACTCGGGATATTGTTCGAATTACTGATGCTTTTGTGTATACTTTGACTTCACCGGTTCGCTGGCAGAAAGATGATCTGCTGACTTTTGGAGCAACTTTGGGCGGAACGGCATTATTGTCGCTTGCGGACAAGCCTATGAACGAATTTATGTTTAGAGATCAGGGAAAATTTGTCAATAAATTAGGTGATTTTGGATACCGAAACGGTAAACCTTACGCAGCTGTTATTGTTGCAGGCGGATTTTATGCCACAGGTTGGATTATTAATGACGAATGGACAAAGGAAACGGCAGCGATATTAACAGCGGCTTACGCAACATCGGGCGTGCTGCAAACTGCTATGAAAAAAATTGTGGGCAGAGCCCGACCAACGGAAGGTTTAGGAAATTACGAATTCAGACCTTTTAAGAACGATCCGGCTTTCAGTTCATTTCCTTCGGGACATTCGCAAATAGCTTTTGTAACGGCATTTGTTTTAGCAGAAAGGGTAGAGCAACCTTGGTTAAAAGGACTTTTTTACACGGGTGCTGCGGTAACTATGGCAAGCAGAATGTACGCAAACGCCCATTGGGTAAGCGATGTGGCTTTTGGTGGAATTCTAGCTTATTTTTGTACTAAAACGGTTATGAAACGTTTTGAACAAACGAAATACCAAAATCCTTGGGAAAAATACCAGAAGAAACACATTACATGGAATGTCTCTGTTACTGGTAACGGAGTTGGTTTAATTGGGACTTTTTAGAAAGTTATTTGAGCTTTTTATCATAAAATTTAAAAATTGATCTTGTTGGTTAATAATTAAATAATGTGAACAATTGTCTGAAATTTTAGTCGTAGCTCCAACCTTTGTCTATTTTAAGGATTTTTCCAGTTGAGTCAAAATATATATTTGAGCGATACCACGCAAAATCACTAATTGCATAATTTTCATTGCTTTTTCTTTTTAGATAGCCATCATTTGTATAAGTATATTGAATTTCATTCGATAAAGTATCTTTGTTAATAAATAAAGGCTGTCCAACAGTTTTCACTACTTCTTCTTTTGTGAAATTTGCAGTGATTTTATCGAATTTTTGAGGTGTATAATTTTCTGCAAATTCAGTATCAATATATGGATCAAAAATATTATAACCTTCCATAAGTGAAAATCCTCCAAGCATAAAAACATTATAAGCTGTAAAAAACAGTAAAGCTAAACTTAATGTTTTATATAGTGCTCTCATCTAAAAAAATATTGGTTGTAAAGCTGGATATAAATAACCACATATAAAAATTAATGAACTCAGTCCGAATGAAATATCAAGGCTGTTTAAAAAAGCAGTTTTTCTATCTTTTTTTGACCATACAGATATTGTTATTGAAATTACTAATCCACCAATTAAAATAATTACGAGAGGGAAAAAGAATATATCACTGTGTGGACGCAAAGAACTCATAAAAAGTACAAATGCTACTATTGTTGTAATTATACTAAAAGTAAGTTTTAATACATGCTTCATCTAATTCATAATTATTTGTTTTCTTAATTATAACAACGCATTTTAAACTGTTTTTATTATTTACTCCCTTTTGCTTTTATCATTTGTTCCAGCATATCCCATAATTCTTTCGGGATATTTTCCAACATATTAAATTCGCCTGCACCTTGTAACCATTCGCCACCATCAATGGTAACAACTTCACCGTTTATGTATTGAGAAAAATCGGAAACTAGATAAGCAGCTAAATTAGCCAGTTCCTGATGGTCGCCTACACGTCGTAAAGGAACTTGTTTGGTAATATCAAACTGATCTTTTAATTCGCCTGGCAATAATCTGTCCCAAGCGCCTTTTGTAGGGAAAGGTCCCGGAGCAATGGCATTCATACGTATTCCGTATTTTGCCCATTCAACCGCCAAACTGCGCGTCATTGCCAACACACCGGCTTTTGCGGTTGCACTTGGCACTACATAACCCGATCCTGTCCAAGCATAAGAGGTAACAATATTTAATACAGTTTTATTCTTTTCGCCTTTGTCAATCCAGTGTTTTCCTAAAGCAAGCGTACAGTTTTTGCTACCTTTTAAAACAATATCTATAATGGTATCAAACGCATTTGCAGATAAACGTTCGGTAGGCGAGATAAAGTTTCCCGCTGCATTGTTCAGTAAAACATCAACTTTACCAAACGCCGACAAAACTTGTTGCAACATACTTTCCACCTGATCATAATGACGAACATCGCAAGCAATTGGTAAACAGGTTCCGCCGGTTTTATCTTCTAATTCTTTTGCGGTATTTTGTAGTTTTTCAATATCGCGAGATGTAATGGCAACTTTGGCTCCTAACTCTAAAAAGTAGGTGGTCATGGCTTTACCCAAACCACTGCCACCGCCAGTTACAATAATAACTTTATCGTTTAACGCATCGTCGCGTAACATTTTCTGAGAATAATCCATACTTTACTATTTGGTTGATAGGTAAATATACAAAAAAGTATGCGCGCATAATATTTTTATTATATAAAATCATAACTGTAATAAATACATTCGTAAATAGCTAAAATCATTGCCCACTTGTGTTCTTCTGAATCTAAATAAATTTCATCATTGATAATTGGGTAGGACTGATATTGTTGCCGGGTGTGAGTAATGTTTTTTTGATAAGATGTTATAGGATTTTTACGGTAAAAAGGATTTTTTTGAAAAGCTTTATTGTTAAAGCTTTTATTTAAAACAAGTGTTTTTCCAGACGAGAAGTTAACGGAATAACTTCTTTGCTCATGTTTATTACCAATTGGAATTAAGTTTCCATTACTTATAAATTCAAATCTAAAAGCGGGATCTATTCTGTCTAAAAGTGCAATTATTTCACCATTGGAATTTAATATATGTTTAAAATTTAAAATTTTACCTATATATGAATCATTGTATTCAATACTTATTTCAAAATTTTTTAATTGATAGAAAATTCTAAAATCGGTAGATTGAGCTACTATTTGCGCGTCTGAGCCATTTACTTGTTCAATTCTTTGAAAAGCTATAATGTGCTCGTTGTTGTAAGTCATTAAATAACCAGTAAGTTTACTTAAAATTATGCGTGAGTTAAAATAATTTAGATGATTAATGATTTCTGAAAGTTCTCGATTGTTCCATGGGCTTAGATTTTTGACCATACTTTGAACTTTCTGAATCATTTGTTCTTTTTCTGTTTTTAATTCATGGTTGTTTCTGCTCTTTAAACCTTTGGTAATTACCAAAATGATAAGAATGATGGGAACAGCAAACATTAAAATAATAAATATTGTAAAAAAAATCACAAACATAAGCATCACATATTTATTTGTTTACAAAGTTATTATCGCATAATTCTGATCCAACGGATTTAACTTTTTTAATAAAATATCAGTCATTTCTTTGCCATAATCTATATATAAACTTGAAAAATTATCAACACGTTCCTGCAGACTGTTGTTTGGAAACAATGCAATTTTCAAATCAAGCATTCTGTCTAACTGATCCTGATTTTTTAAACGTTCGGCTTTAAAATAACGTTTTTCTAAATTTTCTAAACCTTTAATTTGTTTTGCTTCTTGCGCATTTACCGCACCAATAAACGATTTGTCGGTTTGCAGTGTAACTTCTTTTAACGCTGTAAACTGCTGTTTTAAAAACTGTTTTTGTTGTTCAAAATCAAATACATGTTGAGCGAAATCTTTTGTTTTCTTCTGAAGGAAATCATCAGTCTTTAAGAATAATTCTTCCCAAGAAAGATTTAATTTTTCTCGTTTTTGATTTTGCTTTTCGGTTGCCAGTAAAACAGAATTTCTCAACAAAAGCGTAGGGAACGTTATGTTGTGCAACGTAAAAATTTCTTTCAGTTCTAACCAATAAGCCAATTCGCCACCGCCGCCAATGTAACACAAATTAGGTAAAATAACTTCCTGATACAACGGACGCAAAATCACATTCGGACTAAATTTCTCCGGATTGGTATCCACCAAATGCAACAATTCGTCTTTTGTAAACTGTGTTTCGGTATTTAAAACTTTGTATAAATCATCTTCAAAAACAATACGTTCACGCAAACCGTCTTCAATAAAAAACAAGTTGATTTCGCGCGGATTTACCTGAATAATGTAATCCTTTAAAATATCATAACTTTTCTCGACTTCCTTAAAAGATGACTGATTGTTCAATTCTTCCTTAATATGCGGAATAAAAAGTTGTTTCAAGTTCACATCATCACCATCAACAATAACCAGACCTTCGTTTCCAAACAATTCATTTGCTAAAAATCGGGTAGCATCGGCTAAATTGTTGTGTTTTAAATAAGCGTTTTCAAACAAAAGGGTAAGCTCATTGGCATTGTTTCCTAAAGGTAAATGCTTTTTGAATTGATCAAAAACCGCTTGTAATCCACTTGTATTCAATCTGCCAACCGGACCCGAAACTTCTTTATTCCATTGAAATTTTTTTCGGTTGAAGTTAAAATAGTTAATCTCATCAAAGTCATGATCTTCAGTAGCCATCCAATAAATCGGAACAAAATCGTATTCGGGATGCGTCTTTTTTAATTCTTTGCACAAATTAATCGTAGAAACAATTTTGTACAAAAAATAAAGCGGTCCCGCGAACAAATTCAATTGATGACCCGTCACAACAGTAAACGTATTGTTGTTTTTAAGGTTGTTGATGTTGTTTTGAGTGGTAGCTGTTACCGAAAAGTTTTTATATTGATTTTGCAGGCTGTTTGCAAGTATTTGTCTGTTTGCTGAAGGAAAGTTCGCCTGTTTCTCTGAAATCTGGTTTTTAAAGTTTTCTATGGAAGGAAAACGGTTGTATAAAGTGCTTAACTGATTGCTTTTACAAAGATAATCAATCATTAATTTAGAGAAATAGCCGGTTTGTTCGTATGGAATTTGGAACATTTATCTGATTTTTTTCAAATTTAATAAAATACTAAAGCCGTTGCACCATATAAACTATAAATTATTGGTAAAATTAGTGCGCTACATTAAACGAAAATCTTATCGAAAAACCGATAACTAAATTGTATTTTTGCCTAAATTTTCATTGTTTTGGAAACACAGATTTTATTAGTTACACCACCTTTTACGCAACTGAACACGCCTTATCCGGGCACGGTTTACCTAAAGGGATTTTTAAATACAAAGAACATTTCTTCCTATCAGTCCGATTTGGGAATAGAGGTTATTTTGAAGTTGTTTTCCAAGCAGGGATTAATTGATTTGTTTGATTTTATCGATCGATCTGATCCCGTTTTAGGCGAAAATTCTCAACGCATTTACGCTTTAAAAGATGATTATATTCATACGGTAGATTCGGTGATTTCGTTTCTTCAAGGGAAAAATCCTACATTGGCAAACGCCATTGTTCAAGACGATTTTTTGCCACAAGCTAGTCGATTTTCACAGTTAGATGAATTAGATTGGGCATTTGGATCAATGGGTTTTCAAGATAAAGCCAAGCATTTTGCAACATTGTATTTAGAAGATTTATCGGATTTTATTATTGAAACAACCGATGAAAATTTTGGTTTCAGTCGTTATGCCGAACGTTTGGGAAGATCAGCCAATTCGTTTGATGAATTATACGAAAAGTTACAAAGCGAACCAACCTATATCGACCAAATCACCCTTAAAAGCCTGCATAATTTAATAGAAAAAACAAATCCTAAAATTGTTGGGTTTTCGGTTCCTTTTCCAGGAAATTTATATAGTGCATTTCGTTGTGCGCAGTTCATTAAACAAAATTATCCGCATATAAAAATTGTTATGGGCGGCGGTTTTCCCAATACCGAATTGCGCTCGGTGTCTGATGTTCGTGTGTTTCAATTCTTCGATTTTATTAATTTAGACGATGGCGAAGCTCCAACCGAACAACTGATTCGTTTTGTAAACGGAGAAATTTCTGCAAACGAATTAAAGCGGACTTTTTTGTTGCAAAATGATGAAGTTGTTTATATGAACAATCCGCTCATTCACGACTACAAACAAAGTCAGGTTGGTTGTCCCGATTATACCAATATTGATTTATCGCAATATATTTCGGTGATCGAAGTAGTAAATCCCATGCATCGTTTGTGGAGTGATGGACGTTGGAACAAATTAACCATGGCGCACGGTTGTTATTGGGGAAAATGTACATTTTGCGATATTTCGTTAGATTATATAAAGATTTACGAACCTATTGCTGCCAAGGAAATTGTTGACCGAATGGAACAATTAATTGCCACAACGGGTAACAGCGGTTTTCATTTTGTAGATGAAGCTGCGCCACCGGCATTGATGCGCGAAGTAGCGTTGGAAATTATAAAACGCAAACTTTCGGTTTCGTGGTGGACAAATATTCGGTTTGAAAAAAGTTTTACGTTAGATTTATGTCGATTATTAAAAGCATCAGGTTGTATTGCGGTTTCTGGTGGATTGGAAGTAGCATCAGACAGATTGTTGCAATTGATTGATAAAGGCGTAACTGTTGAACAAGTGGCGCGAGTGAATAGAAATTTTACCGAGGCAGGAATCATGGTGCATGCGTATTTAATGTACGGTTTTCCAACACAAACGGCACAGGAAACGATTGATTCGCTGGAAATGGTTCGACAAATGTTTGAGGTCGGCATTATGCAGTCGGGCTTTTGGCATCAGTTTGCAATGACGGCTCACAGTCCCGTTGGGTTAGAACCTGAAGCGTTCGATGTGATCAATCTTTCAAAAGAAATAGGAACCTTTGCCAACAACGATTTGGTTCATAAAGAAAAATCGGGCGCGGTTCACGATAAATTTTCGTTCGGATTAAAGAAATCACTCTTTAATTATATGCACGGTTTATGTTTTGATTTTGAGCTGCAGGAATGGTTCGATTTTAAAATTCCGCGTACCAAAATAGCAGCAGATTATATTGTATCTGTTTTAGAAAATGAAGCTTTCCCTGTTTTTAAATCAAACCAAAAAGTTGTCTGGTTGGGAACAAAGCCTGTGTTGGAACATTTTACCAAATCTAAAAAAGGCAGAACGTTTGAAAAAGCTCGAATAAGTGTGCATTCTAAAAACGATTTGCTGCAGGTTGAGGTTGATAAGCAAGCAGGCGAGTGGTTTGTACAGTTTTATAATGATTTAAAAGTAAGCCCAAAAGGAACATTGTCTTTTCAGCAGATGAAAACCAGTTTTGAAGAACAAACCAACGAAGATTTTGAACCTTTTATTTTCTCGAAACAAGGCGAACAATTACGCGATTTCGGTTTGTTGATCGTGTAGTTTTTATATATCGAAAACGAGAAGCTTCTAGTTACTAAACAGGAAGCTTCTCGTTGCATAAAAAGAAGCTTCTCATTTGTGGACAAGAAGCCTGATGAGGTTTATAAATATGTTTGTCATTCCGTAGGAATCTAAAAGATGTTTACGACATGACAAAGAATTAATTTACTCAATCTTTCTTAAAGCTTTTTCAACCGCAACAATCATTAAAATACTTCCAATAATCATACAAAACATGCCTATTGCCAGATCTACGGTTGCATTGGTTTGAAATAATCCTTTTGAGGGAGCGATCAAAGTAAAGATCAATCCGGTAAGAATCATTATTTTGCCACTGTATGTTTGAGCAAAATCCCATTTTTGCTGACTTTGCATTGATGTTTGTGTTCGATATCCATACAAACCATTAATCTTTTTTGGAGGAAAAACATACAGTATTATTCCTGCAAGTATAAAAACAATGCCTACGCACAGCAGCATTTGGTTGCAATATTCTAAAATAGTGTTCATAGTTTTATAGGTTTAATTCGTTTACAGGTGTTACCCAAATGAAATAGCTTAAAAGTAATCCGCCAAAAAACAATAAAGCTATTACAAATAGTTGAAACCATTTCTGCCAACGTTTATATTCGTTTTTATCGTACTTTTTTCCGAAAATGAATAATGGAATCAATCCCCAACTTATAGTCAGTATTATAGAAATCGAGACTATTTTCTCATTATCAATAAAAAAGATGGAAAGATTAGAAACAGCTAAAATCGCAGCAATCGTGTAAAAAACAATGTGATGCAGTTTTACGATGGCTTTAAAATCAACGTTTTTCTTTTTATCTTCAGCCATTGTATTGTAGCCGGCAAGCAAACTACCGGCATTTTCTTCGTTCAAAAGACTGGCAATAAGTGCCATAATAAAAGCAATTATAAAACCTGTGTACATTATTTGGTGTTTAATAGTTCTACTACTTTTTCTAATTCTTGTGGTTTCTGTGTGCCGATAACAAACTGTTTTCCGTTTTTAAGCTTTATGTGTAACCCTTTATTTCCGCGAACATTGTAAACTGTTCCATACTTTGTCCAAAAGCGTATTCCCCAACCGCCGACAAATCCGTAATTAATTACTTTCATGGTATCGATATCGGAAAAATTAATAGTTCTCCATACAAACGGATATTGGGTTAGTTGTATGTTTTCTTTGGTGACAACTGTTTTCATTCGTAATACAGCAAAAAGTATGATAGCCAAAAATATTATAATTAATGCCCATAAATTATTTGATGATACCGTATCGTTAGTATATTCTTTATAAAAAATAATGATAGGTGTTGCCGAACTTACTGCTAGCAACAGCCACAGCCACCATTGGTTAAAACGTTGTTTTTCTGTGAATAGTGGTTTCATATTACTTTACGTTTTCGTTCAACCATTTGGTAATGTCTTCTAAAACAACAGGTTCAATTGTGGTTTCAATTTCAGCATATTCGGTATCCAAACCTGATTTAGCTGGTTGAAATAAATGATTCAAACCTTCATAAGAAATAATTTTTAGTTTTTTATTGTGAGAAAGACCTTTCTCAATACCTGCTAAGTTCTCTACACTAGTTACTTGTAAATCTTTTGTGCCGTTTAGTGCTAAAACTTTGCAATTGATTTTTGGTAAATAATCCATAGGATTAAATAATAACAATTGACGAATATGGTCTGAGTATAAACCCTTAATTTGATTATCTAATTCTTCATTGGTTAAGTTTTTAAAGTGAACGGTTGTTTTATAATACTCTTTCAGTTCTTTCTCGGCTTTTTCTTTTGAATCATTGCTCATGATGATCTCGTAAGTTTTCTCGTTTAGTTTTTTATTTAAAGCACGAGTAAGTACTGGAATATCCATTGCTTTTGAAAAAGCATCATTTTGAAGTACAAGACCTTCGCTACCTTTAATTCCTGGGCTAGCCATTAGAACAATAAAGTTTAACGTAGCGTCTTGCGAAGCGATAATCTGTGCAACTTCTCCACCTTCACTGTGACCTAAAATCCCTATCTTTTTACTGTCGATATCTTTGATGGTTTTAAGATATTTGATAGCGGCTTTGGCATCGCTTGCGAAATCAAATACGGTAGCTTTAGGAAAATCACCTTCAGATGCTGCAACTCCACGATCGTCAAACCTTAGAACTGCATATCCGTTTTTGGTTAAATAATCTGCAATAAGCAAAAAAGGTTTGTGTCCCAAAACTTCTTCGTTTCTATTTTGTGGACCACTTCCGGAAACTAAAACCACAGCGGGAAATTTGCCTTTACCGTTTGGCATAGTCAACGTTCCGGCGAGTTTAATTTTTACTTCTTTATTTTCAAAAGTAACATCTTCGCTTTTATAGCTGAATGGTGGTTGAGGTTCTTGTGGACGATTTATTTTGAATTCGCCTTTTTCTAAATTTAAAGGAAATGACATACCACCTTGACTAAATTTTCCTTCAATATATTTCGGGTTCTTTAAAACACCAATATAATTCATTCCTAATTTAGAATCAGAAATTTTTAATGTATCGTTTTGAAAAGTAAATTTTTCAAGCGGGAATTTTTCATTGGTCTGCATAGGGCTTTCACCCATAACTTTCCATTGGTTATTAGCTTTACTGATATGAATTACAAAAGGTAGCTTTTGATTGGGAATTTCAATGTTTCCGTTCCATGTTCCTTCAATTTGAGCAAACGAAGTAAAGCTGAATAATAGGGCAAAAGATAGAATAAAGTTTTTCATAAAAGTTATATTGAGTTAATTAAACCAGAACATAATAGATCTGTTATAAAAAGGATTGCAAAAAATAATACATAATGCCATATTTTTTTTGCATTTGTAGCCGTTTTGAATCCAATGAAAAGTAGATAAATAAAATAGATAGTAATTGAAATACTTATAACAGATATAATTACAGAGAAAATAGAAGTTTTAATATTCAAGATGCCACCTGATTTAATAGCTTCTTCCATTTGATGAATTTCTTCATACATATATCCATTGATATTTTCGAAAAAAATTAGATAC
>Ga0308157_10009561_pt1 | contig 10702 bp, 11 predicted proteins | sample PhyBR1_FD_201035 | JGI IMG/M metagenome (GOLD analysis project Ga0308157, IMG submission 201035) | Phyllosphere microbial communities from UC Gill Tract Community Farm, Albany, California, United States - DLSLB.R1 | ecosystem: Host-associated > Plants > Phyllosphere > Unclassified | place: USA...
ATGTAAAAATGTACTGTTTTACATTTTTTCAAAAGTAGAAAATTTTTAGCAAACCTTAGATTCGCGAAAGCGTATTAACAGAAATAAAAAATTATCTTTTGAATTTCCTTGAGAATAGAGACATTCAGACATCAAATACACTAAAATACCTTATTCACTATAATTTTCAACAGTTATGAAAAAAAAATTGGAAGCTGATTTAATTAGCATTGCACATCGAATTTTAAAGCTTAAAAATAAATCCGATATCAATCAATTGTATCTTGAAACTCAGAAATTATACGAGAAATTAGCGGTATTAAAATTTGTAGAAGAGAACTTCGACGCAGCAAAACCAACAATCGGACAAAATGATATTGTAGCCGAATTGGAAACTATTTTTGAAAAAGAAGAAGAGACGATTCCTGCTATAATTGAACTTGAAGCGCCAGCAGAAGAAAAAGTTATTGCACTTGAAGAATCTTATGAACCTGAAATTTCAGAGGAAAAACCAGCAGAAATTGTTGAAGTTGCTGAACCAATCGCTGAAGTTGAAGAACCAATAATCGAGGAAACTGTTGAACCTATCGTAACAGAAATTGAAGAGCCAGTTGTTGAAGAAATTGCTGAGCCAATTGCTGAAAAGATAGAAGAAGCAGAAAAAGCTATTGATGATCTTTCCTTCACAACTATAAATGAGTTGAAACCAATTCCAGATTTCAAACCAGCTTTCGAATTGGAAACGGAACCGATTATAGAAGATGTTAAAGAAGAACCAAAAAAAGAAACTCCTTCACAGCCAACTATTCAATTTGAAGATTTCGGAATTAATTATGCCGATGCACAATTTGTTAAAGTAGATAGTTTTGAAGCCGTTCCTTCCGTTCAAGCTCCTTCTATCAATGATTTCAAAGAAGAGAAAAAAGTTGAAACTGCAATTCTTGAAACTCCTGCACAGCCAAAATCAGTAAGTTTGAATGAGAAGTTGGCGAGAGGTTTTCATATTGATTTGAATGATAGAATTGCCTTTACCAAAAATCTCTTTGGAAACAGCACTGAAGATTACAGCCGTGTTTTAAACCAATTGATGACTTTTGATTCTTATAGCGAAGCAAAAGATTTTATCGAAGACATGGTAAAACCAGACTATAATAATTGGGAAGGAAAAGACGATTACGCGGAACGCTTTATGGGAATTATTGAGAAAAAATTCGCTTAAAAATAAAACACAGATTACACTAATTGACACTAATTCATTTGCTTCGTGAAATTTTACCAGCATTAAAATCCGTGTCAATTAGTGAAATTCGTGTTATAATATAAAAATTATGTCAAAATTATATATCGTTCCAACGCCAATTGGCAATCTTGAAGACATGACTTTTAGAGCCATTCGGGTTTTGAAAGAAGTCGATTTGATTTTGGCAGAAGACACGCGCACAAGCGGAAAACTTCTAAAGCATTTTGAAATTGGCACGCACATGCACAGCCATCACATGCACAATGAACACAAAACCACCGAAAACTTAATTGCGCGTTTGAAAGCTGGCGAAACTATTGCTTTGATTTCAGATGCTGGAACTCCAGCGATTTCAGATCCAGGATTTTTATTGACTCGCGCTTGTGTCGAAAATAAAATAGAAGTAGAATGTCTTCCAGGTGCAACTGCTTTTGTTCCTGCTCTTGTAAATAGCGGACTTCCAAATGACAAATTTGTTTTTGAAGGTTTCCTTCCTGATAAAAAAGGACGTCAGACCAGATTTTTGGCTTTAGCCGAAGAAACTCGAACAATGATTTTATACGTTTCTCCGCATAAACTCGTTAAGACTTTAGCAGAATTCGTGCAATATTTTGGAGAAGACAGACAAGTTTGCGTTTCGAGAGAATTATCAAAATTACACGAAGAAAATGTACGCGGAACGGCAAAAGAAGTTTTAACGCATTTCGAAAAAACAGCACCGCGAGGCGAAATCGTCGTTGTTGTTGCTGGAAAAACAATAACCAAAGAACCTAAGAAAAGTAAGTTTTCTAAGGATGAAGAAGAATAAAATAATGTTAGCCACAGATTAAAAAGATTCTCACAGATTATTTGAAAAAATCCTTTTTAATCATTTCAATCTGTGGCTAAAAAACTAAATCATAATCATGAGCATTCAAGCCTTTTTAGAAAAAGTAAAACAAACTCCAACACAAATCACATTTCCTGAAACTATTGCAGTAATTGAAGAAAATTACAATTTTACTCCAACTGCTTTTCAAAACGGAACACAACATAATGCTGCAGGCGAAAATTCAGGTTCTTGCAAATTATTTTCTTTCGCAAAACTGCAAAACTTAAGCAAAGAAGAAACATTAGCGTGTTTCGGAGCTTTTTATTTTGAAGAAGTTTTAGGAGATCCAAACGGAACAAATCACCAAAACATTAGAAATTTCATCAACTTAGGTTGGAATGGAATTCAGTTTGAAGGGAATGCTTTGGAAGCGAAATAGCATTGTCAGGCTGAGCGAAGTCGAAGCCTTCTAAATACAAGATATTTTGCCACAGATTAAAATGATTAACACAGATTAAAAAATCATTATAATCCTTTTAATCTGTGGCAAAAAATTACCAATCAGATTAAACGATTTCCGATTTCTTCAATCTAAAATCAATAATCTAAAATCTAATATCAACCCACCCATGCGTTGGACCTTAAAACCAAAACCTTCTGAAGATAAAGTCAAACATCTGGCGCAAGCCTTAAATGTAGAAGATTTTGTTGCAACGCTTTTGATTCAGCGTGGTATTGAAGCTTTTGAAGACGCTAAAAATTTCTTTCGCCCTTCTTTAGAACATCTGCACGATCCGTATTTGATGAAAGATATGGATAAAGCCGTTGCCAGAATCGAACAAGCCATTCAAAACGAAGAAAACATTCTAGTTTTTGGTGATTACGATGTTGATGGAACAACGGCGGTTTCTTTAGTTTCTTCTTATTTAAAATCACATTATCCTCATATTGCCACTTATATTCCAGATCGTTACGACGAAGGTTACGGAATCTCATACAAAGGAATCGATTATGCAGACGATAACGGAATTTCTTTAATTATTGCTCTCGACTGCGGCATCAAATCGATTGATCATATCGCTTACGCGAAAGCAAAAAACATAGATTTTATTGTCTGCGATCACCACCGCCCAGGAGAATTTCTTCCAGATGCGGTTGCTGTTTTAGATCCAAAAAGAGAAGACTGCTCCTACCCTTACGATGAATTGTGCGGTTGCGGAGTTGGTTTTAAATTGATTCAAGCTTTAGGGCAAAATCGAAATGAAACGATAGAAGATTTAGTTCCATATTTAGATTTGGTTGCTACAGCAATTGCTGCAGATATTGTTCCGATAACAGGAGAAAATCGTGTTTTGGCTTACTTTGGATTAAAGGTGATCAATAGCGAACCAAGACCCGGAATTAAAGCTTTAACGCATCAAGTAAAAAAGAAAGTTCTCGATATTACTGACGTTGTTTTTATAATTTCCCCACGAATTAATGCAGCAGGGAGAATCAAACACGGAAATCATGCTGTCGAATTATTGACCGAGTTCAATTTTGAACAAGCACAGCAATTCGCTTCAGAAATTGAACAATACAACGCCGACCGAAAAGATTTAGATAAAAAAATCACTAAAGAAGCTTTTCAGCAAATTATAGAAAACAAAGAAGAAGAACGTTTTTCAACTGTTGTTTTTCAAGAAGATTGGCACAAAGGCGTAATCGGAATTGTCGCTTCGAGATTAATAGAGACCTATTATCGCCCAACTTTAGTTTTCACTAAAAGTGGAGATAAATATGCAGCCTCTGCCCGATCTGTTAAAGGATTTGATGTTTATAATGCATTAGACGCCTGCGCCGAGCATTTGGAACAATTTGGAGGCCACATGTACGCTGCAGGAATGACTTTAAAAGCAGAAAACTATCAAACTTTTAAAGATGCTTTCGAGAAACAGGTTTCTGAAACGATCTTACCCGAAATGCTTACGCCAGAAATTGAGATTGATGCCGAAATCAATTTCTCTGATATAACTCCCAAATTAATTCGAATTTTAAAACAGTTCGAACCTTTTGGCCCTCAGAATATGACGCCTGTATTTATGACTGAAAATGCGATTGATACAGGTTACGCAAAAACTTTGGGTGCAGAAGATGAACATTTAAGGCTTTTTGCCAAACAAAACAACTCCGATGGAATTGCAGCAATAGGTTTTGGATTAGGAAAAAAATTAAATATTGTAAAAAATCAAAATCCGTTTCAGCTGGCGTATACAATTGCCGAAAATGAATGGAACGGTACAATTTCAACTCAGCTTATGCTGAAAGACATTAGAACAGATGGAAGAAATTAAATCCAACAAGCCAGATCCATATCAGGCATTGCGTTATAGAGAATTCAACGTATTTTTATTATTGCGTTTTGCGATGGTTTTTGCCTGGTCAATGCAATTTATTGTAATCGAATGGGAAGTTTACAGCTTAACTAAAAATCCGCTTTCACTAGGAATTATTGGTTTGATGGAAGTTATCCCAGCTGTCGGAATGGCTTTATTTGCTGGTCATATTGTAGACCAAAGAGAAAAGAAAGGATTATTGGTAAAATGTATTTTAGGATTTTCAGTAATCAGTTTTGGGTTATTTTTGCTGACTTGGCCAAAAGTGGTTGGCGGTTGGTCTTCAAACGTAATCTTGTATTCAATTTACGCTTTAGTATTTTTTGGAGGATTGGTTCGTGCTTTTATGGGACCAACTATCTTCTCGCTTTTATCCTTAATTATTCCTAAAAAAGTATACCCAAATGCGGCAACTTGGAGTAGTTCAGTTTGGCAAATTGGAGCTGTTATGGGCCCAGCATTAGCAGGATTTTCAATTAACTGGATTGGCGTTCATTGGTCAATGTGTTTAGTTTTCGGATTCTCAATTCTTTCTTTAATTGCCTTATCGCAAATCAGTGCAAAACCAATCATCAATCCGAAGATTGGAGAATCAATAAAAGATAGTCTTACAGAAGGTTTAACTTTTGTATTTAAAAACAAAATTGTTTTGGGTGCATTATCACTTGATATGATTGCAGTACTTTTTGGAGGCGCCGTGGCATTATTGCCCGTTTTTGCTCAAGACATTTTGAAAGTAGGTTCTGAAGGTTTCGGAATTTTAAGAGCCGCTCCTGCTGTGGGTGCTTTTATCACGATGATTGTTTCGGCTTATGTACCTTTATATAAAAATGCAGGAAAGAAACTTTTAATAGCCATCTTTGTTTTCGGATTATCGATTATCTTATTTGGACTTTCTACTTATTTCTGGCTTTCTGTTTTCGCTTTATTCTTAAGTGGATTAGCTGATGGAATTTCAGTAGTTATCCGCCAGACGATTTTACAGCTTAAAACTCCAGATCATATGCGTGGACGTGTTGGTGCCGTAAACTCAATTTTTGTTGGATCTTCAAACGAATTAGGTGCTTTTGAAAGTGGTGCCACAGCCAAAATGATGGGCGCTGTAACATCAGTTGTTTTTGGAGGAAGTGTTACGCTCCTAACTGTAGTTTTCACTGCATTGAAATCGCCTACCTTTAGAAACTTAGATTTGAAAAGAGATATGGATGAACATCATAAATTGGAATAGGTGAATTTCAAAAAGACACTTTTAAGAGTTCATTTAGGAACATTGATTATATTATTGTTCTCAAATATTATTTTCAATATAGTTTTTGATGTTAGTTTAAGTTCAGACTTACGTTTTCTCCTAAAGATTCTATTTTATCTATCGGCTTGTGTTCTTTTCTTCTATTATGTAAAACCATTCAAAAGGAAAGCTTTATACTTTGGTTTTTATGTTCTGTCTCCTATTTTCATTTTTTTAAGCTGGTTAGCAGATGGAATTTTCGGAGGGCTTTTAGCCTCAATTTTTCTTTTTTTCTTTGGTTTCCCAAACGATGTAAAATTTGAGAATGATCAAATTCAAGTGAAAACTAAGTTTCAAGGTTTTTTAGGAAGCTGCTGTAGTTATGAAGTGATTGAAAAGAAATACTTTTTGTTTGAAAAGAAATTAGCTGAATTTAAGATAGAAAAAGAACTTGATTTTAACAAAAGCACCTTCGAAATTCAAAAAAACAAAGTCAAGATACATTATACTTTAGAAGACTATGACATGAAAGAAAATCATTCCATAGAAAAAGACACAACTATACAGATTTTATTAAAATAAAGTTTCAGATTGATTAAACTTCAAATTATTTAAAAATGAAGCAGGTTCTTCTTATTTTCTTTTTCGCGATATCTCTTTTCGCAAAAGGGCAAAATCTCTATATCAAAACTTACGGAAATGAAAAGAACAAACCCTTAATTTTCATTCACGGCGGACCTAGTGGCAATGCAACATTATTTGAAGGAACAACAGCTCAGAAACTAGCCGATCAAGGTTTTTATGTTATTGCTTATGACCGAAGAGGAGAAGGAAGATCTGCAGATCCTAGTGCAAAATTCACTTATGAAGAAGCTTTTCAAGATTTGAATTCCATTTATAAAAAATATAATTTAAAGAAAGCTATTATTTTAGCCCATAGTTTTGGCGGTTTGGTGGCGACACTATATACTAATAAATATCCGCAAAATGTAAGTGCATTGGTTTTGGCGGGTGCTTTATTTTCTCAACAGGAAACTTACGATCACATTTTAAATACGCTGAAGAAGAAGTACAGCAACGATTCTGAACAATTAAAAAAAATCAGCATTGTTGAAAATCTTAATAAAAACTCAGCCGAATACAGAAAAGGTTGTTATGAGCTTGCTGGTGAAAATGGCTATTTTAAAATGCCAAATCCAACTGCAGCATCTAAAAAATTATATGCCGATTATGAAGCTGGAGAATTTTATAAAACTAATATTCGAAATAAAAATGCACCTCTTCTCTTCTATCAAAACGAAAAGCAAAACAACATTGATAGTAGACCTTTTTTAAAGAAAATCAAAACCGCTGGAGTTCCTATTTATGGAATTTACGGAAAAGATGATGGAATTTTTTCATCAGATCAAATCAATTCTCTAAAGGAAATAACCGGAGAAAAACATTTCGCTTTTCTTGACAATTGCTCTCATTATTTATTTGTTGACCAACAGGCAGCATTTCTTTCTGAGCTAAAAAATTGGTTGAAATAATCTTATAATGAGATAGAATTTCATAAAAAAGAAAAACAACAAAAACTTTATAAACAGCTAAAAATCAAATAGTAATATTGGTTTTTAGCTTTTTTTTATGCTTTTCTTAGTCAAGTATTAATACAAAGAGTTTGTATCTTTGTGGCCTAAAAAAATTGTCATGAAAGACATCGAACAGATATACCGAAACGATTTTGGAATTTCATTTTATTGGAAAGAAGGCAACGAAATTATATCAGATAAAATCCAGTTGCTTTTTAAACAAATGGGATTTTATTTTTCAGTTCAAGAATTAAATGAATTTCACAATTTAATTGAAGACTGCGTCACAGACCATAATAACTACGATACACGTGGCGTAAAACGCGCCTTCGATAAATTTTTATTGAAAACACCATACGTTGCGATAGATTTAGAAATATCACCAATAGAATTAGATTCTATAAAAGACTTAGTTGATGGTTCATTATTTCGACTTCATCTTAATGAATATATCTACGGTTCAGGTATGAACTAAAGTGCGCTTAAAAAGTTTTTTTTCAAATTTTTATGATTCTTTTATTTAGAATTAATATAAATAATATTTATATTTGTTGAAATAAAAGGATTTACGATGAGAGAAATTGAGCAGATATATCATAACAACTTTGGAATAGCTTTTTACTGGAAAGATCACAACACTACGATTTCCGACAAAGTGCAATTGGTTTTTAAAGAAACTGGCTTTTATTTTACAGTTCAGGAATTAAATCATTTTTGCGATTTGATTGAGGACAGCATGATAGAAAATGCTTGCTGCGAAGCATGCGAAATGAAATATTCTTGCCATAAGTTTTTATTGAAAACACCTTGTAATTCTATAGATCTGGCTGTAAACATTACCGAATTAAAATCGATTAAAGATTTGGTTGAAGGTTCTTTATTTAAAATTGAACTGAATGAATATGTTTATGGAGTTGGCATGAATTAAGAAGCATTCTAAATATTTTAACAGCATTTTTTCATTATTGAAATATATTTTGATTCAATTCAAAAAAAAGTATATTTACAGCAATGAAAAAAGCTGCATTTCTACTTACTTTATCTCTTCTGGCAATTCTCTTTGCTAGCTGCAACAACAAATCAGAGGAATATATTGATCCGCGTGGGACTGATTATGCGGGTTCAGAAAGTTGTATACAATGCCATAAAGTGCAGTCTGATATGGCGTTCAAAAGTTCGCATTTTAAAGCGACCGCTCCAGCAATTTTAGGAAATGTTTCGGGTGATTTCGATTCCAAAAATCATACTTTCATTTATGACAAAGACACCAAATTGGTAATGGAAAAACGTGGAGATAGCTTATATCAAGTTGTTTACAAAAACGGCAAAGAAACGGCTAAATACAAATTTGAAATTGTTTTTGGAACCAAACACGCTCAAACTTCAGTTTACTGGAAAGACAACAATACATACGAATTGCCAGTTTCTTTTTATCACTCTATAAACAATTGGGCAACAAGTCCAGGCTTTCCTGCAGACAAACCCTATTTTGATCGAATGGTGGTTAAAGATTGCTATTCGTGCCACGCCTCAAATGCCAGCAGCCGAAGTGTGAATCAAAATTCTGAACAAAGAAATATGATGTCTATGGATGTTGAAGATATTATCCGAAAAGAAACAATTGTTTACGGAATTGACTGTGAGCGCTGCCATGGTCCAGCCAAAAAACATGTTGAATTTCATCTCAAAAATCCAAACGTAAAAGTTGCCAATAGTATTACAAGTTTTAAAACCTTAAACAGACAACAAAAGCTAGATGCTTGCGCTTTATGTCATGCAGGAAATGATGGCATGAAATTAAAATCTCGTTTTGATTTTAAACCTGGAGATAATTTGTCAGAATTTTTTCGTGAGACTAAAAGTATAACCGATACAGCAAATTTTGATGTTCACGGCAATCAATATCGATTGATGGCGCAGAGCAAATGTTTTATGAAAAGCGATAAAATGGATTGTATTACCTGCCATAATCCGCATGAAAATGCTTCCAAAAATATGGCTTCATATTCTAAAATCTGTATGAGCTGTCATCAAGGCTTAAAGCACAAAGAAACTACCTTAAAAATAATGCCTGAGAAGTTATTGGCCAGCAATTGTGTAGAATGCCATATGCCGAAAAAAGCATCTGGAGCAATTAAGTTTCAGCTTTCAAACAGCAAACAGCTTTCAGAATATATTTTGCGAACGCACAAAATCGGCATTTACCAAACAAGCACAAAATAAAAGTTTTGCTTTAATTTTTTTGACAAAGGACTTTGAATTAAGTTCAACAATAATATTTGCCCTTTTGACTTTTGACTTTCGACTTTCGACTTTTGACTAAACTACTTCTCAAATTTTTTAAGCTCGAATTTTTCGCCATCAAAAACACCGTAAGTAAAATAACCGATCCAATCGCCAAGATTTACATACTCGGAGTTTTCTCCAACCGGAATAATCATTGGTAAATGGCGGTGTCCGAAAATGAAATAATTGTAATGTTTGGTTTCTAGTTTTCGTTTGGCATATAAAACAAGCCATTCGTTTTCTTCACCTAAAAACTTCACATCTTCGTCACCAGAAATCAATTTATTTTTTACTGATAAATATTGAGCCAAACTTACGCCAACATCTGGATGTAACCAGCGGAAAAGCCATTTTGAAAACGGATTTGTAAATACTTTTTTCATTCGCTTGTAGCCTTTATCGCCAGGACCCTTTCCGTCTCCGTGACCAATCAGGAACGTTTTTCCGTTAAATGTAAACTCTTTGTTATCATGATAAACCGGAATATTCAATTCGGTTTCAAAATAATCATTCATCCACAAATCATGATTTCCAACAAAAAAATAGATTGGAATTCCGCTGTCGCGAATTTCAGCTAGTTTGCCTAAAATTCGAACAAAACCTTTCGGAACCACCGTTTTATATTCAAACCAAAAATCAAATAAATCTCCCAATAAAAAAATCGCTTCAGCATCTTCTTTAACCTCATCAAGCCAAGCCACGAATTTCTTTTCACGCGGTAAGCTCAATTCTGGAGTTGGCGCACCAAAATGCTGATCTGAAGCAAAATATATTTTTTTCATTTAGATTGTTAGATTGTTAGACTTCTTAGAATTTTAGACAACTAAGAAAAAATCTTTTGACTTTTGACTTTTGACTTTTTTACAAATTATCCGATGCGTACCATTCTGCAAAAGACGATTCTGTTTCCTGAAGTTTTAATGAGAAAAGAGAAATTCCTTCTGGAAGTCTTGCAACGATTCTCTCTGCAAAATCAACCACCATATTTTCGCTTGTTGGCTGATAATCTACTAAGATAACGTGATGCCCGCGGTTTTTCAATTCATTTGCCAATTCGATATGCGGAGTTGTTTGATTAAAAACAGTTGCATGATCAAATTGATCGACGATTTCTTCTTTTACAATTTTCTTTAGATCAGAAAAGTCAATCACCATTCCGAACTTTACATTCGATCGATCTGTAATTGGCGAACCAATAACCGTTACCGG
>Ga0308157_10009562_pt1 | contig 10702 bp, 11 predicted proteins | sample PhyBR1_FD_201035 | JGI IMG/M metagenome (GOLD analysis project Ga0308157, IMG submission 201035) | Phyllosphere microbial communities from UC Gill Tract Community Farm, Albany, California, United States - DLSLB.R1 | ecosystem: Host-associated > Plants > Phyllosphere > Unclassified | place: USA...
CCAGCAGGGCGTTCGCCGCGGCGGGGACGAGCTGGGCGGCCGGCCAGCGGGCAGGGGCGCGCTGCGCCCACGCGACGAGGGTCGCGATCGTGCAGGTCGCCGAGATGCGCAGACCCGCAGCGGACTCCTCGAGATCGGGCCAGCCGAGACCCGTGAGGTCGACCAGGCCGGTCGTGGTCGGCTGCGGCTCGCTCATGATCCAAGTGCCCCCGGCGATGAGGGCCTCGCCAGGAGCGAGCCTCAGGTCGTCGCGCGAGCGGGCGACGCGGTACTCCCGCACCGACGTGAGATCCATATCGCCCTGCCGTTCCGTTCGCCGTGCGGATCGCTGCCGCGCGAACGAGTGAATCAGGGCGCCGTTTCGCGGGTGTGTCACGGCCGCAACAGGGTCGTAACCCGCGCGGCCTAGCGTGGCCGCATGCGCGAGATCCTGCCGGTCGCCGCCCGCTGGGCGGGGGAGCGGCGGTCGTTCGCGATCGCGACGGTCGTCGGCGCCGCGGGCAGCGCGCCGCGCGAGATCGGCGCGAGCATGGTCGTCTCGGCCGGCGGCGAGGTGTTCGGAACGGTGTCGGGCGGATGCGTCGAGAGCGCCGTCTACGAGCGGTGCCTCGAGGCGCTGGGCGGGGCGGCGCCGATCGTCGACAGGTTCGCGTACAGCGACGCCGACGCGTTCGCCGTGGGGCTGACGTGCGGCGGGACGATCGACGTCCTCGTGCGGGCCGTGCCGCCGGGGAGTGCCGCCGCGCATGATCTTCGCCTCCTGGCGGCGCGCGAGGCCGCGGCGATTCCGACCGGCTACGAACTGACGACCGCCGGCCCACAGCTCGGCGCGGGGCGGGTCGTGGAGGCGGGCGCTCCCGGCGTCTCGACCGGCGTCGTGGCGCTCCGCGTCGGGGAGCCGGCGCGGCTGATCGTCGTCGGCGCCGTCGAGTTCGCGGTCGCGCTCGCGCGGCTGGGGGCGGCGATGGGAATGCGGGTGACCGTCGTCGACCCGCGCCCGGTGTTCGCCACCGAGGAGCGGTTCCCCGGCGCCGAGGTCGTCGTCGGCTGGCCGGACCGCTATCTCGCGGGGGAGCGGATCGATGCGGGAACCGCCGTGTGCGTGCTGACGCACGACCCGAAGATCGACGTGCCAGCGCTGCGCGCCGCGCTCGCAACGCCTGCCGGCTACGTCGGCGCGATGGGCAGCCGCCGCACGCACGACGACCGCATGCGGCGCCTCGCCGATGACGGCGTGCCGTCGCCCGCACTGATGCGCGTGCGCTCGCCGATCGGTCTGGACCTCGGCGGACGGAGCCCGGAGGAGACCGCGCTGTCGATCCTCGCCGAGATCGTCGCCGACCGCCGCGGCGGCACGGGCGCGCGCCTGTCGGGGCTGTCGGGGCCGCTGCACGCGGCTTCGTCACACGGCGGATCGGCGGACGGGGTAGGCGATGTCCCGGCTGCCGTCGCGCCGCTCGAATGCGCGTGGCTGTCTGACGCGCCCGCGCGCTCCTGAACGCCGGAGCCGGTCAGACGAGCTCGCTCACCAGCTGCTCGATCCGGGCGCGGATGTCGTCGCGGATGGGGCGGACGGCGTCGATGCCCTGCCCCGCGGGGTCGTCGAGCTTCCAGTCCTCGTAGCGCTTGCCGGGGAAGAAGGGGCACGCGTCGCCGCAGCCCATCGTGATCACGACATCCGATGCCTGCACGGCTTCGGTGGTGAGGACCTTCGGCTGTTCGGAGGTGATGTCGATGCCGAGCTCTGCCATGGCTTCGACCGCGATCGGGTTGATCCGGTCGGCGGGCACGGAACCAGCGGACCGCACCTCGATGCGGTCGCCGGCGATGTCACGGAGGAACCCGGCGGCCATCTGGGAACGGCCGGCGTTGTGGACGCAGACGAAGAGGACGGAGGGCTGGGAAATGGTGTCGGTCATGAGTTCTCCCGAGTGAAGAGGGCGGTCAGGTGCGGCATGTGCCTAGTGAACGAGGTCGTCGAGGAGGATCTCCACGCGAGCGGCGATGTCGTCCCGTATCGCCTCGACGCCTTCCCGGGACGCCAGCGCCGGGTCGCCCACGCCCCAGTCGTCGTAGCGGACGCCCGGGACGATCGGGCAGACGTCGCCGCAGCCCATCGTGATGACGACGTCCGCGGCTCGGACGGCATCATCCGTCAGAGGCTTGGGGAACCGCTCTGCGGCGCTCTCGCCCTCGATCTCGGCGAGCAGGGAACGAACATGCGGATGGATGACATCGGCGGGACTGGAACCGGCAGAGCGTGCGATGACTCTGCCGCCGGCCCTTTGGTTGACGAGAGCCGCGGCGAGCTGCGAGCGTCCGGCATTGGCAACGCAGACGAACAGCACCTGAGGGAGGGCTGCGTCTCGATCCCGGGTGAGGTCGCTCAGGCGCTGTCTGGCGAACCGCTCGGTGAGCGGGATCAGGGCAGAGGTCACTCTGGCGGTCCGGGCGAGGGCCGTGTACGACTCACGGACGACGGTGAGCACCGCGGCGCGTTCGAGTTCAGGGGTCTCCGCCGCCAGTTCGACAGCGAGGCGCGTGACGCGTGCGTCGAAGTCGGGTCGGAGTGCGTCTTCGGACGCGTCGTCCGCCCCCGGGGCGGCGACCGTGGCCGGCGCGAAGGACTCGAGCAAGGTGGTGACGGCGCGGCGCCGGTTCGGATTGATCTTGTACCAGACCCAGGTGCCGCGTCGTTCGGATGTGAGCACGTCGACGTCCTTCAGGACCTTGAGGTGGTGCGAGACCGTCGGCTGGGACACCTCCGCGAGTTCGGCGAGGTCGCAGACGCAGGATTCCCCGCGCGGATCGGATGCGATCGCAGACAGCATGCGCAGACGCAGCGGGTCGGACAGCGCCTTCAGGGTGGATGCGACTGTCGACGCGGCATCCTGGCCGATCGCGTGCGCGGCGACGGGGCTGCAGGTCTCCTCTGCGGTCAGAGCGAGGTTCATGACGGCATCCTTTCGGTGGTGTACGGATCGGCGTGGAACCAGCGCTTGGCCGCCCAGAGCGAGACGTAGACGAGCCCGACGAGCACGGGCACTTCGATCAGCGGGCCGACGACACCGGCGAGCGCCTGCCCCGACGCTGCCCCGAATGTGCCGATCGCCACGGCGATGGCGAGCTCGAAGTTGTTTCCCGCCGCGGTGAAGGCCAGCGTCGACGAGCGTGCGTAACCGAGGCCGAGGGTCTTAGCCGTCAGCAGTCCCACGAACCACATCACGGCGAAGTACGCCAGCAGCGGCAGCGCGATCCTGGCGACGTCGAGCGGCCGGGACGTGACCTGCTCCCCCTGTAGGGCGAACAGAAGCACGATCGTGAACAGCAGGCCGTAGAGCGCCCACGGTCCGACGACCGGCAGGAACCTCTCCTCGTACCAGTCTCGGCCCCTGCGGCGTTCGCCGATGAAGCGGGAGGCGAACCCAGCCAGCAGCGGGATGCCCAGGAAGACGAGCACGTTGAGTGCGATCGATCCGACCGAGAAGTCCAACCCCTGCGCGTCCAGCCCGAGCCAGTCGGGGAGCACGGTGAGGTAGAACCACCCGAGAAGGGAGAACGCCACGACCTGGAAGAGTGAGTTGATCGCCACGAGCACGGCGGCGGCTTCACGATCGCCGCAGGCGAGGTCGTTCCAGATGACGACCATCGCGATGCAACGAGCGAGCCCGACGATGATGAGACCCGTTCGATACTCGGGCAGGTCGGGGAGGAACATCCACGCCAGAGCGAACATCAGCGCGGGACCGATCAGCCAGTTCAGCACGAGGGACGAGGCGAGCAGCTTCCTGTCGCCCGTGACCGCCGCCACCTTGTCGTAGCGGACCTTCGCGAGGACCGGGTACATCATCACCAGCAGGCCCAGCGCGATCGGCACAGAGATTCCGCCGACTTCAAGGCTCGAGAGGAGCGGAGCGACGCCGGGGATGAAGCGTCCGATCAGGATTCCGCCGACCATGGCGAGCCCGATCCACAGCGGTAGCCATCGGTCCAGCCGAGGCAGACGGCGCGTCAGTGCGGGTGGCGCAGGGGCTGTGACGGCACTCATGCGATCGGTGCCCCTGTTCTCCGGTCGCCACCGGAACCGATGACGCCTCGCGGAAGCTTCTGAATCGACATGCATCTATATTGACATACTTCGATTTAACTCGCACCTGGCGTGCTGACTCGGTTCTCCGCCCTTACGCGAGGCTGAGCCGGTCGGAACGATTCCTCCCAGGCGCGACTTCGATGAAAAGGATCAGCCGGCCGAAGCGGGACGCAGCCCGATCTGAAGAACGGATGGGGTTGCGCAGCAGTTTCCCGCGTTGTCATCGAAGTCCCCTGCCCCGCCGCACACCCCGGTGTCCGGAAGGACGAGTTCGTTGCGCGCGGCAGCCTCGTGATCCCCCGTCAGGTGTGCGGCGACGCTCCGCACCTGCTCGTAGCCCGTCAGTGCAAGGAAGGTCGGTGCGCGACCGTAGGACTTCGCCCCGACGATGAAGAGGTCCTGCTCCGGCTGAGCGAGCTCCCTGGCGCCGGTGGCGCCCACCGAACCGCAGGAGTGAATGTTCGGGTCGATCCCTGAGGCGATGCCGGCGACCGCATCGAAGGCGGGATCAAGGTCGGTCCGCACCTCGCGCAGCATCTCTGTGTCGGGGCGGAAGCCGGTCAGGGCGAACACGTGCGCGACATCGGTGACGACGGCACCGCTCTCGGCCGCGAGCGTCAGCGATTCACCGTCTCGGCGGAACTCCGCGACGCGGAATCCGGTCACGAGGTTCACGAGGCCCTCGTCGATCATCTGTCGGGTGCGAGAGCCGAGCGCGGCGCGCTCCGGGAGCTCATCGCCGGGCCCGCCGCCGAAGACGTTCGCGGCGCTCTGGCGCCGCAGCACCCATGTCACCCGTGTGCCGGGGGTACGCCGAGCCAGTTCGCTCAACCGGAGCACGGTGTGGGCGGCCGAGTGCCCCGCGCCCACGACGACCACGTGCGACCCGGCGTGCTCGGAGACGTCGTCGGGAATGCGGTACGAGATCGACGCCGTCGCCTGGGCCTCCCCGAGCGCGGGGAATCCATCGCTGCCGGCCGGGCCTGGGAGCCCCCAGGTGCCGCTCGCATCGATGACGGCCCGAGCGCCCAGGCGGGATTCATCGCCCTGCTCGTCGACGGTGTGCACGATGAAGGGCTGACTCCTGCGTCCGCCGTCGACGACCTTGTCGCGCCCCTGCCTGGAGATGCCTGTCACTGTCGCGCCGTACGTCACGCATTCGCCCAGAGCGTCGGCGAGCGGGGCGAGGTAACCGCTCACCCACTCGGCGGCGGTCGGATATGCCGAGGCCGGTGCGCTCCATCCGGTCGGCTCGAGAAGGCGGCGCGCGGCTGCGTCCGTCAGCTCCGGCCACGCCGAGAACAGCCGCACGTGTCCCCATTCCGACACCGCTGCCGCAGGTGCGTCACCTCGCTCGAGGACGACCACGTCCACATCGCGTTCGACAAGGTTCGCCGCTGCGGCGAGACCCTGCGGGCCGGCGCCGATGACGACGACAGGAAGCTCATCCATCACATCTCCTCGCATCGAAGTTCTTCAATGCAAAAAGGGTTCCGCATCTATCGAAGGATGTCAATACGTGCCAGACTGAAGCCGTGAGCCTGCCAACCGCCGTCGAAGCGAACACCTGCTGCGTGCCGAGCGTCACATCCCCGCTCACCGCCGAGGAGGCGGAACGCGTCGCCCGGGTGTTCAAGGCGCTCGGAGATCCGACGCGTGTGAAGCTCCTGTCCCTCATCGCCGCAGGCCCTGCCGGCGAGGCGTGCATCTGCGACCTCACTGAACCCGTCGGACTCTCCCAGGGCACCGTCTCGCACCACATGAAGCTCCTGGCAGATGCGGGCCTGGTCACGCGGGAGCAACGAGGAAAATGGGCGTACTTCGCGCTCAATGACGACGCCCTCCACGCGGCCGCCGACGCGCTGCGCTCCGTGTGACCATCGTGAGCGCGCCGGCCCGGCTGGGCGGCCGACTGGCCGCGCTCTCCACCGGGCAGGTCATCAGTTGGGGAATCCTGTTCTACGCGCTCATCGTCGCGTCCCCGGCGATCGCGGACGACACGGGCTGGCCGGTCGCCCTGGTCACCCTGTCGTTCTCCTCCGGCCTCATCGCCTCGGCGGCCGCGGGTGTTTTCGTCGGCCGTTGGCTCGATGAGCGCGGCCCGCGCCTCATCATGACCATCGGGAGCATCGTCGGCCCGATCGGCCTCACGGTCGTCGTCGTGTCGCCGAACTTGGTCGTGTTCACCGCCGGCTGGGTGATCGCCGGCATCGCCCAATCCGCCGTGCTGTACCAGGCCGCATTCACCGTCATCGCCCGCAGGTACGGGGCGCGCCGACGCGGCGCGATGACGATCCTCACGCTGGCAGGCGGCTTGGCTTCCACCGTCTTCGCGCCCGTCGTCGCGAGCCTTCTCGCGGTCGCGGATTGGCGCACGACCTTCCTGATTCTCGCTGGCTTCCTGCTCATCTCCACGGTGCCGCTGCACTGGTTCAGCCTCGAGCGCACGTGGACCCCGGTCGTTCACGACGGCAGCGCCCCGGCGCAAACCGTCAGCACGGTCATCCGCACTCGGCGCTTCTGGATGTTGGAACTGTCCATGCTCGCCCTGGCGGCAGCTCTCTTCAGCATCACCCTGGCGCTGATACCGCTGTTCACTGAAAAGGGCATGACGTATGAGCTCGCGGCGTGGGCGCTCGGGCTCCTTGGTGCAGGCCAGGTGATCGGACGGCTCCTGTACGTCGCCGTCCCGCACACCGCAGCGCCCTGGGTGCCTCTCGCCGTCACGGCGGGCCTGAGCGCTGCGTTCCTCGCCCTCCTCGCCTTCGTTCCCGGGCCGCCCTGGTTGCTCATCTCGCTGGGGGTCGCCGCCGGAGCCGTCCGCGGAGCGCAGACTCTCGTGCAGGGCTCGGCCGTCGCCGATCGATGGGGCACCCACAACTACGGCGCGATCAACGGTGTCTTCGCCGCCCCCATCACCCTGATCAGCGCGTTCGGGCCTGCGATCGGACCGGTTCTCGCCATCGCGGCCGGCTCCTACTCGACCATGGCCCTCATCGCCGTCGCGCTGGCGGTGCTCTCGCTCGCCTTCTCCCGCTTCTCCTGATGCGGCTCTCCTGCGGAAGCTGTGGCTGGAGCCGAACTCAGTTATGCGCAAAGATCTGTGAAACGACGACGAGCGCAATCAGCAGTAGCGCACCGCCGACGCCGAGGGTGCGCGCCCACCACGGAATCGGAGTCTTGCGAACAGCGATGAGGCTGATCGCCACCAACGACACGACCGACAGTCCGATGGCTGCCCAGGGTGCGCCGGCAGGTGGGATCGCCCCGAAGACGGCGAGGATGAATACGATGGCCGCGGGGATCACCGTGACCAGCGAGCCGAGCGATGCGCGGACGACGTGTCGGAGCGCTGGGCCGCCGAGCATCTCATCGTGAACGACGAGATGCGAGAGCACTGTCGCCGCAAGAATCGAGATGGCCATTGCGATCGTCGTCACAGACACCGTCACGAGCGCGGCCAGCGGCTCCGTCTCACCGTGCACGGCGATCACGATCAGGACGGCGAGCACCGTGAAACTGACGTAGATGAGTTCTTTGATCGACTCCACCCGCTGCTCGTCAGTCGCTCTGCCTTCACGTCGTTGGCGCACGCGTTGACCCTATCGTGAGAGATGCTCGGCGCCTCGAGCGGATCGCGCGGCGTGATCGGGCGCGGCCGGACAGATCCTGCCCCGTCGGCTCACACGCGGCCATTGCCGCCCCGCCTGGACGCGTCCACGCCCTGAAGCATCATGGTGAGCCCGAACAGGAACTCATCGTGGAGCGTCGCGTCCAAATGGGAGGCAACCCGCGAGGAGGCGGGCGGCAGGTTCACGTGCTCGGTGCCGGCCGGGTCATACATCAGCTGCAACCCGAAGCCGACGGTGTAGTGGCCCGCACTTGTGTAGGTGCGGGCGGCCAGCTCCGGGCTGAAGCCCTCTCGGAGCAGGCACTCGACGGCGCGCTCTCGCAGAGCGACGGCGTGAGGCCCTGACGGCACGCTCGCAGCAACGAGTGGGACGGCGCGGGGGTGGCGTGACAGGGCGGCGAATGTCGCCGTCGCGATGGTGATGAGTGTGACCTGCCACTCGCCGGCCGGAGTCTGCCTCGACTCCTCCAACGCCTCCCCGAGGATCGCATCGACGATCAGCGCGTCGAGGCCGGGGCGTCCGTCGACGCGGCGGTACAGGGTGGCCGTACTGGACCCCAGTCGAGCCGCCACGTTGCGGATGCTGTAGTCGCCCGCTTCGCCCTCGTCCAGCACGTCCAAGGATGCAGCGACGATTCGCGCGAGCTCGATCGGTGGACGGCCGCGGCCCTTCGGAGGGTTCCGTGTCTGCTCCCACCATGAAACGCTGCCCGGGATGACCACGGCGGTCTCAGGAACCATGCTCACAGACTCCTCACGGTTGACACTCAAGAGCTTTATCGACAACACGGTATCCATTATGACTGATGTTGTTGTTGTCGGTGCCGGTCACGTTGGATCCGCACTCGCTCTCGATCTTGCCCGTCGCCACGTGAACGTGCGAATCATCGACCGCGCGAGCGGCCCTTTCCCCGGGTCGCGTGCGAAGGCCGTGCAGCCGCGGACGCAGGAGGTTCTCGAGGATCTCGGTGTGCTCGATGCCCTTCTCGCCGGTGCGGCGCCGTACCCGAAGCTCGGCATCCACCTCGGGCCGTTCACTCTGCCGCGCACGATGATCGCCGTCGGGAAGCCGACGCCTGAGATTCCCTATCCCAGCGCGGTGTTGTCGCCTCAGTTCCACACGGATCGAGTTCTCCACGACGCGCTGCACGCAGCGGGCGTGAGCGTCGAGTACGACACCGAGGTCGTCGGTGTCGACCAGGACTCTGACTCCGTCACCACGACCCTGTCGACAGGAGAACGCGTGCGGTCCACGTATGCCGTCGGGGCGGACGGCGGGTCCAGTCGGGTGCGAAAGCAGGCGGGAATCACCTTCACCGGGAGCACGGACGAGGAAGACCGGATGGTGATCGCCGATGTCACGATTCCTGGACTCCGAAGGAATCGCTGGCACATCTGGCCAGGAACGAGCGGGAGGTTCCTCGGGGCTTGCCCTCTCCCGGGCGGCGACCTTTTCCAGGTGATGCTGCGTCTGCCGAAAGCGACGCAGATCGCAAACGACCCGGCAACTCTGCAGAGCGCCGTCCGTGACGCGCTGGCTGCGCGCAGTCTCAGCGCCGGCGAGTTCCGATGGGCGTCCCTGTTCCGTCCGAATATCCGGCTCGCGGAGCACTATCGGAACGGGCGGATCTTCCTCGCCGGAGACGCCGCGCATGCGCACACGCCGGCTGGTGGACAGGGGCTCAACACAGGCATCCAGGACTCGTACAACCTGGGGTGGAAGCTCGGTGCGGTCCTCGGCGGGGCTGATGAGGAGCTGCTCGACACGTACGAGTCCGAGCGCCGACCGATCGCAGCGGCCGTTCTGAAGCTCTCGACCGAGCGCTATGAGAGCTTCGACGGGAACGCGAAGAAAGCGGTGACGCGAGGTGACGAAGAGCGCCAGCTCGTACTCAACTATCGTTCCAGTGCGATCTCATCGAGGTCCTCGGCTGTCGTCGGGGCGCTGCACGCGGGTGATCGGCTGCCGGATGCGATCGCGACCGACGGAAACCGCGTGTTCGCGCGGACTGCAGGACCTCGAGCTGTGCTCGTGGGAATCGGGCCTCACGGCGCGGAGTCGGCGCATGCCCTGGCGCACGGGCGGGACATCGCCGTCGTCGAGGTGCCATCAGGGACTTACGGCGCGAAGGAGCCGGCCCTCATGCTGGTGCGCCCCGATGGTTACATCGCGGTTCTGAGCGGCGTCGAGGACACGAGCGCCATCTCCCAGAGCCTGATGATGCTCGGCTGACCGAAGTCGTCCGGCGGGCAGTTCCTGCAGACGGGGAACTTCGGCGGTCATGAGTGAAGCGGCAACGACGGCGAGCCGTCAGCCGACGACTTCGACGCAAACCGTGAAGAGCGGAACGAAACCCAGGGCGGTTCACCCCTTGACAAGCCCTCTCAGTGGAGTAATGTACAACCAAATGGTTGTACAAGAAGTGCTCTCCGACGACGAGGTGGACCGGCTGTTCCGGGCCCTCGCCGATGCGACGCGCCGCGACATCGTCCGCCGCACCCTCCGGGGCGAGGAGTCGGTCTCGCAGCTCGCCGCCGCCTACGACATGTCCTTCGCGGCCGTGCAGAAGCACGTCGCCGTCCTCGAGGAGGCGGGCCTCGTGAGCAAGACACCGAGGGGCCGCGCGCGCATCGTGCGCGGCGACCCCGCGCGCATCCGACAGGCGCAGCAGCTGCTCGATCAGTACGAGCGCATCTGGCGCGCCCGCATCGATCGTCTCGACGAGCTGCTCGCCGAAGACTGACCGAGACCGACCACGACGGAGCCGAGCGGCCCCGACGGCCGCACCATCCATCCGGGGCCGCCGCCCCACCCAGACGAAAGGCACATCATGCCCGTGACGAATGTCGAGAAGGACCTCGACGCCCTCACCATGACCATCACCGCCGACTTCCCCGTGCCGGTCGAGCGCCTCTGGCGGGCGTACGTCGACCCGCGCCAGATCGAGCGGTTCTGGGGTCCGACGACCTACCCGGCGACG
>Ga0308157_10009564_pt1 | contig 10700 bp, 10 predicted proteins | sample PhyBR1_FD_201035 | JGI IMG/M metagenome (GOLD analysis project Ga0308157, IMG submission 201035) | Phyllosphere microbial communities from UC Gill Tract Community Farm, Albany, California, United States - DLSLB.R1 | ecosystem: Host-associated > Plants > Phyllosphere > Unclassified | place: USA...
GCGCTGCCTGTTCTTTGCTTCTGCCACGCCGTCAGTCTACGGGCGCCGGTCAGGCGGGCCGATTTGTGCAACAAAGCCTGGCTGACCTACCCTTCTTTTCAATGGGGAAATTGCTTTGGATGTATCTATTTTGTTTTCATTGGGGAATGTCGGCTTTTTTGATGTGGAATTTAATTTTTTAAGGCGGCGATTTTAAACAAAATATTTTTATAGCCAGTCGGTCCTGAACCACGTGCGACCTGTTGATCAGGCTCGGAGTTCTTCTGCCTGATAGCTGCAAGAGTGCAAGTGATGGTTTGACCAGTCCCTGTTTTTCTGACAATTGTTGTCAGGAGTCCGATAGGTCCGAAGCCTTTATTGCAGCAGACGACCGAGTTGGTTCGTCCCGGGCTGGCCAAGTAGATCAACATGCGTCACCCGCTGGGCAAACTGGCAGCGCTGATCGGCTGGACCGAGATCGACCGTAGTTAGCGGTGCCCTGGACTAAAGAACGAAGGACTGCACATTGCTCTACGCTCCGCCACTGCCGGAGAGAGCGGACGACTATCCATCCGAGCCCGGCCCTGTCGACTGCTGGTGCCTGTTCGCCAAAGCCTCACTACAGCGACGTCCGCAACCGCCAGATCTCCGGGAACAGCACCACGTCCAGCATCTTGCGCAGGTAGCTCACCCCGCCCGTGCCGCCGGTGCCGCGTTTGAAACCGATCACGCGCTCCACGGTGGTCACGTGGCGGAAGCGCCAGAGGCGGAAGGCGTCCTCCAGGTCGGTGAGTTCCTCGCCCAGCTGGTAGAGGTCCCAATGCGTCTGCGGGTCGCGGTACACGGACAGCCAGGCCTGCTCGACGGCGTCGCTCTCCACGTACGCCTGCGTCCAGTCGCGGTCGGTGTAGCTGGCAGGCACCGCGATGCCGCGCCGGGCCAGCAGGCGCAGGGCCTCGTCGTAGAGCGAGGGCGCGGCGTAGGCGGCCTGCACCTGCTCCAGCAGGTCGCTGCGGTGCTTGTGGGGTTTGAGCATGGCGCGGTTCTTGTTGCCGAGCGAAAACTCGATGCTGCGGTATTGATAGCTCTGGAAGCCGCTCGACTGGCCCAGGTAGGGCCGCATGGCGCTGTATTCGGGCGGCGTCATGGTGGCCAGCACGTCCCAGGCGTGCACCAGCTGTTCCATGATCTTGGAGACACGTGCCAGCATCTTGAAGGCCGGCTGCAGCTCGTCGCGCGCCACGTGGGCGATGGCCGCGCGCAGCTCGTGCAGCATGAGCTTCATCCAGAGTTCGCTGGTCTGGTGCTGCACGATGAAGAGCAGCTCGTCGTGCGCGGGCGAGAGCGGCTTTTGCGCGGTGAGGATGGCGTCGAGCTGCAGGTAGTCGCCATAGCTCATGCTGCGGCTGAAGTCGAGCTGGGCGCGTTCCTCGTGCACCACCGATTCCGGCGAGCCGGCAGGCGGGAGTGGCGCGGCAGTGGCCGAGGCGGCCGAGGCGGCAGGGGTGGGGGCGTGCGGGCACATGCTCAGGTCACCGCATGCTGGCGGTTGAATTCGGGGCGCTGCCATTCGGCCGTCTCCAGCACCTGGCGCAGGTGTTCCACCGCATTCCACACGTCCTCAAAGCCGATGTAGAGCGGCGTGAAGCCGAAGCGCAGGATGTCCTTGTGCCGCCCGGCGCCGCCATCGCTGTCGCCCTTGCGAAAATCGCCGATCACCTTGCGGGCGATCAGCGCCTGCACGATGGCATAGGCGCCGGTGTCGCGCGCCAGGCACACCTGCGATCCGCGGGCGGCGTGCTCGCGCGGCGTGGCCAGCTCCAGCCCGTGGCCGGCGCAGCGCTCCTCCACCAGCGCGATGAACAGGTCGGTCAGCGCCAGCGACTTGGCGCGCAGCGCGGCCATGCCGCCCAGGCTCTGCGCCGCCGTGAACACATCCAGCCCGCACTGCAGGGCCGACAGGCTGATGATGGGCTGCGTGCCGCAGAGGTAACGCGCCACGCCGGGAGCGGGCTGGTAGTCGGGCGTGAACTGGAACGGCGCCGCATGGCCCCACCAGCCCGACAGCGGCTGCCAGAAGCGTTCGGCATGGCGCGGGTGCACCCAGACGAAGGCTGGGGCACCCGGGCCGCCGTTGAGGTACTTGTAGCCGCAGCCGATGGAAAAGTCGGCGCCTGCGCCGTTCAGGTCGACCGGCACCGCGCCGGCGCTGTGCGCCAGGTCCCAGACGCACAGAATGCCGGCCGCATGGGCCTGTGCGGTGACGGCCGCCATGTCGTGCATGGCGCCCGTGCGGTAGTTGACATGGGTCAGCATCAGCACCGCCACCTCTGGGGTCAGCGCGGCGCCGATCTGCTCGGGTTCCACCAGCACCAGCTCCAGCCCGCGTTCCTTGCACAGGCCTTCGGCGATGTAGAGGTCGGTGGGGAAGTTGCTGCGCTCGCTGACGATGCGACGGCGACCGGGCGCGTCGGCGCGGGCGATGTTCAGCGCGGCGGAGAGCACCTTGTAGAGGTTGATCGACGTGCTGTCGGTGCAAACCACCTCGCCGGCCCGCGCACCGATGAGCGGCGCCAGCTGGTCGCCCAGCCGCTGGGGCAGGTCGAACCAGTTGGCGCTGTTCCACGACTGGATCAGGTCCTGGCCCCATTCGCGCGTGACCACGTCGGCGATGCGGCCAGCCGCGGCGCGAGGCAGCACGCCCAGCGAATTGCCGTCCAGGTAGATGACGCCGGGCGGCAGCGTGAAGTGGTCGCGCAGGCCGCGCAGCGGGTCGGCGGCGTCGCGTGCCTGGCAGGCCTGCAGGGTGATGGGTTCGGTCATGGTGATCTCTCTTTTGCTATTGACTTTGTAGCTGCCTGCGCTTGTCAATCAAGCGCTGGAGGCATAAATGATTTGGAAGATTTAGGCAGACCCTCAGCCCAGCGACCGCAGCACGGCGCGCACCGGCGAGGCGTCGGCGGTGGTCAGCTTCAAGGGCAGGGCGATGAGTTCGTAGTCGCCCTCGGGCACGTCGTCGAGCACCAGGTTCTCCAGCACGCGCAGCCCCCGGCGGCGAATCACCTGGTGGCTGGGGAGCTGCTTGCTGTCGGCCGGGTCGATGCTGGCCGTGTCGATGCCGACCAGCACCACGCCTTCATCGGCCAAGCGTTCGATGGTGGCGGGCGCGAAGGCCGCCAGCTGCCCGTCCCAGCGGTCCACCGGCATGCGTTCGTAGGTGCGCACCAGCACGCGGGGCGGAAGGCGCGCTTCGCCGGTGCGCCCGGGCTGCACCGCGTGGGCGATGTGGTCCCAGGTGATGAGCGGCCCCTGGCCGATGGCGTGGATCACGCGGCAGGGCCCGATGAACGCATCGAGCGGCACGGCACCGATGGCCTCGCCCCCGGCGTCGTAGTGCAGCGGCGCGTCGGCATGCGTGCCCACATGCGGCGACAGCGTGATGGCGCTCACGTTCACCGGGCAGCCGGGGCCGATGGTGGCGCACCACTGCTGCGTGTAGGCCGTGTCGCCGGGGAAGACCGGGGCGGCGCTGTGGACGGGGGCGGAGATGTCCCGGAGGCGGGATGGTGGGGGCAAGGTCATGCGGCAGGCTTTCGCAGCGGAGCGAGCGTGTCGGCGGCTGGGCGGTGGCGGTATTTCAGCGCATACACCACCGACAGCACGGCCAGGAAGGGAATGCCCGTCAGCAGCGTGAGCCGGAATGCGGGCGTGAACAAGGTGGTCAGCATGGCGGCCAGCATCAGGCCAGCGCCCAGCAGCGTCGGTGTCGGAAATCCCCACATGCGGAACACCAGCCGCTGCCCGCCTTCGCGGTTCCACCGCCGGCGGAAGAAGAGATGCGTCACGAAGATCATGAACCACGTGAACATGGCGCCGAACATGGAGACGGCAATCATCCACATGAAGGATTCCTCAGGCCTCCAGAGGTTCAGGCCCGTCGCCAGCGCGATGCCCGCGCACGACAGCACCAGCGCCGGCAGCGGCACACCGCGCGCGTTCAGGCGCCCCAGTGCGGTGGGCGCATGGCCGGCGCGCGAGAGGCTGAACATCATGCGTGTGGTGATGTAGAGCTGGCTGTTCATGGCCGAGAGCGCCGCCACCAGCACGACGAAGTTGATGACGCCGGCAGCGCCTGGAATGCCGATGATCTCCATCACCGCGACGAACGGGCTCTTGTCGGTGCCCGCCTGCTGCCAGGGCACGATGGCCAGCATCAGCGTGATGGTGAGCAGGTAGAACACCATGAGCCGCACCATGGTCGAGCGGAAGGCGCTGGTGATGGCGCGTTGCGGGTCGCGCGCTTCGCCAGCCGCGACGGCGATCATCTCGATGCTGAGATAGCTGAAGATGGCGATGATGACCGCCGTCCAGGTGCCCCAGAGGCCCTTGGGGAAGAAGCCGCCATCCGCCACGTACAGATGAAAGCCGACGCCCGGCTGGCGCGCGCCGAACACCACGAAGGAGCCTATCAGGATGAAGGCCACGATCGCCGCCACCTTGATCGCCGAGAAGCCGTACTCGACGGCCCCGAAGGTTTTCACGCTCGTCGCATTCACGCCCACCAGCACCGCCGAGAAGACCAGCACCCAGATCCAGCGCGGCACTTCGGGAAACCAGTAGCCCATGTAGACGCCCACGGCAGTCACCTCGGTTCCCACCGCCAGCACGATGGCCGCCCAGTAGGCATAGCGGACCAGAAAGCCTGCCCAGGGTGCGATGTAGTGCTCGGCATAGGCGCCGAACGAGCCCGAAGTGGGATGGGCCACGGTCATCTCGGCCAGGCAGCCGATCAGCAGCAGGGAGATGAGCGCGCCGATCGCGTAGCTCACCAGCACGCTGGGCCCGGCGAAGCTGATGGCGAAGCCGCTGCCCAGAAAGAGCCCGGTACCGACCGCCCCGCCTATGGCGATCATGCCCATCTGGGCGGCGCTCAGATGGCGATGCAGGCCTTGCTCACGTTGAACGATGTCATCGAATGCCATGGTGGTCCCTGGTGGTGGAGTGGTGTGTTCGGCGCGCCATGCTATGCAGGAGCATGCTTCAAAGACCGCTGGTTATCCCTCGATTACGACCAAATTGAATAAACCATTCTGAAAATGCCAAAAGGAGAAAAAATCATGCACGCAGCTCTCGATAGAACCGATCGGCAACTCGTCCAGGCGCTGCAGGACAACGCGCGCCTCACCTCGGCAGAGCTGGCGCAGATGGCGCACCTGTCGCAGTCGCCCTGCTGGCGGCGCGTGCGCAGACTGGAGACGGAAGGCGTCATCAGCGGCTACCACGCGGCGCTGGACCGCCGTGCGCTGGGCTGGGGCGTACTAGCTTTCGTGATGGTGGGCATAGACCACCAGACCGAAAGCCTGTCGGTCGCCTTCGAGGAAGCGGTGTGCGCCATTCCCGAGGTCGTGATGTTCCACGGCATCTCCGGCCCCGAGGACTTCATGCTCGTCGTGGTGGCGAAAGACTTGGACGACTATTCCGCGCTGCTGCAGCGACGGCTGCACCGCCTGCCTGGCGTGCGCCATGTGCACACCTATTTTTCGCTACAGGAATTCAAGGGCCAGGTAGGCGGGCTGCCAGTGCCCGCACCGCATACCTTGCGCGATCAGGCCAGCGTGGCTGCGTCGCCTTCCAGCGGCGGCAGCTGATGGCGCCGGCGCGCGCGCTGGCAGGCCTCGCTGCCGGCGGCGAACTCGCGGCAGGGCGAGGGGCGCCACTCGTAGATGCCGCAAGCGGCCCGCGTGCCGATGCGGCCCGTCAGCGCCGCGCAGCGCGGCTGGGCATGGTCGGTGCCGCGCATGCGGGCCGTGTGATCGGTCACCTCCACCGCCAAGCCATCAGGCACGTCGCCGCCGCCAGCCTGCGTTTCATGCACCGAGAAATCGACGCGGAAGCTGGCGCAGCAGGCGCCGCAGGACAGGCAGGGATGCTGGGGCGGGGCGGTGGTCACGGTCGGTGCGGAGGTCTGGCGGGCCGGATCGGCGGGGCTGCAGCATAAGCCAGCCGGCGACCCGCGATGACCCATGTCAGCGGTCGGCCTTCGCTGCGCCGTAAAATGAGAATTAATATCATTTCAAACAGGTTCCCATGACAACCTCCCAGGACGGCCTTTCGGCCCCCCTGGCGCCGGCCGCCGCATGCGCGCCGTCCGTCGGACTCGATACGCTTGCGCGCCAGACGCCCGCCGTCGTCACCGGCCTGCGCACGGCCAGCGACGCCACCCAGCGCGACATGGTGCTGCGCCTGATGGAGATCGGCTTCCTGCCCGGAGAGCCCGTGCGCGTGGTGGCCAGCGGCCTGCCCGGCGGCGACCCCATCGCCGTGCGCGTGGGCCAGGCCACGTTCGCCCTGCGCCGCCATGAGGCCGCCCTGGTGCAGGTGCGGCCCGAAGGAGCCCGCGCATGAATACAGCCAACACGGCCAACACGGCCACCACGGCCACCACGGCCACCACGGCAGACACGACTGGCACGACTGGCACGGCGCGCACCTCAGCGCCGCCGCCCTCCGGTCAGCCGCTGCGCATCGCACTGCTGGGCAACCCCAACTGCGGCAAGACGGCGCTGTTCAACCTGCTGACCGGCGCCCGCCAGAAGGTCGCCAACTACGCGGGCGTGACCGTCGAGCGCAAGGAAGGCTCGCTCGTCACCGGCAGCGGCCGGCGCGTGCGCGTGCTCGACCTTCCTGGTGCCTACAGCCTGCATGCCCAGAGCGCGGACGAGGCCGTCACGCGCGACATCGTCACCGGCCGCCGCGCGGGCGAGCCCGCTCCCGAGCTGCTGGTCTGCGTGACCGATGCCACCCACCTTCGGCTGAACCTGCGGCTGGTGCTGGAGGCGCGCTCCCTCGGCTTGCCGATGGTGCTGGTGCTGAACATGACCGACATGGCCGAACGCCAGGGCATCGCCATCGACCGCGACATGCTGGCGCGCGAGCTGGGCATGCCGGTGATCGCCACCGTTGGCGTGAAGAGCGGCGGGGCGCATGAGCTCGTGCGCTGGCTGGACACCGTGCAGCCGGCCCTGCTGGCCTCGCTGGCCCCGCGCGCTGCGGCATCCACGCTGGCCGGGGCCGATCCGCAGCAGCAGGTGCTGCAGCTGCACCAGGAAGTGCGCCGCGTGATGGACCTGGCGGTGCGCGAGCCGCAGACCAGCCTGCGCCGCGACGACCGGATCGACGCGGTGGTGCTGCACCCGGTCTGGGGCCTGCTGCTGCTGGCCGTCACCCTGTTCCTGATGTTCCAGGCGGTGTTCAGCTGGGCCGCCACGCCCATGGACTGGATCAAGGCCGCGACCGAAGCGGCGGCCGCGACGGTGAACGGCGCGATGGCCGAGGGCCCGCTGCGCAGCCTGCTGACGGACGGCGTCATCGCCGGCGCGGGCGGCGTGATCGTCTTCCTGCCGCAGATCCTGATCCTGTTCTTTTTCATCCTGGTGCTGGAAGACTCGGGCTACCTGCCGCGCGCGGCCTTTCTGCTCGACCGCGTCATGGGAACGGTGGGCCTGTCGGGCCGCTCGTTCATCCCGCTGCTCTCCAGCTTTGCCTGCGCCATTCCCGGCATCATGGCCACGCGGTCGATTCCGCACTGGCGCGACCGGCTGGTGACGATCATGATCGCGCCGCTCATGACCTGCTCGGCCCGCCTGCCGGTCTATGCGCTGCTGATCGCAGCCTTCATTCCGGAGCAGACGGTGGCCGGCTTCTTCAACCTGCAGGGCCTGGTGCTGTTCGCGCTGTACGTGGGCGGCATCGTGAGCGCCATGGGCGTGGCGTGGGTGGCCAAGCTGCTGCGTAGCGGCGGCGGCGTCACCCCGCTGCTGATGGAGCTGCCCACCTACCGCTGGCCCAGCGCACGCGGCCTGGCCATCGGCCTCTGGGAGCGCGCGCTGATCTTCCTACGCCGCGTGGGCGGCATCATCCTGGCGGTCACGGTGCTGCTGTGGTTCCTGTCCTCGTTCCCTGGCGCGCCCGAGGGCGCCACCGGGCCGGCCATCGAGTACAGCTTCGCGGGCACCATCGGCCGCGCGCTCGAAGTGATCTTCGCGCCCATCGGCTTCAACTGGCAGATCTCCATCGCGCTGGTGCCGGGCATGGCGGCACGCGAAGTGGCGGTGGGGGCGCTGGGCACCGTCTATGCGCTGTCGGCCACCGGCGAGGAAACCGCCGCGCAGCTGGGCCCGCTGATCGCGCAGAGCTGGTCGCTGGCCACGGCGCTGTCGCTGCTGGTGTGGTTCATCTTCGCGCCCCAGTGCATCTCCACCATCGCCGCCGTGCGTCGGGAGACCAACAGCTGGCGCTGGCCGCTGGTCATGACGTCGTATCTTTTCGGGCTGGCGTACCTGGCCAGCTTCATCACCTACCGCGTGGCGCTGGCGTTCGGCGCCGGAGGATGAACCCATGGCGCAGAACCTCATCGTCGGGCTGATCGTGGCGGTGGCCGCGCTGTACGTGCTGTGGCGCTACCTGCCACAGCGCTGGCGCGGCCGGCTGGGGCGCGTGCATGCCAGCCTCGCGAAGTCGCCCGGATGCGGCAGTGGCAGCGACGGCGCATGCGCGAGCTGTGGTTCGTGCGGCAGCGCGGGCGGTGCGCCGCTGCCCGATACCAGGGAAAAGCCGGTGGCGATGCCGTCGTCCCACCGGTCAGGAGGTTGAATGCCTCCCCGATCGCTATGTAATCCATAGCTCATTGCGCCGAGGGATCGAGCGCGGCAGCCCAGGGGCTCCCAGGCTGCGGCCGGCGGAACGGCGAAGGCCGTGCGACGGTCTCAGGTCGAACGGCTCCCCCCTTGGGGCGGGTAGGTCATGCCACCCGGCCGAGCAGCAGGTACTCCATGAGTGCCTTCTGCGCATGCATGCGATTCTCGGCCTCGTCCCAGACGACCGATTGCGGGCCGTCGATGACGTCGGCCTCCACCTCCTCGCCGCGGTGGGCGGGCAGGCAGTGCATGAAGAGCGCGTTCGGCTGGGCGACGGCCATCATTTCCGTGTCCACGCACCAGTCGGCGAAGGCCAGGCGCCGGGCCTCGTTCTCGGCTTCGTAGCCCATGCTGGTCCAGACGTCGGTGGTGACGAGGTCCGCGCCCCGGCAGGCGTCCATCGGGTCCTTGAAGACCTTGTAGCAGCCGCTGCGGGGCGTGCGGCCGCCGAAGGCGAGCTTCTCGTCGATCTCGTAGCCGCCGGGCGTGCTGACGTGCACGGTGAAGTCGAGCAGGTCGGCCGCCTGCAGCCAGGTGTTGGCCATGTTGTTGCCGTCGCCCACCCAGGCCACCACCTTGCCCTGGATGGAGCCGCGGTGTTCGATGTAGGTGAACAGGTCCGCCAGGATCTGGCAGGGGTGGAACTCGTTCGTCAGGCCATTGATGACCGGCACGCGCGAGTGCTGCGCGAAGCGTTCGATCTTCGCCTGCTCGTACGTGCGGATCATCACCAGGTCGGTCATGCGGCTGATGACGCGGGCGCTGTCCTCGATCGGCTCGGCGCGGCCCAGCTGGCTGTCGCCCGTGGTCAAGTGCACCACGCTGCCGCCCAGCTGGTACATGCCGGCCTCGAAGCTCACGCGCGTGCGGGTGCTGGCCTTCTCGAAGATCATGGCCAGCGTGCGGTCGGCCAGCGGGTGGTATTTCTCGTAGCTCTTGAACTTGCCCTTGATGAGCGCAGCGCGGCCGAAGAGGTAGGCGTATTCGTCGGCGGTGAGGTCGTTGAATTGCAGGTAATGCTTCATGGGGGCATTCAGTCAGTCAAGGGGTCATTCGGCGAGCAGCGCCTTGACCAGCGGAACCAGCAGGGCGACGATTTCGTCGGCTTCCGCCCGGGTGAGGATGAGCGAGGGCACCATGCGGATCACGGTGTCCGCGGTGACCGACAGCAGCAGGCCGGCCTCGGCCGCGCGGCCCACCAGCGCGCCGCAGGGCCGGGTCAGTTCGATGCCCAGCATCAGGCCCTGGCCGCGGATCTCCTTCACGCCGGGCAGGCCGCCCAGTTCATGTTCCAGCGCCGCCTTCAGGTGGGCGCCCACGTCGGCCGCGTTCTGCAGCAGGCCTTCTTCTTCCATGATGCGGATGGTTTCCACACCGGCGCGCATGGCCAGCGGGTTGCCGCCGAAGGTGGTGCCGTGGTTGCCGGGCCCGAAGATGGTGGCGGCCTTGGGGCCGGCCACCACGGCGCCGATCGGCACGCCCGAGCCCAGGCCCTTGGCGAGCGGCATCACGTCGGGCTGGATGCCCGCCCACTGGTGCGCGAACCACTTGCCGGTGCGCCCCATGCCGCACTGCACCTCGTCGATCATCATCAGCCAGTCGCGCTCATTGCACAGCTGGCGCAGCTGCTGCAGGTATTCGATGCGCATCGGGTTCACGCCGCCTTCGCCCTGGATGGTCTCGAAGAACACGGCGACGACGTTGGGGTTGCCCTCGGTGGCGCGCTTGATGGCCTCGATGTCGTTCATCGGCACGCGGATGAAGCCTTCCACCAGCGGGCCGAAACCGGCCTGCACCTTCGGGTTGCCGGTGGCCGACAGGGTGGCGATGGAGCGGCCGTGGAAGGCCTTCTCATAGACCACCACCACGGGCTTGTCGATCCCCTTGTCGTGGCCGTACTTGCGGGCAAGCTTGAGGGCAGCCTCGTTGGCCTCCAGGCCGGAGTTGCAGAAAAAGACGTTGGTGAGGCCCGAGCGCTCGACCAGCATCTTCGCAAGCTCTTCCTGCAGCGGCACGTGGTAGTAA
>Ga0308157_10009565_pt1 | contig 10700 bp, 10 predicted proteins | sample PhyBR1_FD_201035 | JGI IMG/M metagenome (GOLD analysis project Ga0308157, IMG submission 201035) | Phyllosphere microbial communities from UC Gill Tract Community Farm, Albany, California, United States - DLSLB.R1 | ecosystem: Host-associated > Plants > Phyllosphere > Unclassified | place: USA...
TCGACGTCGTCAACGTGGTGGCTGACCAGGATCGTGTGCCAGTCATGCGCGATGGTCAGCGTACGCACGAGGTCGCGGATGACCAGCCGGGTCTCGTCGTCCAGCGCCGAGAAGGGCTCGTCGAGCAGCAGGATGGGCCGTGCCCGGAGCAAGGTGCGCGCCAGAGCTACGCGCTGCTTCTGGCCGCCGGACAATGTGCCGGCCTGTTGCTTGCCCAGACCCTCGAGACCGACTTCGGCGAGAGCGGCATTTACCCGATGTTTCAGCATGGTCCTGTCGATTCCTGATGGCAGGCCGAGGGCGATGTTTTTTTCCGCGCTCAGATGCTCGAACAGGCTTTCCGACTGCAGCAGCAGCGAGACGGGGCGCTCTTCGGGGCGCAGGGCAACGAGTTCCCGGTTGTCGAGCAGGATCTGGCCGGAGGTGGGCTGGAGAAAGCCGGCCAGAAGATCGAGCAGGGTGGATTTTCCCGAGCCGCTGGCGCCGGAAATGGCGGTGATCTCGCGCGGATAGGCGGTCAGGGAAAAACCATAGGGCTGGACTTGGCCGGGATGGGCGAAGGTCAGATTCTCAACGACGAGCATTGGCAAGTCTTTCAAACAGCCGCGGCAGAAGGACGAAGGCTGCGATCGTGCCGAGCAGCAGGATGGCGGCGATGACGGCGGCGTCATTGCTGCGATAGGAGCCGAGCGCACGGAACATCATCAACGGCAGGGTCTGGAAATCCTGGGTGCCGAAGAGGGCGATGACACCCAGGTCACCCAGCGAAAAGCAGAAGGACAGCGCCAGCATGATGCCGATGTCGCGGCCGAGCAGGGGGTACTCCACGGACGCAAATTGCCGCCAGCTGGAGAGGCCGAGCGAGCGGATCAGCTTGCCACGGCTGCGGGCGATGGCTTCGAGCGGTGGGCCAAGCGTTGCCATGGCGAAGGGCAGCGCGAGAAGGCTGTTGGCGAGGATGACGACAAAGGGTGCTGCCGTGGCGGGCGCCACGCCGAGCTGGCGGACAAGAAGGAAGAAACCGAGCGAGAGGACCACGGCGGGGACCGCCAGATAGGCGAAGGCGGGCATGCCCAGAATGGTGCGAAGTGTACCGCTAGCAGTGGATGCGCGGCCGAGGGCGAGGGACAGCGTGAGGGCCAAGGTCAGCAGGGCCGAGGTCGCGCCGATGATGATACTGCTGCAGAAGGCCCACCAGAATGTCGGATTGGTGACCACGCGGTCGACGCCGGAACTCAGGCCTTCGACGAGAACGGACAGCAGTGGCAGGGCGAAGCCGATCAGACAGATGATCAAGGTCATGCCCTGCAGCAGGCGGGCAAGACCCCGATCGCGCCAGCTCGGAGCGGAGGAGGCGCCGAAGGTCGCTGGAATGGGGGCCAGCGCCGAGGCGGCGAGGATGACGAGCGAACAGACCGCGATCTGCGTGCCGGCGAGCCAGACGGCGCCGAGCAGGTCGAAATCCTGTCGCACGGCGGCGTAGATGGCGACTTCCAGCGTCTGGTTGGCGGGGCCACCGCCCAGCATCAGCACGATGGGGAAGCTGGTGAAGGCCAGGAGGAAGATGATGGCGGCCCGGTACGGTGCCGCGCAGGGCGGGCCAATCGAGCAGGGCAAAGCGTTGCCAGGCGGTGAGGCCGAGCGACTGGCCCATCTTGAGCCGCGCGGAGGGGATGGCATCGAGCCGGGCCAGCATGATGCGGGCGGCAAAGGCGCCGTCCAGCACGACATGGGCGAGGAGAATGCCGGAGAGGCCAAAGGCCGGATTGCCGAGCGGGAAACCGAAAAGGCTTTCGCTGAGCTGATTGATCCAGCCATTGCGCCCCCAGATGGAAAGGAGGCCGAAGGCGACGATCATGCCCGGCGTAACGATGGCCGAGGCGAAGAGGCCGACGACGAGATCGCGGCCGGGGAAACGCAGGCGATTGAGCGCCCAGGCGAGGGCCGCGCCGACGATGAGCGAGAGGATCGTGGTAAGACCAGCCTGCAGGCTGGTCATGCGCAGAAGATGGGCGATGTCGATGCGCGAGCCGATGCTGTCGCCGGTCGCGGCAGCGAGCAATGCCCAGAGCACGAGCGCGATCAGAGCCGCGATCGCGGCGGCCAGCGTGATGGCCGTCGCGATGCGGAGGGGACGATGGGGCAGGGTCAACGTGCTTGTCCCCGACATGGTCGTTACTGGATCGCCGTCAGCATTTCATCGATCCATTCGCGGCTGTGGGCGGCGATTTCCGCGTCGGTGAAGGTGAGGGTCTTTTCCGGCTCGGGCAGGGCGGCGAAGGCCGGGTCGAGCTGGTCGCCGAGATCGGCAACAGGGAACATCCAGTTGGTGTGCGGGATGATCTGCTGGGCGTCGGACGAGACGAGATAGGCCAGGAAAGCCTTGGCCAGCTCTGGCTGGTCGGAGGACTTCAGCACGCCGGCGACTTCGATCTGGGGGTAGTGGCCCTCGGTGAAGATCGCAGCCTTGATGGTCTCATCACCATCTTCGATGATGTGATAGGAGGGCGAGGTGGTGTAGCTCAGCGTCATGTCGGCCTCGCCGGAGAGGAAGAGGTCGTAGCTTTCGCTCCAGTCGCGGGTGACGGTCAGGATATGGGGCTTGAGGCCCTGCCAGATTTCGGCGGCGCGGTCCCCATAGGCGGCCTTGATCCAGAGCACTAGTCCAAAGCCGGGCGTCGAGGAGCGTGGGTCCTGGATGGTGATCTTGATGTCTTCGGGCAGAGCGATCAGCTCTTCGAAGCTTTTCGGCGGATTTTCCATGGTGTCGGTGTCGTACATCATGGCGAAATGGGCATAGTCGAAGGGGACGAATTGCGTGTCGGTCCAGGCTTCGGGCAGGGCAAGATCGTTCAGGGTCAGGCCGTGATCGGCAAAGAAGCCGGTCGCGCGGGCTTCGCCGGCAATGGCTGTGTCGAGACCGACGATGACATCGGCTTTAGTGGTTTCGCCTTCGAGCTGGACGCGGCGCAGCGTGCCGATGGAGCTGTCGGCGGCGATCCATTCGACCGTGCAGCCGCAGGTGGCTTCGAAGCCGGCCTTGAGACCTGGCGCGGGGCCCCATTCGGAGGCGAAGCCGTCATAGGTATAGATTGTGAGCTTGGGCAGATCCTGCGCGATGGCAGGAGAGGCGAACAGTCCAACGAGGACCGCAAGCGTGACGGTGGATTTGACCATGGGTCATCCCTTCATTGCTTTGCGGCCATGAGTGAAGGGTGTGGTCAATGGGTCGGGGCGCAACGAGATGCCCTTGCCATCTCGAACTTCCTCCGCCAGCATGACCTGGTTCAGGTTCAATGGGTAACTCTCAGCTCCGGTTTCCCGGAACACCCCAGCGAGACGCCCAAGACTTAATGAGAGATTTGTGACAGTGCAAGACACTTCCGTGGCCATGGCGGATGCGCCAATGGTCGTATCCGAGGGCCCGCTAGCCATCGTTGGCGGCGGCTTCGTTGATCCCGCCCTGCTGCGCGAACTGGCCGACCGCGGCGTGACGCTGGTCGGTGCCGATGGCGGGGGCGATGCGATCGGGGCCGCAGGGTTGACGCCGGCGGCGATCATCGGAGACCTGGATTCGCTGGAGGATCGTGCGGGCTGGGAGAAGCGGACACGGGTGATCCATCTCCCCGAGCAGATCACCACGGATTTCCAGAAAGCGCTGCGTTCGACTGCGGCGCCGGTGACGCTGGCGCTGGGCATGACGGGCAAGCGGCTCGACCATACGCTCGCGGCGCTCAGTGCCGTGCTACAATATGCGCCGAGCCGGAAACTGCTGCTGGTCGACGAGGTGGATGTGGCGCTGGCGGTCACCGGTTCGATCCGTTTCGAGGCCGAGTTGCGGGAACGGGTATCGATCCATCCGCTGCTGCCGATCCGCTTTCGGCATTCGGAGGGGCTGTTCTATCCAATGGATGGGCATCTGCTGGCGCCGGGCGGGCTGATCGGGACGAGCAACGAGGGGACGGGAGAATGGGTGGAAGTTGTGCCGGAGGACGATACGCCCTGGTTGCTGATCCTGGGCAAAGAGCGGTTGTGGGATTTGGTAGGGGTATCCTCTTCACAAACAAAAAAGGCGGGCCAAAGCCCGCCTCCCGTAATCACGAATCCAGCCAGTTAATGCGCCGAAGCGGCTTCCCTGACGGCGTCCTGCACCTTTTCAAAGGCGCGGACTTCGATCTGACGGATGCGTTCGCGGCTGACGTCATACTGCTGGGCCAGCTCTTCAAGCGTGGCTGGGCTTTCCTGCAGACGACGGGCGTGGAAGATTGCCTTTTCGCGTTCGTTGAGCACGCTCATCGCATTGTTGAGCAGGCCCATACGCTCGGAGAATTCCTCGTTGTCGCCCAGCGTGGTCTCGGCACTCGGGGTGTCGTCGACCAGCCAGTCCTGCCATTCGGAAGTGCCTTCGTCAGCGCGCATGGGCGAGTTGAGCGAGGCATCGCCGGAGAGGCGTGCGTTCATCGAGACCACGTCGGCCTCGGTCACCTTGAGGGTAGTGGCAATCTGGGCGATCTGATCAGGATGCAGCGAACCATCGTCCAAGGCGGCGATCTGACCCTTCACCTTGCGCAGGTTGAAGAACAGACGCTTCTGGGCGGCAGTGGTGCCAATCTTGACCAGCGACCACGAGCGCAGCACATATTCCTGGATGGCGGCACGGATCCACCACATGGCGTAGGTCGCGAGGCGGAAGCCCTTTTCAGGCTCGAAGCGCTTGACCGCATGCATGAGACCGACATTGCCTTCCGAGATCACCTCGGAAATGGGTAGGCCATAACCGCGGTAGCCCATAGCGATCTTGGCCACGAGCCGCAAATGGCTGGTGATGAGTTTCTGGGCCGCACCCGGATCGGTGTGTTCCTTATAGCGTTTGGCGAGCATGTATTCTTCGTCCGGTTCCAACATCGGGAACTTGCGGATTTCCTGAAGATAACGGCTCAAGCCACCTTCGGCTGAAAGCACTGGCAAATTCGTCTGGGCCATCAATGCACCCCTTTCCAATTCCCCCGCATTCCGCGGGCGGACCTGTGTCAGCTGCGACGTCCGAAATCGGACCATCGGCAAACAACGATGATTATATAGGACGCATTCTGGCGAATGTAAGAGCGGAATCGCGCGAAAACGTTACAAATGCGCAATGGTTGCAAACCTTGCGTAATCATCCCGCCATACCAACCTCTCCGGGCCGGTTTGGTTCAGTCACCTTGCGGTGAATCCAATTTGAACTTTCGAGATTACGAGCGCGCAAAGGCCTTGTCGTAGTTCTGCAAGGCCTCGTCGAGCGCCTGCAGGTCGGGCGGCAGGTCGGCCTCGAAGAACATTTCCTCGCCGGTCGTGGGATGTTCGAAACCGAGCTCGGCAGCGTGGAGGGCCTGGCGGCCCAGCGCCTTGATCGGGTCGGCAACATCGTCGGGCAGGCGATTGATCTTGGTGGCATAGCCCGAGGCATAGACCGCGTCGGCGACCAGCGGATGGCCGATATGGGCCATGTGGACGCGGATCTGATGGGTGCGGCCGGTTTCGAGATGGCATTGCACGCGGGTGACGTCCCAGCCATCGTCGCCAAAGCGCGCCTCGACGAAATAATGGGTGATGGCCTCGCGGCCATCTTTGCGCACGGCCTGTTTCAGCCGGTTGTTTTGGTCGCGGCCGAGGGGGGCATCGACAGTGCCCTTGCCGGTTTCGGTGGTGCCCCACACATAGGCGATATAGGCGCGGTGCAGCGGGCCGGTGCGGCCGTGATCGGCAAACTGGGCCGAGAGATGCTTGTGGGCGGTCTCGGTCTTGGCGGCGACCATGACGCCGGACGTGTCACGATCAAGGCGATGCACGATGCCGGGGCGCTTGACGCCACCAATGCCCTGCAGGCTATCGCCGCAATGGAACAGCAGCGCATTGACCAGGGTGCCATCGGGCGAGCCGGGGGCGGGGTGGACCACCATACCGACCGGCTTGTTGACGACGATGAGCTGGTCGTCCTCATAGAGGATGTCGAGTTCGATATCCTGGGGCTCGGGATCGGCGTCTTCTGGGGGCGGGGCGAGAAGGACGATTGTCTCGCCCGCCGTAAGCCGGTATTTGGGCTCGCTGACGACAGTGCCATTGATGCTGACGGCGCCTTGGAGGATCAGGTCCTTGAGGCGGCTGCGGCTGAGGATGGTGTGGACCCTGGCCAGCGTGGCATCGAGCCGTCCGCCGGCCATGGTATCATCGACCACGACCTCGACCAGGTCGCCCTCGAATTCTTCTTCTGCGGTAATATCGACCATGAGCGATCCTAAAGAGCCTATCGAGACGCCGGAGGCGCCCCTGTCGTCGGAAGCGAAAGCAGCATTGGCCAAGGCCCGCCGCTCGTTCGCATTTTCCATCGGCATATTGTTGCTGGGCTTTATGGCGATTGCCTTCGCCCTTGTCTATCGCGTGCTGCGTGATCGCCCGCCGCCGGCAGTCGCAGCCGAGATTTCCCTGCCGGCCGGGGCCGAAGTGGTTTCGGCCATGGTCAATGGCGGGCAGATCAACGTGACCTATGTGGTCGATGGGGTGACCAGGCTTGCGCTGTTCGACCAGGGCAGCGGGGACTTGCAGCGGGAAGTGGTGATCGGGGCGCAGTAATCAGCGCCCCTGTGGTTCGAGGCTTTGCTGCGCAAAGCACCTCACCATGAGGCGTTATCGCCCCTGGATTTCCCGCAGTGCGGCCATGCGGTCGCTGACGGAGCCGGCACGACGGCCCGCCGATTTTTTCGGCGGGGGCAGGGTGTCCACGCTCATGCCATCGTCGGCAAAGCGCTGGACGCGGTCGAAAAGGCTTTCCTCGATCGGGGCGGGCGCCGGCTTTTCGATATCGACGGCATAGACGACGCGGCTGGCGTTGGAGGCGATGTCGCCGAGGCGCTGGCGCAGTTCGGCGGCGTCGAGATCGCTGCCCCAGTCGCTGATAATGGTTTGCTCGACGCTTTTGACCTTGCGGCGGAGCTGTTCGACTTCGTCTTCGAGGCTCAGCTCTTCGGCCAGGGAGCGTTCGGGCTGGGCGTGGTCGGCGTGTTCGAGCTTTTCGTGCAGCAGCGCATTGATGCGATTTTCGGCGCTGGCCATGCTGGCTTCGGCGGCGACCAGATCATCACTCTCCGCCTCATCGTCCGTGACGGGGGCGGCGGCTGCGGGCTGGCGGGGGTTGTCGCGCAGCGCGCGCAGTTCCTCGGTGCGGGTTTCGAGCTCGCGGTCGCGCATGCGCAGGCGCTGGGCGAGGTCGGTGCCTTCGCGTTCGAGCTCGGCGGTGCGGGCGCGCAGTTCGGCCTCGCGCGCTTCGAGCTCCTTGACGGTCTGGAGATATTGCTCGCGCTCGACACGCAACTGGCCGAGGTCGCTGCGGCCCTGGTTGACGTCGCTGAGCTGCTCGGCGAGGCGCTTGCGCAGGGTCTCGGCGTTGATTTCGAGCTTGCGGGTGGTCAGGGCAAATTCGGCGCGGAGCTGATCCTTGTCAGCGCGAAATTCGGCCATGGTGATGGGCGTCGCCGCCTCGATGCGCCGCTTGGTGAGGCGGACGGCGCGTTTCCACACCGCAGGCAGGATGATCAAAGACACCAGGCCGGCCACGAGCAGGCCTAGCGCGAAATACATGATGTTCTCGATGACCATCGGCCAAACTCCGGCGCGCCGCACTCGATACGCTATGCGGTCATTTCTTCTGACATCGCAGTGGTAGCACTGCCAGATTTGCCAAGGATTAACCCTAACCACTTTGTGGCGAGGCGTCACCGTGGTGCCGGCAAGTGTGATCGTCGGGGTTATTGCGAACAAAACAGGAAACGTGTTCCGCTGCGCCACAATTCCGACGGATCGATTCGTGCAGACCGCCAGTGACTATCTCGACATCCTCAATCCCGAGCAGCGCCGTGCCGTAGAGCATGGTGCGGGCGAAGTCGCGCCCGGTCCGCTGCTGGTGATTGCCGGGGCGGGATCGGGCAAGACCAATACGCTGGCGCATCGGGTGGCGCATCTGATCGTCAAGGGCGCCGATCCGCGACGTATCCTGCTGATGACCTTTTCGCGGCGGGCGGCCAGCGAAATGAGCAAGCGCGTGGAGCGTATTGCGGCGCGGGTGCTGGGGCCGTCGTCGGGAGCAATGGTAGACGCGCTCAACTGGGCGGGGACGTTCCATGGCATCGGTGCGCGGCTGTTGCGCGAGCATGCGAGCCAGATCGGGCTCGATCCGGCCTTCACCATCCACGATCGCGAGGATTCGGCCGACCTGATGAATCTGGTGCGCCATGAGCTGGGCCTCAGCGATGCCAAGAGCCGGTTTCCGACCAAGGGCACGTGCCTTGCCATCTATTCGCGGGTGGTCAATGCGCAGGACGAACTCGAAGAGGTGCTGAAGGCGCATTTCCCGTGGTGCGCCATGTGGCCCGAGCAATTGCGCACTCTGTTTGGTGCCTATGTGGCAGCAAAGCAGGCGCAGAACGTGCTCGATTACGATGACCTGCTGCTCTACTGGGCCGGGATGATGGGCAATCCGGCGATTGCGGCGGAGGTGTCGTCGCGCTTTGATCATGTGCTGGTCGATGAATATCAGGACACCAACAAGCTGCAGTCATCGGTGCTGCTGGCGATGCGGCCGGGCGGGCAGGGGCTGACCGTGGTGGGCGACGATGCGCAGTCGATCTATTCCTTCCGCGCGGCCACGGTGCGCAATATCCTCGACTTTCCGACGAGCTTTTCGCCGTCGGCCGATATCGTGACGCTGGATCGCAACTATCGCTCGACGCAGCCGATCCTCGCGGCGGCCAATGCGGTGATCGAGCAGGCCAGCGAACGCTTCACCAAGAACCTCTGGACCGAGCGGGAGTCGAGCGCCAAGCCCTATCTCGTCACGGTGCGCGACGAAGCGGACCAGGCGCGCTATGTGGTGCATAAGGTGCTTGAAGCGCGTGAGGGCGGAATGACGCTCAAGAACCAGGCGGTGCTGTTTCGCACCTCCAGCCATTCCGGACCGCTGGAAGTGGAGCTGACGCGCAGCAATATTCCCTTCGTCAAATTTGGCGGGCTGAAATTCCTCGACGCGGCCCATATCAAGGATCTGCTGGCGATCCTGCGCTGGGTGGAAAATCCGCGCGATCGGGTGGCCGGTTTCCGTGTGCTGCTGCCGGGCATCGGGCCGGCTTCGGCGGGCAAGGTCCTCGATGCCATGGCGGTGGGCAGCGATCCGGCCTGGGCGTTGGGCGAGATTCCAACGCCGCCGCGGGCAGCCGAGGGCTGGACAGGGCTGGTGGAGATGTTTGGGCGGCTATCGCGGCGCGAGGCGGTCTGGCCGGTGGAGCTGGGCTATGCGCGGCTCTGGTATGAGCCCTTGATGGAAAATGCCTATGAGGATGTGCTGATCCGGCAGGCCGATATTTTGCAGCTCGAACAGATCGCTGCGGGCTATCCCAGCCGGGAGAAGTTTTTGACAGAGCTGACGCTCGATCCGCCGGATGCGACATCGGACCAGTCCGGAGTGCCGCTGCTCGACGAGGATTACCTGATCCTGTCCACCATTCATTCTGCCAAGGGGCAGGAGTGGAAGGCGGTGCATGTGCTCAATGTGGTGGATGGCTGCATTCCGTCCGACCTCGGAACCGGTTCGACGCATGAACTGGAGGAGGAGCGGCGGCTGCTCTATGTGGCGATGACCCGGGCGCGGGACGAGATCAACATCATCACGCCGCAGCGCTTTTTCGTGACGCAGCAGAGCAAGTATGGCGACCGGCATCTTTATGCACAGCGCAGCCGGTTCATCCCGCGCGCGATGGTGCCGCTGTTCGAGGATATCCTCTGGCCGCCGGTCAAGCCGGCCTATATCGAGGGCCTGTCACCGGCTCCGGTCAAGATCGACATGGCGGCGCAGATGCGTGGCATGTGGAGCAAATAATCAGCTCGCCGTCTGAGACGGCCGCCAGACGGTTTCCATGTTCTGGCTTTCATCGCGCACCAGCACTTCCACGCTCGGCTCTTCCTGCTGGGTGGCCTGGTCGATGGCGGCCTTGACGGCGCGCTCGCGTGAATTGAAGGGGCCGGTCATGGCGCCCTTGTAGCTGAAATGCCAGGCATGATCCTGGGCGGCGACAACGAAGTGGTGACTACACATTTTTCAGTTCCTCCCTGCATCAACGATGAAGACGAAGCCCGGGATGCGTCAATGGTAAAATTTTCGTTGCCTGATAAAGTTGATCCTAGAGTAAATACCGGTGGTTCAATACTTTAGGCGACGCAAATCACCGGTCTGCACTTGCTTGTGATCGTCCAAAAGAAAGCCCCGCCGAAGCGGGGCAGGACTTGGAGGGCAGGCGAAACTGAAAAGAGCCGATTGTGCTTTGATCAGAAGGGGTTCCAGGTCGGCTCATTGGTGAAGTTGAGATAGCCGATGTTGATGCCGAGGCGCGCGCCAACGCCGGAGCGGATCGGGACAATCACCACGTCGCCGCGCTTGATCACGGTCATGCCGAAGCCGCCGACGATATAGGCCGAGCCGTCGACACCAGCATAGCGGCCGAGCACGTCCTGGATCTGACTGAGGTTATAGACCAGCATCATGGATTTGGAGCCATCGCCGCCGATGTCGAAGCCGATCGATGGGCCTTGCCAGAAAACGTTGAACTGGCCGGCATTGCGGGTGTGCAAGATGCCCTCGCCATAGCGAACGCCGGCGAACAGGGCGCCACCGG
>Ga0308157_10009569_pt1 | contig 10699 bp, 8 predicted proteins | sample PhyBR1_FD_201035 | JGI IMG/M metagenome (GOLD analysis project Ga0308157, IMG submission 201035) | Phyllosphere microbial communities from UC Gill Tract Community Farm, Albany, California, United States - DLSLB.R1 | ecosystem: Host-associated > Plants > Phyllosphere > Unclassified | place: USA...
GAGAACGAGCCCTCCCGTCGAATGGCCGAGCAGCACGAGGCGGCGCCCGGGGCCGATCGCATCGAGCGCGGCCCCGATCTCTTCGTCGTAGGTACTGAGATCGGTGACGTAGCCGGCGGTCTGACCGTCGCGGAGGCTGCGCCCGTACTTGCGCATGTCCAGAGCGTAGAACCGCGCGCCGCGGGCCGTGAACGTGCGCGCCAGCCGCTTATGGAAGAAATAGTCGGACCACCCGTGCACATACAGGATGTCGACGTCTTCGAGTGCGCGACGACGGAACCAGCGGCGCGTCGGCAGGGCGCGTACGAGTGTCGCGACGACCTCCCCCTCGTCGTCCGGTGCGAGCGGCAGCGTGAGCTGCTCGAACTCATCGCCCAGCACGTCCGGCGTCCACTCACCTGCCATGGACTCAGAATAGGTCTCCGGCTCGTCGCCGTGCTGTGAGGAGAGAATGGTCAGATGCACAGGTTCGACCTCGACCGCATCGGCGCAGGGCTCACGGTCGCGGGCTCTCGTACAGAGCTCGAACGCGCGATCGCCACAGGTGCCGCGATCGTGGTCGCTCCCCCGGGAACGGGCAAGACGACGTTCGTGCCGCCGCTCGTCGCCGAGGTGCTCGCCGAACGCGCCGGCCGGGTGCTCGTCACCCAGCCTCGCCGAGTCGCAGTGCGCGCGGCCGCACGGCGCATCGCCGAGCTCGGCGGCACGCGCCTCGGCGGCCCGATCGGGTTCACCGTGCGCGGCGAGCGGATCGTATCCGCCGAGACGCGCATCGAGACGGTCACGCCCGGCGTGCTGCTGCGTCGACTGCTGAGCGATCCGGGCCTCGACGGGGTCGTCGCCGTCGTGCTCGACGAGGTGCACGAACGGTCCGTCGACGGCGACCTGCTGCTCGGGGTACTGAACGAAGTGCGCGCCCTGCGCGACGATCTCGTGCTCGTCGCGATGTCGGCCACGCTCGACACCGGACCCTTGGCGCAGCTGCTCGGTGCTGTCGTGGTCGACGTGCCGTCTCCCCTGTACCCGCTCGACGTGGCGTATGCACCGAGCCCCGTCCCGCGGCTCGGTGCCCGCGGCGTGACGCGCGAGTACCTGGATCATCTCGCTGCGGTCGCCGTGGCCGAGCAGCGTTCGGCGCGGCAGGACGCGCTCGTGTTCGTGCCGTCGGCGCGCGACGTCGATGAGATCGTTCGGCGCGTGCGCGCGAGCGATCCCGAGATCGAGGTGCTTCCCCTGCACGGCCGCCTCCCGGCCGAGGCGCAGGACCGAGCGGTGTCGGGCCGCACAGCGCCGACGGACCCACCGCGCATCGTCGTGAGCACGGCACTCGCCGAGAGCTCGCTGACCGTGCCCGGCGTGCGGCTCGTGATCGATTCGGGACTCTCGCGCGAGGCGCGCCGCGACCGGTCGCGCGATATGGCGGGACTCGTGACCGTGAGCACATCGCGCGCCAGCGCGGATCAGCGCGCCGGTCGCGCCGCGCGTCAGGGACCGGGTCGCGTCGTGCGTGCCTACGCCGAAGTCGACTTCGCGGCGTTCCGAGCGGCATCAGAGCCCGAGATCCGGTCTGCCGATCTGACTGACGCCGCACTGCTGCTCGCGGCATGGGGCGCGCCCGAGGGTCGCGGGCTGGCGATGCTGACTCCGCCCCCGACGGCGTCGATCGAGCACGCCGTCGAGGTGCTGCGCGGTCTCGGCCTCGTGGACGATCACGGCCGTGCCACGCGACGAGGAACGCGCGTTTCGCGGATGCCCGTCGGCGCCCGCGAGGCTCGCGCCCTGCTGGACGCCGACGCGGACCCGACGTCGGCTGCGGAGGCCGTTGCCGCGATATCGGGCGATCACCGCGACCCGGGTGCGGATCTCGACGCCCTCGTGCGTGCGCTCCGAAGCGGAACCGCACCGGGCGCCGCGCGGTGGCGGGGCGAGGTGCGACGGCTCGCACGCGTTGCCGAGCAGGCGCGCTCCCGCGATGCCGAGGTGCCCCTTGCGCGCACGGTGTCCGCGGTGCCCGGGCTCGTCGCCGCACTCGCGAATCCGGCGTGGATCGCCCGGCGCGCCTCCGACGGATCGCGCGTCTATCTCTTCGCGAGCGGCACGCGAGCCGCGCTGCCCGACGGATCCGGTCTCATCGGGTCCGAATGGCTCGCGGTCTGTGATGTGCAGCGCGCAGACGGCGCCATCGGGGCGGGAACCGGCGCCGTGATCCGCCTCGCCGCCGCGATCTCCGCGGCCGATGCGCACGAGATCGGAGGGGTCGTCGCCGTACGCGAGACGTCCATCGAGGGCAGTCGCGTAAGGGTCAGACACGAGCGACGCGTCGGAGCGATCGTGCTCTCGTCGACGCCCGTGCGGCCTCGCCGCGATGACGCGGAGCATGCGATCGCGGCGCACCTCCGCGAGCACGGCCTCGGTGCGCTGACATGGCCCGAGCATGCCGCGCAGCTGCGTGCGCGTCTCGGCCTGATCCACCGGGAGCTCGGCGACCCCTGGCCGAACGTCACCGACGATGCGCTGCTCGATCGGCTGGACGATTGGCTCGGCGGCGCGCTGCAGGGGGCGTCCTCGCTCTCGGCCCTCGATCTCACGACCGCGCTGAAGGGGCTCCTTCCCTGGCCGGAGGCCGCACAGTTCGACCAGCTCGCGCCCGAGCGTTTCGGTGTGCCCTCGGGGGCGAGCGTACGCATCGAGTACCCCGCGGATCCCGCAGGCCGACCGGTCGTCGCCGTGAAGCTGCAGGAGGTGTTCGGCCTCGCAGAGACGCCGCGACTCGTCGGCGCACGCGTGCCGGTGCAGTTCCACCTGCTCTCCCCTGCACGCCGTCCCCTGGCGGTAACCGAGGACCTCGCGTCATTCTGGAACGGCCCGTACCAAGAGGTGCGGAAACAGATGCGCGGGCGCTACCCCAAGCACCCGTGGCCCGAGGATCCGTGGAGGGCGACCGCGACGGCTCGCACGACGAAGCGCATGCCGCGGGAGTGACCTCGACGCGCTCCTCGCGGATCCGAATCCTTCACGTTTCCGCAACGCGCGGTGTCATACTGCGCGACTCGGGTGATACTGGGGGAATGCGGAGAGCGAAGATCATCGGAGTTGCGGCGGCATCGGTTCTGCTTCTCGCAGGCTGTGCGACATCGACGGCCGGAGACGGCGACGCGGGCGCTGAGCCGTCGGCCACCGCCACGGCGAACGACGACGGCACGTACAGCGTCTCGACGCTCGTGCCGTACACGGTTCTCGACGACCCCGCGAGCAGCGACGACCCGCAGCTCTGCATCGGAGCGGTCGCCGAGTCAGCACCGCCGCAGTGCTCCGGCATCGTGCTGACAGGCTGGGATTGGGAAGCGGTCGAGGGCGACTACATGGAACAGGGCGAGGCGCGTTGGGGTCTGTTCACCGTCGAGGGAGACTACTCGCCCGACGACGAGACGCTGGCCGTGACGTCCGTCGATACCGAAGCCACCGACGAACTGCCCGTCACTCCGACGTGTGAGGGCGACGAGTGCGTACAGCCCACGGACGAGCTGAAGGACATCGCCTCGGAGATCATGTCGACCACGCCCGGTGTGCTCTCAGCCACCGTCGATGGCTTCGGCACCGTGAACGTGAGCGTCGCGTTCGACGACGGATCCCTGCAGAACTCGCTCGATGAGCAGTACGGCGAGGGCATCGTCGAGGTCACGTCGGTCCTTGTGCCGACCGCGTCCTGACTCGTCGCGCCGTCAGACGCCCAGGATCACCAACCTGCCCGTGGCACGGGTCATCGCGACGTAGCGGTCCACGGCGCCCGCAACGCCGTCACCGAGCGCGGACGGTTCGACGAGCACGACGAGGTCGAACTCGAGGCCCTTCGATTCGGCTGCTGTCAGCGCCGTGACGCGCGGCAGATCGGGAACATCCGAGGCGCCGATGACGCATGCGATGCCGTCGTCGCTCGACGCGAGCCAGTCGTCCAGCACCTCCCGCAGCTCGGAGACCGCCCCGCGCCGCACGGGCACCCCTGAGGAGCGCACCGATGCCGGGACGTTCGCGTCCGGAATCGCCTCGCGGATCACCGGTTCCGCCTCGGCCATGATCTCCGATGGGGTGCGGTAGTTGATCGAGAGCGGAGAGATCGTCGCACGCCGGATCCCGATCGATGCGAGCCGCTCCGTCCAGCTCTCTGAGAAGCCGTGGCGAGCCTGCGCGCGATCGCCCACGATCGTGAAGCTCTTCGCCGGGCAGCGCCGGATCAGCATGCGCCACTCCGCGTCGGTCAGTTCCTGCGCCTCGTCGACGATCACGTGCGCGAACGGACCGGCGAGCTCGTCGATCGGCAGCGACGGAAGCGCGCCCTCATCGATCAGTCGTTCCTGCATGTCGGCCGCACCCAGCATCAGGGCGACGCCCTCGCCGTCCTCGTCGGCGTCCGAGAGGTAGTCGACGACGCTCTCGATGCGCTCGCGCTCCGCGTCAAGAGCCCGGTGGTGGGCGAGGCGGCGTGCTGTCGCGACCGGGTCTCCCATGAGATCCCGCGCCGCATCGATCAGCGGCAGGTCCGCGAGCGTCCACGCGGCACCGTCGTCGCGCTGCAGGAGGTCGACCTCGGCCGGGGCGAGCCACGGTGCGTGTCGAGCGAGCAGATCGCGCGACGTCCAGAGAGCGGCGACGAGACGCGCCGGGTCCAGCAAGGGCCACAAGCGATCGAACATCTCGCGCAGGCCGGTATGCGTCTCGAACTCCCGGCGCGCGAGGTGCGGGGGCATCTCCGTGACCTTCGCCGTGAGGATCTCCAGCAGTTCCTCCCATACGGGGCCCTGCGCGTCGTTGTGCGGGGTGCCGTCGTCGGCCGCCTCGAATGCCTCCGCCCATTCCTCGGGCTCGATCTCGATATCGGCCCATGAGGTCGGGACGACGATGGGGTCCGCGGGCGGGCGCTCGTAGCCGCGCACGATCCGTGCGATCGCGTCCTCGAAGCGAGCGGATCCCTTGAGGGAAGCGACCATCGGGTCGGTCTCAGGGACCGCGCGCTCCCCCTCGGCGATGAGGCGGCTGAGGGTCGCGATGGCGACGCTGTGCTCGCCGAGGCTCGGCAGCACGTCGTCGACGTACGAGAGATATCGGTCATTCGGCCCGACGAACAGGACCCCGCCGCCGCCGCGCTGCGAGATGCGCTGGTCGGCGTACAGCAGGTATGCGGCCCGGTGCAGCGCGACGACGGTCTTGCCCGTTCCCGGACCGCCGTCGACGACGAGCGCGTCGTGCGCATCCGCACGGATGATGGCATCCTGATCCGCCTGGATCGTTCCGAGCACATCGCGCATCTGCGGCGATCGGGTCGCGCCGAGGCTGCGGATGAACGCCGACTGATCGTCGAGGGCGACGTCGTGCTCGCGCGTTTCCGGATCGAAGACCTCGTCCCAGAAGTCGACCACGCGGCCGAGCTTCCAACGGAACCTGCGCCGCATCACGAGGTCCATCGGGTTCTGATGCGTCGCGCCGAAGAACGGCTCGGCCGCCGGAGCGCGCCAGTCGATGAGCAGGCGCTCACCCTCGGGCGAGACAAGGCCCGTGCGACCGATGTACAGCGCTTCTCCGTCGTGACCGACGATCTTGCCGAGGCACAGATCCGCGGCGAAGCGTCGCAGCATCGTCTGCCGCGCGACGAGGCCGTAGACCGCGATGTCCCGGTCCATCGCATCCTGCCCGTCGCCGTCGATGCTCCTCGCGTCCGCAAGGCGCCGTTCGACGTCGTCCCTGGCCGCGGCGAGAGCGCGGTCGATCTCCGCGAGCCGGGCCTCGTCGGATCCGATCAAGGCGGGATCGGACTTCTCGACGAGATTCTGCGGCAGGGCGAACGCGGAGGAGATCACGGTGATCCATTCTGCCGAACGCGGTCCGCGCGAGCGTCGCCCGCCCGCGCTTCGGTCGCGATTCCCAGCTGAACGCCGCGCATGCACCAGGATGGGCACATGACGATTGCCGATGGTCGACTGGGGCGCCGCCTCGACGAACAGCTCGACGAGTTCCAGCGCGCCGAGAACAGCCCGCACTTCCGCGTGGACATCGAGCGCATCCGCTTCTCGCCGTACTTCTCCAGGCTCTCGGCCGTGACGCAGGTCATCGCACAGTCCGGTGCGGGGCTCGCGGTGCACAACCGGCTCACGCACTCGGTGAAGGTCGCCGCCGTTGCGCGCGCGATCGCGATGCATCTGCACCGCGACGAGGGCCCCATGGGCAGGCTCGTGGAAGAGCTCGGAGGGTGCCACCCGGTGGTCGTGCAGGCCGCCGCCAGCGCTCATGACATCGGCCATCCCCCGTTCGGGCACCTGGGAGAACAGACGCTCGATCGTCTCGCCCGAGATCGCTTCCGCCTGCACGAGGGGTTCGAGGGCAACGCACAGACGTATCGCATTCTGACCCGGCTCGACGAGTACGACACCCCTGGCGTCGGCCTGAACCTCACGCGCGCCGTGCGCAGCGCGGTGCTCAAATACCCGTGGCGGCGCGGAGAGGGCGGCGAGCGACGCGGGGCGGCGAGCGACAAGTTCTCGATGTACGCCGTCGATCTCGCCGACGCCGACGACGCGCTCAGCGCATATCCCGCGATCGCCAGCGGGCAGCAGACGATCGAGTGCTCTGTCATGGACATCGCCGACGACATCGCCTATTCCCTGCACGATCTCGACGACTTCTATCGCGCGGGACTGCTGAACCAGGCCACGATCGCCGGCGAGTTCCGCACCTGGCGACGCGACGTCGGCATGCTGCGCACGGTGCATACCGACGCGCTCATCGCGCAGAACCGAGCGCCCGGCCACTCGCTCGAGATCCTGTGGCGACGCCTCGAGCATCGCGATCCGTGGATCGCGAACAGCGAGGCGTTCGATGCCGCCGTCGCGCGCGTCACAGACGAGGTCGTCGACGGTCTGCTGACCGTACCGTTCGATGGATCCCTCGCCGCCGACCGCGCGCTCGCCCGATTCACGTCGGGCTGGATCCGGCACCTGCAGTCGTCGGTCGAGGTGCATCGTCACCCGGCCCACCGGTCGGGTCACGTCAGCCTCGATCGCACGGCATGGCATGAGGTCGCGGTGCTGAAGTTCCTCCACGAGCGCTTCATCCTCGACCGCGCCGATCTCGCCGTGTATCAGCGAGGGCAGGCGAGCGTGCTCGAGCGTCTCATCGACGGTCTCGCCGCGTGGCTCGACGATCCCCACGATGTCAGACGCGCGCCACGGCGCCTGGTCGATCTCGTCCAGTTGGCCACAGAGGACTACCTGGGACTGCGCAGCGAGCGTCCCGAGCTGTTGTCGACGACGAGCGAGACCGAGCTGCACCAGCGCGCGGTCGGCCGCGGAGTCATCGACTACGTCTCGTCGCTCACCGACGCACAGGCCGCGCACCTCGACGCGCTTCTCGCCGGACGCACGGAGCGATTGTGGGACGCGGGTCAGGGCCTGTGATCTCACTGCGGAGATCCGCGCGTTGTGAGGATCGGGGCCGACGGGCATAGACTTGCCGCCGGACTTGGTCTGTGTCACGGATAATGTGCGCGGGCGCTTCGAAGGCGAGCACGCTCGGCCCCACAAGGGCGGAGACGATCTCCCGCGACCTCGTCCTCGTCGACCGCCAGGCGGTTCCCCGCGCTCAGCGCGCAGAAAGGACTTCAATGCTCGATTCCAACCTTCAGGCCACGCTTGATGGCGTCCTCGCCCGCAACCCGGGCGAGCCCGAGTTCCATCAGGCCGTTCACGAGGTGTTCGATTCGCTCGCCCTCGTGCAGGAACGCCACCCCGAGTACAACGACAAGGCGATCCTGACGCGGCTATGCGAACCGGAGCGCCAGATCATCTTCCGCGTGCCGTGGGTCGACGATCGTGGCGAGGTGCAGGTCAACCGCGGGTTCCGCGTCGAGTTCAACTCCGCGCTCGGCCCGTACAAGGGCGGCCTGCGATTCCGCGGCAACGTGAACCTCGGCATCGTGAAGTTCCTGGGCTTCGAGCAGATCTTCAAGAATTCCCTCACGGGCCTTCCGATCGGCGGCGGCAAGGGCGGCAGCGACTTCGACCCGGCCGGCAAGTCCGATGGCGAGGTCATGCGCTTCTGCCAGTCGTTCATGAGCGAGCTCTACCGTCACATCGGCGAGTACACCGACGTGCCCGCGGGCGACATCGGCGTCGGTGCGCGCGAGATCGGCTACCTCTTCGGACAGTACAAGCGCCTCACGAACAAGTACGAGTCGGTCCTCACCGGAAAGGGTCTCGACTGGGGCGGATCCCTCGTGCGCACCGAGGCGACGGGATACGGTGCGACGATCTTCGCGCAGGAGATGCTGAGCGCGCGCGGGACCAGCCTCGAGGATCGCAAGGTCTCCGTGTCTGGCTCCGGCAACGTCGCGATCTACGCGATCGAGAAGGTGCACCAGCTCGGCGGCATCGCGGTCACCGCATCCGACTCGACCGGATACGTCATCGACGAAGACGGCATCGACCTCGACCTGCTCAAGCAGATCAAGGAGGTCGAGCGCGGCCGCATCAGCACGTACGCCGACCGACGCGGCGGGCGTTCGAGGTTCGTCGAAGGCGGATCCGTGTGGGATGTGCCGGTCGATGTCGCGCTCCCCTGCGCCACCCAGAACGAGCTGCATGAGAAGGACGCGAAGACCCTCGTCGCGAACGGCGTCATCGCCGTCTCGGAGGGCGCGAACATGCCCTCGACGCCGACCGCCGTGGAGATCTTCCAGGAGGCCGGCATCGCGTTCGGCCCGGGCAAGGCAGCGAACGCCGGCGGCGTGGCGACCAGCGCGCTCGAGATGCAGCAGAACGCATCGCGCGACACGTGGTCGTTCGAATACACCGAGAACCGTCTCACCGACATCATGAAGGGCATCCACCAGAACGCCCTCGAGACGGCCGAGGAGTTCGGCCGCCCCGGTAACTACGTGGTGGGTGCGAACGTCGCGGGCTTCCGCAAGGTGGCCGACGCGATGATCGCATTCGGCGTCATCTGATCCGTTCGGCATACGGCTGTGGCCGGTGGGGTTCTCCCCACCGGCCACAGCCGTTCTCAGACCGAGATCACTCGGCGGGCAGCACCAGGTCCTGGCCGGCGAAGATGAGGTCGGGGTTCGTCACGTCCTCCTGGTTGACCGCGAACAGGCCCATCCAGCCGCTCGAGATATCCAGCTCGTCGGCGATCTTCGCGAGGGTGTCGCCCGACTCGATCGTGTAGGTGTCGTTCGAGGCCTCGACCTCGGGCAGGTCGTAGGCGGGCGCCTCAGGCTCGGCCGCGGGCGCCGGCTCCTCGGCGGGGGCGGGCTGTTCGGCCGCGGGGGCCTCAGCAGGCGCGGGCTGCTCGGCGGGTGCCGGCTCTTCGGCGGGCGCTTCCGCGGGAGCCTCGCGCGGCTCTGCAGCACCGGTCGCGCCGATCTGCGCGGAGCAGCTCGGCCACGCGCCCCAGCCCTGGGTCGCGATCACGTTCTCCGCGATGCGGATCTGCTCCTCGCGCGACGCGTCGGCGGGATTGCCGACGCCGCCGTTCGCCTCCCACGTCGGAAGCGAGAACTGCAGGCCTCCGTAGTAGCCGTTTCCGGTGTTGATCGCCCAGTTTCCCCCGGACTCGCACTGGGCGAGGGCGTCCCACGTCGCGTCGTCGGCGGCGTTCGCGGCCGTCGGCACGAGCGTGACCGCCGCAGCGAGAGCCACAATGCCCGAGGCGATCGCTCCACCGCGGGCGAGGCGGCGCTTGGGGGAAACGGTGGGGGTGGTCGTGTTCTGGTCCACTGCGAACTCCTCGGCCTCGTCTGCACGCACCTGATGCGCTTCGCCGCCCGGCCGTGCTATCGACATCATGGAGCGAAGGATTCTTGGGGCGGCTCCGACGGCCATCCTTCGCGGTTCAACGGCCCACCATACGCCAAGGTCACGAACTGATAACAAATCAAATCAGCAACTTGACAGGCGGCACACCAACAACTTTGCGGAAGCTCGTGAGCTCTTCCTCGGCCTGCTGTCAAGACCATGCGGCTCTCGCGGAGATCTCGCTAACATGAGCACCTCGTAGCAGAGAGCGGGAGCTCGCCAACACGCGACACGTCCGGAGGAACCCCATGAACCAGGAGCATCAGGAGAACAACTCGGATCGACAGCAGGATACCGACGAAGCGGATCGTAAGAGCCGGTCTTCGGCGGCCGAAGACGTTCCTGCAGGAGGTGCCGGCGGTGATTCGGGCGCCGCCGAGACAGTACGGATCGACCCGGAGGACGATGCGGGAATCCCCAACCGCTCGAGCATGAATGATGAACCGGGAGTCGGGACCCGCGGTCCGGACGACAGCATGGATTCGTCAGAAGAATAGCGACCGGCGTGCTCACCTGGAGATCGAGGCCCACGGCGATGAGACGCACGTCAGAATCACAGACCAGCTCGTCACATTCATCGGGCAATCGATGATCGACGGCAGCCGCAATGGGCGCCGAAAGGCGCTCGATCAGCACGACGAATTTCTGAAGGGCGCCAGAAACGACTCCTATTCCGAGCGATCATCAGCGCGTTGAGGGCGTCCGCGAAGCCGCCGGCATCGTCTGCGCCGGTCACAAAGCTTCGTAAGGTGGGAGGGTGGAGGAGTTCGAAGCGACGCTGAGGGATGCTCGTCGCAAGAAGCGGCGCGAGGCGATCTTGCTCACGCTCGTCGGCGCGGTATTCGCCGCCGCCGGCC
>Ga0308157_10009570_pt1 | contig 10697 bp, 6 predicted proteins | sample PhyBR1_FD_201035 | JGI IMG/M metagenome (GOLD analysis project Ga0308157, IMG submission 201035) | Phyllosphere microbial communities from UC Gill Tract Community Farm, Albany, California, United States - DLSLB.R1 | ecosystem: Host-associated > Plants > Phyllosphere > Unclassified | place: USA...
CAGTTTGCTGAAGGTGTAAATGCGCAGGTGCTGTAGCACGCGGAAAGTGGCGTCGTGGCTGACCAGACGCTCAAAATAACGTCCGGCAGTACGCGTGATTGCGGTGCCGCGAACGCCTGCCGCCGGAAGCATATAGTTAAAGCTGTATAAACCCGCGAACCCCGCGACGGCCGAAGCGGACAAGAACCAGCCGGAGAGCGTAAGCAGACCGATGCTGGCAAGCAGGGTAACAATCGCCAGCACAATGCCCAGCAGCAGCATCCATTTATGGCGTTTATAGAGCGCTAGATAAGGAAGCAGAGCACGCATCAGATATCCTCCTGACGGTTTGCCAGCAGGGTGGCAAACGGGCCCTGCGCGGCAACGAGAGAGGCGTAATCGCCTTGCTCAACAATATGACCATTTTCCATGACCCAAATCTGATCCCAGTCATCAATACCTTCCAGCTGATGGGTGACCATCAGGGTGGTCTGCTGCCGCGAGGCCGCATTCAGGGCATCCATGACGCGTTGCTCACTGTGTGCGTCAAGGCTCGCTGCTGGCTCGTCGAGCAGCATGAGCTGGCATGGGTTAAGCAGCGCGCGGGCAACCGCCACACGCTGGGCCTGACCGACTGACAGGCCGGCAGACTGGTCACCGACAACGGTATCGACACCCTGCGGAAGCTGCGGCAGAAACTCGCTGACCCAGGCGCGGTCGAGCACGGATTGCAGTTCATCGTCACGTGCATCCGGGCGAGCCAGCAGCACATTGTCTCGCAACGTGGCGGCAGGAAGCTGAGGGTTTTGTCCCACCCAGCTAAGCTGTTTACGCCAGGCAAGCGGATCGAGATCGCGCAGTTCAGTTTGGTTGATCCGCAGCGATCCGGTGTAGGCCATAAAACCCGATAGCGCATTGAGCAGAGAGCTTTTCCCTGAACCGCTGATGCCTACGAGCACCACACGTTTTCCGGCCGGAAGGGTAAAGTTAAGCGGGCCTGCCAGCACGTTGCCTTCAGGCGACAGAATGGAGAAATCCCGTGCTTCAAGGGTAACCGGCTCTTTGGCGTTCAGCGTCACGTCACCGCGTTCCGGATGCGCCAGTGGCGTTTCCATAAACGTCTTCAGGCTGTCAGCCGCGCCCACGGCCTGCGCTTTTGCATGATAGAAGGTACCCAGATCGCGAAGCGGCTGGAAAAATTCGGGGGCCAGTATCAGCGCAAGGAAACCGGCTGAAAGGGTCACAGCCGTGCCGTAGTGGCCAAAATCCAGCGCGCCGAGATACGAGAAGCCAAAGTAGACTGCCACAAGCGCAATCGACAGCGAGGTAAAGAATTCGAGTACGCCGGAGGAGAGGAACGCCAGACGTAACACTTCCATGGTGCGCTGACGGAAATCCTGCGATGCGAGGCGGATATTTTCAGTTTCCGCTTCACCGCGGCCAAAAATGCGCAACGTTTCCATGCCGCGCAGACGGTCAAGGAAATGGCCGCTTAAGCGACCCAGAGCCAGAAAGTTACGTCGGTTAGCGTCCGCGGCGCCCATGCCCACCAGCGCCATAAACAGCGGGATCAGCGGGGCTGTGCCCAGCAGGATCAGCGCTGCCATCCAGTTGACCGGGAAAATGGCGATGACAATCAGCAACGGAACGAAGACGGCTAGCGCCATCTGTGGCAGATAGCGCGCATAGTAGTCATGCATATCGTCAATCTGCTCAAGGATCAGCGTCGCCCAGCTTCCCGCGGGTTTACCCTGGATCCACGCCGGACCGGCCTCCTGAAGGCGGTCAAGCACCTGACGGCGGATCTCATAGCGGATATGCTGTCCGGCGTGAAAACCCACGCGCTCACGCAGCCAGACCACCCAGGCACGAAGAACAAAAATCAGGATCAGGACGATAAAGGGCAACAGGAGCGCTTCGCGCGGAATGTTCTCCATGATCATGTGATTAAGAATGCGGGCCAGCAGCCATGCCTGGGCAACAATCAACAGACCACTGACAAACCCCAGAAAACGGGAGATTGTTAGCCAGCGGCGGGAAAGAACGCTTTGCTGTTTCAGCCAGCGTGTTAACTCTTGTTGACGGGTTTTTTCCATTGCGTACTTAGCAGGTGACGTTATTAGAAGTTGGGCAGCGCAATGTTACAACGGAGAGACAATAAAGGCGACTTATCGCCGCCTTTATTTACGTTTGTTACTGACTTGTAAAGATTATTTACCTTGTTCCGCCAGCCCGTCGAGGTAGCGTTCAGCGTCCAGCGCGGCCATACAGCCGGTGCCAGCAGAGGTGATCGCCTGACGGTAGATATGGTCCATCACATCGCCAGCAGCGAATACGCCAGGAATGCTGGTCTGGGTCGCGTTGCCGTGAATACCGGACTGCACTTTGATGTAGCCGTTTTCCAGCTCCAGTTGCCCCTCGAAAATCGCGGTGTTCGGGCTGTGACCGATCGCCACAAACAGACCCGCCACTTCCAGCGTTTCGACGTTATCGGTGTTCTGGGTATCACGAATACGCAGACCGGCAACGCCCATCTGATCGCCCGTGACTTCTTCCAGGGTACGGTTGGTGTGCAGCACGATATTGCCACTCGCCACTTTATCCATCAGACGTTTGATCAGGATCTTCTCTGCGCGGAAGGTGTCACGACGGTGGATCAGGTGCACTTCAGAGGCGATGTTCGCCAGATAAAGGGCTTCTTCCACGGCAGTGTTGCCGCCACCGATAACCGCCACTTTCTGGTTGCGATAGAAGAAACCATCGCAGGTTGCGCAGGCGGAGACGCCACGGCCTTTGAATGCTTCTTCAGACGGCAGACCGAGGTAACGGGCAGAAGCGCCGGTCGCGATGATCAGCGCATCACAGGTGTACTCGCCGCTGTCGCCCGTCAGACGGAACGGACGGTTCTGCAGGTCAACCTTGTTGATATGATCGAACAGAATTTCGGTTTCGAATTTCGTCGCATGCTCGTGCATACGCTCCATCAGCAGCGGCCCGGTCAGGTCGTTCGGGTCGCCTGGCCAGTTTTCCACTTCCGTGGTGGTGGTCAGCTGACCGCCTTTTTCCATGCCGGTAATCAGAACCGGTTGCAGGTTAGCGCGTGCAGCATAGACCGCCGCGGTATATCCCGCAGGTCCAGAACCAAGAATTAGCAGCTTACTGTGTTTGGCCGTGCCCATGAGATCCCCATTGTTGTTGGCAGACATTTGGCTGGATTGTAGGGAATTTGTTGCCGTAAAAAAAGAGCGCAGCAATTTTGATATCGATATGTGCAATAGCCAGCGACGATGAATTAAGCGCTATAACATCACGCTTTGCGCCGAAATTCGCTCGTTTGTACGGCAATAAAATGAGGATTAATACCCTGCCGTAATGAATATCCGGCATGTTGTACTAAAAATCGATGTTTTGCTTTGACAATCCCCTGCGCTTTTGCGAAAACATTCAAGGAAGAAAAAAAACCGCGTTAACCGCATGCCGCATAGGCATGCACGTAAATGCCATTTTTACCGGGTCAGTGAAATCTACGCATGGCGTGGACAGACGCCATACGTGATATCGGTGACTGCCTTCGGGCAACGGTCTTCTTACCAACAGAACCCGAATCCGCATCGCGTCTAATACATAACCAGGCGATGTGATGACTAACGGGTACAGGCTCTGAACAGTGATGTGCACAGGGTCCAGGCAGGAGTAGGGAAGGAATACAGAGAGACAATAATAATGGTAGATAGCAAGAAGCGCCCTGGCAAAGATCTCGACCGTATCGATCGTAACATTCTTAATGAATTGCAAAAGGATGGGCGTATTTCCAACGTCGAGCTTTCAAAACGTGTGGGACTTTCCCCGACGCCGTGCCTTGAGCGTGTGCGCCGACTGGAAAGACAGGGTTTCATTCAGGGCTATACGGCTCTGTTGAACCCGCATTATCTGGATGCCTCACTTCTGGTATTTGTTGAGATTACTCTGAATCGTGGTGCGCCGGATGTGTTTGAGCAATTTAACGCCGCTGTACAAAAACTTGAAGAAATTCAAGAGTGTCATCTGGTATCCGGTGATTTCGACTACCTGTTGAAAACCCGTGTGCCTGATATGTCCGCCTACCGTAAGCTGCTGGGTGAAACCCTGCTGCGTCTGCCGGGCGTGAATGACACCCGTACCTATGTGGTGATGGAAGAAGTCAAACAGAGCAATCGTCTGGTTATTAAGACGCGCTAACACGGAACAGGTGCAAAATCAGTGTAGTTTGATTACACTCCTGTTAATCCATACAGCAACAGTGCCGGGGATACCCGGCGCTGTTGTCCGTTTTAGCAAACAGGCAGGATATGCCTGATACCTGGAGAGCCTTTCTTGAGCCAGGAATACACTGAAGACAAAGAAGTCACATTATCGAAGCTAAGCAGCGGACGTCGTCTCCTCGAGGCTTTGCTGATTGTTATTGCCCTTTTTGCCGTCTGGCTGATGGCAGCCCTACTCAGTTTCAACCCCTCAGATCCCAGCTGGTCACAAACCGCCTGGCATGAGCCTATCCATAACTTAGGCGGTGTTCCCGGCGCCTGGCTTGCAGATACGCTCTTCTTCATTTTCGGGGTGATGGCCTACACCCTTCCCGTCATTATCATTGGCGGATGCTGGTTTGCCTGGCGCCATCGTCAAAACGATGACTATATCGACTATTTCGCGGTGTCGCTGCGCCTGATTGGCGCACTGGCGCTGATCCTCACCTCGTGTGGGCTGGCGGCTATCAACGCCGATGATATCTGGTATTTCGCCTCTGGCGGGGTGATCGGCAGCCTGTTGAGCTCTGCGCTACAGCCCATGCTTCACAGCAGCGGTGGCACGCTTGCGTTGCTCTGCATCTGGGCGGCAGGACTGACGCTGTTCACCGGCTGGTCGTGGGTGAGCATCGCCGAGAAGATCGGCAGCTTTATCCTCACCCTCCTGACCTTCGCCAGCAACCGTACCCGTCGCGACGATACGTGGGTTGACGAAGATGAATATGAAGATGAGTACGAAGAGGAAGACGATGCTCCCGTTCAGCGTCGCGAATCTCGTCGTGCCCGCATTATGCGCGGCGCGCTGGCGCGTCGTCAGCGTGTTGCCGAGAAATTTGCCAACCCGCTAGGCCGTAAAACCGATGCGGCGCTCTTCTCCGGCAAACGCATGGATGAAGACGATCAGGTTGAATATCGTGCAGCCGGTGCGGCTGTCGATCCAAACGATGTGCTCTTCTCCGGCAACCGTGCCACGCCGGGAGCGTTTGATGAATATGACCCGCTGTTAAATGGCCACTCCGTGACCGAGCCGGTCGCTGCAGCGGCCGCCGCCACTACGGCTTCACAGGCGTATGCCGCTCCAGCCGATGCGGTGATGCCTTCAGCACCGGTTCCACCACCCGAATCCGCCATTCAGCAACCTCAGGTGGAATGGCAAACCGCCCCTGGCGTTCATACGCCTGAGCCGGTTATTGCGCCAGAGCCAGAGAGCTATATTCCTGTCCAGCAGGAAGCCTGGCAGCAGCCTTATCAGCCGGAGCCGGCATATGAGCCTCAGGGATATCCGCAGTACGCGCAGCCTGCCGCACAGCCTCATCAGGAGTACGTGCCGGAGCCGGTTGAACCTGAACAGCCATACGTAGCGCCTCAGCCAGAGCCTGACGTGGTGGAAGAGGCGAAACCGTCTCGTCCGCCATTGTACTATTTTGAAGAGGTCGAAGAGCGTCGTGCCCGCGAGCGTGAACAGCTGGCGGCCTGGTATCAGCCTGTGCCTGAACCGGTGCAGGAGCCTGTAACCAAAGCACCTTCTGTTTCGGTTCCTCCGGTTGATCCAACGCCTGCCGTTGCACCTGTTGCTGAAAGCGTGAAGCAGGCTACAGCGGCAGCCGCCGCGGCTGCCCCGGTCTTTAGCCTCGCCACAGGCGGTGCGCCACGTCCACAGGTGAAAGAGGGCATTGGCCCGCAGTTACCTCGCCCAAACCGTGTCCGCGTGCCAACGCGGCGTGAGCTGGCCTCCTACGGTATCAAGCTCCCTTCTCAGCGTATGGCTGAGGAAAAAGCGCGCGAGAATGAGTATGAAGATGACGTTGATGAAATGCATCAGGATGAACTGGCGCGCCAGTTCGCCGCCCAGCAGCATCAGCGCTATGGCGAAGAATACCAGCATGAAGTGCATCATCCACAAGACGAAGATGACGCGGCTGAGGCGGAATTAGCGCGCCAGTTCGCGGCCACGCAGCAGCAGCGTTATGCCGGTGAGCAGCCTGCCGGAGCGAATCCGTTCTCGCTGTCGGATTTTGAATTCTCGCCAATGAAAGATCTGGTTGATGATGGCCCGAGCGAGCCGCTGTTCACGCCGAGCGTGATGCCGGACGCTGAACCGACGCGTCCGCAGACTGCGACAGCGCCGCAGGCGTATGCACAGCCGCAACAACCGGCACCGCAGGCGTATGCACAGCCGCAACAACCGGCACCGCAGGCGTATGCACAGCCGCAACAACCAGCGCCGCAGGCGTATGCTCAGCAGCAGCAACCGGCGCCGCAGGCTTACGCGCAACCGCAGCAGCCACCACAGCCGCCGCAGTTCCAGCAGCCTCAGGCACAGCCGCAGGAGAGTCTCATTCACCCGCTGCTGATGCGTAATGGCGACAGCCGTCCGTTGCAGCGTCCAAGCACGCCTCTGCCGTCGCTGGATCTGTTAACCCCACCGCCGGCTGAAGTCGAGCCGGTCGATACCTTTGCTCTTGAGCAGATGGCTCGTCTGGTGGAAGCGCGTCTGGCGGACTTCCGTATCAAGGCTGATGTGGTCAACTACTCCCCAGGGCCGGTGATCACTCGCTTCGAACTTAATCTGGCACCAGGCGTAAAAGCCGCGCGTATTTCTAACCTTTCCCGTGACCTGGCGCGTTCTCTGTCGACCGTGGCGGTGCGTGTTGTAGAGGTTATTCCGGGTAAACCTTACGTCGGTCTTGAACTGCCGAATAAGAAACGTCAGACCGTTTACCTGCGCGAAGTCCTGGATAACGCGAAGTTCCGCGATAACCCGTCACCGCTGAGCGTGGTTCTGGGTAAAGATATTGCGGGCGAGCCGGTGGTGGCCGATCTGGCAAAAATGCCTCACCTGCTGGTGGCAGGTACCACCGGCTCCGGTAAATCCGTCGGTGTGAACGCCATGATCCTCAGCATGCTCTATAAAGCGCAGCCGGAAGATGTCCGTTTCATCATGATCGACCCGAAAATGCTGGAACTGTCGGTCTATGAAGGTATCCCGCATCTGCTGACAGAAGTGGTTACCGACATGAAAGACGCGGCCAATGCTCTGCGCTGGAGCGTTAATGAGATGGAGCGTCGCTACAAGCTGATGTCTGCGCTGGGCGTGCGTAACCTTGCCGGTTATAACGAGAAAATCGCCGAGGCGGCACGGATGGGCCGTCCGATTCCGGACCCTTACTGGAAACCGGGCGACAGCATGGATGCACAACATCCGGTGCTGGAAAAACTGCCTTACATCGTCGTGCTGGTGGATGAGTTCGCTGACCTGATGATGACCGTCGGTAAAAAAGTGGAAGAGCTGATTGCACGTCTCGCGCAGAAAGCGCGTGCGGCCGGCATCCACCTGGTTCTGGCGACGCAGCGTCCGTCTGTGGACGTCATTACGGGTCTGATCAAAGCGAACATTCCAACCCGTATCGCGTTTACCGTATCGAGCAAAATTGACTCGCGTACTATTCTCGACCAGGGTGGCGCGGAGTCGCTGCTGGGTATGGGGGACATGCTTTACTCTGGCCCGAACTCTACCTCTCCGGTGCGTGTTCACGGCGCATTTGTTCGCGACCAGGAAGTTCACGCCGTGGTGCAGGACTGGAAAGCGCGCGGTCGTCCGCAATATGTTGATGGCATTACCTCCGACAGCGAAAGCGAAGGCGGCGGTGGTGGCCTGGACGGCGGCGAGGAGCTGGATCCGTTATTCGACCAGGCGGTTAACTTCGTCACCGAAAAACGTAAAGCCTCTATCTCGGGTGTGCAGCGTCAGTTCCGCATCGGCTACAACCGCGCAGCGCGCATCATCGAGCAGATGGAAGCGCAGGGCATTGTGAGCGAGCAGGGGCACAACGGTAACCGTGAGGTGCTGGCACCGCCGCCGTTTGATTAACCTTCAGTGATTGCAAAGAAGGGTAAATCAGCCAAAATTAAGCATTTTCTTCTGTCGCCTGCCTTCGGGCAGGTACACAATAGAGGGCAGAACCCCATATCGGGATGACGTATTTTAAGGATTAACAATGAAAAAAATCGCAATCGCCTGTGCATTACTCACCAGTTTTGTCGCCAGTAGCGTCTGGGCTGATGCAGCCAGCGACCTTAAAAGCCGACTGGATAAAGTGAGCAGTTTCCACGCCAGCTTCACGCAAAAAGTGACTGACGGCAGTGGCAATGCGGTGCAGGAAGGTCAGGGGGATTTGTGGGTAAAACGCCCGAATCTGTTTAACTGGCATATGACTCAGCCGGATGAGAGCATCCTGGTTTCTGACGGTAAGACCCTGTGGTTCTACAACCCGTTTGTCGAGCAGGCTACTGCGACCTGGCTGAAAGACGCGACCAGCAATACGCCTTTCATGCTGATTGCGCGTAACCAGTCCAGCGACTGGCAGCAGTACAATATCAAACAGAATGGTGATGAGTTTGTTCTGACGCCGAAAGGCAGCAATGGCAACCTGAAACAGTTCACCATCAACGTGAGCACCAACGGAACCATTAATCAGTTTGGTGCGGTTGAGCAGGACGACCAGCGTAGCAGCTACCAGCTCAAGACCCAGCAAAACGGCGCGGTTGACGCGTCTAAATTCACCTTTACCCCGCCGCAGGGCGTAACGGTGGACGATCAGCGCAACAAGTAAGAGGCATGAGTGAGCAATCTGTCGCTCGATTTTTCTGAGAATGCGTTTCAACCTCTGGCCGCTCGTATGCGGCCAGAAAATTTAGCGCAGTACATCGGCCAGCAACACCTGCTGGCTGCGGGGAAACCCTTGCCGCGTGCCATTGAGGCCGGGCATCTGCACTCCATGATCCTTTGGGGTCCACCCGGTACAGGCAAAACCACGCTCGCGGAAGTTATCGCCCGCTATGCTAACGCGGATGTCGAGCGCATCTCGGCGGTCACGTCCGGCGTGAAGGAGATCCGCGAGGCGATTGAACGTGCGCGGCAAAACCGCAATGCCGGGCGACGTACCATTCTCTTTGTTGACGAAGTTCACCGTTTCAATAAAAGCCAGCAGGATGCTTTCCTGCCGCACATTGAAGACGGCACCATTTTCTTCATCGGTGCCACCACCGAAAACCCGTCGTTTGAACTCAATTCCGCACTGCTTTCCCGTGCACGTGTGTACCTGCTCAAATCCCTGACCGTGGAGGATATTGAACAGGTTCTCACGCAGGCGATGAACGATAACGCGCGCGGCTACGGCGGGCAGGATATCGTTCTGCCTGACGACACGCGCCGGGCGATCGCTGAGCTGGTTAACGGCGACGCCCGCCGGGCACTCAATACGCTGGAAATGATGGCCGATATGGCCGAAGTGGATGCGTCCGGCAAGCGGGTACTGAAACCGGCGTTGCTCACCGAGATCGCCGGGGAGCGCAGCGCGCGTTTCGACAATAAAGGCGATCGGTTTTACGATCTGATTTCGGCACTGCATAAGTCGGTGCGCGGCAGCGCGCCCGATGCGGCGCTTTACTGGTATGCCCGCATTATCACCGCCGGTGGCGATCCGCTGTATGTGGCCCGTCGCTGCCTGGCGATTGCCTCTGAAGATGTCGGGAATGCCGACCCGCGCGCCATGCAGGTGGCTATTTCGGCCTGGGACTGCTTTACCCGCGTCGGGCCTGCTGAAGGCGAGCGTGCTATCGCTCAGGCGATTGTTTATCTGGCCTGCGCACCGAAAAGTAACGCTGTCTATACCGCCTTTAAAGCGGCCATGTCCGACGCTCGTGAACGTCCGGATTATGACGTGCCGGTTCATCTGCGCAATGCGCCGACCAAACTGATGAAAGAGATGGGGTATGGGCAGGAGTATCGCTACGCCCACGACGAACCCAATGCCTACGCCGCCGGGGAGGAATATTTCCCGCAGGAGATGGCACAAACCCGCTATTATCACCCCACAAACAGAGGTCTTGAAGGCAAGATTGGCGAAAAGCTCGCCTGGCTCGCCGGACAGGATCAAAATAGCCCTATAAAACGCTACCGTTAGTGCGATCGTTGCGGTAATGTTGGCAATGTATCCCTGTGGCCGCAGGCTGTGGTCACATTTTCCTATTTTAATTCGATAAGCACAGGATAAGCATGCTCGATCCCAATCTGCTGCGTAATGAGCCAGACGCAGTCGCTGAAAAACTGGCACGCCGGGGCTTTAAGCTGGATGTAGATAAGCTGCGCGCTCTTGAAGAGCGTCGTAAAGTTCTGCAGGTACAAACTGAAAATCTGCAGGCAGAGCGTAATTCTCGATCGAAATCCATCGGCCAGGCGAAAGCGCGCGGGGAAGACATTGAGCCATTACGCCTGGAAGTGAACAAACTGGGTGAAGAGCTGGATCAGGCGAAAGCGGAGCTGGACGTGCTTCAGGCCGAGATCCGTGATATCGCGCTGGCGATCCCGAACATTCCTGACGATAGCGTACCTGTCGGTAAAGATGAAAACGACAACGTTGAAGTGAAACGCTGGGG
>Ga0308157_10009573_pt1 | contig 10695 bp, 7 predicted proteins | sample PhyBR1_FD_201035 | JGI IMG/M metagenome (GOLD analysis project Ga0308157, IMG submission 201035) | Phyllosphere microbial communities from UC Gill Tract Community Farm, Albany, California, United States - DLSLB.R1 | ecosystem: Host-associated > Plants > Phyllosphere > Unclassified | place: USA...
TCGTGCGCGGCATCCCACCATTCCCGATCGAGGCGCGCGACGATCTCGGGATGTTCCGACGCGAGGTCGAACTGCTCGCCGAGGTCGCTGCGGACGTCGTAGAGCTCCCACTCGTGGATGCCGTACTCATCCTCCTCGCGGTGGCGGGTGACGATCTTCCAGCCGTCCGACCACAGTCCCCGCTTGCCGGTGATCTCGAAGTACTGGGTCCGCGACGGCTCGGGTTCGCCGAGCAGCGAGACGCCGTGGATCGGCCTCTGGGGGATGCCGTCATAGGACTCCCTCGGGGTGATTCCCGCCGCATCGAGGATCGTCGGCGTGATGTCGATCGCGTGGGCGAAGTCGGCTCGGACCGACGGGGTCGCCGGCAGGCGGGCGGGCCATCGCATCATGCACGGCACCCGCACGCCGCCGGCGTAGGTGTCCCACTTGAAGAAGCGCATCGGGGTGTTGCCCGCCTGCGCCCACCCGGACGGGTAGTGGTTGTGCGTGGTCGGCCCGCCGATCTCGTCGAGCTGGGCGAGGTTCTCCTCGAGGGAGTCCTCGATCCCCATGTACCCGCGGAACTCGTTGACCGTCCCGCCCGGTCCGCCCTCGCCCGAGGCGCCGTTGTCCGAGACGACCATCACGAGGGTGTCCTCCACGAGACCGGCATCTTCGAGGAAGGCGAGGAGCCGCGCCACCTGATCGTCGGTGTGCTCGAGGAAGCCGGTGAAGACCTCCTGCATCCGTGCGGCGACGCGCTGCTCGGATGCCGAGAGCGAATCCCACGACGGCACGGACTCCGACGACGGCGGCAGCGCGGTGCCCTCTGGGACGATGCCCGCTTCGATCTGCCGGGCGAGAACGCGCTCGCGTTCGACGTCCCAGCCGTGGTCGAACCCGCCGCGATGCCTGTCCCGGTACTCCTGCGGAGCCTGGTGCGGCGCGTGCATCGCCCCGAAGGCGAGATAGAGGAGGAACGGACGCTCCTGACCGGCGCTGAGATGCTCACCGATCATGCCGATGCTCTGATCGACGAGGTCCTCGCTGAGGTGGTAGCCCTCCTGCTGCGGCGGGTCGGCGTAGTGGTTGTCGATCCACAGCTGCGGGGAGAACTGATCGTCCTCGCCGCCGACGAAGCCGTAGTGACGGTCGAACCCCTTCGCCAGCGGCCAGTGATCGAACGGGCCGTCGCCGCCGAGGTCGCTCGGCGGCACGAGATGCCACTTGCCGATGGCGTAGGTCGAGTAGCCTTCCTCGCGCAGCATCCGCGCCACCGTCGCCGCCTCGGGCTCGATGCGTCCGCGGTACGCCGGGTAGCCGGTGTCGTAGCCGGCCAGATATCCCATGCCCACCGAATGATGATTCCGCCCGGTGAGCAGGGACGCGCGCGACGGAGAGCACAGCGGTGTCATGTGGAAGTTGGTGAAGGTGACGCCGTCGGCGCCGATCGAGTCCATCGCGGGAGTGCTCGCCGAGCCGCCGAAGCGACCGAGGTGGCCGAAGCCGGTGTCGTCGAGGACGATGACGACGACGTTCGGGGCGTCGTCGGGTGGGCGCCGGAAATCCTCCCAGGAGGGAGTGGAGTCGGCCGTCGTCGTGCCGATGGTGCCGCGGAACGTGTCGGAGGAGGTCATCGTTCTCGATGGTTACGCATTCATCGATCCCTGTCAACGGCAGGGCTGCAATGCCCTCGATGCCTGAACATTGCGGTGTCCATGCCGAATCGGCATAGGGTGTCGCACGCGGCGGTCACCCCAGCAGCGGACGCATCTTCGTCGACAGCGCGCGCAGGGACGCGGCGGCGTAGTGATCCGCTTCCCACGCGGCGTAGAGCGGCAGATGCAGCGGCGATCGGGAGCGCACCGGTAGTTCGACAAGGTCCGCCGCGCGGGCGCGCTCCGTCGTCAGGGCGATTCCGTGACCCGCGATCACGAGCGAGAACAGCGTGCCGCCGTCGTCGGACTCGAGGATGTCGGCGGGGTGGATCTTCTCGTGCCGCAGCGCGGTGTCGATCACCTTCCGCGTCGCCGATCGGGTGGTCGGCAGCAGCAGCCGCCGGGTGGCGAGCTTGGCGAGCGAGATCTCGGTGAGCCCTGCCCAAGGGTCATCCCGCCGCAGCTGCGCACGCACGGTGATCTCACCGAGGTAGAGCTGCGCGAGCGCCGGCGACGGGGTGAACGGGATGATGGCGAGGTCGGCGCCCTCTGCGAAGGAGCGCTCGATGGAGTCCGGCGAGTACTCCACGGTGAGCACGGCGGGCTCCGGCGGTGCCGTGATCGCGATGAACCGCTCGAGCATGCCGCGGATCGTGGCACGCGTCGCCGCGACGATGATGTGGTCGAGTCGTCCGGTGCGCAGGTCGGCCGCCGACCGCGACGCCTGTTCGTAGGCGTTGAGCATCGCACGCGCGATGGGGACGAACGCCTGTCCCGCGGCCGTCGGAACGAGCCTGCCGTGCTCGGTGCGGAACAGCGTCAGCCTGGTCTCGGCCTCGAGCGCACGGAGCCGTCGGCTGAGGGCCGGTTGGGCGACGTACAGCTCGCGGGCGGCCGCCGAGACGGTGCCGAGCTCTACGACGGCGAGGAATGTGCGCAGGCGCTCCGGGGTCATGGCGTCTCCTCGCCGGCCGCCGCGTCGCGGGGAGCGGGGATCGTGTCGACCCAGCCCGTGCGGCATCCGTCGGCGTCGAGCACGGCGCCGTTGCGCTTGTAGGACCGGGTGGTGTGCCAGCGGTCGACGACGCGGGCCTCGGGAAAGCTCGTGGTGATCATCTCCTCCATGATGTCGATCGCCCACTGCTCCCGCGCCCAGATGTTCACGGCGAGATTCGCCTCCCCGAACAGCGCATGGGCCTCGTGCACGTGCGCCGGGTAGCGCCACAGTGCCGCACTGAGGTCGGGGATGAGGGTGTGCGGCACCTGGATGAGCAGGGTCCCCCTCGTGCTCCAGCCGAACGGCTCGGCGGCGAAGTCGACGTGGAGGTCTGCGCTGCCGCTGCCCAGCACGCTGACCGGGATCGCGCCGTTGACTGCCGACGGCGATCGACGGATGCGGCGTGCGATCTGCGCGGATCCGGCCCTGCCGTCCCGCGAGAGTTCGTGCAGCACCAGAAGCTCCAGCGGCGTCGGCGGTCGTGCGGCGGTGCGGCGTGCGTCGACGCGCGACAGCTCGGAGACCGCGTGATGCACCGGCGGGGAGAGGGTGCCGGTGCGCCAGGCCGCGGGGCTGACGATGATCTCCTGCATCGGAGTCACCCGGGCATCCGTGACGCCTGCGACGGAGGCGAGGTCGCGATCGACCAGGGCGTCGCGCTCCCGCGCGGACGAGAAGACGCCCACCGCGACGAGATCGTGCCCGCCCGTCGCACTTTCGATCGTCCACAGGCGGTGATCCGCGACGAGCGCAGCGGCCACGGCATCCCGTGCGCCGGGTGCGGTGCGCAGTCGCAGCAGCGCGACGCCGCCGCGCGGCGGGTTCAGATGCCAGTCCGCGGACGCCGACGGGAGGCACGTGACCCACATCAACCCCGCCTCGTGCAGTCGCGCCCATCGTCGGGACAGCGTGGATGCATCGACGCCGACCAGCGGAGCCAGTCGTGTCCAGCGTGCGCGAGGATGCAGCTGGAGCACGCCGAGCAGCGTCTCCGTCACGGCATCCACAAGTGATGATTCATGCATCTCCATGGGCATGAGCTGTCGAATCATGCGTCCAGCTTACGGGCGCCGATCGCTGTGCTCAACTGTCGACCACGCAACGCCGCGTCCCCGAGCACCGTGAAAGGTAACCATCGTGAGTTCCCGCACCCGTCGAACCCGAGCCGTCGCGCTGGGTACTGTCCTCGTCCTGCTCTCCGCCGCCGGATGCGCCACCACCGGTGGCGGCGGCTCCGGAGGCGTCGATACGATCCGCAGCACGTGGACGAGTGATCCGACCACCTTCGATCCGGCCCTGGTCACCGGGGTCGATGACTACCGCATGGCGCAGATCGGCTTCGACACCGTCCTGCGTCGTGATGACGACGGCCTCATCGCCGGTATCGCCACCGACTACGAGCAGACCGACAACGGCGTGATACTGGAGATCGGCGACACCGGCACCTGCGGTGACGGCACGATGATCACTCCGACCATCGTCGCGAATTCCCTGCAGCGCCTCGCCGATCCCGAGACCGGGTCAGCGATCGCCCCGCTCATCTTCGGCGGTGCAGGCGTGACGGTCACGGCCGACGACGACGCGGGCACGGTCGAGATCGAGCTCGACAAGCCGTACTCCGAGCTCATCCTCGGGCTCACTGTCCCGGCCGCCGGCATCGTCTGCCCGGCAGGCCTGGAAGACCCGGAGGGCCTCGCGGCGGGAACGGTCGACGGCGCGTGGAGCGGACCGTACGCGCTCTCCAAGGCCACGCCGGGGGTCGACTACCGCTTCGCCCTCAACGCCGACTACGACAACTGGGCCGAGTACGCGGATCCGCTCGAGGGACGTCCCGCCGAGAACCTCGTCTTCACCATCGGCTCCGACGGCGCCATCCCCAACCAGCTCGCCACCGGCGAGCTCGACGTCGCGATCATCCCCTACCAGGAGCTCCCGCGTTTCGAGGACGACGACGCGTACGACACCGAGTTCGGCGTGCTGGGCGATTACTATCTCATCTTCAACGAGAGCCAGAGCAGCCCCTTCGCCGACCCTGCCCTCCGGCACGCGGCCGCACAGGTCGTCGACCGTGCCGCGTTCCGCGAAGCGGTCAACCCGCTCGGAGATCTGCTGCTGTCGGCGGGCGACCCGCAACTGCAGTGCGTCAACACGGATGAGTCGCTCATCGTCCCGCAGGACGAAGCTGCGGCATCCGAGGCCCTCGCGGGCGTGACGATCCGTCTCATCGGGCCACAGGCCATCGGCGTCAACGGTGCAGGGATCACCTACATCGCCGAGCGGCTGCGCGCCGCCGGCGCGACCGTCGACTCGCAGATCACCGACACCGGAAGCTGGATCAGCACGATCCTCAGCCCCGCGGCATCCGGGGACTGGGACGCCACCGTGTTCGCCAGCATCAACAATGTCGGAACGCTGGCGAACGGCCTGTCACGGGTGCTCGGTCCCACGGTCGCCGATGGCGGTCGCAACCTCTCGTACGCGCAGAACGCGGTGGCGGACGAGGCCTACGCGGCCGCGATGGCCGCCACGGACGATGAGAGCAAGTGCGCGGCCTACGCCGATGCGCAGCGCGCGGTTCTGGAGGCGAACACCTTGGTGCCGCTGTCGACCAACGTCACCACGTACGTCGCCCGTGACGGGTTCTCCGTCCGGCACCCCGCCGGACGCGAGAACCTCTCGACCCTCCGCATCACCGAATGACGGCCGCAGTCGAGACCCGGACCCGGACCCGCTCGGCGGGCGGGTCCGGGTGGCCGAGGTTCCTCGGGCAGAAGCTCGTCGAGTTCGTCGTCGCGATCGGCGCGCTGATCCTGTTGACGTTCGCGCTCGTGCTGCTGGTGCCCGGCGACCCGGCGCGCATCGCCGCGGGCATCGACGCCAGTCCGGAGCAGGTCGCGGCGGCACGGCACGCCCTGGGCCTCGACCAGCCGCTGCTCGCGCAGTTCTGGAATTACGTCGTAGGCATCTTCACCGGCGACCTCGGACAGTCGTTCCGCACCGGCCAGGACGTGACGGCGGTGATCGGTGTGCGCCTTCCGTTCACGCTCACGATCGCACTGGTGGCCATCGGCATCACCCTGGTCGTCTCCGTCATGCTCGGCATCGCGGTCGCCGCGCTCACCCGAGGGAACCGCAATCGCTGGCTGGACGTCGGCTTCAGCTGGGCGACCGCGACCCTGCAGACGCTGCCGATCTACGTCTACGGGGCGATCCTCGTCGTCGTCTTCGCGGTCACCCTCGGCGTGCTCCCCGCCGCCGGCGCGGCGAGCCCAGCGTCGTACGTGCTGCCCGCCGTCGCCCTCACCCTCGCGCCGACCTGCTCGATCAGCAGGATCGTGCGCCGCGAGGCATCCGCCGTCCTCGAACAGGACTACATGCGCACCGCACGCGGCTGGCGCATCGGGCGGCTGAAGCAGCACCTCAAGTACGCGCTGCCCAATCTGCTCGCCTCGACTCTGACGCTGTCTGGTCTCATCCTCGGCAACATGCTCGGCGGTGCCGTCATCGTCGAACGAGTGTTCTCATGGCCGGGCCTCGGCAACGGAGTCGTCGAAGCGATCCTGGAGCGCGACTATCCGCTCATCCGCGGCATCATCCTCACCATCGGCGCGCTCGCGATCATCATCAACCTCGTGATCGACATCATCCTCGCCATCGTCGATCCGCGTGTTCTGCGCTCGGGAAAGGCCTTCGCATGACCGCCACCGCCCCCGACACCGTCGCCCTCGCCACGGCGCAGACCGCTTCGCGCCGCTGGCGGATGCATCCGATCCTCCTCAGCGGGTTGATCCTGATGACGCTCATCGTGCTCACCGCGATCATCGCGCCGATGTTCCTCAGCACGTCGGCGAACGCGCTCACGGACCAGACGCGATTGCCTCCGGGGCCCGACCACCTGCTCGGCACCGACGAGTTCGGCCGCGACCTGCTCTCGCGCGCGCTCGTGGCGACCCGGCTGACGCTGATCCTCACCGTCAGCGCCTCGGCGATCTCGGTCGTGCTCGGTGTGATCATCGGCATGCTCGTGTGGTTGCTTCCCGACCGCGTGCGACGGTTCGTCGTCGGCGTGAACTCCGTCGCCGTCGCGTTCCCGAGCCTCGTGCTCGCTCTCGTCATCGCCGCCATCCTCGGCCCTGGTGCGGAGACGGCGGCACTCGCCGTCGGCATCTCCAGCATCCCCGCGTTCGTCCGCCTCACGGTGAACATGGCCGCTCCGGTGCTCGGGCGCGAATTCGTCGGAACCGCCCGACTACTGCATGTTCCCCGCGTGATCGTGATGGTGCGGCACGTGCTCCCGAACATGGCGGAGCCGCTGCTCGTCCTCGCGGCGAGCAACTTCGCCGTCACGCTCGTCGAACTCTCCGGTCTGAGCTTCATCGGGCTCGGCGTCCAGTCGCCCCAGTACGATTTCGGGCTGCTGCTCAGCGACGCGCTCGCGGCGATCTTCACCCAGCCGTCGCAGGTGGTCGGGCCGAGCGTGATGATCATGCTCACGGGGCTTGCCGGCATGCTCATCGGCGACGGGCTCGCCGCGAGCAGCAACCCGCGCACCCGCGGTTCGCGGCGGGCATCCCGCACGGGGCGGCTCGGGCGGACGGATGCGGTTGCGGCGAAGAGCGAGGCTCCGGTCCAGGTGCGCGACCTCCGGGTGAGCACGGGAACCGGCACCGAACTCGTCCGCGGCGTCTCGTTCGACATCGCGCCTGGCGAGATCCTCGGCCTCGTCGGCGAGTCCGGTTCGGGCAAGTCGCTCACGGCCATGACGCTGGCGGGGCTCGTCCCCGAGGGCGTCAACGCCACCGCGTCGACGCTGGTCGCCGCGGGGAACGACATGCTCGCACCGGCCGACCCCGCTCGCCTCGCCCGCGACATCGCGCTGATCTACCAGGACCCGATGTCGACGTTCAACCCCGCGCTGCGGGTCGGAAGCCAGCTTACCGAGGTCGCGCGCACGCACCTCGGCATGAGCCGCGGCGCGGCCCGCCGGGCTCTGCTGGAGCGTTTCGAGCAACTGCGCATCACCGATCCGCCGCGGCGTCTGCGGCAGCATCCGCACGAACTCTCCGGCGGGATGCTCCAGCGCGCGATGATCGCCTCGTCGCTCATCGCCGATGCGAAGCTCATCGTCGCCGATGAGCCGACGACCGCACTGGACGTGACCGTGCAGGCCGCCGTTCTCCGGCAGTTCGCGGCCGCGGCGCGCGAGCTCGGCGCGTCGGTGCTCTTCATCTCCCATGACCTCGGCGTGGTGGAGGCGCTGTGCGATCGCGTGATGGTCATGCACCACGGCGAGATCGTCGAGGAGGTGACCGCGCAGGCGCTCGCCGCCCGCGACGTCACCCACCCCTACACCCGGAAATTGCTCGACGCGGCGAAGTACGTCGATGCGCTCTGAGTCAGAAGGACGGAGAGGAAGCAGGATCATGCCGGAGACGACCGCCGCCGAACCGCTGGTGCGGATCGAGGACCTCGATGTGACCTTCGGGTCAGGAGCCCATGCGACGAAGGCGCTGTCGCAGGTGTCGCTGGAGATCGCGCCGGGGGAGTCCCTCGGACTCGTCGGAGAATCGGGATCGGGGAAGTCCACGCTCGCCAAGGCCATGGTGGGCGCTGGCCCGATCACGGCGGGGCGGATCGTCATCGACGGGCAGGACGTCGGCGCGGCCGGACGCGGCGGACTCGACCGCACACTGCTGCAGATGATCCCGCAGGACCCGTACTCGTCGTTGAGTCCGCGCCGCACGGCGGGCCAGGCCATCGCCGAGGCGCTCGATCCTCTCCGTGCAGACGTGAAGAAGCACCGCGACACCATCGTCGAGTGGCTCGAGCGCGTCGAGCTGGATGCCGGCGCGGTCGATAAGTACCCCTACGAGTTCTCCGGCGGGCAGCGGCAGCGCATCGCCATCGCCCGATCACTGTGCATCCGTCCTCGACTGGTCATCGCCGATGAGATCACCTCTGCGCTCGATCTCTCGGTGCAGGCGGAGGTGCTGCGCCTGCTGGCGGCGCTGCGCGAGGAGCTCTCGCTCACGATGCTGTTCATCTCGCACAACCTCGCCGTCGTGCGCCACGTGAGCGACCGGGTCGCCGTGCTCTACCACGGCGAGCTCGTCGAGGTCGGCGAGGTCGATCAGGTGTTCCGCACGCCGCAGGCGCCTTACACGAGGAGCCTGCTGGACTCCGTGCCCGGCGGGCCGGGATTCATCCTGCGCGACGACCGCGCTCACGACCCGCGCGACGGCGCCGACGAGAGGACCGGAACACCCCGATGAGGATCGATACGATCGTCGAGAACGCGAGAATCCGCACCATGGACGCCGGTCGGTCGACGGCCTCGCGCCTCGGCATCCTGAACGGGCGCGTGGTCGGCCTCGATGAAGAGCTCGACGGCGTTCAGGCGGATCGCCGCGTCGATCTCGAGGGGGCGCCCGTGCTCCCCGGCTTCCACGACGCGCACTTCCACCTGATGCTCACCGGCTTCAGGCTCGCCGCGGTCGACGTGCGGTCGGCGGTGGCGCCGACGATGGATGCCGTGCTCGCCGCCGTGCGCGCCGCCTCGCAGACGCTCCCGGACGGCGAGGTCGTCTTCGCCAGCGGCTACGACCAGAACATCATCGGCGCCCACCCGTCAGCCGCCCAGCTCGATGAGGCATCCGGCGGTCGTGCGGTGGTGATGGAGCACGTGTCGGCGCACATGACCACGGTCAGCACGGCGGTGTTCGATCTGATCGGACACACCGGCGGACACGGCGTCCCCGACGTCGCGGGCGGCCACGTGGCCAGGGATGCCGAGGGGCGTGCCACCGGCCTCCTGCAGGAGAACGCGCAGAACCTCATCGAGCATCTGCGGGAGCCCGGTACGCAGGAACAGGTGGCGCGGTACATCGAGCTCGCCTCGCGCCACGCGATCGAGTACGGGCTGACGTCGATCTCGGAGCCGGGCGCGCGGTACGCCTTCACGGCGTATCAGACCGCCCGGGAGCGCGGGGCGGTCATGCCGAGGATCGTGTACATGCCGTTCGTGTCGAGGCTGCGCAGCATCCGCGTCTTCGAGGACGGCGAGGGCTGGTTGGGCTTCGACGACGGCATTCGCACCGGGCTCGGCGACGACCGGCTCATGCTCGGTCCGATGAAGATCGTCACGGACGGCTCGCTCATCGGACGGTCGGCGGCCATGCACCACTGCTATCACGGAGAGTCCGAAAATTCCGGGTTCATGCGGTTCGGTCCGGAGGAGCTGCGCGAGGCGATCGTCGCCGGTCACCGCGCCGGCTGGACCATCGCCGCGCACGCGATAGGGGACGCCGCGATCGACCACGTGCTGGACGGCTTCGAGGAGGCGCAGCGTGTGCTTCCGCGGCCCGGCGTGCGGCATCGTATCGAGCACTTCGCCGTGGCGGACGACGCGCAGGTGGCGCGTGCCGCGGCGCTCGGCGTCGTCCCCGTGCCGCAGGGCCGGTTCATCTCCGAGTTCGGCGACGGCATGGCCGCGGCGCTTGGCGCCGAACGTGCGCAGCACTGCTATCGGATGCGGTCGCTGCTGGATGCCGGGATCGTTCTGCCCGGCTCGACCGATTCGCCCATCGCCGACGCGAATCCGCTGCGCTCGATCCACGACATGGTGAACCGCACGACGGCTTCGGGCGCGGTGCTTGCCCCGGAGGAGCGGATCAGTGCGTACGAGGCCGTGCATGCCTACACGGTCGGCTCGAGCCATGCCGTCGGGCAGGAGCACGAACGGGGGCGGCTGATTTCAGGGATGCTGGCCGACCTCGTCGTGCTCTCGGACGACGTGCTCGCCGTGGACCCCTCATCGATCGGCGATGTGACGGTGCGCGCCACGATGATCGGCGGGGAGTTCGTGTTCTCCGACTGATCCTGTCCGCCCGCAGCAGCCGCGGGCAGGGCAGAATCGGAACATGAACGTCGTTGTCGGAGTCACGGGCGGCATCGCCGCGTACAAGACGGTGCAGCTGGTGCGGCTGCTGATCAAAGCGGGACACGAGGTGACCGTCATCCCGACGGAGGATGCGCTGCGATTCGTCGGCCTGCCGACGT
>Ga0308157_10009574_pt1 | contig 10694 bp, 6 predicted proteins | sample PhyBR1_FD_201035 | JGI IMG/M metagenome (GOLD analysis project Ga0308157, IMG submission 201035) | Phyllosphere microbial communities from UC Gill Tract Community Farm, Albany, California, United States - DLSLB.R1 | ecosystem: Host-associated > Plants > Phyllosphere > Unclassified | place: USA...
AGCGCGCAGCGGGATCCGCGAACAGCAGCAGAAGCAGGACGATGCGGTACATGTTGTCGCCTTGGTCGCCGAGCGCGTCGTTCATCTCGATGAAGCTGACCCAGAGGACGAAGTAGATCGGCAGCACGATCTTGAAGCGCCAGCCGAGCACGAACATGACCGCGAGGGCGAGCAGCACGAGGTACAGCGTCGTGAACAGCACGTCGTCGTAGGCGACGCGGTGGAACCAGCTGAAGATCCAGATCTGGGGGAAGTCGCTGATGGGCTGTGCGCCCTCGCCGTTCCAGGCGGATCCGGATCCGAATGCGTACAGGCGGCTGGAGAAGTTCGTCAGCAGCAGCCCGACGCCGGTGAGGCCGATGAGGATGCGCGTGACCGACAGGCCGTAGAGCGACACCTTGTTGTCGAGCAGCCACGACTCGGTCCACAGCCAGGTGCTCCGCGCGATGCCCCACAGGGTGCGCAGGAGCAGAGCGATGAGGCGACCGGCCGCCCGGAAGGACTGCGAAACGGCCGTGCCGGCGCGTTCGATGACGGGGGCGCCCGTCGCGCGGCGCGTCACTCGCTCATCCGTTCGTGCTGTGCGCGGAAGACGTCGGTGAAGGCGTCCTGCGACTGTCCGTCGTTGACGACGAGTCCGCGCCATCCGGTGGGCGAGTACTGAATGCCCGGGCGCTCGGCGTCGGGGTCGTGCCGGTCGTTGAAGGGGATCACGTTCTGACGCGTCGCGCGGTACTGGAGGCGCTCGACGTCGTCGCCCCACACGGCGAATGCGACCTGTGTGGCGTATGCCGTGGCGCGGTGCTCCTGCTCGATGTAGGAGGCGACGTCGGTCGTGTCATCGAGCTCGACCATGGCGTCGGCCATGCGCTGTTCCCACTCGGCCTTGAAGTAGTTGAGCTCCGCGACCTCCTGCTGCTCGGTCGTGAGGTCGCCCCAGGCGCCCTTGAACTGGCTCGATACGTCCATCGCGGCGATGCCCGCGCGAGGCGTGAAGAGGTTGTACTGGATCATCGAGAGCTCGACGTCGGTGGCGGAGACCCACTCGGTCTCCTCGCCGTCGACGATCGCGCGGACCTCGAACCGGTAGTCGCCGTTGACGGGCTCGGGAGCGAACACGCTCCACGACTGCCCGAACATCGGGAGCATGTAGCTCGCGAGCCTGTCCTGGCCGACGAGCTCTCGGATCGGCGCCCACGGCGCGATCCATAAGAACGAAGCGAAAATGTGCCACGCCGTCACGAGCGCAAGCGCGCACATGATGATCCGGATGTACAGCGGTCGGCGGGGGCGATTCCGCTCTTTCATATAAGGATCCTCGTCTAACGCCCGGTGCTCCGGACGGGGTTTCCGTCCGGAGCACCGGGTTCTTCAGTTAGTCAGTTCAGGCATTCGCCCGACGACGTACAGCGAACCAGACACCTGCACCCGCGAGCAGCATCGCCGCAGCGAGGCCCCCGAGCGGAAGCGCCATGTCACCGCCCGTCGGCGACAGCGCGCCGCCACCGGTGGAGGTGTACACCTCGAAGGTGGCGTCAACGCTACCCGAGGTCGCACCCGTGAGCTCGACCACGTGGTTGCCGATCTCCGTGCCGTTCGGTACCGACCACGTGAACGTCACGTCGCCGTTGTCATCGGCGACCGAGGTGCCGATGTCGAACTTCTCGGAGTACTGCGCTGCCGAAACCGACTCGCCCGGCTGGAAGCCGTGGCCATGGGCCACCTGCGTCTCGCCGACCTGGAGGCGGTCGTTGTCGAGCTCCATCGAGATCTTCTGGCCGTCAGCGGCACTCGACGCGTTCGCGTTCGAGGCCGACTCACTGTCCGAAGAAGAGCTCGAGTCGCTGTCGGAGGACGCGTCGTCATCCGACGAGGCGCTGGAGTCGCTGTCGGACGATGCGCTGGCCGAAGCCGATGCATCGCTGTCCGACGAAGCGGATGCCTCAGACGAGGCATCCGACGACGAGTCCGCGTTCGACGCGGCAGCAGCCGCGGCACTCGCGTTCGAGTCGCTGGCCGACGAAGCGTCAGCGTTCGACGTCGACGAGGCGTCTGCCTGAGCAGCAGCCTGCGACGCGGCCTGAGCCGAAGCGTTCGCGTCCGACGAGACATCCGCCGACGCGTCGCTCGATGCGTCTTCGTCCGCAGCCGACTGGGCAGCAGCGGTTGCGTCTGCGTTCGCAGCAGCCGAGGCCGCCGTGTCCGCGTCAGCGTTCGCCGCGGCCTGAGCAGCAGCCTGCGCCGATGCGTTGGACTCGTCATCCGCTTCCGCGGTTGCCGATGCCGAGGCCGACGCCGAGGCGTTGGTGTTCTCGTCACCGTTGTCGTCCGAGCTGCCGTTCACGTCAGTGTCAGCCGCTCCGCTTTCGTCGGAGTCTGCACCGCCGTTCACGTCCGCCGCAGCGTTAGTCGAAGCATCCGACGATGAGTCAGAGTTCGATGCAGCAGCAGCGGCAGCACTCGCGTTCGCGTCCGCAGCCGACGAAGCGTCAGCGTTCGACGTCGCCGTGGCGTTCGTGTTAGCGGCTGCCTGGGCCGCTGCCTGAGCCGACGAGTTGACGTCCGACGAAACATCCGTCGACGCGTCACTCGATGCATCAGCGTTAGCAGCTGACTGAGCAGCCGACGTTGCGTCCACGTCCGCGGCGGCCGAAGCCGTCGTGTCCGCATCAGCGTTCGCCGCAGCCTGCGCCGCGACCTGAGCCGCAGCGTTGCTGTCATCGTCCGCGTTGGCCGATGCCGAAGCCGACGACGAGGCGTTGGTGTTCTCGTCACCGCTGTCATCCGAGCTGCCGTTGATGGCAGCGTCCGAGCCGCCGGCCACGCCAGCCTCCGCGGCTGCGTCCGCGGAAGCGTTCGACGACGAGTCAACGTTCGATGCGGCAGCGGACGCGGCGCTCGCGTTCGAGTTCGCAGCCGATGTAGCGTCAGCGTTCGACGTGGACGAGGCGTCCGCCTGAGCGGCAGCCTGCGCCGCTGCCTGAGCCGACGAGTTGACGTCCGACGAAACATCCGTCGACGCGTCACTCGATGCATCAGCGTTAGCAGCTGACTGAGCAGCCGACGTTGCGTCCACGTCTGCGGCGGCCGAAGCCGTCGTGTCCGCATCTGCAGTCGCCGCAGCCTGCGCCGCGACCTGAGCCGCAGCATTGCTGTCGTCATCCGCGTTGGCCGAAGCCGAAGCCGACGACGAGGCGTTGGTGTTCTCGTCAGCGTTCGCGTCTGCCGCAGCGTTCGTCGAAGCATCCGACGATGAGTCAGCGTTCGATGCAACAGCAGCGGCAGCACTCGCGTTCGAGTTCGCAGCCGACGTCGCATCAGCTTCTGAGGCCGTCGACGCATCCGCCTGAGCAGCAGCCTGCGCAGCAGTCTGCGCGGAGGCGTTCGTTTCAGTCGTCGCGTCCGTCGACGCGTCACTCGACGCATCCGCGTTCGCGGCCGACTGAGCAGCCGAGGTCGCGTCCGCATCCGCAGCAGCCGAAGCCGTCGTGGTTGCATCCGCCTGCGCAGCAGCCTGAGCCGCAGCCTGAGCCGTTGCGTTGCTGTTGTCATCCGCGTTCGCCGAAGCCGCGGCCGAAGCCGAAGCGTTAGTGTTCGCGTCGGCGTCCGATCCTGCGTCGCCCTCGGTGATCGTGAGCGTAGCTGGGTCAGCCGCACCTGAGACAGTGCCACTGGCGAGCACCTGAACGTCACCAATTGTGGCGTTGTCAGGTGCTGTGTAGAGATGGCTAAAGATGCCGTCCTCGTCGGCCGTCACCTCGATAGCGTCACCGTCACCAACTATGACCGTGACGGTATCAAATGGTGCAAAGCCGGAGCCAGTGATCGTAGTGCTGTCACCCTGGGCGATCGAGCTTGGATCGAGCGCGATCGCCGGGTTGTACACAGGTTCCGCGTCAAGTGCGCGAACTGTCGACGACGCCAAGTCAAGATTGACCGCGCCCGCTGCGGGCAGGAGTTCCAGACTGATCGCGCTCACTGTGAACGAGTTGGCGAGGTGAGATTCCTCAGCCTGTTCGTTGATAGTGATCTCGACAACCTGATTTACCACGTCGAACACGGGTTCGAGTGCTCCCGTCACAGGGGTGATAATGCCTGTGATGGCCGTCGCGAGGTCGTCGCCGATAGCATCGAGCGCGCCGCTCAGCGTCGTCTGCAGGATCCCCACGACCGCATTGACAAGCGGGTCGACCAGACCGTTGACGAGGTCCTGCAGGCTAAGACCAACGAGCCCAAGGAGCGCATCGAGGAGCCCGCCATCGGCCACAATCGTGACCTCAGGGTCTCCTTCCGCGGTACCTGCCAGCTGACCGAGAGTGGTTTCGATCGAAATATCTGCCGAGACGCTGGTCAACAGCGCCGAAAGCTCTGCCGAAAGTTCGAGCGTCACCGACGCGTTATTGAGTACCGCTGTCAGACCCTCAGTCGCTTTTGTCGTGACCGCACCAAGTGCCTCGACGACCGCTCCCGAGATCCGGTCGACGGTCTCACCGCTAAGAAGCTGGTAATCCGCGCCGAGTCCGTTGAGTCCGTCTTCGCCGGCAGCTTGCGCCAAGTCAACCGTAATCTGCCCACTCGCGAGATCGATGGACACGATCTCGTTCGAGTCGACGAGCGGCTCGTTGATGATCGTATTGCTCAACTCGTCAAGAGCCGCGTCCAGCCCATCGACAGCAATTGTTCCGGACTGGACATCGACTCCAATGCCGAGCACGGAGAGGTCGATATCAAGATCGCTGAGAAGTGAGCCGACCGCACCCTCGCTGCCGAGAAGCGCGTTGACAGTCTCGCCGACGCCGGTTACCGCGCTGTCGAGCGTCACAGATGCCTCGCTGACGAGCGGGCTGTGGACGTTCAACGTCGTGTCGGCGAGCACGTACTCGCTCGTCGTCGTTCCCGCGTTCGCTTCAGCGCGGGAAGCAGCGGCGCCCACTGCGAGGTCGAACTCGTCGATCACCTGGCTGGTGAGGCCATCGAGTCCGACCTGTTGTAGCAGGTCGATGAGATTAACGGTCGCGGGGCCGAAGGCGCCGGGATTCTCGGGATCGAGAGCCACCGTGCCGTCTGACGTGATGGCACCCGCGCTCGCGACCGATTCGGTCGCCGATGGCGTCGACGCAAACGAATGCAACGCACCGATCTCGCCGATCTCGAGCAGACCTCCGGCCTCAGGAGTACTAATCAGGGGAAGCGTGAGCCCTCCGCCAAGGTCGAGATCGAGCCCCTCGAGCAGCTCAAGATTCAGCGGGCTGGATTCCTCGAGCGGACCGCTCGGGTTCCCTGCTTGCGCGCTGGCTGCGTCAAGGAGTCCGAGACCGAGCGCGGAAGACGAGATGACCTCACCGAGAGCCTCGGAATGATCTGATTCGGCAGCGGTTGCCGCACCGATACCCGCGAACGTTCCAACGACCGCAAGTGTGGTGACGACACCTCCGGCTGCGAGTGTTTTCTTCGTCAGCCTTCGCGCTCTATCGCGCGAGGGCTGATCCTGCTTTTCAGCACGCATGTGTATCCCCTCAGATACGTACGGATTAACTGCAGGGACGGTCGTCCAAGCGACTGAGAGGACCTGTAAACGTGGAGCGGCCCACAGGGAATACTCAGTCAACAGTATCCTGGCCGGTTCCCGGGTAGTTGTCCAGGCTTAATCGGCGATTCTTCCTGCCCATACGTAACGATCTGTCACACGCAATCGCGCGTCATGACGCAGAGGTTGAAAAATAATGACAGATGTCGAAGAAAAAGCTGGTGCAGTATGACGGTAATGCGGTACCTGCGCCGAGCACTCTCCTGGGTAGTGCCCGGGCAGCGCGCCAGGGAGATTCCAAGATAGCTTCAGCCGGCCGCGATGACCTCGAGCACCTGCTCGCCGTACGCATCCCGCTTCTTCTGCCCGATGCCGCTGATGTCGTCGAGCGCGCCGAGCGTCGTGGGGCGGTGTTCCGCGAGCGCGCGCAGCGTGGCGTCGCCGAACACGATGTACGCCGGCACCCCCTGTTCGCGTGCCTGTCCGGCACGCCACTCACGCAGGCTCTCGAACAGCTCGCGATCGCCCTCGGCCAGGGTGTCTGCCGCCGACGTCTTGCGCACGGTCGACCTCACCTTGCGCCCGATCACGTCCTGACGAAGCAGCACAGCGGTCTCGCCGCGCAGCACGCCCGCCGACGCTGGCGTGACACCGAGCGTGTTGTACTCCCCCTGCGGCGCGAGCAGACCCGAAGCGAGCAGCTGACGGATCACGCTGCGCCAGTCCTGATCCGACAGGTCCTCACCGATGCCGTACGTGGCGAGCTTGTCGTGGCCGAAGCGTCGAACCCTCTCGTTCTCCTTGCCGCGAAGAATGTCGATGAGGTGCCCCGCACCGAACGACTGACCGCGCTCGCGCTCGAGGCGCACGATCGTCGACATCAGTTTCTGCGCGGCGACGAGGCCGTCCCACGTCTTCGGCGGCTCGAGGCAAGTGTCGCAGTTGCCGCACGGCCCCGACTCCTGGCCGAAGTATCCCAAGAGGTTCTGGCGCCGGCACGACACCGTCTCGCACAGCGCGAGCATGGCGTCGAGGTGCTGGTTCTGACGCATCTGCAGCGTGCGATCGCCGCCGCCCTGCTGGATCATGCGGCGCTGCTGCACGACGTCGCCGAGTCCGTACGCCATCCACGCGACGCTCGGCTCGCCGTCGCGGCCGGCTCGACCCGTCTCCTGATAGTAGCCCTCGACCGACTTCGGAAGGTCGACGTGCGCGACGAAGCGCACGTCGGGCTTGTCGATGCCCATTCCGAACGCGATGGTCGCAACGACGACGACGCCGTCTTCCCGCAGGAACCGCGACTGATGGGCCATGCGCGTCTCGGACGGCAGACCCGCGTGGTACGGAACGGCATCGATGCCCTGGCCCGCCAGGAACGTCGCCGTCTGCTCGACCGATTTGCGGCTGAGGGCGTAGACGATGCCCGCGGATCGGTCAGGCAGCGACCGGATGAACTGCAGCAGCTGCTTGCGGGCGTCGCTCTTCGCCTCGATGCGGTACTGAATGTTCGGCCGGTCGAAGCTCGCAACGAAGTGCCGCGCAGTATCGAGGTGCAGGCGCTCTGTGATCTCCTGGTGCGTCTCGCGCGTGGCGGTCGCGGTGAGGGCGACCCGCGGCACACCGGGGAACGCCTCGCCGAGATCGCCGAGGGCGAGGTAATCGGGGCGGAAGTCGTGGCCCCATTGGCTGACGCAGTGCGCCTCGTCGATCGCGATGACGCTCAGCGTTCCGCGCGCGAGCAGCGCGCGAGTCTGCGGGTTCGAGAGCCGCTCGGGCGCGACGTAGATGAGGTCGAGCTCGCCGGCGAGGTATGCCCGCTCGACCTCTGCGCGCTCGGCCGGCTGCTGTGTCGAGTTGAGGTACGCGGCCGCAACGCCGTTGGCGCGCAACGCGTCGACCTGGTCGTGCATCAGCGCGATGAGGGGCGAGACGACGAGTCCGGTGCCCTCGCGCACGAGCGCGGGGATCTGATAGCAGACGCTCTTGCCGCCACCGGTCGGCATCAGCACGATCGCGTCGCCGCCCGAGATCACCTGCTCGACGACCGCGGCCTGGTCGCCGCGGAACGCGTCGAACCCATAGACCGTCTGCAGCGCCTCGAGGCCGCTCGCGTGCCGCGGCGCCCGCGCCGCGCGATCCGCGGGAGCCGACGGCGCTTCGCTAGCGAACGGATCCGCCCAGCTGATCGCGCCGCCCTCGTACTCGTCGTACATATCGGCGGGAGGCTCCTCGGGAGGGAACCACGCGTCGTCGGACTCGTACTGCGGCTGCGTCATGCATCCAGCCTAGGAGCCACCACCGACGTGGGTTTCACGCCTGTGGATGAGTTGCCCAGAAAAGGGTGAGGGGACCGTAACGCTCCACGTATACGGTCCCCTCGCAATCAAGGGTAATCCTGCCGATGCTCACCTCACGGCATCGCCGCTGGCGAGGTCGATCAGACCGAGTTCATCCCGCCGCGGAAGTCCTTCCCAGTCGCCGCGGCTCGCGACGGCGAACGCGCCGAGCACGACCGCGCGTTCCATGCGCTCTTCGAGCGGAAGGCCGTCGAGCCAGCCCGAGAGGTAGCCGGCCGAGAAGGCATCACCGGCGCCGATCGAGTCGACGACCGTCACGGGCTTCGCCGGCGCCGTGACGCTGCGCTCCGCGTCGTAGGCCGTCGCCCCCTCCGCGCCGTTCTTGACGACGACTTCGCGCGCACCCGCCCGGATCAGCGCGGCGGGCTCTCCGCCGACGAGGTCGAGCTCGTCGGGCGACGCGATGACGATGTCCGCGCCATCCACGAGGCGCCTGAGGTGCGAGGCAGCGGCCTCGGCGCTCCACAGGCGCGAGCGGAAGTTGACATCGACGCTCACCGTCGCGCCCTGGCTCTTCGCTCCCTCGACGAGCGCGTAGGTCGCTTCGCGCGCCGCCGCCGACAGCGCGGGCGTGATCCCCGTCACGTGTACAAGGCGCGGGTGCATCTCGAGCGCCCGCTCCGCGTCCGCAACGCACCAGCGCGATCCGGCGGATCCGTGCCGGTGGTACTCGACGCGCGTCACGTCCGGCAGCCGCTTCTCGAAGATCAGCATCCCCGTCGCGCGCTCGTTGTCGCGCGCGACCGCTCGGCAATCGACGCCCTCGGCCGCGAGCGTGCGCGTCACGAGCGCGCCCGACTCGTCGGATCCGACGCGTCCCGCCCACGCGACGCGATGACCGAGGCGCGACAACCCGATCGCGACGTTGCTCTCAGCGCCGGCGATGGACGTCGCCAGATCGCCGCCGAGCCGCAACGGCCCGTCGCCGCGCAGCGCGAGCATCGACTCGCCCGCGGTGAGGACGTCGACGCTCATCGGTGTACCGCGCTCAGGAAGCCGCGGGCGCGCTCGCGGAGCGCGTCGAGATCTCCGCCGTTCGCCGCGTCGCCCAGAAGCGGGCTCGCCACGCCGACCGCGATCGCCCCGTCAGCCAAGAAGCGTTCGGCCTCTGCGACCCCGACCCCGCCCACGGGGATGAACGGCGTGTTCGGGAACGGCGCGCGCAGATCCTTCACGTATCGCGGGCCCATCGACGACACCGGAAACAGCTTCACTGCATCCGCCCCGGCATCCAGCGCGGTGAGCACCTCGGTGGGCGTCAGCGCACCGCAGAGCACGGGCACTCCGCGATCCACGGCCGTCGCAACCGACGGCGCGATGGCCGGGGTGACGATGTACGTCGCCCCGTTGTCGAGGGCGGCATCCACGTCTGCGGGCGTAAGCACGGTGCCCGCCCCGAGTCGCACGCGGTCGCCGAGCGCCGACGACACCTCGGCCAGGACGGTCAGCGCCTCCGCGCTGCTGAGGGAGACCTCCAGCGAGCGGACGCCCTCGTCGACGAGCGCTAACGCCGTCGCGATCGACGCCTCGACGTCGTTTCCGCGGACGATCGCCAGCAGCCGATCGGTTGACAGGTCTTCGATGAGCGACATTCTTGAATCCTTTCGTGGCGGTCCGTCACCATTCGGCGAACGAGCCATCCGAGTGCTGCCAAATGGGTCCACGCCAGGGTTCGTCTCGGCTGTCGGCGCTGCGCACCGCCGCCTCATCGATGTCGATGCCGAGCCCCGGCGCCTCCCAGCGTTCGATGTGGCCGTCTGCGAACGCCAGCGGCGCGCGGTCGAGAACGTAGTCGAGCAGCTCCGCGCTGCCCTCGTTGTAGTGGATGCCGATCGACTGCTCCTGCAACAGGAAATTCGGCGTGGCGAACGCGACCTGCAGGCTCGAGGCCAGCGCGATCGGACCCAGCGGGCAGTGGGGCGCGAGCAGCGCGCCATAGGTCTCGGCGAGGGCCGCGATCCGGCGCACCTCGGAGATCCCGCCCGCGTGCGAGAGGTCGGGCTGAACGACCGCCACGCCGGCCTGCAGCGGCGCGAGGAACTCGGCGCGTCCGTACAGCCGCTCCCCCGTCGCGATCGGAACGTCAGAGGTCGAGACGATGTCGGGAAGGTGCATGGCCAGTTCCGGCAGCACCGGCTCCTCGATGAACAGCGGCCGCATCGGCGCCACCGCCCCGATCAGCCGGCGCGCGTCGGCGACGCCGACCCGGCCGTGGAAGTCGATGCCGATGTCGACCGAGTCGCCCACCGCCTCGCGGACGTCGGACACGCGCTGTACGACCTCCGCGATCCCCGCGGGCGTGGCGAGGCGATCCCATCGCCCCGTCGCGTTCATCTTGATCGCGGTCAGGCCCGCGGCGACCTGCTGCTCGGCCGCGTCGGCGACGGCACTCGGCTCGTCGCCGCCGATCCATCCGTAGACCCGCACCCTGTCGCGCACATGGCCGCCGAGGAGCTGGTGCACGGGCACGCCGAGCGACTTGCCGAGGATGTCCCAGAGCGCCTGATCCAGACCGGCGACGGCACTCGACAGCACCGGGCCGCCCCGGTAGAAGCCGCCCTTCGTCAGCACCTGCCAGTGCTGTTCGATACGGCGCGGATCGCGGCCGATCAGAAGCTCGCTGAGCTCCGCGACCGCGGCACGCACCGTCTCCGCGCGCCCCTCGACGACGGGCTCGCCCCAGCCGACGATGCCCTCGTCGGTCTCGATCCGGCAGAACACCCATCGGGGCGGCACGGCGAACGTCTCAATACGTGTGATCTTCACGCGTCATGCTCCTCGGTCAGTACCTTCTCGACATCGGCGACGCT
>Ga0308157_10009576_pt1 | contig 10692 bp, 10 predicted proteins | sample PhyBR1_FD_201035 | JGI IMG/M metagenome (GOLD analysis project Ga0308157, IMG submission 201035) | Phyllosphere microbial communities from UC Gill Tract Community Farm, Albany, California, United States - DLSLB.R1 | ecosystem: Host-associated > Plants > Phyllosphere > Unclassified | place: USA...
ACTTTGAGGCGTCTGTTCCTTTGTTTGAAGAAGTGAGAGCTGTAAATAGACAAGTTGCTATACTTTTAGAACCTAAAACAAGTACTTTTATTTGTACTGTTATCATCAAAGATTTTCGTTTCAAATTAGATTTAATGCAAGAGCATTTTAATGAAAATTATATGCAAAGCAATCGCTATCCGAAAGCGGTGTTTAAAGGCAAGATTGAAAAATTTGATTTGAAAAATATTAATGAAGTAGAAAAAGAATATCAGATAAAAGGGAAACTGAATCTACGCGGAAAATCGAAGGAGATTATTGTAAAAGCTTTGATTAAAAGAGTTCCAGAGGGAATTCAGATAATTTCAGATTTTCCAATTGCAGTTTCCGATTTTAATATTAATATTCCAACTCCTATAGCATCGAAAATTGCAAAAACAGCCAATACAGAACTAACGGGAATTATTCGTAGTGATGAGACCATGCTGACTTTGAAATAAGAATTACTTGATGCAATTAATAAGCGTCTTTTCTAAATCTGTAAATTGAAACTCAAAACCTGTTTTCTGAATTTTTTCTGAAGAAACACGCTGTCCTGTTAAGATGGCCTCACTCATTTGTCCCAGTAGAATTTTTAATACAAATGCCGGAACTTTAGGAATCCAGATACTGTAATCGTAAAGTTTGGCCATAGTTTTAGAAAATCGGGAGTTTGTGGTATTGTCGGTTACACATGCATTGTAGGCACCTTCGAGTTTGGTGTCTTCAATGCTTTTTAAATAGATCTGGCACAAATCTTCAATATGAATCCAAGGAAGATATTGCTTGCCAGAACCCAAAACAGCACCAAAGCCAGATTTAAATGTGGGAACCATTTTTTTTAAGAAACCTTCGTTTTTTCCAAAAACAATTCCAGTTCGAATTTTGACTGTTCGAATATTTAAAGAACCAATTTTATCCGCAGCATTTTCCCATTTCTGACAAGTAATGCCAAGGAAATCATCGGCTGGAGGGGTATTTTCAGTACAGATTTTATGACTAGTAATGGCGCCATAAATTCCGATGCCTGAAGCAGAAATAAAGGCTTCCAATTTTTTATTGTTCATTTCCAAAATAGAATAGATCATTTCAACCGGTCTTACGCGACTTTCAATAATGGCTTTTTTGCGTCTTTTGGTCCACCTTTTTTCTACAATTCCTTCGCCAGCAAGATGAATAATGTAATTGGCATTTAGAACTGCATTTTTGTCAATGTAGTTTTTCTTTAGATCCCATTTGTAATATGTGACTCTTCCGTTGTTTTCTCTATCAGAACGACTCAAAATGGATACAGAAAAACCTGCTTCGATCAGAACATCTGTCAAATATTTACCGACGAAACCAGTTCCGCCTGTTAATAGAACATTTTGAGCCATAATAGTTTATAATATTTTTAACAGTGTATCGTGTTTAATGATTAGTAAAGGTACTTAAACAATGTTTACCTTTATGGCAAATTCTAAATTTTAATAAAATGGCGACTAAAAAAAAGGTAATTACCAAAGATGATATCGTTTCAAAATATATGGAAGAAGTTTTAGAAAAAGGTCAAAAACCAAAATCGGTTTATCATTTTACCAAAGAAAATGATTTTACTGAAGCTGAGTTTTATACTTTCTTCGGAACATTAGAAGGTTTAGAAAAAGAAATATTTCGATTGTTTTTTGAAAACACGGTTAATCTTCTTCACAAGAATGAAGAATATCAGGGATATGATATGAAGAATAAAATGCTGAGTTTTTATTTTACTTTCTTCGAAATCCTGACAGCCAACAGAAGTTATGTTTTGCAATCCCTTAAAATAGATCGAAACCCAATCAAAAATTTAGTTCAGTTAACAACACTTCGAAATAGTTTCAAAGACTATGTTGCTGAGATTTTAACAGATGATTACAGATTAGAGCAAGAAAGATTCCAGAAATTTCAAGAAAAAGCCATTCAAGAATCTTCTTGGTTACAATTGATGATGACCATTAAATTTTGGATGGAAGATGAATCTCCTGCTTTTGAGAAAACGGATATTTTTATTGAAAAATCGGTTAACGCTTCATTTGAGTTAATGAATGTTGCACCAATGAATCATCTGATTGATTTTGGAAAATTTTTGTTTAAAGAAAAAGTACACAGCAGATAATGAAAACAATTGATTATATCCCAACTTCTAAAATTGAACGAGCGGGAAAATTGGTTCAGACTGGTGCTAAGATTGGTGTAAACTATGTAAAGCATTATGCCGAAAAAATGGTAAACCCAGATTTAACCCGCGATAAGCTAAATGAGAACAATGCAGAAGATATTTATGACGGACTAAAAAGCTTAAAAGGAAGCGCTTTAAAAGTAGCTCAGATGCTGAGTATGGATAAGAACTTTCTGCCTCAAGCTTATGTAGAAAAATTTTCTTTATCTCAATTTTCTGTTCCGCCACTTTCTGCTCCTTTGGTTTTAAAAACGTTCAAAAGCAATTTTGGAAAAACACCTTACGAAATTTTTGACGAGTTCAATCCGAATTCTGTAAATGCGGCAAGTATTGGTCAGGTGCATTTGGCAAAGAAAAACGATAAAAAACTGGCGGTTAAAATTCAATATCCTGGAGTTGCCAATAGTATTTCGTCAGATTTAGCTTTGGTAAAACCAATTGCGATTAGAATGTTTAATCTTCAAGGAAAAGATTCTGATAAATACTTTAAAGAAGTTGAAGACAAACTAATTGAAGAAACCAACTATTTTTTAGAATTACAACAAAGTCAGGAAGTTGTTGATGCTTGCAGTAAAATTGAAAACATTACTTTTCCGAAGTACTATCCAGAATTTTCATCAGAGAAAATTATAACAATGGATTGGATGACGGGAATTCATCTTTCTGAATTTACGGCCCTAAATAAAGATCAAGAAGCGGGTGATAAATTGGGTCAGGCGCTTTGGGATTTTTACATGTATCAGATTCATGTTTTACGAAAAGTACATGCAGATCCGCATCCAGGGAATTTTTTGGTTGACGATCAAAACAAATTAATCGCTTTAGATTTTGGTTGTATGAAACAAATCCCAGAAGATTTTTATACGCCCTATTTCGAATTGATCAATAAAAATGTAATTACAGACCAAAAGCTTTTCAATGAGAAATTATTCGAATTAGAAATTCTGCGCAAAGATGACACGCCTGCAGAAGTGGAATATTTCACCGAAATGTTTCATGATTTATTGTCGCTTTTTACAAAACCTTTTCAAAACGAAACTTTCGATTTTGCCGATGAAAAATTCTTTAATGCAATTGCCGAATTAGGAAAACGTTTCTCAGAAGATACAAACTTGAAAAAAATGAACGGAAATCGAGGTTCTAAGCACTTTATTTACATGAACCGTACTTTCTTTGGTTTATACAATTTAATGTTTGATTTGAAAGCTAAAATTGTGGTGAACGACTATTTGAAATATTAAGTTTTTTTGTTTCAGGTTTCAAGTTTCAGGTTGGCTGAACTTTATGTATAGAACTTTGTCAAAGTTTAAAACTTTGACAAAGTTTTTTTTATTTAGTTGTCATCCTGAGCAACGAAGGATCACACTCGTAACTCTACAAGATTATCGATTCTGATTGCAGAGTTTCTAGTGTGATCCTTCGTTCCTCGGGATGACAAGATTGTGTATAATTGGAATTTGGATTTTTTATATTGGAATTTTACTTAAGTATTCCCTTCTTATAAGTCGCAATCGCTCGATCTCTCGCAAAAGCATGATCAACCATAGGTTCTGCGTAACCAAAATCAAACTCGGGAATCCATTTTCTAATATATTTCCCTTTTTCGTCAAATTTCTTTTGTTGAATTTCGGGATTAAAAACTCTGAAATAAGGAGCAGCGTCACAGCCTGTTCCTGCTGCCCATTGCCAATTTCCTACATTTGAAGCCAATTCAAAATCTAAAAGTTTTTCTGCGAAATATGCTTCGCCCCACTGCCAGTTAATCAGTAAATGTTTGCAAAGAAAACTAGCTACGACCATACGCACGCGATTGTGCATATAGCCTGTTTCGTTTAATTGTCGCATTCCAGCATCGACCATCGGATATCCTGTTGTTCCAGAACACCAACGTTTGAAATCCTCTTCGTTATTTCGCCATTGAATTCCGTCGTAATTGGATTTAAAATTATGATTAACACAATTTGGAAAACTAAATAGAATCTGAATAAAGAATTCTCTCCAGATTAATTCACTCAAAAAAGTCTGATTTTTTCGGTTTGCCCAGTTTACTAATTTTCGGATGCTTACTGTTCCGAAGCGTAAATGTGGCGAAAGATAAGAAGTGCTGTCCAGAGCTGGAAAATCTCTGGTTTCTTTATAATGGGCAATTTGCGTTAAGTTGTGCGGAAGAACTTTTATAGAACTTCTTTCAAAACCTATTTCTTCTAAATCTGGAAACTTGAATTTGTTTTTCGAAAAATTGGATTGATATGGAGTCGAATCATATTCTGGAGCAGATCCAGAAAGATTGTATTTCTCCAACCATTTGTTTTTGTAAGGTGTGTAAACGGTATAAGGAAGTCCGTCTGCTTTGGTTATTTCTTTTTCTTCAAAGATTACGTGATCTTTAAAAGAAAGCGATTGAATGTTATTTTCTTTTAATAAAGATGAAATCAAGCTGTCGCGTTTAATGGCAAATGGCTCGTAATCTTTATTGAAGAAAACTTCTTGAATGTCAAATTCCTCAATTAAAGATTTCCAAACGGCATTTGTTTTTCCTTTTTTGATTAAAATGGAAGAATCAAATGAGTTTAATTCTGAGTTTATTTTTTCTAATGAATCATAAATGAAAGTTACTCTCGCATCGTTTTTTGGAAGATGCTCTAAAATATCATCATCAAAAATAAAAAGAGGTACAACAGGAAAATCGGATTGTAAAGCATGAAATAATCCTGTGTTATCTTCTAAACGCAAATCACGTCTAAACCAGAATAAAGTAACTTTTTGTTTTGTCATTTTTTTTTATTTTTTGCCACAGATTAATGGATTTCAAATGATTTTTTATTCTCTGGGCTATTTTTCTCAACACATAGAAACATAGATTTTACTTTTCTTTTAAAAAGAGTTTAGAAAGAAACTAGTTTCTAACACATAGCTATGTGTATTTATGCAAGTGAAACGCCTTTTTTTGTAAATCTAAAATCTATGATTCTATGTGTTTAAATTTTTTAAGCTTTTTTAGAATTAAATAATTCTTCAATTTTATTAAATCTGTAATCGAAAATACTTTTCAGTTTGTTTTTTACGACTAAGCTATTCATGATTCGGCCTAAGATTCCGAATGGAAGAGCATAATGAACAATGTCGGTCATTTTGGTTCCTCCGTCTGGTGTTGGTTCAAAGAAATGCTTGTGATGCCAAAGTTTATAAGGTCCAAATTGCTGAATGTCTACAAAATATTCGTTTTCTTGGCAAGCCGTAATTTCGGTAACCCAAGAGGTTTTAATTCCGAAAAGAGGTCTTAAAGTGTATGCAATTATTTGTCCTTGATACATGTGCTTGCCGTCGTAATCCTGAATTTGAAAATTCATATTGTCGAGAGTAATAGTCTGCAGGTTTTTCGGACTTGAGAAAAAATCCCAGCAATCTTCTACACTTGCATTAATATGCTGTACGGTAACTATTTTATATAATTTCATAATCACAAATTTTTCTTGTATCAAGGGCAGACACAAAAGAAAAGGTAACGCCCCAAATAATGCTACATTTTATAATATTTGAATGGTACGAACAACATTCCGAAACATTCTCCTTTTTCTTTTTGTAAATGTTTGTGGTGTATTTTATGGGCTTTTCGTAATCCGATGAGGTATTTGTTTTTGGTGTTTTTAAACCATTTAAAACGCTGGTGAATCAAGACATCATGAATTAGAAAATAACAAACGCCATAAAGCGTGATTCCGCAAGCAATAAAAAACAAATAGTTAAATCCGCCTTGAACGCCAAAGTAGAATAAAATAATACTTGGAGTTGCAAAAATGATGAAGAAAATATCGTTGCGCTCAAAGGTGTTTTCGTATTTCGGCTGATGATGATCAGCATGAAAATACCACATAAACCCGTGCATTATGTATTTATGCGTGAGCCACGTAACACATTCCATGAAAAGAAAAACGCCTAAAAAGATTAAAAAAGAAATCATTTTATAAATGTTGAGGTTTTAAAATTATTGTTTTATTGGTTTTGAGTTTAGCTTTGGATTATAAAATGTTGACTCAAAAGGTTTTTTTGTTTTTACGCTCCTAATTCTTTCAATCTTGTCATTTCGACGAAGGAGAAATCTTCGCGAGAAACTCCGCAACCAAGAATTCAATCTTTGTCGATTTGCGAGTGTGATTCCTCGTTCCTCGGAATGACAAAACGATACGTTGACTTATACCAATTTCAATTTATAAGTCACAAAAGACTGCGCCAAAAGTCCCGCTTTGGTATAATTAGAAACACGAATTCTCGAGTTTCCAATCTCGTAGTAAGGGGTGTGTTTTAGCTTTTGAAGTAGTTTTTTGTAATAAACATAAGCGGTATAAACCCCAAATTTGGCTTCTATTGGTAATTTTACAATTCCTTGATAGGCAATTCTAAAATCTTCTTCGATTTCTTTAATGATTTGATTTTTTGAATCTTCGTTGAAATTATTCAGATTCACGCCTGGAAAATAAGTGCGATTCAAGATTGTATTATCGTCTTTTAAATCTCTTAGGAAATTGACTTTCTGAAAAGCAGAACCTAAACGCATAGCTTCGTTTTTCAGCTGTTCGTATTTATGTTCTTTTCCAGATACAAAAACTTTCAAACACATTAATCCGACAACATCTGCAGAACCATAAATGTAATCTATGTATTCGGTTTGTGTTTGGTAATTTGACTTTATAAGATCCATTTTCATGCTTTTTAGAAAAGCCTGAACTAAATCATCGCTAATGTTGTATTCTTTTACAGTCTGTTGAAATGAATTCAAAATCGGATTTAAACTGATGCCCAATTGCATTGCTTTGTAATATTCTTTTTCGAAATCTTCAATAAGATATTCTTTTTCATAATCGTGAAATGAATCCACAATTTCGTCAGCAAAACGAACAAATCCGTAAATACTGTAAATGGCATCTCGAATGCTTGGCGAAAGCATTTTTACGGCTAAAGAAAATGAAGTACTGTAATTTTTGGTTACCAGTTTGCTACATTTGAAAGAAACGGCGTCGAATAGTGATTTCATTTTTTAAGATCTAAAAGATTTTTGAATTAATTCAGCTGCGAGTTTTCCTGAAATTAAAGCAGGCGGAACACCTGGGCCAGGAACGGTTAATTGTCCTGTGAAATATAGATTCTTGACTTTTTTACTTTTTAATTTTGGCCTTAAAAAAGCGGTTTGTAAGAGGGTATTGGCCATTCCGTAAGCATTTCCTTTGTAGGCGTTGTAATCGCTTACAAAGTCGTTTTTACAAAATGATCTCTTAAAGATAATGCTATTTTTTATTTTTTGTTGCGTAAGTTCTTCAAAACGAGTGATTATCTTTTCGAAATATTCTTCGCGTAACGCTTCGTTATCTTCGATTCCGGGAGCCAGCGGAATTAAGAAAAATCCAGATTCCATTCCGTTTGGCGCTGCTGTCACATCTGTTTTGGATGGGAAGTTGGCATAAAATAAAGGTGCATCGGGCCATTTTGGATTATCGTAAATATCTGCAGCATGCTGATTGAAATCGACATCAAAAAATAAAGCGTGATGCGAAATGTTTTCTATTTTTTTATTGAAGCCAACAAAAAACAGGAGAGAAGAGGGAGCAAAAACTCTGCTTTCCCAATATTTTTCAGAATACATTCTGTGTTCTTTTTCGAGTAAAATTTCCGAATGATGATAATCGGCACCACTCAAAACAATATCTGCCTTAAGGGTTTCGCCATTAATTACAATTCCTTTCGCTATTTTGTTTTCAACAATTATTTTATCAATTGGCGAATTGGTTTTAATGGTTACGCCAAGTTCTAATGCCAATTTTTCGATTCCTCGAATAACATCAAACATTCCAGTTTTAGGATGCCAAGTACCTAAACCGAAATCGGCATAATTCATAAAATTATAAAAAGAAGGTGTTTTAGTTGGTTTTGCTCCAAGAAATAAGACTGGAAATTCGAGAATCTGAATTAATCTTTCATTCTTGAAATTTTTTCGAATATCGGTACTTACGTTTTTAAAAAACTGATTGAGTTTTAATGCCGTTTCTTTGGTAATTAATTCAAGAGGAGAAACTCCAGGGCGATAAACCAAATCTTTGATTGCAATGTCATAATTGCTTTTGGCTTGGTCAATAAAGCTTTGCAGTTTTTGACCGCTTCCTTTTTCGATCGTTTCAAAAGTATATTTGATCTCTTCTAGATTATCGTAAATGCTGATGAAATCATCCATTCCGAAATAAACACGATAAGCCGGGTTTAATTTTATCAGTTCATAATAATCAGAAGTTTTTTTATTGAAGTCTTGAAAAAATCGTTCAAAAACATCTGGCATCCAATACCAGCTTGGTCCCATGTCAAATGTAAAACCATCTTCTTTAAATTGTCGCGCGCGTCCGCCAATTGTACTGTTTTTCTCGTAGACAGTAACTTTGTTTCCTTGTTGTGCAAGGTAACATGCGGCCGCCAAAGAAGAGAAGCCTGAGCCTATTATTTGGATAGTTTTTCTCATTTGTTTAACAAATATAAGAAAAACTTAAACAAAAATAAATTAAAGCATGTTAATAGTTTCTTCCATCGAATCAAAAACTCGAATTCTGTCTGTTAGGACTTTCTCATCAATGTATTCAACCATTTTACCCATAAGCCAGATTTCGTTGTTTTTCTGCAATAATTTCTGTCCCATAGATTTTACATATTGATTAATTACGCTTCGGTCTGGTTGGACAGTCATAAAGGAAATGAACGTAATGTTCTCAAAATGTTTGGTTAAATCCTGTAAGTTTTCAATTGGCATACTTTCTCCTAGATAAATGGTTTTGTAGCCTTTGTCAAGAATTTCGTATTGCAGGTATAATAATCCTATTTGGTGAATTTCGTTTAACGGAAGTGATAAAACAAAAATTCGATCGGTTTTGATTGGTTTTCTAATTTGAAGACTTTCTGTGTAAATCAATATTTTCTGCTTGATTAAATGACTCATGAAATGTTCATTTGCAGGAGTAATTGTTTCAGACTGCCATAGTAATCCCAACTCTTTTAAAAGAGGTAAAAAATGTTCTTTAAAAACTTCTTTAAATGTTTTTTCGGTAATAAGCCAATCAAATGTATTGAAGAATAATTCTTGATCAAAGTTCATCATCGCCATTTTAAAAGAAGTGATGGCGTAGTTTTGAGAATTTTTCTTCGAAATGATTTCGCGTACCAGTTGTGGTATTTTTTCTTCAGGATAGGTTGCAATTTTAGAAATCTTATACCCGTATTCATGCAGTAACGTAATATTTAAAAGTTTCTGCAGGTTATGAAGATTGTAAAATCTGATATTAGTGTCGGTTCGCATAGGTTCAAGGATATTGTATCTCTTTTCCCAGATGCGTATGGTATGCGCTTTTATTCCAGATAAGTTCTCAAGATCTTTAATGCTGAAAACAGTTTTAATATTGTTTATCATTTTTCGCGATTAAGTCAACAAATGTAAAATAAAATCTTAGATTCGACATTAAAACTAAATTAAAAAGATAGAGAATTAGAGGTTTACGTATCCATAATATATTTTTTACCTAAAATCAGGTATTTTTTTCTTAAGAAATATATTACTTTGATAAAAAAGAAAACAGCCTGCTAGATTAAAATCTTGACAGACTGTTCTTATTTTTTTACTTTATGTATTATTTGCAGAAAGTGGCTCTGTTTTTTGCGGCGCTTTGGCTTCCTAACTCAATTGCTTTTGTAAAATCCTTACAGCAATTTTTCTTATCGCCAATTTTGTTATAGGCCAATCCTCTTAAATTGTAGGCAACATAATCTTTCGGGTTTAAACCTAGAGAAGCGGTGCAATCTTCAATTGTTCCTTCGTAGTTTTGCAGTTTGTAATTGACATTGGCTCTGCCTGTAAAAGCGTCTGCATTCATGTCGTCTAACTCGATAGTCTTGCTAAAATCAGCTTGAGCGCCTTTTAAATCGTTTAACTTGAATTTTGCTACACCACGGTTCTGATAAGCTTCGACAAATTTAGAATTCATGCTTATAGCTTTGGTGTAATCGGCGATGGCGCCTTTTGTATTTCCAGCTTCAGCTTTTTTCATGGCTTTGTCAAAATAGCCTGTTGCTGATTGTGCCCAGATTGAGCAAGACATCATAATAAGTGATGCTAATAGTAGGTTTTTCATAAACTAATTTGGGATTAGTGATTTAATTATTTCCCAACGAATTTAAGAAAGTTTTTATCTTGTGAGAAAATTTCTTTTGGTAAATGAAGAAATAGTAAGAGAAAATTAAAGGAGGTTTTTCTAAAGGTATATTTTTTTTAAGATTTGATATTTCTTAAAAAGAAAAAGGTCAAGTAAAATAAATTACCTGACCTTTTGTGACCCGACTGGGGCTCGAACCCAGGACCCCATCATTAAAAGTGATGTGCTCTACCGACTGAGCTATCGAGTCTTCATTTCTTCAATGAGGGTGCAAATATAAGTACTTTATTTAGCTTA
>Ga0308157_10009579_pt1 | contig 10689 bp, 11 predicted proteins | sample PhyBR1_FD_201035 | JGI IMG/M metagenome (GOLD analysis project Ga0308157, IMG submission 201035) | Phyllosphere microbial communities from UC Gill Tract Community Farm, Albany, California, United States - DLSLB.R1 | ecosystem: Host-associated > Plants > Phyllosphere > Unclassified | place: USA...
CGCGTGATCGACACGCTGTCACGGCGCCCCGTCACGGTCGCGGGCCTTCCGGGCATGGCGATCCCCGCGCAGCGCGGCGCACTCGAGTACCGACGCCACGCCGATCTTCTCGTCGTGCACTCGCATCGGGAGGAGCGGGCGTTCGAAGAGCTCGGCCGGCGCATCGGCGTGCACGTGCCGACGGCTCTCGCGACGCTTCCGTTCGCGAAGACGAGGGCGCGGATGCTGTCGCCCGAGCTCGCGCGCGTCTCAGGCGGGCACGGGGTTCTCGTCGCGGAGCGCCCGGCCGACGGGCTGCTCCGCCCGGCCGCCACGGATCTCGTGTTCGCCTCGCAGGCGCTCGTTCCGACGGACCGCGAGGAGCGTGCGGAGATCGCGGCGACCCTCGTGAAGGCGGCGAAGGCCGATCCGGACCGCCGCATCGTGGTGAAGCTGCGCTCACGGCCGGGGGAGGCCGAGACGCATCTCGAGCACGACGCCTACACCGATCTGCTCGAGGGCAGGCGACCGTCGAACCTCGTGTTCTCCTACGACTCGATGGCCGATGCGCTGTCGACCGCGGCAGGCCTCGTGACGGTGAGCTCGACCGCCGCGATCGAAGCCGTGGCGCTGGGTGTGCCGGTGATCGCGCTGGACTCGTTCGGGGTCAGCAAGTCGCTGCTGAACACGGTGTTCGTCGGCAGCGGTCTGCTCGGCGGACGCAGCGAGGTCGTCGCGGGGCGCTTCCGGCACCCGCATCCGAACTGGCTGCGCGACAACTACTTCCATCCCCAGGTCGAGTCGACCTGGTGGCAGCGGGTCGAGGAGCTCGTCGCGCAGCGACGCGCCGGCATCCTGCCCCCGCGCACGGTGCAGTACGGCCGCGGGGGAGCGGTCAAGGCTGCGTGGCACCGGGCGAGCGTGCTCGGTGCCGAGGATCGCACTGTGAGCGGGCGTCTCGCGCTCGCGCTCGGAGCGCCGGCGACCCGGGCGATCGTGGCCGTGCGTGCCGGACGCCGTGCGCCGGGACTGGGAACGTGGGCGGACGCGGCGACGGACTACACGCTCGAGCCCAACCCGTTCCACGACTCGATCAGGCGCTGAGTGCTCATCGCGGAATAGAAACTGAATCTACTCAGTTGTGAGTGGAGTCGCTTACGCGATTTCCGACCCATTCGCAACAAGAGAAGAGATCCGCTCATGCCTTCACTCAACGGCGCCGTCGTCCTCATCACCGGGGCGAACGGCGGCATCGGCACCCGTTTCCTCGAGCAGGCGCTCGCTCGCGGCGCGGCCAAGGTGTATGCCACGGCCCGGAACCCGCGCGAATGGGGCGATGACCGTGTGGTTCCGCTCACCCTCGATGTGACGGACTCCACGTCGATCAGCGCCGTCGTCGAGGCCGCTCCCGACGTGACCGTGCTCATCAACAACGCCGGAGCGTCGGTGTCCTCCGCCGGTATCCTCACGCATTCCGATGAGGAGATCCGCCAGAACGTGGAGACGAACTTCCTCGGTCCGCTCTTCCTCGCCCGTGCATATGCCCCGCTGCTCTCCGGACGCCCCGGTGCGGCGATCATCGACATCCACTCTGCGCTCGCCTGGTACGCGGTGGGCGGCATCTACAGCGCCACCAAGGCCGCGCTGTGGTCGGCGACGAACTCGCTCCGCCTCGAGCTCGCACCCGCGGGCGTCCACGTCGTCGGAGTGCACGTCGGCTACGTCGACACGGCGATGGCCGCCCACGTCGACGACCCGAAGACCGACCCCGCAGACCTCGTCGAGGCCGTTCTCGACGCCACCGAGCGCGATGAGTACGAGGTCCTGGCCGACGAGATCTCGGTGCAGGTCAAGGCGGGCCTCAGCGCGCCCATCGAAGCGCTGTACCCGCAGCTCGCGGCCGCGACGGCCTGATCCGATACCCCTCGCCTTCCGCCCTCGCCTTCCGCCCGATGCCCGGGCGGAAGGCGAGGGCGGAAGCGGAGCGCCCGGTCGCTCACGCCCAGGAACGTCGTCGCCTGCTCCCGATTCCCGCAGCGGGATGTCGTCGGGTGACGGTCGCGGTCATCGCCGGACTCATAGCGTTATCCCAGGCAACGCTCCTGGCCACCGCCGCGTGAGCCGGGTAGCGTCGGGGTCATCATCGCGGCGATCCGGGCGGTCCCGGGCCTCAGCTCATAACTGAAGGCGTTGCGGGTTCGACTCCCGCCGTCGCGTCCATTGGATTCGAGCACCGCCTTTGAAGTAACTCGGCTTTCACTCGCCCCAACGTTGAGAGTCGTTTCACACCCACCTCAGTCTCCTGATGTCGGTGGCTGGTGGTCTACTATCCATTCAAGGGATGGAGGGAACCGACCATGGCACCTGTGATCGAGGTAACCCGGGACGAGCTGATCGCTCGCCGGGACGGAATCCTGAGCCGCCTGGGGTTGACGCTCGATGAGTATCTGCGCCGCGCTGCTGACAGCGAACTTTCCGGGGATGAGTGGGACGTGCGAGACGATCTCGACTCCATAGCCTTCCTGCTCAACGAGCAGCACTTCGTCGACTGACGGATGACCCACGGAGCGCTTTCCGCGGCGAAGGAATTCGCGGCTGAACTAACCGCGACGATCCAGGCGGTGCTTCCGCATTCGCCAGAATTCCAAGCCATGCTGGTCGCCCCACCGCACCTACTCATTTCGGTCTTCGATGTCGAGCAGAACGTCGGAAGGCTCCCGCTATACATCCGCGGAAAGCACGTCGCCGATTGGAAGCTGACGATGTCAGTCAACTTCGACAGCTCCGGCGACTATCTCAAGGTGATGCGCTCCGGATTCACGCTCCTCGCGCGGGCAGACAAGCTGCCACTGGTGCGCTATGAATTCGACGACAACATGCGCACGGCGCCAATCGCGCACTGGCAGTTCCACGCCGAACGCGGCGCCTTCTCGCACCTGCTCGGTTTCGCGCTAGCCGCCGGCAAACCTGTCAAGCCACACTCGCTGAGCTCTCTCCACTTCCCCGTAGGCGGAGCGCGGATGCGTCCTGGCGTGGACGACCTTCTTGAGTTCTTGGTGAAGGAATGCGCGTTCGACAGCGTAGGTGGCTGGAAGGGCGCCATCCACGAGAGCCGGGCCCGTTACCGAGCTATCCAAGCCCGCACAATAGCCCGCGATATGCAGGCCGAAGTCGCCGACGTGCTACGCGGAGAGGGGTGGACCGTGACGCCTCCCGCAGACGGGGTCGCTGAGCCGGGCCAGAAGTTCCTGTCCCGCTGGTAGGAAATCCGATCACCCCATGTCCTCGACAAATCCGGCCGATCAACCATGGATCATCATCGATTCACCCTTGTTCGTCTTCCCTGACGGGTCATGGGGTGTGCTGATCAGCGTCGTCGCGCTGCTCGTCTCAGCACTTACCCTCTGGCACACTCTGAGCGCACGGCCACGCGTTCACTCGTTCGTCGTGCGAAGTTACCTGCAGCTCGGAAAAGCAGTACATGTCGACGGCGACGAAGTTGTGATCTCCAACCTCGGACGCACTGCTGCGATCATCTACGACGTACGTGTGCTAGACGGAAAGGGTGGCGTCTTCAAGGCGGCGACGATGACTCGCGGACATGACCAAACCGACGTCCACTTCCCGGACCTGCCACAGAGCCTCGCCCCGGGCGGTGTGCTCAAGGTGTGGTTCTCGACTTCTCTCGCAGGCGAAGCTGCGGGGATCGAACATGGATACGTGGTCACTTATGCCGACTCGAGCGTTCGACGTAGGGTGCGCACGGATCTCCAGGAGCTGATCGTGAAAGCGACGAACGATCCCGCCCCAAAGCCCAGCGGCTTCCGCGACGCCGGCGATTTCTGACGGGCAGACCCCGCCCACAAAATCCATGATCCATCTGCCCACCCCGTCGGGGATGATGGACCCATGCCTGCTTCTCACCGCCCGGGGCTCCGGGTCACGGCCGGGGTGACGATCCCCGAGTCCGAGCTGTCGTGGCGGTTCTCGCGCTCGTCGGGCCCCGGCGGGCAGGGTGTGAACACCGCGGACTCGCGAGTCGAACTCGTGTGGGATGCCGCCGGGTCGGCCGCGCTCTCTCCGGTGCAGCGCGAACGGCTGCTCGACCGCCTCGGCGGCCGTCTGGTCGACGGCGTGCTCACGATCGTCGCATCCGAGCATCGTGCGCAGCTGCGCAATCGGGATGCGGCGAGGGAGCGCCTCGCCGTGCTGGTCGCCGAGGCGCTGAGGTCCCCGGCGCCGCCGCGTCGACCGACGAAGCCGAGCCGAGGGGCGAAGGAGCGCCGACTTCGGGCGAAGCAGCGCCGTACCGACGTCAAGCAGATGCGCCGCCGGCCTCGCGACGTCTGAGATCGACTGTCGATGCGGCTCAGCGCGTCCCTGCCGAAGGCACGGACGGAGTCGTCCGCCGCGGCACATAGTGGTTCCAGGACCACCGGAATCCCACGCCGCCGAAGATCACGAATCCGATGGCGAAGACGAGTCCCGCGACGACTCCGGCACTCGTCGCCCACTCGAATGCGCCTCCCGCCGAGATGACGGCAGCGCCGACGAGAAGACCGGCGACACAGGCGTTCACGACGATCAGCAGCATCACCGAACTCCCGAGGAAGATGCTGAGGCTCCGCGGGCGAAGGAACGAGTACGTCTGCTTCATACCCGGCTGGTCGTCGTAGACCGACGCGAGGAAGATGTCTTCGACATGGGGGTCCAGGTCGGCGTATGCGCCGCGGATCCGATTCATCGCGACGACGTACATCATGTCCTCCTCGGAGACGTTCATGACCCTGACCTGCGTCATGAACCCGATGAGGGCGAGGAACGCGAGGATCGCGACAGAGGCCCCGCCGAACCACCCGCGGAAACCCGAGGCCTGGCCGAGGAGCCCGATCGTCACGAGCCCGGCGGAGACGAGCGTGAGGAAGATGGTGATGCGCGTGAGCACCTCGTTCTGCGCCGTGCTGCGAGCGGCGAGCAGTCCCCAGTGCTCCGTGGCGAGAAGCTGGGCGCGTCGAGCCAGCACCGCATCCGATTCGGGTGCCGGCGGCGCGGACCCGCCATCGGGGGCCGGCGGCGCGGACCCGTCATCGTGATCCGTGGGGGTGGGGTCCGGCGGGGGAGCCCCTGGCACTGAGCGTTCGCCCATATCGCCATTGTCCACCCGCGGGAGGGCCGACGACATGGGTTCAGGATGCCGCCGGAGCGACGCGCGCCGCTCAGCGCAGGCGCTTGCGCATGAAGACCTGCGCGGTGCCGTCTCCCTGATCGATGCGTTCGCTCCGGCGGTATCCGCACGACTCGTACAGCGCGATGTTCGCCTCGCTCAGGCTGCCGGTGAACAGCTCGGCCTCGTCGCAGTCGGTGTCGTTCTCGATCGCCTCGAGCAGTCGCCGTCCGATCCCCTCGCCCTGCACATCGGGGGCGACCGCGATGCGGCCGATCTGCAGCAGGCCGTCTCCTTCACGGGCCCGCAGCGCGCCGACGATCCTCCCGTCGAGCACGGCGACGACTCCCTTCGCGGTGCGCAGCTCGGCTTCCAGCTCTTCCAGCGACTGCGTGAGAGCCGGCTGGTCCGGGTCACCGTAGATCTGAGCTTCCGAGACGAAGGCGGCGCGCTGGAGCGTCAGCACCTCGCCCGCGTCAGCCGGCGAGATCGGCCGGATGGTGATGGCTGTCAACGGGTCCTCCTGATGTGCTGCACATTCGTTCCGTCGATGCCAGGGTACGACGAGTGGGCTCCCGGCTCTTCCGTCGCAGCGACCGCACGCGTTGGATGGGGGTATGACGAGAACCAGCGGGAGAAGGGCGACGCGACGATCGATCACGGCCTCGGCGCTCGCCGCGGCATCCGCTCTGCTGCTCATCTCCTGCGCGGCCGAGGGACCGACCGTCCCGGCATCGGCGCCCGCTCCTTCGACGTTCGCCGACGGGCTGGACGCGCCCTGGTCGATGGTGCTGTACGGCGACACGCTGCTGGTCAGCGAACGCGACAGCGCCCGTGTGCTCGAGTTCGACGAGGGCGGCCGGGCGCACGAGGTGGGCGTGATCGAGGGCGTGGTGCCGGGCGGCGAGGGCGGACTGCTCGGATTGGCCGTGCGCGACGACGAGCTCTTCGCGTATTCCACAGCCGCCGACGGGAACCGGGTGGAGCGCATGCCGATTCTCGGCGAGCCGGGCGACCTCTCGCTTGGGCCGCCCACCACGGTGATCGACGGCATACCCTCCGCGTCGAATCACAACGGCGGGCGCATCGCGTTCGGACCGGACGGGATGCTGTACGTGACCACGGGCGACGCGGGAGAGCGCGAGAGCGCGCAGGACGTCGAGGCGCTGTCGGGAAAGATCCTGCGCCTCACGGCCGAGGGAGGGATCCCGGCGGACAATCCCTTCCCTGGCTCCCCGGTGTACAGCTACGGCCATCGCAACCCGCAGGGAATCGACTGGGACAACCGAGGCACCATGTACGCGAGCGAGTTCGGGCAGGACACCTGGGACGAGCTCAACGTCATCGAGCCGGGTGGGAACTACGGCTGGCCGGAGGTGGAGGGGATCGCCGGTGACGGCGACTTCATCGATCCGGTGCAGCAGTGGCGTCCCTCCGAGGCGAGCCCGAGCGGCATCGCCGTGACGGGTTCGGACGTCCTGATCGCGAACCTCCGCGGAGAGCGGCTGCGTCGAGTGCCGCTCGACGATCTCGCATCGAGCAGTGAGGACCACATCGGCGAGTTCGGGCGGCTGCAGGACGTCATGGTCACGACGGGCGCGGTGTGGATGCTGACGAACAACACGGATGGCCGAGGAGAGCCCGTCGACGGTGACGATCGGATCATCCTCATCCTGATGGGCTGAGGCGGCGCATCCGGTCGCCCATCACGTCCCGCAGTACGTGATGTGGCGCGCGGCGCCCGCGGGAGCGGGCTGCGCGAAGCGCCGGTACGCGCTGCCGGGCCGTTCGACGTACGGATCGCGGAGCACTCCGAGCAGCTGTTCGAAGGGCGCGAGGTCGCCGTCGGTCGCGGCCTCGAGGACCTCCTCGACGATGTGGTTGCGAGGGATGTAGACGGGATTGGCGGCACGGATGAGGTCGGCGTCGGGAGCGAGGGCCGACCAGCGGCTCAGCCAGTCGTCGAGCTCGGCGACGGGGCCGAGGAAGCGGGAGCGCAGAGATCGTTCATCGCCGTCGGCGACCGCCGCGAGATCGCGCCAGAACCCGGTGAAGTCGACCGCGTGCTGGGTGAGCAGCGCGAGCGCCGCGTCTGCGAGGTCCGACGCGACTGCGGGGGAGACCCGGTGATCCAGGCCGAGTTTGGTGCGGAAGGCGCGCGCACGATGAGTCGGGTAGCGGACATCGAAGAGCGCGACGATCTCGTGCGAGATCCGCACGCCGGCATCCGCATCGTCTGCCAGCAGCGGCGCGAACGCCTCGCCCAGCCGCTCGAGGTTCCAGCGCATGATGGCGGGCTGCCGGTCGTACGCATAGCGACCGAGGGTGTCGATCGAGCTGAAGTGCGCTCCCGGTTCGTATTCGTCGAGGAACGCGCAGGGTCCGTAGTCGATCGTCTCCGCCGAGACGAGCACGTTGTCCGTGCTGAGCACGCCGTGGACGAAACCCACCCGCATCCAGTCGGCGGTGAGGGCGGCCACCGCGTCGACGATCTCCTCGAGAAGCGCGCGGTACGGGTGCTCGGACGACGCCGCGCGCGGGAAGTGCCGATCGATGACCAGATCGGCGAGCCGGGGCAGCAGGCCCGGATCGTCGTGCGCTCGCGCGTACTCGAACGAGCCGAAGCGGACGTGGCTCGATGCGGTGCGCGACAGGATCGCCCCGGGCAGCACGACGCCGTCGTGCTCACGAGGAGCGCCCGTCGCCACGACCGCGAGCGCCCTCGTGGTGGGGATGCCGAGCGCGTGCATCGCTTCGCCCATGAGGAACTCGCGCAGCATCGGGCCGGTGGCCGCGAAGCCGTCGACGCGCGACATCGACGTCGGTCCGATCCCTTTCAGATGCACGTCGCGCAGACGCCCCCGGCCGTCGCGACGTTCGCCGAGGAGCGCGGCGCGGCCGTCGCCGAGGACGGGTTTGAACTCGCCCCACTGGTGGCCCGCGTACACCTGAGCGACCGGAGTCGATCCCGGATCGTACGCCTCGCCGGTGAGGAAGCGCACTCCCGCATCCGATCGCAGGTAGCCGACAGCGAGACCCAGGTCACCCGCGATCTCCTCGTTCAGGGCGAGCAGTCGCGGTTGCGGGGTGCGCGCCGGCGCGACCAGCCGTGAGAGCTCGGGCAGCGTGCTCGCCCACACGCGCTCGAGCACCGGCGGAGGCTGCCCTTCGAGCGCTGGGCTCCAGGCGATCTGCTCCGTCACCGCGGCCCCGCTGCTCATGCCGAGGGAAGCCCACGTGAGGAGAGGATGCCACGCAGCCGCTCGCGTCCGTGCAGGGCGCTGCGGCTGCGCACACGAGCGACGACCGCGTCGAGCCAGCTGCCGGTTCGTCCCTGCGACTCGTTGAACCGGCGCAGCGCCTCGTCATAGCGGGCGAGATCAGAGGCGGATGCCGAGGCATACAGTTCGTCGTGACGCACGACCGACTGCGGGAGACGCGGCTTGACCCGTGCAGGTCTCGCGGTGTGCGGCCACCCGATCGCGACGCCGACGACCGGGTATGAGGCGTCGGGCAGCCCGAGCAGAGCGGAGAGCTCGTCGGGCCGATTGCGCACCGCGCCGACGAACACGGCGCCGAGACCGAGAGCCTCAGCGGCCACGATGGCATTCTGCGCCGCGATCGCGGCGTCGATGGTCGCCACCAGGGTGCTGTCGAAGTACTCGATGCCTTCGGCCGCCTCGCCGCGGCTGCGTGAGATCGCCGCTCCCCGGGCCCAGTCGGCGACGAACACGAGGAAGAGCGGCGCCTCACGGATGAACTGCTGATCACCGGCCAGCGCGGCCACGGCGCTCTTGTGCGTTTCGTCGCGGACGACGACCACGCTCCACGACTGCAGATTCGACGATGTCGACGCCGACTGGGCGGCCGTCACCAGAGTATCCACGATCACCGGATCGACCGGTCGGCCGTCGAACGCCCGCACCGAACGATGGGCCAACAGCCCGCGGATCGTGCCGGATTCGTCGAGGCACAGCGACTCATCGTCCGCGTCGACGCCGTAGCGTTCGCGCAGGAGGGTCCCGCTGTCGATCACATCTGCCATGCCACGAGTCTCGCCCCCGCGGAGTCCTGCAGGGGCCGACGTGAAACCTGACGACATGCGAGGCAAAGAACTCTCCTTTCACGACGCACCGAGACGCCGCATGACGATCCGCGTCATCGCGCGTCATCCGCTCTCCCCGCCGCGGTTACCGTGAGGGAGCGCCGGGCGCCCGCGCGGCCTGAACTCCGAGGAGAGCACGTGTCCGACTACTTCGATCGCGCCGCAGACAAGACCTTCACCCGCGTCTACAAGAACGAGACGCCCGACATCCTCGCCGCGTTCGCCGCCTTCGATCAGGCCGTCTTCGCGACGGAGGGCCGGGAGATCCCGCTGAAGTACCGTGAGCTGATCGCGCTGGCGGTCGGGATCACGACCCAGTGCGTGTACTGCATCGACGGTCACTCGCAGAACGCCGTGCGAGCCGGGGCCACCGAAGCCGAACTCGCCGAGGCCGCCTGGGTGGCCACGGCGATCCGGGCGGGAGGCGGCTACGCGCACGGCCGGCTCGCGTTCAAGCTCGCGGGCGACGCGCGCGCAGAGCACCAGCACTGAGTCCCGAGATGACCACTCCTCTCGAAGACGAAGCCCTCGACTTCATCCGAGCGCTCATCCGCATCGACAGTGTGAACACGGGCGAGGCCGCCACGATCGGCGACGGCGAGACCCGCGCTGCGCTGTTCGTGAAGGAGAAGCTGGAGGAGGTCGGCTACCGCGTCGATCTCGTCGAGCCGCAGGCGGGCCGGGCGAGCGTGGTCGCCCGGTTGGCAGGGTCGGATCCGGATGCCGGAGCCCTGGTCGTGCACGCGCACCTCGATGTCGTGCCGGTGGCGGAGGCCGACTGGACCCACCCGCCGTTCGCTGCCGAGATCCACGACGGCATCCTGTACGGGCGGGGCGCGGTCGACATGAAGAACTACGCGGGCACGATCCTCGCGATCGCCCGCGCCTACCGGCGGCAGGGCATCGTGCCACGGCGAGACCTCATCTTCGCGTTCTTCGCCGACGAGGAGGCCGGGGGAGTATGGGGCGCGCGCTGGATCGTGCGCAACCGTCCCGAGCTGTTCGCCGGTGCGACCGAGGCGATCAGCGAGGTCGGCGGCTTCTCGGTGCCTCTCGCTGAGGACCGCCGCGCCTATCTCGTCGCGACCGCCGAGAAGGGTGTGACCTGGGCCACGATCACGGCTCGGGGTCATGCCGCGCACGGCTCGCGGCCGACCCCCGACAACGCCGTCGTGCGCCTCGCTCGTGCGGTGACGGCGGTGGGCGAGCACGAGTTCCCCGTCGTGCGCACACCCGCCCTGAACAGGTTCCTCGAGGTGTTCGGCCAGCACCGCGGCATCCGCTTCTCCGCAGCCGACCTCGACGCTGAGCTCGAGAATCTGGGTTTCGTCGCGTCTCTGGTCGGCGCCTCGGCCCGCAACACCGTCTCGCCCACCGTGCTGGCCGCGGGCGGCAAGACCAACGTGATCCCCGCCGAGGCGATCGCGCGCCTCGACATCCG
>Ga0308157_10009581_pt1 | contig 10689 bp, 8 predicted proteins | sample PhyBR1_FD_201035 | JGI IMG/M metagenome (GOLD analysis project Ga0308157, IMG submission 201035) | Phyllosphere microbial communities from UC Gill Tract Community Farm, Albany, California, United States - DLSLB.R1 | ecosystem: Host-associated > Plants > Phyllosphere > Unclassified | place: USA...
AACGTCTAAAAGAAGCAAAACTCAAATATGCTTTCCACAACAACTTGGTAAACGGAGAAGAAATTGATTTTGAAGTACAAGGCAGCATTTTGGATTTTGGCTTGGTAGATATTATCAAACATTTAGCAGATAGCGATCCAATAAATGCAAAGGAAATTAATCCAGCAAAACATCGCATCGATTATATCTACGTGTCGAAAGATTTAAAATCAAAAGTAGTTAGGGGAAAGTTTATTCGTGATGAATTTACTAAAAAGTTCTCAGATCACTTACCCATCATTATCGAACTAAAATAAACATAGCAACATGAAAAGCTTTTTATTTTCACGCAAAATATACGCACAACTATTCTTGTGCTCAATAATTGCCCTAATTTCCTTTTGGGGATGTAAAAAACAAGAACCATTTAGCCCAGATTTAGCGATAAATGCAAAGATTGTGCGTTTGGCAGAAGTGGCAGCAACTACACGAATACAGGTTTTTGCAGATGATGCTTGGCAAGTTAGCACCGCAGAGAATAACTGGGTAACCCTAGACAAAACCGATGGAAACGGGAAATCAGAATTCGTAGCAACTGTAACTTCTAACGCAGGCCAATTGCCACGTGCAGTACAAATTTATGTAAAGGCCGCTGGTAAAACCGATACTGTGTTTTTACAGCAACGTGGATTAACACCAACAATTAACCTTGTTGACGCCAATATGAACGGTGTAGCGGGCAACGGAAAAACCTTATTAACTACTAATGTTCCTTTTGAGCAGATTAAAAAAGAGATTGTTTACAAGACCGTTGGCCAAGCAGATTGGTTGTCTAACATGACCTTTGATGGTCAATATTTAGGGATAGATTTTGCCGCAACGGCTTCTACAGAGCCACGCCAAGCGGTACTAACGCTCTCATATTTAGATGCTTTGGGTGCAACTGTTAAAGATGAAATTCTGATTACTCAAAGCCCAGCAGGCGATTACAAAAATGCCGTGCTTAAAGATTTTGGTTACATAAAAGGTTTAGCTGCAGGTACAATAACCGAAGATATCTACGTAGAAGGTATTGTAATATTGGATAAAGGAAATCCTAATGCTGCATTGAACGCAAATACCGCCACTAATAAACATACCATCGATAAAACTGAAAACGGGATTACGGTATATGTACAGAGTTTAGATGGTAAATCTGGTTTAAGATTAAGAATGAAGACCTCCGGAGATCATATCTTTTTCAAAAATGAGAAGGTAAAACTATGGCTGAAGAATACTAGCATTGCTAGAACTAGCAATCCGGTAACCACTACCATAAATGGCCTAGCTGTAGTAAATGTGATTGAAAAAGTTAAAAGTACCACACCTTTAACAGCAAGAGAAGTTTACATTAAAGATTTGGTAGATAATGATGTTTATACTTATGTTAAACTCAAAGACGTAGAGCTTTCTGTTTCTGCCGGTTCTATCTACAATATTAACGAAGGTTATGTGGCTAGAACAGACTGTTATCCTGCGAATATTAGAGATATAGACGGAAACAGTATGTACATGATGACTAATAATGATGTGCCGTACAGAAGACCAGGTACGCAAGCGCCTCAAGGTTCTGGTACTATTGCAGGTGTATTGGTTCATGAAAGTTACGCCCGGTTTGGCGGTAATATTGGTAAGTATGCTATTCGTCATACTTCAAAAGAAGATATTCAGCTTGCCGAAGAACGTAGCCAAGGATTTTCTAACGTTTTAGTAGAATGGGATAAATTTAAGCGTGATTGGCAAAATAATCCTACGCCGCAACAAAATCCTTTAACGCCATCTATAGGAACAGGGAAATTAAGTCATAGCGAATTTGCAGATTATAACTATGTGGCTGCAAATGGTATATATGGTTCTATCGAATACAATGGGTTTTTCACTGGTTCTGGGATAGGTAAAGATCAAGTAGAAAACGGAGCATTTGCAGCCCGTGGCTGGTGGAATACCCCTAAAAATAGAGGTGGAGCACTTATTGTCCAGGTTTCTACTGCTAATGTAACTAAGCCATTGTCTATGCAACTGTCTGGCTATGTTCTTACTGGTGCGCCTACAAATTGGGTAATTGAGTGGTCTAATCAAGGTGATATGGATGCAGGAACATGGAATGTAGTGAGCGACTTTACATTTCAAGATGTAACCAATTGGACAAGTACCTTGTTAACCCAAAGTCCAGGCGGTAAAACAATGAACTTTAACTTGCCAGCGGCTACATTGGGCTTAAATAATCTATATATCAGAATTAAAGCTAAAAGTAAAGTAGCAGGTAGCGCAACAAGTGCAACAGGTGGTACTTTTCTTGCAGCTTCTGCGGCTTATTTTGGTCACATTTCTTTAAAATATAACAAATAATAAAATCAAAAGCATTGCGATGTTAAATGTCGCAATGCTTTTCTTCCAACCAATTCAACTAGTACTAACCAAAATATTGTTAATACATGAATAAATTTAAACTAGCAATGGTTGGCTCGTTTTTTTGCGCTATTGCAACTACCCTGCATGCCCAAACCGAGCCGTTAACTATCATTCCTCAGCCCAATCAGGTAACGTTAAAGCAAGGCACTTTTAAATTATCTCCCAAAGCATTAAGCTATATGATTGGCTTTAAGAATAAACCACTTTCCATAGAAAAGTTTGCTAGGCAGATAATTAGTCAAGTTAAAAACGGTAGCATAGCTGATAAAAACCAAAAAGTTACCTTGACGCTGCAAACCACTGCACCCATTGCACAAGACGGTTACCATTTAAACATTAATGCCAACGGCATCCAAATTTTATCATCGAATGAGCGAGGTGTGTTTTACGGTTTGCAGACCTTAACGCAAATTATTGCTGGAGCTAAAGACAATGAATTGCCTTTTGTAGAAATTAAAGACGAACCTCGTTACAAATATCGCGGCTTAATGTTAGATGTGGGTCGCCATTTTTTTCCATTGGAGTTTATTAAATCTTACATTGATGTAATGGCTGCTTATAAACTCAATTACTTCCATTGGCATTTAACAGAAGACCAAGGTTGGAGAATTGAAATTAAGAAATACCCGAAATTGGCAAGTATCGCCTCTGGCAGGGACGGGACGCTTTTAAATCACTTTAAAGACAAAGAACACCTTTACGATAATGTGCCGTACAAAGGTTATTACACCCAAGAAGAAGTAAAAGAAATTGTGCGTTATGCCGATAGTAAATACATTACCGTAATTCCAGAAATTGAGTTGCCTGGGCACTCGTTAGCCGTACTGTCTGCCTATCCACAATTTGGCTGTGGCGATAATCCAGGGCCGTATAAAGCAGCTATGAAGTGGGGTGTTTTTGAAGATGTTTTTTGCGCTGGTAAAGAGGGTACTTTTACTTTTATACAAAATGTACTCGACGAAGTACTCACTCTTTTCCCTTCTACTTATATCCACATTGGTGGAGATGAAAGCCCGAAAGCTAAATGGAAAACTTGTAAACATTGCCAAAAAAGAATTAAAGACAACAACCTCAAAGATGAACATGAGCTTCAATCTTATTTTATACAACGCGTAGAGAAATATTTGAACAATAAAGGACGCAAGATTATTGGTTGGGATGAGATTTTAGAAGGTGGTTTGGCACCAAATGCAACTGTAATGGGTTGGAGAGGTGTAAAAGGCGGTATGGCTGCGGCTAGACAAAACCACGATGTAATTATGGTGCCAAGTTCGCACTTGTATTTCGATCATCGCGAAGCAGTTTCTAACGAAGAACCCATCACTAATAGTTATGGGCCCACTCGTCATTCGTCCCTAAAAAATGTTTATTTCTTTAACCCTACAGTTGATACACTTGAAGCAGACAAGCACAAGTACATTATTGGCGTACAGGCTAACCTGTGGACAGAGTACGTAAGAACTCCGGCAAAAGCTTGGTATCAAATCTTTCCCAGAATTTATGGCTTGGCCGAAATTGCTTGGACTAAGTTAGATCGCAAGAATTGGGAAGATTTCTCAACGGTTAGGGTTCCGAAACATTTGCAAGCATACGATAAAACCGGAGAAATGTACCGTGTGCCAGAAGTAATTGGGATAGAAAATAAGGTTTACACAGGTAAAGAATTCGAATTTACGCTTCAGCCGTCTGTAGCTGGAGCAAAAGTGTACTACAATTTAAGCGGCTACATGCCAACCGAAATGGATAATTTATATACAAAAAAAATAAAGATTGTTGTGCCAGCGGGCGAAGAAAGACAACTGAAATCTGTAGTAATTACACCTTCGGGTAAGCGAAGTATTACTACTACTGCGTTGTTAAGTAATAAAGCAGCTACATCTAAATAATGGTAGTGAAATAACAAAGCTGCCCGTTTCTTTATGTAAAATTCATCGTTTTATATCGGGTAATTTGATGATGCTAAATTTAGAAATGGGCAGCTTTGTTATTATTGTGCGTCGTAAATTATAACCTTCTCAAAAAATACCCTAAATTCTTCTAAGAAAGCTTTGTGGATAGGGTGAACCTGATAAACATCGTGAGCAGCTAAATCTTTGAAGAAAATAATTAAGCTAAAGGTATAAGTGGTGTCAACTACTGCACGCTCAATTGGGGCAGGCGTGCCTACATGGAAGTTTTTTACAACTTCAATATTTTCTAAACTTTTCAATCCTCCTAAGAAAGCTTCTTTTTGAGCATCAGTGATATCGGCTTTTAGCCAAAATAGTACGTGGTGTGCAATCATTGTGTATTTTTTAGAGCGAAGATAAGCGTTTTCTAAGATTTTGGTAGGTGAAATGCTATCATTTAATGATAAAACTCTTTGGTGGCTATACCGTTTATTTTTAGCTGATTTAAAATAAATGGCCTGTGATAAAAGCCTGTAATAATAATTATTTTCTTATTTGGATTTAGCTTTATTTGCTTAATCGCATTATTGGCGATGGCATTATTGCGTAAATTCCCCTCAAAATTTGCCCATAAACTAAAATATTGCCTTAAGGTAACGGTGTCTTTTTGTGCATTAACTAGTTTGAGCTTTTCAAATAGTGGATTGTTATCTACAATTTTTTTAATTTTTATGTATTTAGAAACCATCAGACTATTAATTTTTCGATCAATTTCGGGATTGTTGATGGTCTGTAGACTTGCATTTTTATAGCTATTTGCAGCAGAATCCAAATAGGCCAGCTCATTCCATATTTCTTGTTCATCTTTATTAAATTTCTTTTCGTTGTTAAGTAGATTTAGTTGCTGCCATACTGGTCCTGCTTCAGCATATAATCCAATACTTCTCCGGTAATTATTTCTGCCCTCAAACTCAATAGGTCTAATAGCTACCTTTGAATTTTTCATTTTATATCTTACTGTTGCAATGTATTCATTCTCGTCATACAAATGCCTAAAAGTGAAATCATTATAGAAATTTGTAGAATCTGCTTCGAGTAGAATAAGGTCTGGCTTAATTTTTTGTAAGATTTGATAAATAGAATCTGCATTTACTTTTGGCGTGGGAAAATGCACACTTCCCAACACAACAACTTGGGTTTGTGCAAAAACATGGTTTAAAAAGAAAAGAACTAGTAGTGTTAAGGTGGTAAGGTAGCGCATTTGTTTATACATTTTATTTTAAAGACGTAAGTAACTCCTAAATGTTGCACCTTCTTATGAATTCAAGATCATCGCATTTCGTACAAATTAACCAGCCTCAAATTGACGTCTTTGTCAATTTTATAACAGATTTTGAAAATTATATAAAAACCTTTCAAGCTTTTTGCACATCTTTGTTGCGTAATGAAGAAATTCTTTTTAACATTCATGGCATTTTTCTATCTGGCAGTAGCCAGTGGTGCCGGTGTGAATCTTCATTACTGTATGGGCGAACTGGTAGATTGGAGTTTAACTGACAGTCAAAAACATGCTTGCGATTTTTGTGGCATGGAAAAAAAGAAAGCTACCGAGAAATCTTGCTGTAAAGATGTGCAACATCAAGCAAAGGTAGACCAAGCTCAAAAAGCAAATGCGCAGATTTACAAATTTGAACAGGTAGCTTTTATAGTTCCGCAGGTTAAGCCTATAGAAACTTACTTATTTCCTGTTGCACAGGATATTTTACAGGAGGCTAGAAGTAATGCGCCTCCGTTAGGGCAACAAACGCCTATCTTTATCAAGAACTGTACTTACAGAATATAACACCCCTCTTTCTTTTCTTTATTTTGGTTTTTGCTATTGCCGTCATTTCGATGAGCATAGCGAAGAGAATCTAACTGTATGTGAGATTATCTCCTCATTCTTCGTCGAAATGACGAGAAAAGAACCAACAGGCTTTTAGCCACAACAATCCTAATCTTATTTATTAATCCGTTGCTACGATTTAGGCTAACTATTTCGCTTGCAACAAAACGTAAAAAATTATGAACTCATTAAAAATGATTGCTGTAGCGGCATTTACTATGCTAGGCTCTGTTGCCTTTGCACAAACTAAAACAGACAAAATTAAAGTTTTAGGTAACTGTGGTATGTGTAAAAAACGTATCGAAACTGGTTTGAAAAACGATTCGGCTATTACTTCGGCAGAGTGGGACAAAACCACAAAATTTTTGACAGTGACTTACGATAAAAAGAAATTAAACGAAAAAGCTATTCATCAAAAGGTAGCGGCATTGGGTCATGATACGGATAAAGCAAAAACTACGGAAGAGGTATATGCTAAATTGCCAGGCTGTTGCAAATATGACCGAACTGGTAAAACTGAAAAAGCGCATTAGTTCGCCAAGTTCGTTATTGCGAGGCACGAAGCAATCTCACAACGTTGAGAGCTAATTGCTTTAAGATTGCTTCGTGCCTCGCAATGACGATGATGTTTAAAAGAAAGAAAGAGGGTAATAAAATTTCAAATGGTACATCAAATTATTGACTGGTCTATGCGCAACCGTTTTATCGTGTTGGTATTGGCTATTGGGATATTTGTTTGGGGCATTTTTGCGGTAAAGAAAAATCCGATAGATGCTATTCCAGACTTGTCCGAAAATCAAGTTATTGTGTTCACAGAGTGGATGGGCAGGTCGCCACAGTTAATGGAAGATCAAATTACCTATCCGTTGGTTACTAACTTACAAGGTATTCCAAAAATTAAATATGTACGTGGCTCTTCTATGTTTGGTATGAGCTTTATTTACGTCATTTTTGAGGATGATGTAGATATATATTGGGCTAGGGAGCGAGTGCTTGAGCGAATTAGCACCATTTCTAAAACATTGCCAGAAGGCGCCACGCCTCAACTTGGACCTGATGGAACTGGTGTTGGACATGTATTATGGTATACTTTAGATGCGCCAGATACCGATTTGGGCGAGCAGCGAGCCATACAAGATTGGTATGTGAAGTTTGCTTTGCAACAGGTGCCAGGTGTAAGCGAAATTGCTTCTTTTGGTGGTTTTCAGAAGCAGTATCAAATTGCGATAGATCCTAATAAACTACTCTATTATAAGCTAAGCGTGCCGCAGGTAATTGCTGCAGTACGGAGTAATAATAATGAAGCAGGTGGACGGAAGTTTGAAATGAGTGACATTGGTTACATTATTAAAACTTCTGGCTATTTGAAATCTATTGAGGAAATAGCAAATATTCCTATCAAAAATCAGAATGGTACACCTATTCGGATAGCTGATGTTGCTACTGTACAAATGACTGGAGAAACTCGTTTGGGAATTTTTGACCAAGATGGAGAAGGTGAACGAGTAGGTGGAATTGTAGTGATGCGTTATGGCGAAAATGCTGCAGAAGTAATTGACAGGGTGAAGGCAAAGATGGCGGAAGTAGCGAAAGGTTTGCCAAAAGGTGTAAAATTTGATATTGTTTACGACCGTGGCGAATTAATTAATGAGTCGGTAGATTCGATTAAACGTACGCTAATTGAAGAGATGATTGTGGTTTCCTTAATCGTGATTATTTTCTTGTTCCATTGGCGCAGTGCGGTAAGTATTATTATTCAAATTCCTATTACCATTGCGGCGAGCTTTATTTTATTGAATGCTTTCGGAATTTCGTCAAACATTATGTCTTTAACGGGAATTGCATTGGCCATCGGGGTAATTGTAGATAATGGAATTATCATGAGCGAGAATGCCTACAAACATTTATCGGAACGGTATGAGCAGGTTGTGGGGAATAAAGACTAAAGCTGAAAGACCAAAGACCAAAGAGGAACTTGAGCGAAGCGAAATCCAGATACTTCGGGATAGGAAGTTAGGAAGAACGAAAGCTGGTAAGTTAGAAGCCATTAATAGTAGCGTCATTTCGACCGTAGTGGAGAAATCTTTGGACTGGGTGTTTTAACATTTAAAGATCTCTCCATTTCGCTGCGCTCCAGTCGAGATGACGGCAGGGTTTACCAGGTGTTTAGCAAAGGTTTACATTAACTAAACCCGATTGAAATGTAAGCCCGCAAGCGAGTTTACGAGTGCGGACTTAAAATGAAAAGCGGGACTAGAGCAACCGATAAGATGCTGAAACTGCTTTTCGAAAACGAATAATAAATTAAAATAATACCATGAAGAATTGGTTAAAAAATAGATTTCGCAAAGAACCAGATTGGATCAGCGAAGAAGAACGGCTAGCAATTATTACCAAATCGAGCAAGCAGGTTTCGAGGGGTGTTTTTTTTGCTACCGTGATTATTATTACCTCATTTTTGCCGGTATTTATGCTTACTGGGCAGGAGGGGAAATTGTTCCATCCGTTGGCGTATACCAAAACTTTCATCATGATTGTGGACGCACTGCTGGTAATTACTTTGGCGCCGGTCCTCATTTCTTTTTTCATGAAGGGGAAATTTAAGCCAGACAATGCCAATCCGGTAAATAGATTTTTGGAAAAAGTGTACGAGCCTATCATTAGAAAAGTGCTGAAATGGCGTAAAACGACTATTGCTATTAACGTAATTGCGTTGCTAATTACTATTCCCTTGCTTAAAAATTTGGGTACAGAATTTATTCCGCCTTTAGATGAACAGAACATCTTGTTTATGCCGGTTACTTTGCCAGATGTGTCTAACGCAGAGGCGAAAAGGATTTTGCAGGTGCAGGATAAAATTATCAAATCTGTGCCAGAAGTAGATAAAGTTTTGGGAAAAGCTGGTAGAGCAAGCACAGCAACCGATAATTCGCCAATTAGTATGATTGAGACAATTATTACACTGAAACCGAAAAGCGAGTGGCGTGAAGGAATTACCAAGAAGGATATTATTACCGAGTTAGATGCTAAACTGCAAATTCCGGGCGTAGTAAATGGCTGGACACAACCGATTATTAACCGTATCAATATGTTGGCTACGGGTATTAGAACCGATGTAGGCATTAAAGTTTTTGGACAGAACTTGGATACTATTGCTTCGGTTTCTGAGAAAGTTAAAGCTGCTTTAGAAGGTACAGCCGGGGTGAGTGATTTATTTGTAGAACCAATTACTGGCGGCAAATATTTGGCTATCAACATTAAAAGGGAAGAATTATCTCGCTACGGTTTAACGATTGATGACGTAAACCAAGTGGTGGAAACGGCTTTAGGAGGTGCAAGTATTGGCAATACCATCGAAGGTCGTCAACGTTTTTCGATTAGCGTACGTTTGGCACAAGAATATCGCAACAGCGTGGCTCAAATTCAGCGCATTCCGTTGCAGTCGCAAGGTTTTGGAGAAATTCCTTTGTCGGCAGTGGCCGATGTAAAGTTTGAGGATGGACCACCAATGATTAGTTCTGATAATGCTATTTTACGTGGTGCGGTAATGTTTAACGTTCGTGATAGGGATTTAGGAAGTACCGTGAAGGAAGCCATGGAGCAGTTGAATAAGCAAGATGGTATTTTACCAGAGGGGTATTTTCTAGAATGGAGCGGACAGTACGAGAACTTAATTAGAGGTAAACAGACCCTAATGTGGATTGCGCCAGTGGTGTTAGTGATCATTTTCTTTTCGCTTTACTTTGCTTTCCATTCTATTAGAGAAGCTTTTTTGAGCTTAATTACTGTGCCATTTGCTTTAATTGGTGGTGCTTACATGATTTATTTTTGGGATGTAAATCTCTCGGTAGGGGTAGCAGTTGGTTTTATTGCTTTGTTTGGTATTGCGGTAGAAACGGGTATTGTAATGGTTATTTACCTCAATGATGCCATGCAGCAGCTGATTAAATTGAAAGGAAATTCTAGCGAAACAATTACCAAAGACGATTTGCGTGAGCACGTAATTTATGGCGCTGCAAAACGCCTACGTCCAAAATTGATGACGGTTTGCGTGTCTTTGTTTGGCTTAGTGCCAGTATTATGGGCAACGGGTGTAGGTGTAGATGTAATGCAGCCTATTGTTTTACCGATGATTGGAGGCGTGTTAACCTCGTCGACACATATCTTATTGGTTACACCACTCATCTTTTTAATGTCTAAAGAATACGAATTGAGAAAATATGGAAAATTGGAGGTGCACGATGTACAACATTAAACCCCCTCTCTGCCCGTTGGGCATCTCTCCCCGAGGGGGAGAGAAAGGGTATGTTCGTCATTCCCGCGTAGAAGGGAATCGTAAAGCGAATGAGAGGAGAGCAAACGAGAAAAATTCCTCCCTCTTTAATTCTCCCTCCAAAGGGAGACACATGGCATTTATTGCGAATTGCATATCCCCCTCTTTGAGGGGGCAGGGGGAGGAAATCGGCACTCCGTCATTGCGAGGAA
>Ga0308157_10009582_pt1 | contig 10689 bp, 8 predicted proteins | sample PhyBR1_FD_201035 | JGI IMG/M metagenome (GOLD analysis project Ga0308157, IMG submission 201035) | Phyllosphere microbial communities from UC Gill Tract Community Farm, Albany, California, United States - DLSLB.R1 | ecosystem: Host-associated > Plants > Phyllosphere > Unclassified | place: USA...
ACGCTGCAGCCGGGCGACTCCATCGGCTATCACAAGCACACCAGCAACGAGGATACCTACGTCATCGTCTCCGGCCGCGGCACCTTCAAGGACAAGGACGGCGTGGACGTGCCCGTGAAGCCCGGCGACGTGACCATCGTGCGCAAGGGCGAATCGCACGGGCTGACCAACACCGGCACCGAGCCGCTGGTGTTCCTGGACGTGATCGCCGAGCAATAGGCGTTCTTCGCCGCAACAGTGGCTGCGCGGCGACCATGGCTGCAGCAGCCGCAATGCAAAAGAGCACCCACCGGGTGCTCTTTTTTCATGGCGCCGTCATGGCGCGGTCACGGCGCATTCAGGGGACATTCGCGGCGCGTTTTGGCCGCCGCGGCGGCGGCTTTCAATCCCCCATCACGACGCCTTCGCGGCGCGGGTCGGCGCCGCCCAGCCACATGGGCTGGCCGTGCACTTCGGCGCGGGTGAGGGCCTGCAGGCCGCTGGTCATGTCCATCTCGCGCACTTCGGCGCCCCGGGCGCGCAGGGCTTGTACGGTGGCTGGTGGGAAGCGCTTTTCCTCCAGCATCGTCGGGCCGTTGAGCGAGCCGAAGTTGGGCAGGTTGATCGCCTGCTGCGGCATCAAACCCCAGTTGAAGATGCCGTAAAGCGTCTTGGCCGTGTAATGGATGATGAGCGCGCCGCCGGGGCTGCCGCCGCTCATCACCATCTGGCCGGTCTGCTTGTCGAACACCAGCGTGGGCGCCATCGACGAGCGTGGGCGCTTGCCGGGCTCCACGCGGTTGGCGATGGGCTGGCCCTGGGCGTCCTTGGGCGCGAAGCTGAAGTCGGTCAGCTCGTTGTTCAGCAGGAAGCCCTTGACCATCTGGCGCGAGCCGAACTGGTCTTCGATGGTGGTGGTCATCGCCACGGCGTTGCCGAACGCATCGACGATGCTGATGTGGCTGGTGCCGTGCTCGATCTGGTCGGGCATGGGCGCGTAGCTGGTCTTGACCGCACCGGGGTTGCCGGGCTGGGCGACCTTCATGCTCTGCGGCCCGATCAGCCTGGCGCGCTGGGCCAGGTAGGCGGGATCGAGCAGGCTGCTCCAGCTGCCGCCCGGCGGCTTCACGAAGTCGGGGTCGGCCACGTACAGGCCTCGGTCGGCGAAGGCCAGCCGCGAGGCCTCGTTGTACAGGTAGAGCCAGTCGGCGCCGGGCACCCTGTCGGCCGGGCCCTTGGGGCCTTCCTGCAGCGCCATCGTGGCGGCATCGGTGTTCTTCAGGATGCCGAGGATCTGGCCCACGGCGATGGCGCCGGAGCTGGGCGGTGGAAAACCGCACATGCGAAAGTCCTTGGAAGCCACCTGGTAGTCCGAGCACAGCGCCTCGCGCTTCCTGGGCTGGTAGCCGGCCAGGTCGGCCAGCGCCAGCCGGCCGGGGTTGGTCGGGTGGCCCTGCACCTTGGCGACGATGGCCTGTGCCACTTCGCCTTCCAGCAGCGCCTTGGAGCCGTTGCGCGCGATGTCCTTGAGCACGGCCGCCAGTTCGGGGTTCTTCAGCACGTGGCCCACGGGCCAGGGCTTGCCGGCGGCGTCGAAGAAGTAGGCGCGCGCTGCCGGGTCCTGGGCCAGGTACTTTTCGTTGGCCAGCAGCGTGTTCAGGCGCGGGCTCACCTTGAAGCCGGTTTCCGCCAGTTGAATGGCGGGCTGGAACAGCGTTGCCCAGGGCAGCTTGCCATGTTCCTTGTGCGCCATTTCCAGCATGCGCACCACGCCGGGCGTGCCCACCGAGCGGCCGCCGACGACGCCGTCGTAGAACGCGACGGGCTTGCCATCGGCGCCGAGGAACAGGTTTTCATTGGCGGCGGCCGGGGCCGTTTCGCGGCCGTCGTAGGCCTCGACCTTGCTGCCGGCAGCGTGCAGCAGGAAAGCGCCGCCCCCGATGCCGCTCGATTGCGGCTCCACCAGCGTGAGCACCATCTGCACCGCGATGGCGGCGTCGATCGCCGAGCCACCCGCTTTCAGCACCTGGTAGCCCGCATCGGTCGCCAGCGGGTTGGCCGCCGCCACGGCGAACTTCTGCGTGGCCCAGCCTGGCTTTTCGGTGTAGCCGGACGCTCCCTCGGGCTGGTCGGGCAGCGTGTAGTTCAGGCGGGGGCCGGTGCCGCAGGCGGCGAGGAGGGCAGCGGCAGCCAGGAGGGCCAGCCGTGCGGCGGGCAGGTGCTTCTTGCTCATGGGGTCTCCCTGTGTGAAGTGGGCGCCATCGTAATGCGCTGCCCCGGCTTTGGAGCGCGGGTGTTACACCCCGCTACCCGATGGCCGGGCGTACGGCTTGCGGCGGAGCACGAGAGAAGGGTCAGAGCGTTTCAGGCCTCCAGCGCAATGAATACGCTGGTGTATTGCTATTAATTAAATAGCAAGCAAATCCGCTGGATGGCTGGCTCGCTGCTCCGCTGGCTCAGCTGTCCCGCACAGGCCCCGCGCGGCCGTCTTCCACCACGAAACGGGCCAGCGTGGAGGCGCCGCTGTCGGCGCGCAGCGGGTCGTCCACTGTGCGCAGGGTCGTCGTCCACCGGCCGGGCGTGACGTCGGCCAGCCCCCAGCCGCGCAGATCGCAGCGCGCCAGCAGCACGTGCGGGTTGTGGCGGGCGATGGCGTCCACCTTGTCCTGCGTGGTGCCGGAGCGCGAACTGATGGAGGTGCCGCAGAACTCGCTGGCCAGGATGCGAGGCGCGCTCGGGGACCGGGCAGCAGGGGACGATGCCGGTTCCGACCCGTCGGACGGCGCGAGCACGTTGCACACATAGTTCTGGTGGATGTCGCCTCCCAGCAGCACCGCATTGCGGGGCGCATGCCGGGCCACCGACTGCAGCAGGCGCTGGCGCGCGGCGGGGTAGCCGTCCCAACTGTCGGTCGATTGCACGCCCGAGGGGTAGTGGCGCGGCGAGAACAGCGTCTGCTGCGCGATCACGCTCCACCGGGTGCCACCGCTGCTGCCGGCACTGCCATCGGCGCTGCCGCGGGCATCCGCCGCCAGTCCTGCGTCCAGCCAGCGCTCCTGCGCGGCACCCAGAAAACTGCGCTGCGGGGCCTGCAGCTCGGCGCAGTCGGCCGGCCGCACAGCGCTCGCGCCGCTGCTGCCTTCGGCGCGGCAGGCCTGGCGGTCGCGGAACTGCCGGGCGTCCAGCAGGTGGATATTCGCCAGCCGCCCCCAGGGCAGCGAGCGGTAGACCTGCAGCGTGCCGAAGCCGCTGGCGGCCAGGCTCGAGGCCCGCAGCGGCGTGTGTTCGTAGAAGGCCTGCCAACCCGCGGTGCGCATCGCGAGGAAGTCGGCCGCATCGCCCCGGCCATGGGTGCCCGCGTAGTCGTTCTGCACCTCGTGGTCGTCCCAGGTGCTGGCCCAGGGGCAGATCGCGTGGGCGGCCTGCAGGGCGGGGTCGCTCTTGTGCAGCGCGTACCGGTCGCGGTAGTCGGCGAGCGTCTGCGCCAGGCGCAGGCCGTGCACGCGCGCCAGCCCGGCCGGGTCTTTGGGGCTCGCGTATTCGTACATGTAGTCGCCCAGGAACAGCACCAGGTCCGGCGCATGGCGGCACACGTCGTTCCACGCGGCGTAGTGGCCGTGCTCCCAGCGCTGGCACGACGCGAAGGCGATGCGCAGGCGCGATTCCATCTCGCCCGGCGCGGGGGCAGTGCGCGTGCGGCCGGTGGCGCTGACGGCATCGCCCAGCAGAAATCGGTAGTGGTACCAGCGCCCCGGGGCCAGTCCCTGCAGCTCGACATGCACGCTGTGCGCGAACTCCGGCAGGGCGTTGGCCGTGCCGCGCTGCACGATGCGGCGGAACGCATCGTCGTGCGCCACCTCCCACCGAACGGCGATCGGGCGGCTCCAGGCGCCGGGCTCGGCGGGCACCAGGTGGGTCCACAAGACCATGCCGTCGGGCGATGGGTCGCCGCTGGCCACGCCCAGGGTGAACGGGTCGTGCCGGGCATTGCCTTGCGCGGCCAGGGTCCATCGCGGCCAGGCCGCGGCACTGGCTGCCCAGGCAGCCCGCTGCAGCAGGGCCCGGCGCGACAGCGGGGACGGATGCGTCATGAAAAAGGGAAGAGGAGGGGAAGGAGAAAGGGCGCGGAAGAAGCGCAAGACGCGGAAAAAGGCCAAGGCAAAGACGAAAGCGAAGACGAAAGCGAAGGCCGCGTTGCGGCCCGCGGTCGCCCCGGTTCAGGAGGCCATGACCCGGTTCTTGCCCGCGCGCTTGGCCAGGTACATGCCCTGGTCGGCGCGGCGGATCGCCTCGGTGCTGCTTTCCTGCTCGGCCAGTTGGGCCACGCCGGCGCTGAAGGTGATGAGCACCTTTTCGCGGTCCTTGAGGAAGTAGCGCGTGGTCAGCTCGCGCTGCAACCGCGTCATGGCTTCCACGCCCTGGTGCAGGGCCGTGTCGGGCAGCACCAGCACGAATTCTTCGCCGCCGTAGCGCGCCAGCATGTCCTGCGGCCGCATCACCTCGCGCGTGACGCCGGCCAGGTGCACCAGCGCCTCGTCGCCGGCCGTGTGGCCCAGGCGGTCGTTGATGAGCTTGAAGTTGTCCACGTCCAGCAGGGCCACGCACAGGGGCGAGCCGTTGCGCACGGCGCGGGCGATCTCACGCTCCATCACCTCGTCCAGCCCCTTGCGGTTGAGCGATCCGGTCAGCGGGTCGTGGCGGGCCTGGGCACTGGCGCGGTCCAGTTCTTCCTGCAGCTTGGCGATTTCGGCGTGGCGCGCGTCGGAGCGCTCGCGCAGGTCTTGCAGCTCGTCGCGGGCGACCCGACTGTCCAGCGCCATCGCGCGCGTGGCGCTCATCACTTCTTCGAGCAGCGGCGTGATTTCCTGCAGGCTGGTGGCCTGGCCGATGCGCTCGGCGCAGTGCTCCATCTTGTCGTGGTAGGTGCTGCTGGAGGCGGTGATCTGCACCAGCCGCTCGATGAAGGTGGCCAACAGCTCCTTCATCTGCTCCTGCGCCTGCACGGTGCGTTCCTTGGCCTCGGTCTGTTTGAAGATCACGTCCTTCAGGCGCCGCTGCACTTCATCGAGTCGGCGCAGCGTGAGCGGCGGCGTGGACGCGGCCATCAGCGCCTCGACCTGGCCTTGCAGCCAGCGGTCGTCCTGGCTGAGCACGGCGATGTTCTCGAACAGCATGTGCAGCAGTTCGAGCAGGCTGGAGCGGATGGCGGCCTGGTCTTCGGTGGCGAACGACACCCGGTAGCTGAAGTTGTTCAGCATCAGCCCGAAGGTGGAGATCGGCGGCGAAGGCTGGCGCAGGAAATTGGTGAGCTGCGCCGCCAGTTCGAGCACCCGCGCATCGTCTTCGCCCAGGGCGGGCAGGGTGTTGTCGATGAGGCGGGCCAGTTGCTCGGTCAACTCGTCGGGCAGGTGCGTGGCGGTCACGGGTTCGGCAGAGGCTGCGGCCACCGGCGTGGCCGCGATGCTGGCCAGCCCCAGATTGGCATAGCCCACGAACACGCTTTGCAGCTGGGTCCAGTCGCTGTTTTCGATGGCCGATTCCAGCTGGCCCAGCAACCGCTTCTGCCCCGGCGTCTGGCCGGGCAGCACGCGGAGGATGTGGCGCAGGGGCCCCTGCGGAAAAGGGGCGGCGCTGGGGTTGCCAGCGATTTCGTCGTAGAGCGCCTGGTAGTTGTCAGGCGTTGGCGGCAAACGGCGCGCAGCCAGTTGCTTGAGGGTTTCTCGCGCGAGTTCGGAAGGGGGGCGTTCGGCCATCTGGCGTGCACGGAAGGGCAAAGATGCGCGAGTGTGACAGACGGCGCACCGCTTGAACAGGCGCTGGCCGGGCGGCGCAGCACCTGGCCGGCGCCCTTACCAGCCCCGAGTCGCGCCCGGCCCCGTGCAAGGCCCGCGCACACGGGCCGGCCGGTCAGTTCACCATCACGAGCTTGCCCATCACGCCGCGCGATCCCATGTGTGCATAGGCGGCGGGCAGCTGCGCCATCGGCATGGTGCGGTCGATCACCGGCTTGATTGCGCCCTCGGCGTACCAGGCAGCCAGCTCCGCCATCATGGCGGCATTGGCCTGCCGCTCGCGCTTGGAGAACTCGCCCCAGAACACGCCCACGATCGAGGCGCCCTTGAGCAGCGCGAGGTTCAGCGGCAGCGCGGGTATGGGCCCCGAGGCGAAGCCCACCACCAGATAGCGGCCGCGCCAGGCGATCGAGCGGAAGGCCGGCTCGGTGAAATCGCCACCCACCGGGTCATAGATGACGTCCGGCCCTTTGCCGTCGGTCAGCGATTTGATCGCCTCGCGCAGGTTTTCTTCGGTGTAGTTGATGACGGCATCGGCGCCCACCGAGAGGCACAGCTTGCATTTCTCTTCGGTGGAGGCCGCAGCGATCACGCGGGCGCCCATCTTCTTGGCGATCTGGATGGCGGCCGTGCCCACGCCGCCGGCCGCCCCGAGCACCAGCACCGTCTCGCCGGCTTTGAGCTGCGCACGGTCCACGAGTGCGTGGTGCGAGGTGGCGTAAATCATGATGAACGCGGCCGCATCGACGTGCGAGAAGCCTTCGGGCAGCGGCATGCAAAGCGCTGCGGGCGCGATGGCATGCGTGCCGAAGCCGCCGGTGCCGGTCAGGCAGGCCACGCTCTGCCCGGGGCGCAGATGCGTCACGCCTTCGCCCACGGCTTCCACCACGCCGGCGTATTCCGAGCCCGGCACGAAGGGAAGGGGGGGCTTCATCTGGTATTTGTTCTGCACGATGAGCAGATCGGGAAAATTCAGGCTGGCGGCCTTGATCGCGATCAGCACCTCGCCGGCCTTCGGCGCGGGAGTGGGCAGTTCGGTCCAGGCCAGGGCGTCGACGCCCGTCGGGTTGGTGCAAAGCCAAGCGTGCATGGGGAAGTCTCCTGTCGGTGTGGCCGCATGATAGGCGCGAGCGATGGCGCTGCGAGTCCCAGGAGCGACGGCGGCCCGCAGCGCCGCGCGCGGGTGGTGAACGGAGCGCCCGGGGCATGTCGGACGCGGCCTACAATCGCGCGCACCTTGCTTCCTGCCACCCATGAAGATCCTCATATCCAACGACGACGGTTACCAGGCGCCCGGCATCGTGGCCTTGCACGATGCGCTCAAGACCATCGCGGACGTCGAGGTGGTGGCCCCTGAGCACAACAACAGCGCCAAGTCCAATGCGCTCACGCTGCATTCGCCGCTGTACGTCCACCAGGCCGCCAACGGCTTTCGGTACGTGAACGGCACGCCGGCCGACTGTGTGCACATCGCGCTCACCGGCCTGCTGGGCTACCGGCCCGACCTGGTGGTGTCGGGCATCAACAACGGCGCCAACATGGGTGACGACACCATCTATTCCGGCACCGTGGGCGCGGCCATGGAGGGCTACCTGTTCGGCATCCCGGCCATCGCGTTTTCGCAGGTGGACAAGGGCTGGGGCGAGATCGAATCCGCCGCCCGAAAGGCCCGCGAGATCGTCGAGCAGATGCAGGCGCAAAACCTGGTGGGCGAGGCGCCTTGGCTTCTCAATGTGAACATTCCCAACCTGCCGTTCGATGCGCTGCAGCCCCTGCGGCTGTGCCGGCTCGGACGCCGGCATGCCGCCGAGCGCGTCATCGAGCAGCAGAGCCCGCGTGGCGAGGTCATGTATTGGATCGGCGGCGCCGGCGCGGCCAAGGACGATGCCGAGGGCACCGATTTCCATGCCACGGCGCAGGGGCACGTCGCCGTCACGCCATTGAAGGTGGACCTGACCGACCATGAAAGCCTCGGTTACTGGGCGCAGACTGCTGCGCGCCTGGTGCCCGCCGAGTCGCCCGAGCCCTCCGCACCCGAGGCGGCCGAAGCCCGATGACCCAGCGCCGTCCCGGTTTTCCGGCCCGCATCGATCGCTCTGCAGGGGCTGCGCCCCGGCCGGCGTCGCAGCCCGCGCCGCGCCGCGACGCCCCGATGCCGCAGGGCGTGGGGCTGGACTCGGCGGCCGTGCGGGCGCGCATGGTGCAGCGCCTGGCGGCGTCGGGCATTGCGTCACCGGCGGTACTGCAGGCCATGGGATCGGTGGAGCGCCACCGGTTCGTGGACACCGCGCTGGTCAACCAGGCCTATGAAGACACCAGCCTGCCGATCGGTCTCGGGCAGACCATCTCCAAACCCAGCATCGTGGCGCGCATGACCGAACTGCTGTTGGGCGCGGAAGGCGCGCGGGCGGGTGGGCTGGGGCGGGTGCTTGAGATCGGCACCGGCTGCGGCTACCAGGCTGCCGTGCTGGGCCGCGTCGCCCGGGAGGTGTACACCATCGAACGCTTGCGCGCGTTGCACGAAAAGGCGCGCGACAACCTGCGCCCCTGGCGCCTCGCGAACGTGCACCTCATCTTCGGCGACGGCACGGTGGGCTATGCGAAAGGCGCGCCGTATGCGGCCATCATCGCCGCGGCAGGCGGCGAGACCCTTCCACAGGCTTGGATCGAGCAGCTCGCCGTGGGTGGCCGCCTCGTGGCGCCCATGGTGGGCGCCGGCGGCCACCAGGTGTTGCTCGTCATCGACAAAACGATGCACGGATTGAAACAGAACGTTTTGGAGGCCGTTCATTTTGTCCCCCTAAAATCGGGGATTGCCTGAAGGGATTGCTTATGTTGGTTACGCGTGGTCTTGTTGGTTGGGGTTCGATGGCGCTGGCGGCCTTGGTGCTTGCCGGTTGCGGCACCCGCGTCAACAGGGCACCGGTGGAAGATCGCGGTACGTCGGCTTCCACATCCGCCTCCCAGCCCGGCATGGTGGTCGCTCCTGCGGCCAAGCCTTTGCCCGGTGCTGAAAACGCCGGCAAGCCCGGCTACTACACGGTCAAGCCTGGGGATACCCTGATTCGCATCGGCCTCGAAAGCGGCCAAAGCTGGAAAGACATCGCCCGCTGGAACAGCCTGGACAACGCCAACCTCATCGAGGTCGGCCAGGTGCTGCGGGTGGTCGCTCCATCGGCGACGCCTGCACCGTCGGTCGCCAGCGACACCGGCGTGGTCACGCGCCCGGTCACGTCGTCGGCCATTGCGCCGGCCACCCCTGCCAGCGGTGCCAAGCCCGGAGCCTCTGCACCGGCCGTCGCCGCTGCGCCGGCGCCAACTCCCAGTCCTGCTCCCGCCACGGGCGGCGGCGAGGACGACATGGCCTTCATCTGGCCTTCGTCGGGTTCGCTGGTGGCAGGCTTCGATGAAGCGCGCAACAAGGGTTACGACATCGGCGGCAAGGCTGGCGACCCGGTGCTCGCATCTGCGGATGGCCGCGTGGTCTATGCCGGCGCAGGCCTGCGCGGCTACGGCAACCTCGTCATCCTCAAGCACAACAACACCTACCTGACGGCCTATGCCCACAACCAGACCCTGCTGGTGAAGGAAGACCAGACGGTGCGCCGCGGCCAGAAGATCGCCGAAATGGGCAGCTCCGACACCGACCGGGTCAAGCTGCACTTCGAAATCCGCCGCCAGGGCAAGCCGGTCGATCCGTCCCGCTACCTGCCTGCGCGTTGATCACGCAGCCCACTGGCACCGGCGCATCCCTGGAGGGTGACGCCGGTACCGACGAACTGGAAGAAGGCGCGGCCGACGCTGCAGCGGAGATCCGCCAGTTCTCCATCGGCGAAGCGCAGCACGGCGTGCGCCTGGACCGTGCCCTGGCCGATCAGGTGCCGGAGTTCTCGCGCAGCTACCTTCAGCAATTGCTGGCGCAGGGCAGCGTCTCGCTCAACGGCCAGCCCGCCGGCAAGCCTGCCTCCCGCGTCAAGGCGGGCGATGTGGTCGCCGTGGAAATGCAGCCGACCCAGCAGAGCCAGGCGTTCCGCCCCGAGCCGATGCCCATCGATGTGGTGTTCGAGGACGCGCATTTGCTGGTCATTCACAAGCCCGCTGGGCTTGTCGTGCATCCGGCGCCCGGTAACTGGAGCGGCACGCTGCTCAACGGCCTGCTGGCTCGCGACCCGAAAGCGCTGCTGGTGCCGCGGGCCGGCATCGTCCATCGGCTCGACAAGGACACCAGCGGCCTGATGGTCGTGGCGCGCGAGCGGGGCGTGATGGATGCGCTGGTGCGAATGATCGCTGCCCGCGAGGTCAGCCGGCAATACCTGGCCATTGGCCATCGCCCCTGGAGCGGTCCGGAGCAGCGCGTGGTCGAAGGCGGCATCGGCCGCGACCCCCGCAACCGCCTGCGCATGGCCGTCGTGGATCTGGCCACGCAATCGGGCAAGCCGTCCCGCACGGACATCGCCTTGATCGACAGTGCCGAAGCAGCATGCTTTGTGCGCTGCACGCTGCACACGGGGCGCACCCACCAGATACGGGTGCACATGGCCTCGCTGCGCCATCCTCTCGTGGCGGACGCGGTGTACGGCGGCGAAGCGGCAGCGGGCCTGACCCGGCAGGCGCTGCATGCCTACCGGCTGGCCTTCACTCACCCGGTAACGGGGGAGCCCCTGCAGTTCCATGCGCCCCTGCCGAAGGACATGGAAAACGCGCTGGATTTTTGGGGCCTGCGCTACAATCCCGCCTAGCGGCTGTACCAGCCGACTCGCCCGCATGTGCACACTGCAGGGCTGGGAGCGGCACCAAGGTCTTTGCGTGTCGTCCCGCTGAATGATCCCTTTTACAGGCCCGGCGCTCGTTGCTGCACGCAGCGCCCTTTCCCCGCAATTGCTGAACCATGAATACGGTGGACGCCAAACGGGTCCTT